>Ga0265293_10000867_pt1 | contig 70005 bp, 110 predicted proteins | sample Munlanlewell138R_FD_192505 | JGI IMG/M metagenome (GOLD analysis project Ga0265293, IMG submission 192505) | Leachate microbial communities from a municipal landfill in Southern Ontario, Canada - Leachate well 138R | ecosystem: Engineered > Solid waste > Landfill > Unclassified | place... | reverse complement strand
TAACGTCTACGAATATTGGAAACCTATTTCCAATACTCCTACATTTACCGCTGAATGCCTGTTTTATCAGGGAGATGATATACTCAATGTTACGCTACACTATGTAGACAGCCCTGAACACGTAGAAGCATGGATGGATAGAATCTGGACTAAAATGGGGATGGATTATGACCATCACAACGATTAAAGTTATCTATGAGGAGGAAGTACCAGATGAAAAAGTTTAGAAAGTGTCCTAAAGTCAACAAAACCAGACAGGCAATACACTTCTGTATAGATCTAGATCTCACCTCCCGAGAGGAGTTAATTAAACTACTAGTTGAAGCTCCAAACAACTACTACTTTCACTCGGATTATGATGGTGGTGTTTTCTTGAAATACAGTGTTAAAGAAACTGACACCCAGATGAAGGATAGAATAGCTAAAGAATCTGAACAAGTACTCCAGTGGAAACAGGAATATGCTGACTGGCTTGCAAAGCAAGAGGAAGATAAGAGGGCGAAAGCGGCTGCGAAGGAAGCATATCAAGCTAAATTTCAAGATCCTGAATATATAGACTTTTTACGTTTGCAATCAAAAATGAAAGAGAAAGGGTATATCTAGTGAATCGTAAAGTCATAGCTGCGGCTTGTAAACAGGGAGATATTGTCATTGTGGGAGCTAGGCATTTTGATAAGTGGATGCATACACAACTTGAGTTCGCAGGTACGAGTGTGTTTAATCCTTCTAAGTGGACTCAAGGGTTCATTGACAATCGCGGAAACTTCCTTACCCGCGAAGAGGCTATGATCCTTGTCAAAGAAAGTGGACAAGAATTTGACATTGAACGTAATGGCGGGCAAAATACGAAACTCTACAGCGAGGGGATTTACTGATGAAAAAACTCCTGAAGTTTAGCACAATCACTTTCTTATTGGCTATAGCAGTATCTCCCAGTGTGTTGATAGGTTGTAGTGAACAAGCACAGCCAAATAAGGTAGAGTTAAAAACAGAGTGCCTTAAAGGCGTCCTATATTATAAGGAGGGTTGGTGGCTTGCTCCTGTACTGACACAAGAGAATAAGGTTGTAACTTGCAATGAGTGATAAACATATCTACTTCCGCGAACTGGACGGCTATCGCCTCTCTGTTATTTGTAGAACTTATTCAGGATACGGATGGGAAAGTGAAGGCCCTGAGAGCGCAATATTCTTAGAATTTAATACAGGTAGTAGAGGGATGAGTTTGGAATGGATTGACGATAGCGATCAGTCTACAGTATTCGCTTCGTTTAAATCGGGAGAGGACGTTAAGAAGTTCTTGGAGGAAATGAAGGAGATGTGAAAATGTTAAAAAATTGTCCTAAATGTGGAGTAACTTGGGATGGAAAAGAAAACCCTCAAGGGTCATGTAATAGTGATATTGATCTAATCTAAATGAGAATCATTCTCAATAACTGGACATAATATCATCTGAGGGCTTTCAGTGGTAAGGGGTTCTAGGGGAAGCCGTAACCTAGAACCTTCTTTGTATATGTACAGTGGTAATCAAGAGAAGAAATTATCAAGGCTGTTTTATGTTACCAGTGGTCAATAACACTAACGAGGAAACACAATAACCCCGTCATATCTCTAGGTCAAGATATGAAACCCTTTGTGAATCTTACGATCCCCACGTTAACCCTTGTTTATAACCTTTTGCATTAGCTGTAGGCTGCTACTCAGTTGGCCCGCCCTCATAAGGCCGTTACTCTCTTGACTGGTTCGTTCCGATTGTTATTTATAGTGGTTAAGGACGCTGAACCTAATCATTCCACTTAGAATGTAATTATTCTAACACACCTTCCCCATAAAGTCAACACTTGACAGGAAGAAAACTAATCCGTATGATGGAGTAAGTTTGAAATAAAGGATGGTGTGCATATTTCGTTTGAGATTGTTGAGAAGATTTACAAATCGGCTTTGACTGTTAAGGAGAGGTATAATGCCTGATCATAAATATATCTATAAGATTCGTGTCAACTACAAAAGTGGAATTCAAGAGGAATTCTGGGTGAAGGAATTTCATATTTCACGCGATGAGGTAATTAACAAGGTTGAGTGGTTACACAATTCAGACGAATGTAAACCACTTTTTATCGGGGTAGGTAGTATTGAAAGTGTGTGGCAGGTCGGATACAAGGAGATAAAATAATGCTATCTAAAGCGATCCGTATCGCTGCTGAGGCGTTTGAAGGTAAGTACGACAAGGGCGGTAAGCCGTACATTCTTCATTGCCTTCATGTTATGTCACAGATGCCGGAAGATGATGAGGAACTTCGGTGTATCGCTGTACTTCATGATTTGATTGAGGACACCAACTGGACAATCTCAAGACTTATAGAACAGGAGTTTTCAGATCGTGTTGTGACAGGTATTTTGGATTTGACTCATGAAGATGACGTATCTTATGATACCTACCTTAAGCGTCTTGCATTGAACAAAGATGCAGTAAAAGTCAAGCTGGCTGATCTCCGTCATAATTCCGACATTACCCGGCTTAAGGGTCTGCGGAAGAAGGACTTTGATCGCCTTGAGAAGTATCATCGGGCTTACGAATATCTGAGGAGTGAAGTTTAATATGGGACTAACATGTAGTTGTTCAGACTGGTATCCAGAGCCGGGTGAGACCGCTTGGTGGGCACCACATAATTACTCCACACTAACTACAAAACGTAGTAGAAAATGTTGTAGTTGTGGAAGTAAGTTGAAGCCTGGTAATACAGTTGCGGAAGTTCCGAGGTATCGCGTACCAGATACAGATATTGAGTGCAGGATATACGGAGAGGACGGAGAAATTCCACTAGCAAGTCACTTCCTCTGTGAAAGGTGTGCGGATATTTTCTTCTCCCTTGAGGAACTGAACTACTGCGTTTCTGCCTATGAAAACCAGATGCTCTTGTTGGAAGAGTACAAAGAAACGCATAAGATGAGGGACCAAAACAATGGTTGAGAAAACACTTACGATTACACAAATTACTGAAATCCTTGATTCCTTAAAAGATAAGGATAGTAAGGGCAGGTTTGATGATACTTATCGTAACTATATTATTGACCGTTGTATTAAAAAAATTAAAGAGGGATCGTGAACACTAACTACACTAAATTTCTTAGGAGGAAATATGGACAAGTATCAGCTACCTACTGGTGTTCTCTTTGTGGATGATTATTCGAGAGGGCAACTTGAAACTCTATCTATTGGTGACTATGGCAAAGCCCGTAATGTCAAAGCAGATTTCCTTGGCTACAAGGATGAAATTAACGGTGTAGCAAATGGACCTATCATGCCTTTGAGTGAGAAGTGGGTGATTACGCTTTCTACTCAGTACGGGTGTCCGATGGCCTGCCATTTTTGCGACGTACCTAACGTAAAGTTTAATGGTAATGCTTCATTCGATGATCTGAAGAAGCAACTTTATTCCGCTATTGCCTTTTTCCCTGAAGTCAAGTACACTGAACGCTTAAATGTTCATTTTGCTCGTATGGGCGATGCCTCGTTTAATGTTGATGTTCTTTATTTCTCGGAGTGGATGTATAAGAATAAGCACCAGATTAAGCGTGATACTGGTTTGTCAATCGAAACACTTCATCCTGTATTTACCACAATGTTTCCGAAAGGTGATAAAACAAAGAGGATGGTGGACAGTTGGGTAAGTATTAAGAATGACATTTACAATGGTCAAGCAGGACTTCAGTTCAGTATCAATTCTACAGATGAAGATCAGCGTACCAAGATGTTTGCTGGAATGCAGACCCCGCTTGTTGAGATTGCTGAATTCTGTAAGACACTCCCTGAACCTGTAGGACGAAAGTATTGCTTGAATTTCGCTTATGCAACAGGTAATATTGTTGACGGGAAATATCTTGCAAGCCTGTTTGATCCAGAAATGTTCATGTGCAAGATCACTCCAATCCATAATAATACGGCTTGCAAGGAAAATGGAATTGAAACGGTGGATGGGTATTCATCTTATCTTCCCTACAAGAACCCGGAAGAAGAACTTAAAGCAGCAGGATTCGACGTGCTTGTGTTTATCCCAAGTCAAGATGAAGAAAGAGGTATAATTACCTGTGGGAACGCAATCCTTGGCGGAAGTGAGTTGAAGGTCTAGTCTTGTCACCAACAGGGTTGTATGAGATAATTGCACCTTACTTTGGAGAGGAAACTAATGAAACAATTTAAGCCAATGCTTGCAAGTGAATGTACTGACTTGCACAAGTTACAATTACCTGTGTATATTAGTAGGAAATTGGATGGCATCCGCACACTGTCAACTGACCAGTTTGTTAGCCGATCACTGAAACCAATCCGCAACAAATATATTCAGAGTTTGTTTAAGCCTGAGTTTTACGGGCTTGATGGTGAATTAATTGTTGGCGATCCGGGTGCAAAGAATGTATTTCAAGTAAGCAGTAGCGGCATTATGTCTTCGGATGGAGAGCCAGATGCAAAATACTATGTCTTTGATCGCTGAACGTAGATGGTGGCTTCTCAGAACGAATGCCTGTTGCAATGGACAACCCTTTCATTGTCGTTGTAGAACAAGTGCTGTGTCATACCATTGAGGAAATCCTTACCCTTGAGCAGAAGTATCTTGCAGAGGGTATGGAAGGTATCATGATCCGTAAGTACGACGGACCTTATAAGAATGGTAGAAGTAGTGAGCGAGAAGGTTATCTTCTAAAGCGTAAGCCTTTTGCTGATGCAGAAGCAGAGATTATAGGCTTTGAGGAATTGCTACATAATGCAAATGATGCTACCACTAATGCTCTTGGTCGGACTGAGCGTAGTAGTCATAAAGAGAATCTAGTCCCGCTTGACACATTAGGTGCATTAGTTGTAAAGTGCGATAAATTTGAAGAAACATTTAAGATCGGGACAGGCTATGATCATGCAACTCGTAAATGGATTTGGGATAATCGGGATAGCTTAATTGGTAAGCTTGTGAAGTTCAAATATCAAGAGATCGGTGTAAAAGATAAACCCCGATTCCCTGTGTTTCTTGGAATACGCAATGAAGAGGATATGTCATGACTAAAGAAGAAATTGAGAAATACAAAGAGCGTACAATTAATGGGTATGATCTTGTTAGAACTTGTATTGCTTGCCCTCAACAGTATGACGTGTATAAGAATGGAGAGCAGGTAGGTTACTTACGGCTGCGTCATGGTACGTTTAGAGCGGACGTGCCTGATTGCGGAGGAGAGACAGTTTACTTGTCCCATCCAAGAGGTGATGGTATTTTCTACGATGATGAAGAAGATTTATACCTTACTCGGGCAATCAATGCAATTGATTCGCATCTTAAAGATCAGGAAGCACAAGGTAATCAGTAAGCATTTTGAATATATTTGGTTTGATTCTAATTTGGAATTAGATCGTTGGTGGGCTTGACAGGAGGAAACTAAATGGCTGAACAGACTAAAGAAGTAATTGTAGAAGCTACTGGTGTAGTAATGGATCGCTTTGAGCAGTATTTCTCTGCGGCATCTAGTGTAATTAAAGAGTACGGTACTGATGTGGTCGATCTAGGACTTAATGTACTCCGAATTGAAGCGGCTGCGGAAGTGATTTCAAATGTTCTTACTTTCATCTTTTTCGCTATTGCAGCGTTTCTTTTATATAAGAAGGTTCCATTCGGACGGCTCCCAAAAGAGGATGCTTCAAGCATTGACAAAGAGATGGTAATTAAGGCGGTAAGTAAGGGTTATCATGACCGTTCTCTAAAAGAAGATTCTATTGTAAGGGCATGGTTTGGGATAGATAGTAGTAGTGTTGAGTCAGGGAGTCACGTTCCTGATACTCCCAGTAACGGCGGTGGCATTAACTTTGATTCACCGCTTACGCGGGTTAAGATAATCGGAATTGTTATTCTGACCATGCTTAGTGTATTTAACCTAATCGGCGTTGTTGACGTGTGGAGTTGGATAGGAATCCTCTATCCAGAAGTGTACGCAGTACATAAAGCGATGATCGCTATCTCGCACTAAGTTGAAAGCAAGGCAGAGGGAGGTCAATCTCCCTCTGTAAATTCACCTTCAATAATATCTGAGGACTCTAGACCAAGTAGGCTTAGTAATTTTAGTTTAGCGCCACTGATCTCTACAGTCTCCTTAGAATTTAAATCTATAGATTGGTGAGAGGTGTTGTATTTCTCAGGGAGATTTGCTTTAAGTAGAGTGATCATCAGTGAATCAGAGTATTCTTGCATAGTTCCGCACTGTTGACCCTTATAGAACACAGGTTTAGATACGCCATCCTTAGCTCTACGCCAAGCCTCCCCCTCTAGCCCTTCAATGGCTTCGCGCTGAGCCTCCTCTACAAGTGCAGCGAACTTCTCATCTTTTCTTTTATGAGAATATACTGTTTGAGGATGGATACCTACCGCCCTAGCACTACCTGAGAGATTACAAGTCTGACGAAGTAGTTCTAAGAATTCTTTCTGCTTCTTTTTAGTGAAGGCTTTCGCCTCTGGTTGCCCTCCTCGCTTACCGGGTGGAAGTTTAGGTTTAGTTTCTTTCAGTGGCTTAGGTTTGACAAGTTGTGCTTCAATTTGCTGCTTGACAGCATCAGTTAGTTCTGACATAATGGACTCCGTAAGTTAGTTTTGAATATAAAGAAGTTAGGGTAAGATAATATCATAAATTTAATAAAATGTCAAGGAGATAATATGGAAAAAGTTGTAGTAGTAATGATTATTGGGTTCGCACTTGTGAACCTGTTTGGAGGATAAGTGGGACATTGCAAAGCATGTGGAGTAGAAGTAAAACGGTTTAGAATTAATAAGATTACTGGACAACCAGAAGAATTATGTAACGAGTGTCTTGTGATTGCTAGATTATCTGCAATTGGTATAGATGGGCCAATTAATGATCGAGAAGAAGATGTATTAGACGCATTAGATATTAATTTTGGAGAGTAAATGATCACAGAAGAGGAAGTTGAGAAAGCTATCTACTATCTTCGCGATTCTGCACCTGAGTATGGTAGATTGAAAGGTAGAGCTAGAGCACTTGCTTTTAGGTTGAAAGTGACAGAAAGTGATGAGTTTTTACAAGTACAGGGCGGGAGTGTAGAACATCGAAAAGCTGTTGCTAGATCATCTGATTCATACAAAAATCTCGTGGAAGAGTATGAAAATACAGAGATTGAGGCACTAACTATCGAGGCTAAACGAGAGAGTTGTTTACAAGTAATTTCATACTATCAGTCAAGAATTAAAGCACACGGTCAAGGGTTATACCTATGATTAGAACAGATGAAATAATTAAAATAGGATTGGAAATTAGAGGATGTATTTTCAAAGGCTAAGTCTAAAGGAGAACCTATGAAGCTGACAATCAATGTAAGCGGTAATGACACTGTTTATATTAAGACAGATGAATCTCCCCGCGACGGAGGACTAACTTTCGTTATGTATCGTTGTACAGATTGTAATGATACAGAACCTCATGATACAGTTGGTTATGACGGTCCAGAGGTGTATGAGGAACTTTGTTGCAAAATTGCAGATATTCTACTTGAAGATTTAAATAGAGAAACAAGTGATCGAGAAGAGGAACCCATTTAAATCGCGTAAACTACTTGACAGGATTGCAGAGCTACCTTGTGTACGTTGTGGTGCAATGGATGAGACAATTGTGCCAGCACATTATTGTGGAGAATATCAGCACCTACTCGGTAAAGGTATAGATACAAAGGTGACCGATGCTGCGGTAGCCGCACTGTGCAGTAAGTGCCACGCCCATATGGATCAGTACAAAGACGGGAATAATATTGAACGAAGTGAAGAATTTTTATACTTAATCGTGCTCACTCACGAGGCGCTATTCAAGGCAGGTTATTTACGTATAAATTAGAGGAGGTAGCAATGAATACAGTCTATCTTAATGTGTTAGATAAAAACGGGGAGAAGTATCTAACTGGTTTATATAATTCAGAAGATCAACAGCAACGGTACGGTGAAATGTCTGTTGATGAGAATACATTATTTGTTGGCAAACTTAAACTGGATATTAATAATTCAGGTGAGATCAGAGCCACTTACGATGAAGTAAAGAAAGATCTAAAATTTAAAGATATGAAATTCTGGTGTGGCCCGAGTAAGGCAGTGCATGATGCTGTAGTTAAAAATCTACAAATGGCTGGATACACAATTGCAGGTTTAGATTTAGCGCCTACTTCGGGGACTAACTACGTTATTGTGACAGAAAGTGGTCGTATCTTCTCATCAAGATATTCCGATACATTTTACGCGGATTGGTCTGATTCATGGGATAGATATGAAGAGGTAGATATTTCGTGGATGTTCCCTTTAAATTAGAGATGGTGAAATAAATGTATAAATCAGAAGTTATAGGTAAAGGTGGTATCCGTGCGAGAGTAGTTGCACATTCAATTGCCAACGGCATTCCGTTGATTACTTATGAGTTGCGTTATCCTCGGTTTATTCACTCAGAGGTAATGACTCATCGCGTATTCAGTCGCAACGCATCCAGTAGTCGAGCTATCCCTGTAAATAAGATGATTGAACAGGTGCGTAATGATCCCGCGATTCCTATTCATTGGGGTAAGAATCGACCGGGAATGCAAGCACGAGAGGAACATGAACTAGGTAATACTGTAATCCGTCCTTATTGGTTAGAAGCTGCTGAAGAAGCAACTCGTATTGCATTTCATCTCAATCAGATGAAAGTCCATAAGCAAGTCGTAAACCGCTTGCTTGAGCCGTTCCAGTTCATCAATGTTGTACTCACAGGTACGGAGTGGGATAATTACTTTCAACTACGGGATCATGAAGCGGCTCAGCCGGAAATTCAAGAACTCGCCCGTTGCATGAAGCAAGCAATGGAGCGGAGTACTCCTTATAATCTTCAAGAAGGAGAATGGCACCTCCCTTATGTAGATATCCAAGGAAGTCCCAGTGGAGCGTACTATGTGAATCACGATGGTCATGAAATGGAGTTAGATGATGCCATTAAGTGTTCAGTTGCCCGCTGTGCCCGCGTGAGTTATATGAAGCATGATAATACCAATCCTTCAATTGAGGATGACATTGATCTATATAACGCTCTTGTGACTCGCCCGTACACGATGAAGAATGGAATGCATCTGCCAGAAGGTGACCCGATCCACGCGAGTCCTGCGGAACACATATGCTCTCCAATGACAGAGGTTAAGCAAACGATGTGCCCTAGTCCGTGGCCTAAAGGAGCTACGCATTTAGATAAAGCAGGTAACTACTGGAGCGGAAATATGAGGGGCTGGATACAGTATAGACAGCTTTTACCTAATCATGGTGGGTCATGGGACGAAAACCATTAAAAGGTTACGAAGGATGCTACGAAATTGATGAGAATGGAGTTATATACTCCGTCGATAGGATCGTCAAAAATAAGTTAGGTAGAGCGCACCTTTATAAAGGGCAGTTAATCAAACCCATAAATCATCCGACAGGTTATAATGTTGTAAGACTGTCTAAGAATGGAGTTTGTAAGACTCATAGGTATCACAGAGTAGTAGCTGAGAATTTAATCCCTAACCCATTAAACCTAGATATTGTTAACCATAAAGATGGTGATAAGAGGAACAACAATCCTAGTAACTTAGAGTGGATCACTTCTAAAGGTAATATAAACCACGCTATTGAACACGGATTGTTCAACCCACGGGGAGTTAACAATGGGGCTTGTAGATTCACATTTGAAGATGTGAGCGATTGGTACTTTCTCTGCACACAGGGGCTACTGATAAAGGAGATTGCAGAGTTATATGAATGTGATCGTACAACCATTACCAGACTGATTAAAATTGAGTTTGGGGATGTATTACCTGTATACAGAGGAAAGAGACGCTATGCGTGTGATAAATAACTATAAGGAGAAAACCAATGTCTGATGTAATGAGCGAAGTTAGTTGTGAAAACTGTGCTAAGTGGGAGGACTGTCATCACAGTCCTTCCTACAATTTTGAATGCTTTGAGCGCACGGTCGCTGCAAAAACAAATAAACTTCTAACAAAAGATGTTTTAAATGAGATGATTGCAGCCGCCTCAGTTTACTTGACAACTGCTGGTTACTATCTGTGCAGAGGGGATACAGATGGTTGTGTAAAGCAATTTAATAATCTTCATGGATACATCGAAGAATGTCTAAGTAGTGCGAAAAAATATGATGAACTATCGGTTTCTCGGGTTTAAGGAGTAATACATGAATAACCGTCTTTGGAATTGCAGAAATCCCTATCAGGGGGACTATAAGCGCGTCCTTTGCGTGTGTAGTGCAGGTCTTCTTCGTTCACCTACAGCGGCTCTCGTGTTATCTCAGGAGCCGTTTAATTACAACACTCGTGCGGCAGGTGTGAATGATTACGCACTAATTCCCGTAGATAGAGTACTCCTGACTTGGGCAGATGAGGTAGTCTGTATGGAAGCAAGTCACGGGCATATTATTGAGGAACTAATGGAACAATTCGATATTGAAGTTCCGGTAACTGTTCTCGGTATCCCTGATAGCTTCGAGTATCGTAATCCTGATCTTATGCAACTGATCGTGGAGAAATACAATGAACTATCGTTACATCGGATTTAAGGCTTTCGGTATCCACGAAGGTAAGAAGTACGATTGTAGTTTCTATGTGTCTCACCCTCTTGTCTCTGGGATTACTCAGGAACAAGTAGGGCAGGCCATTCATAGTGCAGTCCAACAATTCCACGAATATCACCCGACAGGTCAGATTGTCGGACAGATGGAGAGGATCGTAAACCATGTTTAAAGGTATTAAATCTATGCTGTTTGAGAAGGAATACAGTCTTACGGAAGTCTTTGCATCCTGTTTGACTGTCATGATTCTAGCAACTTCAAGATCCTGGACGAACTTAGACATCATTGCACTAATTTGGTTAGTCGTGACCCCTCTTGTAATATATATGCAGAACGGTATCGAAAATGACACTGTGGACTGATATGCTAGGAAACCCGGTCAGTCCGGGGGACTTCATCGCCTTCCCTGAGGCTTACGGCAGACGTATTATCATGAATATTGTCTGCTGTGAGTATTATGAGGATGGTAAGCCTGTATTCAAGAAGTTAAATCGAAGAACAGGGCGTTGGATCAATTATCGTCCGAGATGGAATAAGAATCACGTTAAAGTAGATATTCCAGAGGGTATATCTGTTGAACAAGCTAATGAAATAGCTTATGAGGAAATGCCTGAAACAAATCGACACACTAGGATTAATCATAGGAATGGATGGGGCAAATGAGTAATGTAAAAGTACATTTTTCGTCAGAGAGTGATCTGTGGGAGACACCGTTAAGTTTGTATAGGGAATTGGATAATGAGTTCAATTTCTTAATTGATATTGCCTGTGACTCTAATAATTGTAAGGCAAAATACGGTATAGCGAAAGATCTAGGAATGGATGCTTTAGATGGTAAGAAGTGGGCTTGGAATGGGGAGCAAGGTACTGTTTTTTGTAATCCTCCCTACAGTCGTGGGTTACAGAAGTTATTTATCGCAGAAGCAGATCGTCAGCGCAAGTTATTCGGAATTAAGAGTGTGTTCCTCATCCCTGCACGGACAGATACAAAAACATGGCATAAGTATATTTGGGATAAAGAAAATCATTGCCCGAGAGAAGGGGTTGAGGTAAGGTTCCTTGAAGGCCGTGTGAAGTTTGAGAAGGACGGTAAACCATTGCTAGATAAGAGTGGAAAACCTCAGTCAGCACCTTTTCCTAGTGTTATCGTAGTATTTAATGCTTACTCCAATGACTAAGTATAATAGTTTGAAGGACTGAATGGGTATATTAATTAGACACGAGCAGTGCCCTGAGTGTGCCAAACACGGTAGGGATACAAACAAAGATAACCTAGCAATTTACTCAGATGAGAGTTGTTACTGCTTTTCGTGTGGTTACACGGTATATAGTGACGAAGTTAAGGAGCAACTAGGGTTGGATAGATTTGTATGGACTAATGAATTAGAAGAAGGTATGTCAAAAGAGTTAATAACAAAAGAACAGATTGATAGAATTAAAGCTAAGACTGGCGAGAAAGGTAAGAACAGTCGTGGTATCTCGGATAAAACTTACAAAGACTTTCTTGTACGCTTTGAGTATGATGAAGAGACAGGTGAAGTATCTAAACATCTATATCCCGTCACAGAGGGGTACGTAGCATCTGGATACAAAGTACGCAGGCTCCCAAAAGACTTTAGCGGACCACATTACGGTAAATTCGGGCAATCTAGTGATCTGTTTGGTCAATGGAAGTTCCGAACAAGCAACTCTAAGATTGTAGTAATTACTGCTGGAGAAGTTGACTGCCTCAGTGCTGCACAAATACTAGAAGATTATCGCACAAGTAAGAACTCTGACTTTGAACCTACTCCTGTTGTTTCATCTGTTATTGGTGAATCAGGAAGCTACAAACAGATTCAAAAACACTATGATTGGTTTAATCGGTTTGAAAAAATAATTGTCTGCTATGATCAGGATAAAGCTGGTCAAGAGGCTGTAAAAGAGTTGGCAAAAGTCCTACCTAAAGGTAAGATGTATGTGATGGACCTACCTCTTAAAGATACTAACGAAATGTTAGTTAATGGCAAGTCATCTGCTTGGCTTACTGCGTTTTTTAAGGCCCGTCCATACACACCAGATGGTATTGTTGCTAGTTCTGAACTTAGCGATAAAATTAGGGAACTGGCCTCCGTAGAGAAGATACCACTCCCGCCGTTTATGCATAGACTACAAGATATGATGGCGGGTGGCATCCCTCTCGGGCGTATTGTTAATATCGGATCAGCTTCAGGGACGGGGAAGAGTACTATTGTAGACGAGCTAATCTACTATTGGATATTCAATAGCCCTCATAAGATCGGTGTAGTTACCCTTGAAGCAGAAGCCGGGGAATACGGCATTAAATTACTTTCGCGGCACGTCGGACGTAAGATCGATCTTATACCTACAGTGCAAGAAAAACTTGACTATCTTAACAGTGATTATATCATTGATAAAGAGAGCGAACTATGGAAAAACCACGATGGCTCTCCCCGCTTTCATTTGATTGAAGACAGAGACGGTGGGGTAGAGAGTCTTAAGAACCTGATTAATTCTCTAATTGTTTCTTGTGATGTACGAGTAGTCGTACTTGATCCTCTGCAAGATATCTTAGATGGTCTTTCTAATGATGACCAAGCAGTATTCATGCGATGGATGAAAGGTATGGTTAAAAGTCATGGTGTGACTTTTATTAACATCAATCATATACGTAAGAATCAAGGCGGCGCGAAGGCCAATTCTACTGGTGCTGATATCTACGAAGAGGATTTTCAAGGTAGTAGTTCTATTTTTAAATCTGGTGCTTGCAATCTTCTATTTACTCGCAACAAGGAGGCAGAAGACGAGATTGAAAGAAACACTACTCACATGAAGGCCACGAAAATTCGTTGGACAGGTAAGACAGGCATTGTTGGACAGTACTACTATGATAACAATACACATACAATGTACGATAAAGAGGACTGGATGCGGCAACAGAAAGTGGAGTTCTAGTGGGTAAACTAATAGATATGACCGGAGAAAGAGTAGGGAAACTCATTGTTGTTTCAAAGGTAAAGTTTGAAGGAGATACCAGAGCATATTGGGCTTGTAAATGCGATTGCGGAAACGATCTCATAACTTCCGGTAAGTCCTTGCGATACAAAGGCTGGACAGGGAAATATCTTTAATTTTTGTAGAATCCTTAGAAGATTCTATTGACAACCCTGTTGGAGTTGTGGGATCATTGTTGGAGTGTGAAACACATTCCCGATACACCTCAAGTGTAGTTAAAAAGATAATGGAGGATTGAAATGAATAAGTTCAATATCGGAGATACTGTTCGTCTTATTGAGGAAGATAGTGGTTGTACTCACTACGCAGTAGGTACGTTATTTACGGTGACTGGCTTTTCGGACGTAATCGATGAAGATGGTTATCCACTTATGGAATTATCTACAAAAGTTGACTCATATGCATATATTTATGTGTGGAAACAAACGTGGTTTGAACTCGTGGAGGAGAGCACTGTGCAAAAAGAATCAAATATGTTTCAGTTTAATGTGAGTAGTGAAGATGCTATTGACTTCATGGAGATCCGCCAGGATCTGTCTCGCTCAAATCCTATCGCTAAGGTAGAGTTCAAGAGCGAAGACGGGGAGCGAAAGTATTATGTGGTTATCCATGACTCACTTCTTGAGAAGGCTAATACTTTGAGTATTCCAGATCCTACTAATGATTATTACAATTATTACGTAGAACTTGACTCTCCTGCGGAATACGCTGAATGGGCTAAGTGGGCACGAAAGGTGATCTCAACTGAGTGGGGCGGAACTAAGGGTGTTGTAACTGTTTCTCCGTTGAAGGTGCGGATCTAATGATCTTCACGGAAGATGAGGCACGCACTAAACATTGCCCTTACTGTTTTAATGGGAAGCATGCAGGAGCAACGTGTTCTGTATCTGATTGCATGGCTTGGCGTGTGTATTCCATTACAAAAGAGTCTACAGGTAAAGACATAGTAGAAGTCCGTCCACGGGATAGTGATGGGAATACTCATTTCCTAGTTCCTGAAATGAAGGAAGTAGTTCGAGGTTACTGTGGGTTGGCAGGGAAGCCTTTAATAGGTAGGAGTTAAATGCGAGTCGCGTTTGATACAGAGAATACAGCATTACTAAATAGCAGTTCAATTGACTATACACAAAGCCCCTACAAACTAAAGTCTGACTTTAAGATGCACTGTATTGTATGTACTGATATTGATACGCTACAAGTGCATCGGTTTGTAGGGGAAGAAGTCAAAACTAAATTTCCAAAGTTCCTAGATGGCGTCACGCAACTCATAGGCTGGAATAACATAAATTACGACAATTTAGTTTTGAAGTTATACTTAGGGATTGACTACACCATTGGTCCTGATACTATTAACGGCAGGCCATGCCAGATCGATGACGGCATGGTCTTATCAAAGACTCTAAATCCAGATAGACTCGGGCACTCTATTGAATGGTGGGGCGAACGGCTTGGGTTTCCAAAGATTGATTGGCGAGCAGAGGCTATTAGCCTTGGACTGATTAAACCCAATGATCCTCCGGGGGCAGAGTTCCAGACATTTCATCCAAGAATGGTGGATTACTGCGAGAGAGATACCCTGATTACTGCTAAGGCTTACAAAGCTTTGATGGAGGAATGGGGTAATTGGAATTGGCAGGATGCCTACGATCTTGAGAAGGCTGTAGCTGAGATCATCACACGTCAAGAGCATCGTGGATTCCACTTCGACATTGAACTAGCGAAGTCCAATGTAGAAGAACTAGATCGGATGATGGAAGAGATTCGCTCACGCATTGAGCCTATGATTCCACCTAAGAAGCCGACTAAAAAGGTGCAAGGTGAGTATACTCCACCTAAAGTACAGTTTAAAAAAGATGGAAGTCCTTCAAGTAATTTAGAGAAGTTTGCAGCTAAACTCGGAGGTACGATTCACCAAGATGATGAAGGTGGTTACTCCCTGTTATGGAATGGACGTGTGCATGACCTTCCACTACCTGCGGAGTCTTTAGTAACAGAAGTACCTGCAACCTTAGCTGACACTACTCATATTAAAGAGTGGTTAGTGTCTCTCGGATGGGTGCCTACTGCATTTAAGGAACGTGACCTTACTGTTGACAGCCGTAAGAAGAAAATCAGTAAAGAGAAGTTCAAAGAAGTAGTTGACAGGTACGTAGAACAGACGTTAGAATCCAATTTCTGTTCATTTAGATGCGAGCACTTAGACGTACCTCCTGAGAACCTTAAGCAGAAATTACTTGAACATAATCTGTCCAAGCCACTTAAGGTTCTGACCAATCCGAACTTCACTGTCGGCCAAGATAAGGAGCTTTGTCCCGGCCTTGAGAAGATTGGTGACGAGTTTCCTCACGCGAAGGACATTGCAAACTGGCTGACGTATCGGCATAGACGAAATAGTATTTTAGGTGGTGGGGTAGATGTTGAAGAAGATGAAGAGGAGTTTAACAAGGGTTATTTGGGCGTTGATCGGATCTTCCTTGACGGTCGGATTCCTACTCCTGCCGATACATGCGGTTGCAATACTGGACGCTTTAAGCATCGCTTGGTTGCTAACATACCTCGCCTTACATCCCCATATGGCGAAAACATGCGACGGATGTTCGCTGCTGGACCGGGGTACTATCAATTAGGTTACGATGGCGACGGATTAGAAGCACGTATCGAAGGACACTACACTTACAAATATACTGGTGGTCCTGAGTATGCTGAAAGCCTTGTAGCTGCCAAGCCAAACGATATCCATACAGTAACAGCGGCACGTATCGGTATTCCGAGAAACGATGCTAAAACACTGAAATACGCTTGCGTACCTGTAGATAATACTCAAGTATTGACTGAAGACGGCTGGAAGTGGTACTCGGAACTCCGAGAGGGTGATGTTGTATTATCGTATAATGACAGGTTTGATCGTATTGAGAAAGACCAAATCCTGAAACTTCACTACTTTGAAAACGAAGATGTTGTTAAGTTCTCAAATAAATACGACAGCTTTGAATGTACGTTAGACCATAAGTGGTACGGGTGGAAGAGAATTCAACATAATAATAAGCGTTTTAATGCTAAAATGTTCTTCTACGCGAATGAGATTAACCAAGAAACTAATATTCTTATCTCTGCACCTTACTATGGGTCTGGAAATATTACACCAGATGAGGCTGGAATTATCGCATGGATTCTATCCGATGGATATCTGAAGTGGTCTGATAAGGGAGATGGAACTAGTTGCTCTAATGGTAAACGGAAGCAAGTAACTGTTAGAATTAGTCAGGCTAAGCATAAGTTTCATGCGGAGATCAAAAGGCTGCTAGATAACTCAGGACTAGATTATTCCGTCTCAGAGCAAAGTATGAATGGAACTGAAATGTATCACTTCCTGATTAGCTCACCATCTGCTAGAGATTTTCTTGATAGGGTAATTCCGGGGAGGAGGGACAAGCATGAAGAGGATTGGGTTAAGTGGGTTCTCACGTTAAATCGAGATAGCCTCCAATCTTTTATTCATAACTTCTGGTTAGCAGATGGGAATGTAAAAGGAAACGAGAACTCACCGTCGATGGTGATTACTCAGAATCCCGGTAATATTTTAGATGCTGTCTCCTTGGCTATGTACCTAACAGGAAGAAAAGTGACAGTTACAAAGCACACTGGAAACGCAAAGACGATCCGTAGTCAGAGTAGGCGGCATATTACATGCCAAGAGTTACAGAAAGAGGAGGCAGGGAAACGAGATGTATTCTGTCTGACAACAGGGAACGGTACGTTTATCATTAAACAACCTAAGTACATGGGGATTACCGGAAACTGCTCATATGGTGCTCAGCCACCTAAGATTGCTAAGCAGATGGGGTGGCCTCTGGCTAGAGCTAAGCGGGTGTTTGAAGGGTTCTGGAACGCTGCAAAGCCACTCCAACTCCTTAAGGAAAACTTAGAGAAGTACTGGGAAGGTCCGGGTAAGAGAGAGTTTGTCTTAGGGATAGACGGACGTAAAGTACCAACTAGAAGCAAACATGCACTCTTGAATTCATTGTTTCAAAGTGCTGGCCTTATCTGTATGAAACGTGGTATGGTGTTCCACGATAGATGGCTGAAGGAAGCAGGATTAATTGTTGACTTCTTCCGCGAAGACTGGCAGAATAAGACCTTCGCTCAACAGATGATTCATTACCATGATGAAGCGCAATTTGAACTAAGCAAGTCTCTTGTTAAATTCAAAATGTTTGCAACAGAGGAGGAGGCGAAAGCCTTTAAAGAAGAAGGGAAAGTTTGGAGTGATGTTGGTCATGCTCCTGACGGTCGGTACTATCGGGCTTACTCCATTGTAGGTGAACTAGCTAGTAAAGCTATCACAGAGGCAGGAAAGTACTACAAGCTTAACGTAGAACTTACGGCAGGCTACCAAATCGGTAGAAACTGGGCAAATTGTCACTAATTAGGAGGATAAATTGGAAGAATATCAACTGAGCCGTGAAGACCTGAGCGATATGCTCGCTGGTGCGGCTATTTATAAAGAAGCTGGATTCAATGAAGTAAGAATTGATCTTGATCACGCTATTGAAATTTTAACGAGACTTCTTGAGGATGAGTAATATAAGATGTACCTAGTAATTAAATCAGGATACACAAGTATTGCAATCCCTGTCAGTGGTGATGTAGGCCAAATCATCGCTGGTATGGATAAGGCAGTAACAGTGCAAGAACCGGGTTATCAGGAGACTCAATATAAGGTTCAGGCAGATAAGGTAACTTTTACTTTCGTTCCTGACTCTATGATTGGTCCCGCTGATCCAGTGCTTGAGAAGTACAAGGACGATCTTCATCGTGCATACGAACGCGAAGCTACTGAACGTAAGCAGCGTCAAGAAGTTGAGAAGGAACTGAAGGAACTTAAAGAGCGGTTTGCACCTTTTATGAAGGATGAGGTACAATGAGTAAGCTGAAATACAGCCTGTTAAAAAAAACTGGTGAGTATTACAAACTGAATGTTGAACTAACAGCAGGCTATCAAGTCGGACGTAATCGGAGAGAGTGTCATTGATAAAGATTAGAGATGTAGAAGGTTACGAAGGGCTGTATCAAATCACAGAGGATGGACGTGTTTGGTCAGTTAAAACTGCTATGTGGCTTAAAGGTTGGATAAATACTGGAGGATATTTACAAGTAGACTTAAAAGGAAGGCAGAAGAGGTATATGCCAAGGATTCACAGGCTGGTAGCTGAAGCTTTCTTACCTAATTCAGAGAATAAACGAGTGGTTAATCATAAGGACGGTAATAAACTGAATAATACTAAAGATAACCTTGAGTGGGTATCTGATTCAGAGAACATTACACATGCCTATAAATCTGGTTTGATGGTAGGTCTTCCAACATTTCCAGATAAAAAGAGTTGCTGCATAAAAGATCCTTCAGGGCAAGTGCATTACTTTGACTCTCATACAGACTTAGCTAACACATTTAACTTAGATATTAGTCATATAGGAAAGGTTATAAAAGGAAAGTTAAGAAGTTATAAAGGATTTACAAGGTGTGATTGATCGTACCTTGCGAAATGGAGTAAAGTTTCAAGGAAGATGTAAACACTGAAACTAACCAGTATGTATATACTATTTAGTTTCAAATCGACCTATAGGAAATTAACCTAAAGAAATTATCTATAGAAGAATCACTAACTAAACCAGTAAAAAAAAGAGGAATAAATGAGCTTAAATCTGAATCAAAATACCAGCAAGCCTAAGATTACTTATCCTGAACTTGAGCCAGCAACTTACCCTGCTCGTATTGTTCAGGTAATTGATATGGGTAAGCAATATAAGACTAATTACAAGAACGGTAATCAACTCTATCGTGATTCTGATGGGAATGAGACTGAGGAAGATACTGGCAATCCAATTGTGCAACCAAAAGCGTGGATCACGTTTGAACTACCAACTGAAACGATTGAAATTGAGGGTGAAGATCGCCCCCGTTGGGCAAGTAAGGAATTTGTTATTTCTACGCATGAGAAGTCAGCATTAACCAAGGTTATTAAGGCTTGTGGTAATGTAAAGGCGCTCCGAGAACTTCTTGGAAAGCCCTGTATGATCAGCACCGATATGACTTCAGGCGGAAAGTCTAAGATTAAGGATGTTACTTCACTGATGAAGGGACTTAGCGTTCCAGAACTCAGCAAAGAACCTGTACTGTTTGATCTTGACAATCCAGACGTAGATGTGTTCAACTCACTCCCTCAATTCTTGAAAACCAAAATCACCGAAAGCGTAGATTTTGGAAAGAGTAAGCTGAAGAAACTGCTTGACAGTGGTGCCTCCACTAAGGCAGAATCTAAGGCTAAGAGAGATGCGGATTCATCCGATAACTTTGATGGTGATCCCGCTCCTTTCTAATCTGACCTAAGTTTTTAGGCAGAAACTAATAACCCTCAAGATTGAAACAATCTTGCCACTAAAGGGTGGTACACTGGTAAAGTGGTGTCACCAGTACAATTTCAAACACAACAAGCGGGGAAGTAAAATGGCTAAGGCTCAAGAGAATGCAGCAGAGCGCCAACGCTTTCCGGCGACAGACTTGCTGGAAGAGTGCAAGGCCGCGATGGGGCAAGTGTTCTACGGCTACAAGGGCGGCGACTACGTGATGGGCGCATTGACTCCGGTATGGCTGGCGAGTTACGGATGCTGCGGGCAGAAGCTGATGGCGCTGCACGTTGACGGTGAGATTGAAACCGCCGACGATGACTAAGAGGCATAACGCACAAGCTGAAGCGCGACGCTGATGGCGCTGAATTAAACCGCGAAATTTGCGGCTTGTCCGCAAGATTTATTTGTTATGTGTTTTATTAAATTATGAGGTGGTTTATGCAATTTGAACAAGGAGAGCAATTAGCCGCAGCCTTCTTTGATGATGGTCAAGTATTGAAGGTTGGAGATCACTGCGACTCTATTGTTGTGAGCATGGAGGCCGGGCAGATGGCTGGCGTTCCTTGGTTTGAGGTGTGGAAGGACGGCAAGATGATCAGCAAGTGGAATGCGGCAAAGTGTGAAGGCGTTGCGTACACATAACTAGTAATAGCATCACGTACAAGAATAAGACTTATACGTACACTCCTCCAATGCAGGAAGAATACGTTGACAGGCCGATTGTGGATATCGCACGTCAGCCTAAACACACAGAAGATGAACGTCAAAAGCGTTTCGATGAACTAACCGATTGGCAAAGTAAGTAAGGAGTTAAAATGTTTAGTAAGAATGTAGATAGTATTGTTGCAGCCTTCACCAAGACCGTGAGCGACCTGTACAAGCGAGCAGAAGATCAGGAGAACAAGGTCGCAACTATCTGTGATAAAGAGCGCAAGCTGGCAGAAGAGAAGGCTTGTTGCGAAGCCGAGGGCAAGCGTGCTCGGACTATTGCTGCAAAGATTGAAGCACTTCTTTCTGAGTAAGTGTTGACACTAGTTCGAGATTAAGGTAAGATAGTCCCTAGTGAAGTTTGGAGTAGCTAGGGGCTGGTGAGCACTAAACAGATACACTTGACGTTAAAGCTAAACGGTGATATCGTGGCGGTCTAGGGACGGTTCGAGTCCGGTCAATGGCAACCCCGAAAGTACGCGCGTTGACTTAAACTTTATCTTTACAGGTGTATCTATTTAGTGTTTAAGGAGGTAATATGTTGAAAATTGAATCTATGACTATTGTTCGCGGTAATGGACCAGATGTAGTTATACTTAATACAGATATACCTAGTGGTATTTATCCGTTTACAGGAACCCAAAGTGTGAGAATGGATCTTGCTGCTGGAACAGCGGAGGATTTTATAGACAAACATTTTCCAAATGTGCCTTACACTGTAGTATATTAGTGTGACGGTAGCCAAGCGGCCTAAGGCGAGTGATTGTGGCTCACTTCATCTGGAGTTCAAACCTCTCCCGTCACCCCCCCAATAGACATTTATCCGTGTGTAACTCCTATCCCATTCAAGGGCCTGATAGGAGTGATAGAATGTATATGACTTCTAGAGGTTGTGTATTAGGTAATGCAGGTTTGACTCCTGACCACACGGGCCAATTTCAACAAGGGAGGTTTAATGTTACACATATTCCATAAATGGAAATACACTCCTGCTACATACAGGACTCCATTAGATGAAAGACTGTCAATTCCGTTGACACCATCTAAGAGAGTATGTAAGATATGCGGGAAGACTCAAGAAGAAGACAGGCATTGTCTAGGTCTTAATCCTCCCGAATATTACTCTAGATGGATTACAGTTCAAAAGCAGAAGGAGACAAACTAATGTTCCAGAAAATTAAAAGTGCAGTAAGTAAGCAGTTTGCCAAGATGGAAGCCGAAGGTCTGTACATGATTGATGTAGATCGTGATGCACTTTGGAATGCCTACCTTAATGGTTTCAGTGATCCAGACTTCAAGCAAGAGCATAACTGCAATTGCTGCAAGAGTTTCATCCGTCAGTACGGTGGTGTTGTCTCCATTAAGGACGGCAAGCTGTCAAGTATCTGGGATGTTGGTCTTGTTGGTGAATACACCGAGGCAGCTATGGCTATGGCTAAGATTGTCCATGAGTCAAAGGTTTCAGATATCTTTGTGTCTAAGCATAAGGGCTTGGGCACTGATAGTAACATTCAATACAAGGATGGTAAGACTAAAGAGTGGGAGCACTTCTACCACGAGTTGAAGTCTACCTCTGTGACTCGTTCTGGTGGCACTGTATACACGATTAAGGGTAATGCTCGCTCTACTCGTGATGTATTTAAGCGTTCCTTGGATGAACTCACAATTGAGGCAACTGAGATGGTCCTTGACCTTATTTCTCAGAACTCGCTTTACCGTGGGCATGAGTTTGAAAACCTGCTGAAGACTTTCCTGAAACACCAGAAGGCGTATGCCAAGCTGGACGCTCGTGGTAAGGATCTGTACGCTTGGGAACACTTTAAGGAAGGTGGTAAGGTTCGTAATTCTGCTATCGGTACGCTCTTGATTGATCTGTCCGAAGGTAAGGAACTTGACCGGGCTGTGGCTTCTTTTGAGGCTAAGGTTGCTCCTCATAACTACAAGCGTCCGAAGGCTCTTGTCACCAAGAAGATGATCGAGAATGCGGAGAAGGAGATTCAGGCCCTTGGTCTGGAAAACTCTCTGTACCGCCGCTACGCAACTTCGGATGACATTCCGGTTGATCAAGTTATCTTCCTGAACCGGGACTCCTCTAAGAAGGGTGGTCTATTTGCAGAACTTAAGGAAAGTCTGCCGGTAAGCGCACAACAGTTCTCGAAGGTCGAGGAAGTGTCGATTAATGACTTCCTGAGTAAGATTGTACCTAATGCAACTAACATTGAGGTATTGCTTGAGAGCCGTCATACTGGTAATCTAATGACTCTGGTAGCTCCTGTACACGCTGATGCTCCCTCACTGTTTAAGTGGGATAACGGTCTGTCTTGGGACTACAACGGTGGTGTAGCTGACTCTGTTAAAGAGAAGGTGAAAAAGGCTGGTGGTAAAGTTGACGGTGAACTTCGCATCTCTCTGGAATGGCACAACTACGATGACCTTGATCTGCATGTAATCGAGCCTAATAAGAACGAAATTTGGTTTGCTAGTAAGGTATCCCGTTATACTAACGGTGCTCTCGATGTAGATATGAATGCAGGCTACGCTCAAACTCGTGAGCCGGTAGAGAATGTAATCTACCCAACTAAATCTAAGATGCTGGAAGGGCGTTACGAGATTAAGGTTAATAACTACAGCAAGCAAGAAAGTATTGACACTGGTTTCAATGTTGAGGTAGAATGTCAGGGCGAGTTGTTCACGTTCTTCTGTGATAGCCCCCGAAGCGGTGCTACCAAGACTGTAGCAGTTATTGAGTACTCTAAAACTAAGGGCGTAACTCTCGTCAAGGGTGATGCTACCACTACCAAGAACGTGAGGAGTGTGGACGTTTGGGGGATCGGAACTAATAAGTTTCACAAGGTCAGCATGATCATGAACTCCCCGAACCATTGGGAGCGAGAGATCGGTAACAAGCATACCTTCTTTATTCTGGAAGGTTGTAAGACTGAGGATAACACTCGTGGCATGTTCAATGAGTTTTTGAAGGACAGCCTATTGACTCACAAGCGTCTTTTTGAGATGCTAGGCAGCAAGATGAAGGTACAGGAATCTGGTTCACAACTGTCAGGTCTTGGTTTCTCTTCGACTCAGAAGGATAGTGTGATTGTCAAGGTTGACGGTAAGTTTTCACGTACTTTAAAGGTGAAGTTCTAATGAGTCCTGTACAGATTTATCATTGGGTTCATGATAAGAAGATGGAGTCGTTACCTTACAAGTATGGTTCCCTTATCGAGCGAGAGGACTTGTTTAAAGTAGCGGAAGAAGTTGTTAGTCTTGGGTTTCATGTGATGTTGCTTGACACTGAAACCTTATTTATCGATACAAAGCATTTTAGTCAACGATAGGAGAAAGAAAATGTTTGAGAAAGCAAGTCGTATGAAGATCCGTTTCCAGACGGCAATTGGTATTATTACTACTGAGGATCTGTGGGGCCTGAAGCTGACTCAGCTTAATGACCTTGCTAAGTCCCTCAATCGTCAGATTAAGGATGCAGAGGAAGAGTCTTTCATTTCTGAACCTTCTTCTGCAAGTAAAGAACTTACACTTAAGCTGGATATCGTGAAGCACATTATCGCGGTCCTGCTTGAAGAGAAGGATAAGAAGGAAAAGGCCAGGGAACGCAAGGAGCAGCGGGATCGTCTACTTGAGATCTTGAATAAGAAGCAGAATGAATCGCTGGAAGCAATGTCGATTGAGGACATCAAGAAACAACTTGAGGCTCTTAACTAAAATGACCCCGAACGCCTCTGACGTAAGCGTACCATTTGGGTGAGACTATGAAAGGTCTCTGACGCAGCTAGAGTTGTCGATATCTGCTGGAGGGTAAATGTGAAATGGATAGGGCAAACCGGCCAACCTGACCTATCACGCAATCATTAGAGCCGTGGGATGATGAATCCGTAGGCTGAAGGGAAAGTACATTTGGATACACGGAATAAGACGATCCTGTATAGGAACTAATCTTTCCGGGGCGGGAACTAGCGTAAGCAAGTAGACCGCTAGGCGGGTAGCCAAAAACTTTACTGAGTAGGTCCGTCTGAAATGTAGTAAAGCGATTGTTAGGTGGCGTAAACATCTAACCCAACGTCAAGGTGTGGCGTGACACGCTGGAGAGACAGCGATTTTTAAGAAACACTTTAACCAGTGGCAGGAATTGGGGAAGTAGTGAAATTGGAACTATGCCGAAGTACAAGGTAACTACCGAAAGTAACGGGAACTCGACAAAGTGATGGTTTGATTCCATCTAGAGTGTTTCTTAAAAATTAACTCCATAACACACGTAAGCCGTGTACAGTTGTGCAGCCAGCTAGTATAAAGAGACCGTGCGACCCGAAATACAGTGCTGCAATGGGGAGCGAAGGGAAGGTGCTAAGACCATCAAATGCAGGTGTAACCTGCCCCGGCACACGGAGACTAATCGGTGGAAATCCGTAGAACTGATAGAGTGGCGACTATCTGTGGAGTTAATTCTAATCTTAAAGATTAGTGTGGGAAAGTGCCTAGCCAGCGTCCTACCTGCTAAGGAATACAGTATCCACTAACCTCTGTACGGCAGATTGCAAATGCACGGTTACTCTGGCGAGAGATATTTGACAAGTAAGTGGAGAGATGGTAATATCTCTTAAACACGTAGCAGGACTAATCCCAAATTTCAATGCCCTCTTAGCTTAATCGGATAAAGCAACGGACTTCTACTCCGTTTGATGGGGATTCGACTTCCTCAGAGGGTGCCAATTTTCAACAACAAAGAGGAAGTAAAATGACTGAAGTAAAGAAGTGTTCTTGTCGATCTGAATACCAAGACCAAAAGTATGGTCAGGGTATGCGAGTTCATAATACTGTAAAAGTAAAAAGTGGTACTGAGTATCGCTGTACCGTGTGCGGTAAGGTAGTGAAGTAATGAAGATCAATAAAGAACGTTTTACTATCAATAGAGAACGTTTTACTGAGACGCTTAGTTGGGAGCATGTAAAATCCAATGTTGGTATTTATCAGAATGTTTCAGGAGATACTAATGTATTCCTAGTCACTATTGATAGTAAGACAACCCTATATGTGCGACTAGGTGACTACGCAAGAATTGAAACTGCTGACCTTGGTTGGCAAACAGAGTCCTTCGTAAAAGTTGATAAAGAAATGCACGTATCTTTCAAGTAAGGAGATTTAAATGAACCACACTGAAATTTATAATGTAGTGACTAGTGGACACTCAGTTGGGATGACCTTTGACTTAAAGGAAGCGCAACGTTGGTTTAAGGAGTCGAAAAGTAACGATAAGAAGATCGTTACAATGAAGTGGTCATGTGCTAATGGTTGGAATGGGAAGGTAGACAATGGCTAAAGCATCTTTGAAGCCAGTTAAGGTAAACATTCTTCTTGAATTAACAGAAGAGGAAGCTGAAGCACTTTTAATCGTCTGTTATAGCATCGGTGGATCGACACATGTACCTAAGCGTAAAGTATTTTCAGACAGTCCTTCAAGTATTCTTACCGCCCTTGAAGAGTGCGGTGTGAGCCTTCCATCCGATTACTACCTAGATCCGTCAAAGTATAAATCAGGTAAAATTTACATTAATTATTAAGGAGATTATATTGGATAAGCAAGCAGTAAAGAATGCCATCACTGAGATGGTGAACAGTATGTACCGTATTCAATCTGAGAAGGATCTTCAGAAGGCTATTGTTCAGCGGATGAAGGATGAGCAGGGCATGGAAAGGGAGGATGTGAAGGAGTTCAAGGCAATGGCTAAGTTCGCGTATAAAATGGACCTTGCCACTAAGAAAGCAGAACTTGAAGCTATTGAAGCTAAGATGGCGGAATACGGAATCGAAGATTAAGATGGAAGTAGGAAACCGCTACTGGACTTTCTACCACAATATTAAGACAGGTTTTAAGCAGGTATTGCAAGCACGGTGGGAAGGTAGTAGAATTGACCTTCTTCGTGAGAAGGAAGAACGAATCTTTGATTCTCAACTAAAAGCTAAAGAGGCTTGCGATAAAGACTAATGCTTAATTATGCCCTTGACCTTGCCAAAGAGAATCCAGTAAATGGATATAAATTCGGATGTGTAATTACCGATAAAAAGGGGAATAAAATATCCGAAAGCTGGAATAGTTATTCCAAGAGTCACACCATGCAATTTAAGTACGCAAAGCGTGTTGGACGGGAAAAAGCTATCTATCTCCATTCAGAAATTTCTGCTCTCATCCGTGGGCGGGGCCAAGGGCATACCATGTATGTTTGTCGTGTAGATAGATTTGGTAAGCCTGCGATGGCGAAACCTTGTCCTATTTGCCAAGCAGCTATTAAAAATGAAAGCACAATTGAGAGAGTGATTTACTCAATCAATGAGAACGAATTTGGTACACTATTAATTAATAGGAATTAGGAGGTAATATGTCCTTTGAACTTGCTATCACAGAGGAAGTAGAACGTATTCTGAATACCTACGAAGATCAGTATGGTGATCTAATTCTACTCACCGATTGGGATAAAAAAGACTTGATTAAAGTAAAATCACTCATTGATTTTGCAATTATTGAACAATCTAATGATGAAGAGGAGTCAATTTGAACGAAGAATTTGATAACTTAGTGGATAATCTGTATTCTGAGATTAGTACTCTCTGTGATGGAGAAGACCTCGGGGTAATGGCAGAAGCACTAAGCGAGCTACTTCAGGATGCAACAATTAACTCAGAGGACGATGAATTTGTCCAAGTAACCATCGATAATCTACGAAGTATGGCAGATTACTTGGAATCTGGAATTTGGAAAGACAACGGAGTACTGCACTGATGAGTAATGAAGCGGAACGTGCGGCAGAACTTTCGCACACTATTGTTGGATACCTTAATTCCGAATATGATCTCACTGTTCGCATTGCGGCACTAAAGGCTGTCCTTGCGCTTCAAGAGCATCTTCAAACGGCTGAACTCACCAAGGAAATGCTTCGTCGCACATATGAAGGTAGTACGATGAATGCTTAATCAGGAGATGTTTTGGCTGGGAAAGACATAACAGGTAGAAAGTTTGGAAAACTTACTGCGATAGCACTGGGAACAACTATCTTGTGAGGCAACTAAGTATCTAAAGGATAGAAGTGAAGTACACCAATAAATACAAAATACCAGAATCTATTGTTAGTGCAATTCTAAAGACAAGAATGGATTATGACAATGAAGGTTCTGATTTAAGCGCCTCATCTATCACTATAGAACCTAAGCAGTTCTGGCTTAAGAAGAAGTATCAAAATGAAGTAGTTTTTGATATTAGAGATATGTATAGAAGTTTTATAGGTACAGTTGCACATAACGCCTGTGAACAAGCAGCCAAAGATGATAGCAACTTAATAGTTGAGGTAAGGTATTCAACATATATAAACGGGTGGAAGGTATCTGCTAAAATAGATAGGTATGACGTTAGTAAAAAGAAGTTGACAGACCTTAAGTTCTCATCAATCTACTCACTATCAAACCCACCGAAAGACGAGTATATCGCGCAGTTGAATACCCAAAGGTTTCTGATGTCTTTAGATGGGGTAGAAGTCAGCGAAATGGAACTAGATATCTCAGCAGTTGATTGGTATGAGTCAAGAAGTATTAACCCAGATTACCCGTCTTCCCCATGTAAGTCACTGAAGGTGGAAATATGGCCGCTAGAGAGAGTACGAGGGTTCTTAGAAGATCGTGTTAAATTGCTTCAATCATATGAGGATACAGACGTGGATGAAATACCACCTTGTTGTGAGAAATATAGATGGAAGCAAGATGATGTATGGGCAGTGTACAAAGACAATAAATCAAAAAGAGCATCTAAACTCCACTCGGATGAGATAAGTGCTAAAGTACACGCATCTAACTGCGGAGGTAGGGTCGAGTTCCGTAAAGGACTTGATAAGAGATGCATGTCGTATTGCGAGGTAAACAAGCACTGTTCCTACTGGAAGGAAAACTATGGAAGCGAATAAACTTTATAAACTCTCATATTATATGGAAGGAGGGAAGTGGGAGTCTGAACTGTCATTCAGTCACAGTATTGATAAACTACAGAGAAGTGTAGTTGTGAACGGTGCATGGACGGTAGTGAACGACCCTAACTCTCCGAGTCTAAAGCGGGAGTCAAAGAGTGAAGGCCCGATTACCTATTACATCCGAGAAGTTAATTTCATTGTATAAGGAGACTCATGGGAAACCATATTTGGCATTTTGAACCAGAAGTAACAGAAGAACAGACTTACATTGAAATGCTGCGCGACCACGCATTAGAGGAAGCAATGTTCTCTCGTTATAGTGACAACGATGAATATCATCACGTATTATCGGCAGATAATGAGTATCAACAATGGTTGGATGAGATGAATGACTGGCGAGACTAAATGTGAAGAAAAGATGGTTTAAAAAGAAAGAAAAAGGACTCCCAAAAGGGTACGACAGTAAGTTAGAGTTTGAGTTGCACAGCGGTCCTCTTAAGGGATACAATCATCACCCAGACAAGTTGACTTATAAGATTGATCATGTATATGAACCAGATTTCGTAGACCCGGAAGAGCCTCATATCTTAATTGAAGTTAAGGGTAGATGCAGGGATAGGGCAGAGTTGATGAAGTATGTTCATATCCAGAAGTGTAATCCTGATTATGAGATTATTTTTATCCTTGAAAAGAGGGGCGTTCCTGTGCCATTCGCTAAAAAGAGGAAAGATGGTACAAAGCAAACTCACGAAGAGTTCTTAACAAAACACGGATTCAGGTACTTTTATCCAGATACGATCCCCGAGTCATGGAAGAAGTCATGAACGAATACGTTTATAGAATTTGGGATAAAGTAGAAGAGTGTTATTGGTCTACTAGCTCAGGAAAGAGTGTATGGAACACTGCTGGATTTGCCAAGTCTGCGTGGACCGATAAATTATCTTATTATGAGAAACGAGAAATGAAGCCTAATATAGAGGATAAAAGACCCTTCTTTGACACTCAGGATCGATACGTTATTCACCGATTCAAAGTAAGTTTTGAATTTGTAGAGGAGGTGAAGTAATGGGAGAGATCATCCCAACATATGTACCAATAATGACAAAGACAACCTTAGAGGAAATTAAACAATGAAGCAACAAAATAAAGTCCGTAAATTCTGGATTACTAAGTGCCCAGACTGTGGCGGTGTGGATGGATCTATTGAGCAAGTTAAGTCATATGACGCCACGAGAGACTTAGAAAATTGGAGAAACGAGGAACGTCACATCTCTGAGTACACACAGACAAAACTAGGAGAATTTCCATATAGGTGTTATTGCGATATCCTAGATAATGAAGATGAAGAAGGAGACGAATAATGTATTTCGGTTCACAAGAATATCTTGACCGCACCCTAGAATTTGGTTACAACTTATCTAAGGCTCTGAATCCACTAGCAGATGAAGTCACGCACTTTACTTTCGCTGACAACCTTGTACGACAAGCAAAGAAGCGTCAGGATCGTTTCTACGGTCGAACTTCAAAGTACATGCCACACCAAGGTGCTAAGGAGATTGCTCGTCGTAAGGCAAAGATGGAGGGGATTTGAAAGTTCTTCACTTAGATATAGAAGGAGTTAGATGCTCCCGTAGTAGTGACTACATTATCACTAAAGATGGTAATGTCTTCTCACTCAAGAAGAACTACTATGGGAGACAGTTATCTAGGCAAGAGAGTAAAGATGGGTATTTTAGGGTAAAGATTGATGGTAACTACGTAGGATTGCACAGACTCTTGGCTGAAGCATTTCTCCCCAACCCCTTAAATCTTGAGCAGGTCAACCACAAAGATGGGAATAAGAAGAATAACGCTCTTTCGAATTTAGAGTGGGTTACGCAACAAGAAAATTTAAAACATGCGATGGAGAACGGGTTGCACCCGTCCCCACCTACAAAAATTATGGCTACCTCTAAAGACGGAAAAGAAACTTTATTCTTTGACTCCCAAAGGTCGGTGAGTGATTTTGGATTCACTCAGCCCAATGTTAATAAGTGTCTCAAGGGCCTACGGAAGTATGCACATGGATACACATGGAGTTATGTTACATGAAGATATTACATTTAGACGTGGAGACCGCACCCCACAAAGTCTATGCGTGGGGGTTATGGAGTCAAGATATCTCAATTAATCAGATTGTAGAGCCGGGATATACCCTTTGTTGGGCAGCGAAATGGGACAGCAGTGAAGAAGTCCTGTTCAACTCTATCTATAAAACATCTGAAGACGAGATGCTACAAGAAATGCACAGCCTTCTCGATGAAGCTGATGCAGTGACTCACTACAATGGAGTAAAATTCGATATCCCTACGTTGAATAAAGAGTTTGTCACTCACGGTATGGGTGTACCAGCCCCCTACCATCAAATAGATCTTCTTCAAGTTGCAAAGAAACAATTCCGATTCCCTAGCAATAAACTTGACTACGTTGCTCAGGCTCTTGGTCTTGGGTCAAAAGTCAAGCACAAAGGGATGGATCTTTGGCGAGAGTGCATGGAAGGTGACGCAGAGGCTTGGGCAGTGATGGAGGAGTACAATCGTGGTGATGTGATTCTCCTTGAAAAACTCTACCATAAATTGCTACCTTGGATCAAGGGGCATCCCAACCACGCCCTGTACAAAGAAGTCCTTGACAGACCTGTTTGCACAAATTGTGGTGGAACGCACCTTCAGAGTCGTGGAAAGGCTAAGACAAAGACTCAGGAATATGCTCGATTCCAGTGCGTTGACTGTGGTACATGGGTAAGAGGCAGGACTACAGAAGTTGACAAAAACAGTCGGAAAAACATACTGACTCAGGCTTGACAACCAACTAACTCTTATGAGACAATGTAATCTCCAACACTAACGATTGAGGATAAGTTTTATGAATAATAATGTGGTTCATGTTGACTTCTCCCACCGCACACCCGCACAGACATTGTTTGATATTCTTTATGAAGAAGATTTTGAAGATGTAGTCGTGTTTGGTGTCAAGGACGGTAACCTTGATATTTCCCACACATCTGTGAAAACCGCTGCGGAACTCGTGATGTTGTTGGAGATTGCCAAACAACGTATTGTTAAACAAACAATGGAGGAATTTTGTTAGAGAAGTATTATCACAACGAAACCGCTCAAAACCTACTTGAGAAGGCTGCTGTGCTCATGGATGAGCGAGCCAAGCAGTACGACCAACCCCAAGGTGAACGTAGTATGGAACGCACTGTGAGAGCTTTCAATGCTATCACAGGCAGAGAACTTACGGAAGAAGAGGGGTGGCTGTTCATGATCATTTTAAAATATACCCGTTTTTTCCAGAACCCTCTAGTGCCTCACCGGGATAGCGTGGAAGATGCTATTGCCTATGCATCTCTCTTCGGAGAATCGGCACTAAATAAGAAGGAATAATTATGCCACAATATTTCGTGGACGTGTTGAGTAAGATCGCATCGAGTATTGACCCGGATGAGTTAGTTGAGAGATTAAATCTATCCACAGAAGATCTGTGTGAACTGCTCGCGGATCAAATTGAAGAAAACCTAAACAAATTTGATGATATCTTAGAGGAAGACGATGAAGTTTGAAGAACTAGAAGAAAAGGTAATTGAGTGGGCATTCAATAAAGGTATCCTGTTAAAATCAGATCCTAAGAGCCAACTTTTAAAGACAGTATCCGAAATCGGTGAACTAGCTGATGCTGTAAATAAAGGTGATCAGGTAGAAACAGTGGATGCCATTGGTGATACTCTGGTCACTTTAATTATCCTAACTGAACTACTTGGTCTTGACATTAACGAGTGTCTTGAGTCTGCTTACAATGTAATTGCAAAGCGTACAGGAAAGATGATCATGGGCGTTTTTGTAAAAGATGAACCTGTTCGAGATGTCTTGCCGTGATTAAGGATAAGTTCAAAACAGCACATATGGAGGTAGCCGAGGTCTACTCCCGGCTATCATCCTGCAATCGGCTTAAAGTAGGAAGTGTCATTGTCCAAGGCACACAGATACTTGCTTATGGATTCAATGGTACTCCTCCCGGTGAAGATAACTGTTGCGAGGATGAACACGGTAATACTAAATCAAATGTCCGTCATGCAGAATGGAACGCTATTTATAAGATGATAGAAGAGGGAAGGTATTGCGATAATGCCAGTCTCTTTGTTACGACTAGCCCTTGCGCTTGTTGTGCTCAGTTGATTATTGATTTCGGTGGGATTAGAGAAGTCTATTATAAGAACAACTACAGAAGTAAGGAAGGGATTGATTTACTGACTTCTGCTGGTATTTATGTTGAACAATTATGAGGTACTATGACGAAGTGGAATGTATTAACTGATTTTGGTAAGAAGATGTTGTCAGAGAGTAAGTTCTATATGGGTTACTCTCGGTGGGATGAAGGTCTAAATCGTTACGAAACTTGGGAGGAAGCTGTAACCCGCGTGATGGATATGCACCGGGAAAAATACAAAGATGTAATGACTACAGAGTTGAGTGATCTAATCAACTTTGCAGAGATCGCTTATAAGAACAAACTTGTACTTGGGGCACAACGAGCACTACAATTCGGTGGAGATCAACTATTCAAGCATAATGCTAGAATGTACAATTGCTTGAAAAAAGACACATCTTTTGTAACGTCATCAGGCGTGAAAACTTTCTCAGACTTTGCTGAGGGAGATGTGGTTACTGTTTTGACCCACACAGGAGCATGGAAAAAGGCGATTGTCAGACAATATGGAGAACAACAACTATTTGAATACAGGTTTGTAAAAGGAAGTTCAAAAGAACATATAGTTAACGCTACAGCGAACCATCGTTGGATACTGAAGGATGGTACTGAAACAACTAACCTGAAGGTAGGCGATTGTATTTACAAGCCAGAAAATACTTTTGGTAAATTCGTGTACGAAGAAGCAACACCTTTAGAGAGATTGTATTGGTGTTATGGTATGGTGTACGGCGATGGCACTCTTGTGAAAGATCGGAATGGCGACCATACTTATTCTATGATCCGTCTTTGTGGTATTGATAAGAAGTTTGCCAGTAGGTTTGAAGAGATGGGATTTAAGACTTCTTCAAATATATCTTTGGGCGGAGACTTTTTTGCTTATACAGGTGCTTATCTGAAAACTGCACCAAATCCAGAAGTAGATTCTCCAGAATTGATCAGGGCATTTGTTGCTGGTTATCTACAAGCTGATGGAGCGAAGAATAGGAATAGAAATGGAACACAATACTTAAGTATTCAATCTTCAGAAGAAGATCATATCAATTTTATCCGAAGATGTTTTCCTATTGCTGGGGTGTGGATTATTAGTGAAACTGACTTGACTGGACAAGAGACTAATTTTGGGTTGCGTGATAAAACCATTAGTTTCCGAATTAGTGATTCTATGGGGTCAAAATACAATCAAGGATGGGTTGTTAAGAGTATAGAACCTAAAAACATAGAGCAGGTATGGTGTCTTGAGGTTGAAGATGATAAGTCATTTGTTCTCCCAAATGGTATTGTGACAGGCAATTGTTCTTCCTCTTACGCAGATCGACCTGCATTTTTCCAAGAGGCAATGTACCTTCTTTTATGCGGGTGCGGAGTAGGCTTCTCTGTTCAGAAACAACATATCGCAAAGCTACCAAAAATTAAGCAACGATATGAAAAGAAGTCAAAAGTTTACACAGTGCCGGATAGCATTGAAGGGTGGGCAGAGGCTTTCGGTGTTCTTCTCTCGTCTTATTTTGAAGGTGGCGGTACTCATCCAGAGTATGAAGGATGCCAAGTTCACTTTGATTTTAGTAAGATTCGTCTAAAGGGATCTTTAATCTCTGGTGGATTTAAGGCTCCCGGCCCAGACGGTCTAAGAGCTGCCCTTCAAAAGTGCGAGGATTTAATTGAAAACTTAGTACGCTCCTCTAAAGAACCTGTAGTCATGAAGCCTATCACAGCGTATGATTTTGTGATGCACATGAGCGATGCTGTTCTTTCAGGGGGCGTTCGTCGCAGTGCTACGATCTGTCTCTTTAGTAAAGACGACGAAGAAATGCTTAAGGCTAAGACAGGAGATTGGTTTGTAACTAACCCTCAGCGTGGCCGAAGCAATAACTCTGTAATGCTTTTACGAGACGAGATTACCCGCGAAGAGTGGGCACATATCATGGAATCTGTGAGACATAGTGGCGAGCCGGGGTTCATCTTTACAGATAACCTTGACTTTACTTACAATCCGTGTGTCGAAGTAGGTATGCTACCTGTCGATATTGAAACAGGTGAGTCTGGTTGGCAGGTATGTAACCTTTAATTCTGTAGAGGTTATAAAACAGGGTGAATTGCTGGAACGCCCTTAGAGCCTTTCAAACTACAACGTAAGGATGAAATAAACCTAAGCGTGATAGTTTGAAAATTGAAAGGATTGGGTAATCAGCAGCCAAGCTCCGAATAGGGGAAGGTTCAACGACTATCTTTAATAGAGTAGGGTCAAGTGACTCGAAGCGCCCTGCCCTGTATTTTACAGGTGATGATGTAGTCTAATCTTTATAGAAATATGAAGGAGAGCCGATACCTCTCAATATAGGAGGTATAAATGGAAGAACTAAAACCTAATAGAAATGGCTGGTTAGAGAGTAGTACCCATAGGCAATGTACCAATTGTTACGAGATTTTCGAGAAAAATGAAAATTACTCAATGCGTATCTGTAACAAATGTAACACTGCGAGGGTTAAATCTCAATCAGCAGAAATGAAGATGTACCGAAGAGCTAAAGCTAGGTCAAAGGAACGGGGTTTTGATTTCAATATTGAACCATCTGATATCAGCATTCCTAATACTTGTCCGGTTTTAGGTATCCCTATTTTCGTTACTGTAGGGAAATCCGGGGCATATGATAATAGCCCGTCTCTTGACAGAAAAGATAATTCACTCGGGTATATAAAAGGTAATGTACAAGTAATCAGTCAATTAGCTAATGCTATGAAAGCTAACGCTAGTCCTGATCAATTACTGAAGTTTGCTGAGTGGGTTTTTGAAACATACAAAAATTAGGTATCGGCTCCGGCTGAGATTAACGACCTCAGTTGAATATAAATGACAGAGATCAATGGTGGGATGTGTACGGATAGGGCTACATTTCTAGATGCTTGTAAAGCTGGTAGTATTATAGGTACACTTCAAGCGGGGTATACAGAGTTTAATTACTTATCAGAAGCCTCTAAGAAGATCATCGAACGTGAGGCTCTTATTGGTGTGTCCATCACAGGTTGGATGAATAATCCTGAGATTCTATTTGATAAAGAAAATATGCGGGCAGGTGCGGAAGAAGTAGTTCGTGTTAATAAGTTAGTCGCTGAACTAATAGGCATTAACCAAGCGGCACGAACTACAGTAGTAAAACCGAGTGGGAATGCAAGTGTCCTTTTAGGGACTGCATCTGGTATTCACGGTGAGCACTCCCCATTATATTTCCGTAATGTACAGATGAATGATCAAGATGATGTACTTCACTTAATTGAAGGTATTAATCCTGCAATGGTTGAAACATCAGTATGGAGTAACACTGGCACAGATAAAGTGGTCTCTTTCCCTGTGGTCAGTAAGGAAGGTTCTATCTATAAGAAGGATCTACTAGGTGTTAAGCAGTTGGATTATGTGAAGGCGGCTCAACAAGTCTGGATTGAGGTAGGAACTAATCTAGATCGTTGTGTGGATAAGAACCTTCGCCATAATGTATCTAATACAATTACTGTGGATAATTGGGATGAAGTAGAGGAGTATATTTTCAATAACCGTAAATGGTTTGCAGGTATCTCACTACTAAGTGCTAGAGGTGATAAGGCTTACCCTCAAGCGCCATTTACAGAGGTCTTTACTGCACAGCAGTTACTAGATCAATACGGACCTGCCTCTATGTTTGCTTCTGGGTTGATTGTGGATGGGTTATATGCTTTTAATAATAACCTGTGGACAGCCTGCGATACTGTGTTAGGTTGGGGCTTAAAATTAGATCCAGAGGCAAGCGAGGATCTTCTACGTCGAGATTGGGTACGTCGAGCAAAGAAGTTTGCGAAGAACTACTTCAATGGGGATGAAATGGTTATGACTAATTGCCTTAAGGATTGTTATAACCTACATAAGTGGCACAACATTATGCTCACAATCGAACCTATTGACTTTGCAAAACAACTTATGGAGCGTAGCTACACTGAGGTAGATACAATGGGCGCTCAAGGCTGTAGCGGTGGGGTTTGTGAGATAGTGTTTTAATTAGATGTTAGCCAAGGACGGCTTTCTTTAAAGGAGGTGTATGAAACCTAGTGAGTTATTACTGCAAAGTGCAGAACCATTCGACCAAGCCTGCTTACTGGTCCGTAAAATGGAAGAAGAGTTTGATTACCTAAAGTGGTTCTTTGGTAATTGTGACTTTGGGCCTGCCCATGGAGATGTAGTCTATCTCATGCAGCAGGAATACGAAGAAGAGACAGGTAGGAAAGTTCCAGAGGTATACAGGTTGGACAATTAAAATGAGTGTTGACTACAGCGGAGGTATTCTGATAGGATGCCACGGATCAGAAATCAAGAACGAAAAGTTCAAAGAGGATAGTGTAGACTTTGTGGAACGTCACAATCTGGATATTATGCGCCCTTATTATGATGCTTCTCCCAACGAATCTTATATAGGGAAACAAATACACTATAGGTGGTCATACGGGAATATGGTGGAATTAGTCTCTCAGTTCAAAAAGATCAAGGAGAGGTTGGAGCCTCTTCTTGGTACTGAGGTCTACTTAATCGGTACACAGGATATAACTTAAAGGATAACAATGAAGATTTTAGCAGGTGTCGGTGTTTTTATTTTAATGTTTTTAATACTAGCAGCACTATTCTCACTTCCTGTAATGCTTCTATGGGACTGGCTCATGCCTTCAATTTTCGGCCTTCGGGAAATCTCGTGGGTAGAGGCATGGGGCTTGAGTTTCCTAAGTGCGCTATTATTTAAAAGCCACACAATAATTCAATCTAATTAGTAAAGGAGATCTATATGGGTTTACGAGTAGAAAAGAATATGGATGTATTTAACGGTAAGAGTCTAATTGGTTATAGCTTTACAAAAGGATCTGAATATACCCTTGATCTTGAGGACAGGGAAGGTAAGGTTGAACGAGTTCGTATCCCTGCCTCCCTCAAGGAACTGCTTGACGATTATAAGGCAATGGGTTAATGCAGTCTCGGGTAGAGTCGCTAGTAGAGTCAATTGTTAACATTGCAATCGGGTATGGCGTAGCACTATTATCTCAGATATTAATCTTTCCATTATTCGGTATCCACGTACCGCTCAGTACTAACCTATGGATTGGACTGTGGTTTACAATGATTAGTCTGGTAAGGAGTTATGTAATTCGACGGTGGTTCAATACACGACTTAAGCAGATGGCTCAATCCGTGGCGAGGGCTGTTAATTAGACTTGACAGAGAGGCTAGGTCCGTGGTAGGATTCTAGCCTCTTTTTAACCGTCTTTCCGAAAGAAGTCTCCCACATCAAGGAACATGAAGGGCGATAGCCAAGTGAGAGTAGGTGGGAGATGAATTTCGGTTGGCTTTAGCCAAAACTCATGATGTAAAAAGAATAATAACTTTCGGAACGAGAGGGTTCGCTCGGTCAACTTTCCGTTATGAAACGGAATTACCCGAGAAGCCCCCACTTCAATCAAACCGCAAGGTTGATAAGTGGTGGGTAGTTCACTTGGAGAATAAATGGAACCGAGAGATTTTACATATTGGCTACAGGGGTTCGCGGAGCTAAATCCAGAACCTCCTACAGCCGATCAGTGGCAAGTGATTAAAGATCATCTTGCTTTAGTGTTTAAGAAGGAGACACCAACATACGTTTTTCAGACTCCTCTTGGAACTGGACCGCTTAAATGGTCCTTCGATAGTGAACCAGTAGTTACTTGTTGAGGTAAATAGGAAATGAGTTATACTGAGACAATCAGACAATACGCGATCACCAGTATGCGAAATGCTGGATATCAGTACCCCAAATGTACCATTATTGGTTATAAGAATGCTAAGGACGAGTGGGTAGAGACAGAAGATGTGTTTACCGTATTTCGTATGAGTGCATATCAATTACCCACAGATGTCGTACACGGAGGGACGTTAGTGCATGATATTAAAGTCCCCACTAGACCAAAAACAAGTAGAGAATTCACAGAGATTGTTGCGGATGGTATTACAAAGATGCTCTTTGTCTATGACCCATGTAAAACTCATACAGATAACTAGAGAAAGAGCTAAAGAAATGTCTAAATTAGGTCATGAGAGGAGATGGGGATATGTGTCCAACTAGAGTATACGTGTGTGAAAAATGCGGTAATGAAGTAGAGTTATTTCAGAAGATGAGTGAAGGTGCCCCAAATATTTGCGAGAAGTGTGGTGCAGATGAATCTATGAGACAGGTTCTCACTGCCTCGCATAAACTATATTTCGGACCCAACAGATTAATCAATGACAGAATGAAATAATGCCTAAAAAGCAAGAGGATATAACAGGGCAGAGGTTTTAATAGGTAAAGGATGGTATGAGTTGTATTGTTGATTTACTTATTTGGTTTATCATATTGATTGTCCAACTGTTCGAGTGCATATTGAATAAGATAAATAATTGTTCGGGTACGAGTTGTAAAACCTTTCTTTTTTTGAACTCGTCAATTCGTTTCAGTAACTCTTTTGGGTAACGCATATTCAAAACTTGTGACATTTTTTTTTAAACCTCCATTGTGTATTAAAATAATATATGATATAATCAATACATATATTATAATAATACACAGTCGAGGAGGTGAAAGTAATGATTGTAAATAAAGCCTATAAATTTAGAATCTATCCAAACAAACAGCAAGAAGTGTTGATTAATAAAACTTTTGGATGCTGTCGATTTGTATTCAACCATTTTCTTGCTAAGTGGAACGATGCTTACAAAGAAACAGGAAAAGGATTGTCATACAATACTTGTAGTTCACAGTTAACACAATTAAAAAAAGAATTAACTTGGCTAAAAGAAGTAGATAGTATTGCAATTCAATCATCGTTGAAAAATCTTGCTGACGCTTATTCTCGTTTCTTCAAGAAACAAAATGATAGACCGTGTTTTAAATCCAAGAAAAATCCTGTTCAGTCTTACACAACGAAGCATACAAATGGTAATATTGCGATTAATGACAATAAAATCAAATTGCCTAAACTTGGATGGATTCGTTTTGCTAAAAGTCGAGAAGTTGAAGGTCGCATTTTAAATGTAACCATTAGACGAAATCCAAGTGGTAAATACTTTGTATCTATTTTAGTTGAAACAGAAGTTCAAGAACTACCTAAAACTAATTCTGCTATTGGAATTGATTTAGGATTAAAGGACTTTGCTATTTTATCCAACGGAACGACTTATGCAAATCCTAAGTTCTTCCGTAAACTAGAAGAAAAATTAGCAAAAGCACAACGTATTCTTTCTAGACGTACAAAAGGTAGTTCTAATCGGAATAAACAACGAATTAAAGTTGCTCGTATTCATGGAAAAATCACAAACGCTAGAAATGATTACTTGCATAAAATTTCTACCGAAATCATCAAAAACCACGATGTAATTGGTATTGAAGATTTGCAAGTAACTAATATGTTGAAAAACCATAAATTAGCCAAAGCTATTAGTGAAGTATCTTGGTCGCAATTTAGAACGATGTTGGAATACAAAGCTAAATGGTGTGGAAAACAAGTAGTTACCGTAGCTAAAAACTTCCCATCCAGTCAACTTTGTTCTTGTTGCGGATATCAAAATAAAGACGTTAAAAATCTTGGGTTACGTGAATGGGATTGCCCATCTTGTGGAACACATCACGATAGAGATATTAACGCAAGTATAAATATCAAAAATGAAGCCATAAGGCTTCTAACCGTAGGAACTACGGGGATCGCCTACTAAATATTCGCTCGATAGAGCGAAGTTCGTAGGAATCTCCCACTTCTAAGCGAAGCGAAAGTGGGAGTAGTTCAACCATAATACCGCAGAAGAATTTAGCTACCTTGTATCGCTTTGTACTCTTATCAAGTCTCATATATCTTGTTAGACGTTCTGTGACAGTCTCCTGCCAATGAGCAGGTTTGTCCGCCGGGCAGAGCCAATCACCAAGGGCGAAGTGATGCTGAATGCGCAGGCTGATGCGCAACGTCTCTTGAAAGAGGGGGCGGATACGTGGGGAGCTAAGACCGCCCAAAGCCGGAGTTCAGCACCGGCCAGCATCACCTAGCCCGCTTAACAACGATAGAAAAGGCCAGTAGGACGGGTAGCGTAATTGCTATCAATCCTCTGGCCTTTTTACGTCTATTGTTTCATCTTTTCTTCAATATAGAACCTTGTACTATTGATATTTGAATTACACTCTCTAAGTGCCCCGATTAGATCAGGGACATAAGCATTAATAATATCAGCGTAAGTGTTTCCATTAAACTCGGGGGTAGGAGTAGGTTGCAGAAGTGACATTGGAGGTACGACATATACAACCTCAGTCCTTGTTGGCAATAGACCGCAGCCGCTGGATAATAGGATCACTGAGAGGAGTATCCATACACTTATCATTTGCTTCATTTGTCAACCTCGTTAGTTCTGATTTAAGTTTACTTACTTCCTTTCGATCTTGCTCTCTATCTTTACCATTCTGAATAAGGATCTTGTCCTTTAACTCTTGGTCACTCTTGAGTTCTGTGATTTGAACCTCTTTAGATGCAATGTCAGCCTCTAGGAGCGTGTTTTCCTTCTGGAGACTACCTACGTGCAGCCAAAGGACAAAAGCAGCTACAGAGGCTCCTACGGCAGCTACAGCGAGTATTTTGGTTAAGTATGTGGAGATTATTTTAAACATTACTGTATCTCCTCTTCCTTACGGTTGTATCTCATACGATTTTTGTCGTCGTAAGTGGCGAATCCCACGTAAGCGCCTACCACTGCACCTACGAATATGTAAAATGCCATAGCAATTTCACCTAATTGGTTACTATCCGTTCCCAAAATCAAAAGTGGAAATGCTAGACCTCCGATTAAGGAGGCCCAAGCCATTCTTCTTCGATTCTTCCACCTATCTTTCTCGTTCGTATTCATTTACCCTCCTTACGGGTAGGAAATATATTTCTGTCTTATCTCGATATCCCAGTCATTCTTCTTCTCAAGTTCTCCCATTAATTCTCTGAAAGTATCTCGTGAGTTTAGGACTGCCCACTGGTTTTTCACATAACCAAGGGCATTACCTACTCCAATACAGCCTTCCAGATCACTTGCTACGTTCGCGGGATGGATCATGATGTATGACCGATTAGGAACATCTGTAATCTCATATCCCTCTGAGAATTCCCCGCCGCTTGTCTTTTGCACAACAGGGGAATATCTAAGAACAAGACGATAGACGCCTTCAGGGATGCAGGATTCCTTTCCTTTGTTCCCGACCCAAGGTTTTTCAACGGTATAACAGAAAAACTTACCATCAATGTAAAGTTTACCAAAAGTACCCATATCTGAATATGAGTCTCTAATTAGTTCTAGCATTATCCACCTGTTTTCTTATAGGAAGCGAGTGTAACCATAGCGATTACAGCACCTCCGACAATTCCTACCCATTTAGCTACCCGTCCTACCCAACCAAGTACCTTTACTAATCCTGTCAGAGAAGACCAAACTTCAATTACAGGATATAACTTGTCTTTAAGTTGGTTCAAGTCATTTTTGAGACAATCTACCTTATCGTTTACACCTTTTAACTGCTGTTCATAATTTTCATTCATTTAAGTTCCTAAATTATCGACATCCGGCGATCACGCCAAACATCTTGGGAGGCGTGTAGGTATGCTCGATGTCATCTTCATCCACATAAGTCACCGGGTCTGTCGGATAGATTCGCTCGTAAATCTCGGCACCGCCTTGCATCGTGAATGCAGGCTCGTACTGGCCCGGTGCCACAACGTTTACGTAGCCGATGACCTTGAGGTGGTCGAGGGTGCTCAGTTCTTCGGGAAAGTGACGGCACACGGCTAGAGTCTCGTCTCCGTTGCGCAGCGTGGGCGTCTTTGTCAGGGGGCCGATGCTACGTTCGCCAGTGTCCTCGTCGGTGATTAGATACTCCGGAAACTTGTCGGCGACTTCATCGAGAAGCGCCTGTGTGTCGTCGCTGTAGGTGATTACGTCTTGCATTATTTTTAATCCTTTGGTTACGTTTTTAACACGTAGTAAAGTATCCTTTACTGCGCCTTTACTACTGCTCCAAGCATTGCGTGTAACACGTCAAGAGACTCTGTATATCCCATCTTTTCCATTGACGAACTCCTATGTTAGGCCAGTTTCATTTCATGGTCAGATAGAGCGTTGTCGAATATCCTGATATTTCCGACATACGCGTAACCATGCGACGAGGAGGCGGGAATTCTACCAATTGCGAAAGACGTAGGTATCTCGTCCGGCATTTCCTGCGCGGACTCAACCAGTTTCACCCCGTCAACCCAGATCGATGTCAGCCCGGCTTTATGGCGGACGCCTATACGGTATTTTGTGCCTGATGATAACGCGTCAACTGTTGAAACATTCGTACTGCTGCCTGCGACAGTGACCAGCCCTGTTGATCCTACTAACAGCCGTGGCAGATGGCCGAGCACAGGCACGGCTACAGACCAAATTACGTTATTCGCTACAAGACCGGATAGGGTTACGTCACAAATGACAGCCCAATCATCGCTAACCCGAACAAAGTTTGCTCCATTCAGGCCAGCATTAGTCGACGCCCGCGTCACCGCCGTCCCGTAGGTTGGGATTACGCTGGTAGCGAACGGAAGTTTTTCTAGCTGGGGCATACCGATGCGGACGGTAAAGTCCACTGCTTTTCCTGGTTTTGCATTTACGTAAAACGACGGCACAACGAATGCCACTCCTTCACCGCTGAGCGTTCTGGTATAAGTTTTTCGAGACGCTCCCAGAGCGCCAGATGTTAGATTAAAAACGCTTTCTCCACTGGTAATATCAACCCCGCCAACACCGCGCTCATACATACGACACGAAATATTGTCGACGTTAACCAGAGAGCCAGCCACCAAGGTTGCAAATAATGATTCGGTCCACGTCTCACCCTCGGCCGCAGGGATAGAAATAACCGTTGCAAATGCAATTGCGAAAGCGTACTCTGCCGATTCCGAATGCAGTCTCAGATCGATATAGTCAATGCCATCTTCCACGCCCGTTCCGACTACCTGAACAGATATACCCGCGCCAAACTGGACCCACCCATTTGGCAGATTTCCGGGCGACGCGCCCTGCATGGTGTTGTTGCTGATTTGATTCGTGCTTACACCTTCTACAAGCAGCCCGTCCTTCCCGAAGCGCGGCTTGCTCAACTTGTACGCATTCGGGGCGAATGCGATGGGCTTACCAGTCGCGACATCTACCCGCCTGTACGCCTCGTTGCTCCCGTCAGTGAGATACACCACATAGTCTGTCAAATCTCCGAACGATGCGCCGGAATCGGTGATGCTGAACTCTGACGAGTCCGTAGGCGTCCCGCTGTAGTAGGCGTTCTTGTGCAGCACACCATAGCGGTCGATATGAGTGGTATCGGATTCGCAGAGGTATTGGAAATCGCCTTGCAGCCTCACGGCATCGTTGGGAGCCATGAGCGGCAGATATGTCATCGGGTTCATGATGTTGCCGATACACCCTTGGGCACCTTCTTTTTCAACTACCTGACTTAAAGTTTGGTTGCTAATCGCATACACTTTATAGGTAGATGTGGTATTTGGAGTAGTAGAAAAGACTTCACTAACTGTAATCACATTAGAAGTGTTACTTGCAATAGTCCTTACTTGACCGCTGCCAGTACCCCCTGTGATATGAAGAATCATACCAGCAAGAGAGTTAATTCCTAGATTCTTGGTAGAGTCGGAGAGAGTGGTAGAAGTACCATCGGTGGCAGTACCTGAGATCACATCTTCACCCCAGCTTCCTCTAGTCACTCCTCCTAATGATAAGGTAGAACCTAATGTGACTGCCCCGGTTAGTGTGGAAGTCCCTGAGTTAGTTAGACTAGACGCAGATACGTCAAAAGTCTTATGAGTACCATCCCCATTATGCTGCTTTTCAAAAGACGCACCAGCAGATGTATTACTAGCACTACCATCGAGTTGCATAATGGCACGTTTTAAGATTGCAGCGGTTTCAATATCACCTTTGTTGATATATGGAATACCATCAATCGGGGTAAAATCTCTTGCAATAACGTAAGAAACTCCCGAAGATGTCTCCCCTTGGTATGATCCTGTGAGAGATAGGGTGGTGTTATCCGTTACACTCGCTACTTCATATGTAATACCTGTACCAACTATTGTAAATAAATCACCTGCCCTAACCTCCGTGGACCAGAGAGTATCTGTTCCTAAGACACTAGTAGAACCGTTTACAACAGAAACAGTTCCGGTTTTGTACTGTGCCATTATTCCTCCGTCTTATTAGACTCTTCTAATTGCTTAACTCTCTCAAGTGCAGCGAGAATGCTCGCTAATTCAAGCAGGCGCTTCTCAGCATCGTACATTTGAGCTTTAAGGAAGTTGAGTTCTTGTTTGTGTTGATCGATTAGATTTTGTGTATTCATGTTACTTTCTCTTAAGTTGGTCAATTTCTTGTTTTAACTCTTTAATTGCATTAACTATCACTGGAATCAAAGCAGTTTCTTTAAGAAGCCACTTATCTTCTTGTTCCACGTTGACAATGACATTCTCCGGTACACCGTGCCTCTCCTCAACTGATTTCACCTGTTGAGCAGAAAATCCAAAGTAAAGTTGATCAGACTTCTTACTACCATCTCGATCATGCTTAATGACTGTTCCATCCTCAAGAGTTTCCCAATATCTACTCCTATCATCCCATACGAACTTGATTGGTTCTATATCACAAATAAAATTTAATCCATGATCGATAGGTTCAATATTCGCCTTGTCCCTTTCATCAGAGGTTACAGTCCAAGATACTTTGATATAAGCGTTAGTGATATTATTATCACCTAGTACTATGCGATTATTTTGCGTTGTTACATAGAATGGACTAGTACCTGTTCCAGCGTTGAGCCCGATACCTATATTATTATGCCCCTTACTGTAGCCAAGGGAGGCTGTTCCTACAGCTACGTTGTACCAACCAGTGATGGTGGTTGAAAGAGCAGCAAACCCTACTGCTGTGTTAAAATGTCCTGAAGTATTTGCATCGAGTGTATATATCCCTATCGCAGTGTTGTTACCCCCTGTAGTGTTACTCTTAAGGGAGTTATATCCAATTGCTGTATTGTGACTGGCATCTTCACCAACTGCCCCAATAACATTTCCTTCTAAAGCACCTATACCTAAGACAGTGTTAGTATCATATCTTCCCTGCCCCCTCCCTACCATAATACCATCTAATACAGCATAACCTTCACTACTGAGAACTATAGTCTCCTTCCAAATATTATTTGTCCATTCGTAGGTAGTTTGTCTCTTAGTTGAAGTAGTTTCAATGTCACTATCATTTAAGCCTGTCCGTTTAGAAAGAGATGTAGACTTAACTTCACCGCCTATAATAGTAACATTAGTTGGGTCTATATCCGAGTTATAAATAATAGCTATACCTTTAAATACAGCATTACCGTTATTCAAAATAAATTGATCAGATTGAATACCTATATTACTACCATCCCAAGTTAGTTTATCTCCGGCGCTATTACCAATACTAAACTTAGGTGTACCTGCATCATCTCCTAACCAGAAACCTGTCCCTGTATCGAAAGCAGTTTGTCCAGATTTGATAGTTCCACCATTCAATGTAATACCACCCGCTGTCAGAGTAGCATTCATAGCTACAGCCCCAGCATCGCTTACACTGAACACTGTATTAGTACCATCCCACACTCTAATAGGATAACCAGAGTTTTGTAGTTCTACTCTCCAACCCGAAGTTGCAGTTTTGATTGTATTACCTACAATCTCACCTGAGATCAGAGTACCGGGTACTGTTACTACACCAGCAGAATTCCAACTGATAGGGTTTGTAAGACCCAGATAACCACTACCATCTTTATTTAGATGTGCAGTTCTTGTGGTAGCATTAAATACTTCAATACCGTTAGTTGACGTAAGTTGTACCCTAGCACCACTAGCGGCTGTGCGAATAGTGGCACCCGTCACAGTACCAGACGTAATAGTACCTAGATTAGCAGATAAAGCAGAAAGACTTGTAACACTAATTTTATCTGACGTGATACTGCTTGCTTCAATGCGGTCAGCACTTAGATAACCTGTAGTGATCTTTGCAGCATCTACGTTGGCAATCTTAGCATTAGTCACAGCAAGATCAGCAATCGCACCGTTAGCTGCGGTGATAGAATTAGCAGCCATCTTAGTTGCTGTGATCATCCCGTCTTCAATAAGCACAGCAGACCCACGCCGCATCTCTATATTATCAAACCACACAGTAGATCCTGCAACTTGGTTCACAGTCCTGCAACACACTTTTAGTGTTGTTATGCCTGCGGGAACTGTGTAAAACCCACTCACATCTAGCCAATCTTCAGGAGTGTCTGTAGTAAGTGCAACGTATGAGGCTGTACCAGAATTTGTGACAACTCCTATTGCCTTAGCGCCTGCCCCTGCATCTAGTGTAGACTTTATCTTACCACGGATAAATATACTATCCCCTTCTTGGACACTTATTTCCCATGTATTATCAACTCTAGATGTGCTGGTAGTAGTCGCCACCCTCTTCATTACCCAAGATGAACCCGCATATCCAAGTTCGTTGGATATTGACCACCCACCTGAGAAGTTTGTCCAGCCAGTATCTCCTAACTCAAAGTTCCAATTTTCTACAAAATTTGTTGGGTCTGTAACAGATAATTTAGATGCGCTTACTGAGTTAGCAGCAATCTTATCCGTTGTAATAGCGTTAGCGGTGATTTGATCTGCACCCACAGCACCCGCTGCAATCTTCCCTGCAATTACAGAATTAGCGGATAGTTCGCTAGATGTAATAGCATTAGCGGCGATTTGACTTGCTGTGATAGTATTCGCTGCAATATTACTCGCTTGGATCGTACCTGCTGCAATCTCAGCCCCTGTAATCGTGCCTGCCGCGATCTGTGTAGCTGTGATAGTCCCTGCCGCGATATTAGCTGCCGTGATAGTATTAGCGGCAATTTCGTTAGTAGTTACAGCACCAGCCGCAATCTTTGCTGTAATAACTGCGCCTGCTGCAATCTCATTAGCTGTAATAGAAGATGCTGCCAGTTTAGAAGTTGTTATTGCTCCTGCGGATATCTGATCTGCTGTAACTGCACCAGCGGCAATTTTCCCTGTCGTGACGGCATTAGCATCTATTTTATCTGTAGTAATTGCCCCGGCAGCGAGAGTATCCGTTACGATAGCACCAGCAGCAATTGCTTCAGCGGTAATTGTGCCGGGGACAATTAAACCACCATCAGTAACGCTAGAGTCTAATACACTTATCCCTACACCGCTCCTATTTATGAATACAAGAGCATCTTCTTGGGAGAGGGAGGGGTAAGTGGCACTAGTTTGTAGCACTGTTGGACTGGTTGCATCCCACCACACATACATAAGATTAGTATTACCATCTGTTATTGTGTGGTCTACACCGTTGTAAACAATATGGACACTTGCCCAAGAGATATACCCCGCAGATGGAGTCTGGTGATGCAAAGTATACGCCATTTATCTTTCCTTAATAAATTAGATGCTTATTTATTGAGAGTTTCTGTGCTGTCACCGCCGCTGCCGCTATCTTTACAGCAGTAATTGCGGAGTCTTCAACTTGACTGGAACTTACCGTTCCAACGAGATCTGTTGTTGGTACAGTTGCTACATAGGAAGAGCCATCCCATCTGTATAATTTATCATCAGATGTATTGAATATAGTACTCGTAGATTTAGTACTAGGAATTGAAGATACAACAGTTACAGGCTCAATATTGTTTGCAAACTTAGTTGCAGTAATCGCTGAGTCAGTTATTTGGTCTGTTGCGATAGTGCCTGTGATCTTGGCGGCAGCAATTGCAGCTAATTGTGAATCACTTAATTGCCCTGTAACTTTACTAGCTTCCATACCTGCAATCTGAGCATCACTGATAGTGCCATTTAGGTCAGAAGTAAGAATTGTTGCTACGTAAGCAGATCCATCCCAACGGTATAATTTACCGTCCGCTGTATTGAAAACAGTGTTAGTAGATTTTATACTTGGAATAGAAGAGACAATAGTGACAGGCTCAATTGAACTAGCGAACTTCGCAGTAGGGAGGGTAGCATCAGCAATTTGACTTGCTTGGATTGCACCATCCTCTACATAGGAAGTCACATTAGATACTGTAATTTTAGTTGGAATTACTGGACCAATAGCAGTTGAAACAGCGGAGATGTTTCCAGAAGCGTCTACTGTTTGAAACTTAGCGTAATATGAGTCACCATTAGTTACTTCGGCATATACTAACTCATTACCTCTCCCTTTGTACTTCAAGGAAGTAGCATCAGCAGTAAAACCGGAGGTAGTACCAATATACACTAAAGTATCTAAAAAGTCAACATCTGTTGGATTAGTCCAACGAATAATTACTTTATCAAGACCTGCTGTGATTGTAGCTCCTGTCACATTCCCCGGAGCACTTGTATCCCCGGCTACTACAACAGAAGATGTTACTGTCCAATCAGATTCATTGCTTGCCCAGTCAAGTGCCCTCACCTTAACGTAGCAGGTTAACCCCGGCTTCAAACCGTGTAAGACCTCTGTATTATTTGTAGTGAATATCTCACTAGCGTCTGCCTCTGTAGTGGTCCAGTAACGAACGATATAACCAGATAATATACCATCATCTGTACTAGCATCCCAAGTAGCTTTCACATAGGATAAAGTTGAGAGGGTATTGTCCTCTACACCTGTCGTGAGTAAAGGGACTCCCGGTGTGCTAGGTGGGGTATCATCGAGATCAGCACTGATTATTTTTTGAGTTGTCACATGATATTCAGAGGACTCTGTTATCCCTGTTTTACCGAAATCATCATATGCTGCTAATCTTAAGTAATAGTCAGTACCACTCTCTAGTCCAGTAAGGACAATATCATTGTCAGGCCCATCATAAACTAAAGTAGTTTCATCCCTTTCAAACCCTGAACTTGATCCCATCCATACCATCACACCCTTGAAGTCAGCGTCATTCGGCCTATTAAACTTAACAGTTATAGTTTGAAATGCCGCACTGATGTTTAATCCAGTAGGAAGTGACGGTTGTGGATTCTCTACTGTAATCTTAGCAGGTGTTTCCGACTCTCCGGAGATACCCGTACCTGCGACTTGACCGACTGCATACACCTTGAACGTAACAGTTCTTGAAGGAGTTCCGTTACCGTCTTCAATGTTCTTGTCTAATGGATACACAAAGTTCGGCTGTGTTACGAAATATTCTTGGCGAGGATCTGTATCATTAGGGTGATAAACTTCTACCCTATAACCTTTTAGTGTGAAAGGTGATACACCACCAACTCCTCCCATTTGTTCGGAGGCTATACTACCAAATTCAAAAGTAACATTCGAAGAACTTAATCGCCATTGAAGTTTAATGTCCTTACCTGTAAACTCAGTATCATTTCCCTTACCTATCTGTGTGCCAACACCTGCAAGTTCTAAACCGCTTACGTCTGGGAAGTCATAAATAGCTTCTGTTAATGGGTTAGGTACTATTATAGTTCCATTTGTTAGAATAGAGTTATAGCCTAGTCCATTAACTGTTTTAATACCTACGTCATAAGAGACTCCCCACTCAACATTATCTATATAAAATGAAAGAGCATCTGTATCATTGACCTGACCAACTTTTGTAAAATCCGTATCTAAGGACTTCTTAATGAAGATATGATGTTCTAAAGCATACGCATCAACACTAACCCATGAGCAGAGTATTCTAGGTTTAACTAGACCATCAATGTTAACGAAATGAGTAGTTTTATCACTAATCAGCGTTAAGTCAGTAGGTGGTGTAACAATACTAGGTAACTGTAGTTTAGGGTCGCTCGGAGTATCTTGTTCCTGCTTCTCTGTTAAAGTATAGAACGAATCGCTATGTTCAATAAGGCTAACATCGCACAAACCGTCAGGTCTGATTGTGATTTTATCTAGCCTGAACTCCTTACCTACCCAACCGAATACTTCGTAATCTACTCCAACAATGTCCCCCGGCACCACTTTGAGCGCCTCTAATGTAGTTGTAAAGGACACTCCCATAGCTGCACGGGAGAGATTCATTGTAAGTTCAGCTAAGTCGCGGGCACGGGGATAGTAATCAACGTAAGGGGCAGTAATGCGCTTTTCAAGGACCTGATTATTATCATCATCGTAATAAGTCGCTGCTAGTGTACTATTTGTACGATCAATAGGGGCTTCACCGATTTTATAATGTCTTTGTCTATCTGGAAAAGAGATCAGCACCTTGTTGAATCTATTGTTCTTGTCTGGTGAGTTCACACTTACAGCACCAATAATATTGTCCTCCGAGAAGGTAATTACTGGCTCACCGGCTTTTAGTACCTTGACGTAGAAAACCCCATCGTAATACGGCATCACAGCGTTCATTGACTGTAAGAACAATTTAACATTGTCCTTAACAGGCTTACCTGTATCTACGATAGCTCCAATCTCGTATGATTTATACTCAACTGGTGTACCTTCAACTGATAATCCTGAACGTACTGTATCACAATCATTTGCAGCAGAGATGATGCTGGCATCAGACAAGGCGTTAGGATCTAGACCCTTACCGTAACGTGTACTAAGGATGTAGTCTCTCAAACATATAGCGGGGTTAGCGGAGTATGTAATCGTACTTGTACGCGGATCGTAGACCTTTTTACCTTTAAGTTTAAACTTAAAATTAGGCATTCCTCCCGCGAACAAATCTGCGTTATGTGTTAAGCGGATATATACATAAGCGATCCCTCTAAATCTATGATCAACAGTCACCCCTTTAAATTTCTTCTGTGAGTCTAAGATTTCGAAATCGTAGCTAGGATGAGCCGAATACAATTGTGAATTTACAACTTGATCCTCAGTGCCGTTGTAGAAAAACGCTTCAGCGTAAGAGACATCTCGCCCGCCTGAGAGTCTGGTAGACGATGTCGCTACGTAAAAGGAGCAAGAACCATCATCACCAGAGGCAAGACAAATATTTGTCTGGTATGACACGGCGAAATTGTTTCCCGCACTCCCTAATGTCTTGTATTTAATCCCTATACTATTCCCGTTAACGCTGTATGTTGCTTTAGATATTATAGGATTATTGGAAGAATTCAAATCTGCAACAATACTGCTAAGTGTTGCTCCAGATGGGATTGTGTAAGTGCCTGAATGAGATCCATCTTGGAATCTGATTTTATAGCCCTCTATAATCTTTTTAATCGTCAAGTTACCAGACGCATATGTAGCCCCATATAGAGGATGTGTTGCAGTGTATTTAGTTGCGGGGGTAAATACTCCACTAGTCTCAATAAGTGGGATAGGCTCGTCATTCATATATAAATGAGAGAATCCTTCAATCTCACCTTCACAAACTGCCACCACAATATCTAGATATTTATTATTTTCTCCAGACACGTCATAGAAGACCACATTACCTGCAACCTCTGTCTCACCGTATATTACAGGAATGTTGTAGTCAGGGTCTAAAGTTTTTTGAACCCTATGTTCGTTAATAATTTCAGGTATATCATAGTCTTGGATGCCTAGTAGGTTTTTCACTGTCCCTGTAAAAAAATCAACACTCGCGGACCATACAGGGGAAATAAAGTCTACTATGCTATTACCAATATCCGATACTACGTCTTTTGCACCTTCCACTATATCTGAGATAAAATTGCCCACTGTAATCCCCTAGTTTAAATTATTTCTTCCTTACCCTTCCCCATATTCGATCTCCTATTTGATCGTAGGTAAAACTAAATCCTTTCTCGTTAGGAAAGTAAAGGTTTGCGTCTTCATTATTACATTTACGACCAGCTATCTTCTCCCAGTCTGCCCAATGAGAAGATATTTTCCAAGTCACTGTACTCTCGCCTCCTTGGGGGTCATCTACTATACTCCAAGAGTCTACTCTACCGTCAAACACTATGAAAGGTTTAGCAACAATGTCTATATTCCTAGTCGCCCCTGTAGTATTGAAAAATCCCTTTCTTACGAGTACCCTTCTGTTACTATATTTCTCTGTTAAGGCCAGCGCAATATCTGCTGAGTTAGCTCCTGTCAATGATATGTTTATACTCGGATTAGAGATATCAGACGTTTCCTCGACCGTGCTAAAATTCTTCAACCTGCCAGTCGATAGAAACGTCTCATTACCTAATCCAAAATTATAAACTATGTCATGAGGGTGATCAGTAAGTCTAAAAGGAGTAGAGAACTCAAAAGTAAACAAATGAAACGTCTCTAAATCACTCCTACTTAGAGAGTTGAGAGTATCTGCGTGTAAATCTCTAGACATTAGAAAACCTCTTCAACATCAAGTTCGTAGTTATAAAATCCGGCAACATTAGCACTGATCTCTTGGAGATCCCCTGTTAAAGCAACAGTGAAAGGTACATTACTGTGCTTAGCTGCCTCGCCTAATGTTAGTGCCGTGGTGAGGGGAGGTTCAAAATTTAATGTTGCCACACCAGATGCATTAGCTGTAGCATCGTCTGTCAGCATGTATACCTTATTGTGACCTGAAAATTTCACCACGTCTCCTGCCTTATATGTTGACAACGGATTTCCAGTTACATTTACAGAAGTATTCCCTGCTGCTCTATCTGCGTTCACTGTTGTGTCATTAACTTGCGTACCTAACGGAGTAGCTAAATTAGGTGGTGTAATCGTAAAGGTATTATATCTACCCCTAACCTTAGCAAGAAACCCTATAATCGGTCTAAATTGCTCCTTCGTCATAGGTGGATACGTTAAGGTAAAGGACCAAAGATGGCCCCCTACCTTTCGTGATATCCTCTTCCCGTTTTGAGACCTAAACGTGATAGTAGGATCAGACATCTTGAGTCCAATCGCTCTAAACCCCGGAGAAGTTGGATATACTAGACTCATACTGGTGACCTCTGTAACTTACTATTATTAGCTTCTTTAATCATATTTATGATCATACCTCTCCTTGATGAAAGTAGTCTGTCAAACCCTGACGCATCATGAGCCTGGATATTGAATACTACTGTAGTACTACCTCCACCAATACCGTCCATCAGATCGTCATTATTGACAACACTACCCCCTTTACCGGGGATGATCAACTCAGGACCTGCCTCACCTACTAGATATGGTTTACCACCTGTAATCGGACCACCCTTTTCACGAGGAGTGTATTGTTGTTGAGAGATGATGCCTACCTGAGCGGCACCTAACGCTCCCGCAGCAGTTGCCACGATTGGCCCAAAAACAGGTCCAAGACCAAGAGGCGGTGGAGATAAAGCAGAGATCATAGCGGTAGCTGTAGCCATCATTGCTTGGGCGATTTGCAGCTTCTTCTGGTTCTCAAAGGCTTTCTTAGCATTTGCATTAGCTTTAGCCCTTAGCTTCTGCTCTTCTTGGTATTGCATTGCAGCCGCCTCAGCAGATGCGATAGCTTTGGCCTCAAAGGATTTAGCCTGCTCGTTGTTAGAATAATGCACAGCGTCAGCCAACTGCATCCAAGTTTCAGCCTGCGTTCTGCCGTTGTTCAAAGCCTCTTGAGCCATCTGAGCATGATAAGAAGCCTGTTGTTCATACATGTTAGTCAGTTGAGAGAATAACGAGGCCATTTGACCAGCAATAGAAGACATAGCGGACCCAATTTTACTCCAAGAGGTCTGCATAGTTTCTCCAGCATTTTTAGCCTCTACAGCCGCCTTAGCGAACTTTTTGGTTTCCTCGGCATTCCCTGCCATCACCTTACTAAGATCAATACCCTCTAGGAAATTCTTGCCAGAAGCTTTTTCTATCTTCTTTATAGATTCTGCAACTGACTGCACACCGTCTGGTCTTAGCTCTTTTATATTACGAGACATTGCCTCGATTTGCATATTCGTTTGAACAGCATTATCCACAATACTTGGATCAAATAATCCAAAAAATTTCTGAGACGCTGTAAGGTTACCTATTGCTGAGAGAGTGTCCTGGGTTTGAGATAACTCCTTATTAATATTAAGAGCTATTTCAGAAGATCGTGCTGATTGCAATGTTTCTGCTATATGTGCTTTCAAATCTTGCAAGATGATAATCATGTCCAACATAGGATATTTTGCATCAGTGAAACTTCTAGGTAATTGATATCCGATAGCGTCTGCTATTTTTATTATATCTGCCTGTAGATTGTTAGTGTCTAATTTACTAAACATTTCATCTATCTGAGCAGAGTCCTTTAGCTTGTCTAATGCTGCTGTCCCACCTTGGGCGAACAAATTTAACGACATCGCGGCATCATCTGCCTTCTGCCTAACATCTGAAAGTTTATCAGTTAGTTTAGCAACTGCTTTTGATGGCTCACCTAGTTCCCACTTGTACATTGCAGTACCAAAATCAGATGATTTCTCAACTTCCTTCCTTATCTGTATGTTAGCACTTTTAACCTCATCAATAATCGCTTGAAATTTAGCATCAATTTCTTCAGGAGGCGTTAAAACAATAGGTTCAAAAGGTTTTCTATTTGCTTTAGCTTCTTCTATTAGTTTGTTAAGTTCGTCTATCTTATCTTTAATCGCCTTACGTTGATCCATCGTGTCTGAAAACCCAACGTCTGATTTAAAATTCAATAAACTTACATCTCTCAACTCTTTCTTTAGTTTTACAACCTCTTGCTTGTATTTCTGTACTTCAGGTGGATCAAATAAGTTTGCAATACCTGCTGCTACAGCATTAACAGCATTCAGTATAGAGTAGAACACAGGAACTATAGCTCTAATAGACTTGATAATAGATGCTACAATTTCCTTAGCAGAATTAAAATACTGATCTGCACTTTTTTTATCAAACTTAGGAAACAGTTCTTTCAGTTGAGGCCCAATTTGGTTGATAATATCTGTGATAGGTGCTAAATAATTTTTAATCTCAATAGCAAGTTTTGCGAAGGAATCCAACAAACCTGCCCTACCAATTGCGTCTTGCAGTAATTTAATCTGAGTCCTTAAATTTGTGAATTGTGCATTAGCTTTTTGAATAGCGAGGTCAAGCCCTCCACCAAAGCTTCGCTGAATTTCATCTGCAAAGAAAGGCATTACTTTAACAGTTCTGACAAGACCTTGTTTCAATGCCTTCTCAAACATCGCAGCTTTTTCTTCCATTGATAGAAATGTCTTACCAATAGATGCTGCATATGCTCTAGCCATCATGGGGACAGCGGAAGGAATTACGTTACCTAATTGTTTACGAATTTCTTCAGCTTGTACCTTACCTTTTGAAAACATCTGCTGGATAGCATAGAAAGCACCTTGTAATTTCGCGTCGTCTAATTGAAGTACACGAGCCGCTTCTGCTATAGATAAAAATATCTTCTTAACTTCCTTACCTGAGACATTCATGCCGTTTGTAGCAGCTTTCAAATCCACATACTGTTTTTTTAGGGTTTGGATGTCTAAGCCTAGTCTCAAAGACTGTCTCTTCAAGAAATTGAACTCTTCTGCCGCTTCTTCGGTTGTATTAGTTACCGCCTTCATTGTGGCCTGTAAGCCTTCAAAAGCTGCTGAAACATCAATAATAGACTTAATTCCCCAGAGAGCACCGCCGCCAACTAACAGACCTTTTAAGCTGAAAATATGATTAAACACTGATCTCACAGCACCAGTCATTTTCTTGAATGCTAACAAAAAACCGTTAGCTACTCCACTCATAACTCTATAGCCAATGGAATTTTGAATCTTATCTCTCAAACTAGTGAGAGAAGCCATCAACATCTCAATACTTGACTTCTTATTAAATGCAGCTTCAAACACTGCCGCTGAATCCCTAGCGGATTTCGTTACCCGGTCTTGTTCGGCAGTTAATTTACGGTTTGTCTCAATAGCTTGTTGTATCCTTGCATTCCTGATTGCCTCTTCTTCCGCTAATTTTAACTTACCTGCTGCAATCTGATGACGAACAAGGTTTAATTCAAGCTGCTCCATCTCTCGCTCTAAGCGTCTAGCTTCCGCTACTCTTTCAGCGGTTACTCTAGCCTCTTCTGCGATCTTCATCTTACCCGCCTTAATCTGGTGACGGACAAGGTTTAATTCAATTTTTTCTATTTGTTTTGCTAATCTCTGTGCTTCCTTAGAGCCTTCTTTCAAACCGGAGGTTTCGGCACTAAGTTGAACATACAGATCTCCTAAATTAATCGCCATAAGACCTCCTAATTAGAAACAAGAAAAGGGTGGCACCTTTCGATGACACCCTTTGTTATTAACGGAGACTACTTGTAGATTTTTCATTTTCGCCCCCTCTTGGCTTTTTTAGCTTGTTTCTCGTCTTCCTTCTTCTTCCAAGTATAATATGCGATCAGCCTATCGTACTCGTCAGTTGGAAGGTTCTCTATTTCATAAGGAAACTTACCTAACTCTATAGCAAGCGTTATGAGATTGAGTTCATCTACGTCTTTAGCTAACGCCTTTACTTTTTTTCCGTAGACTCCTCTACGTTCATCAGCTTACTAGCTACTTCACCAAACTTATCCATAAAACCACCGGCAGGTTTGCTAATAAAAGCATCATAATCCTCTTCATCATATACTCGCTCATCAGTGCCGGGCACGTATGTGTTATAGATAACAGCCCATACTAAGAAGTCCATAGAGTCCACTCTACCTTGATCATCCATGCAACGCTTGAATAGTTCACGTCGGACTTTGACGGAAGGTTGTCGAATTTCGACCTTGCGACCGTTAAATTCAACAATCTCCTTCTTAAATTCAGCCTTAGAACCTACAGTTGCAGATCGAATACTATCCCGAATACTCATTGTGAGAAATCTCCTTAAAATTTATATTAGTTATTATACTGCGCTTGGTGTGCCAGAACCCTGCAATGATATGCTAAATTCAGCTACACCATCTACTGCTGAACTCATACTACAGTCTGTTACAACAGCTTCACCTTTGTATCCAGCAACACCGTCAGACAGGTACTTAACGTAAATTTTACTGCTGTTCTGCCAACCGTTTAAAACAACTTGAACTGCTTGGGAAAGAGTTGTAGTAGCGTCATGAACCCACTTGAAAGGTGTAACTACATTAGCTGTGACAGTGCTTGAAGGTTGCGGTACACTAAGTTCGAAAGTAATTGTCTCATCTTCGTTACCGCCAACATCACCAGACTGCCCGGTCGTAATAGCTTTGAAGAAACCGCGAGCTACGGATTTATTGGAGCCATCAGGGTTAATCTCAACAATCATCTCATTACGTGCCGTTACGAGGTCTTTAAAGGCGTTAGTAGCACTATAAAAACCAGATGCATCAAGACTTACTGTTTTCAGACCCGGAATAAAGGTATTGTAGCCACCATTAGCCTGTGCAGTAGCAAAACCTGTAGTATCAACGGATTCTGCATTCATAGTAAGGCTGAAATCTCTAGCAGTACCTACACTTGACATTGGAAGATATTTCACGTCAACTGTAACATCTCCTACAACTGTATAGGAGGCTAGAAAAGTGATTTGACCGAACAAGTGATCTACGCTTTCAACTTGGTCTGTTACATCTGTAACACCATCATATACTTTAATAGTGGCTGTACGATCCCATACATTCTTAGTTGCATCATTAATCTTGTAAGTCTTACCTGAAACAATGCTCATTGCCTCACCCGTGACAGCAGTGGAGGTGCCTGACTTCTTAAAATTGGCTACATAACCGGCAAACCCTTTGTAATAAGCATTTGCAGAAGCGGACCAAGATACTAGAGTAGGTTGTAAAGAACTGAAGGAAGCACCGAAAGTAGTATCTGATTCACTTGCACCTTCAAAATTAAGATCACCGGAGGAGCCGGGTAATACATGGTACGTTACATCGTCTGAGCTAACTGCAATAGATTTAGCTGCCATATTATCTCCTGTTAATTAAGTTAGTATTAGCAGGAGTTTCCCCCTGTGTTGCATTATTCATAGGGACAATCTATTCCCTGTATCCGGGAGGTCAATTATCACTCTAAAGTTCATCATAAAAGTGGGTCTGTTCTCTGCGTCATACCCTGCGAAGGACAATTCACTACGCATTAGAAATCCTGCATATATTTTCTTAGTAAGAACCTCTTCAGTTTCTTCATCTATGGTAATAGGCACTTCTTGTGGTGCAAGACCTAAGAGATATTCTTTAATTTCTAGTGCTTTTGTGTAAGCCCCTGCATAATCATTTACAGCGCCATTCACTTTAATTTGTACATTTACTTGATCTCTCGCCCACTTCGGGTTAGGTGCAACACCCCCCATATCGTATAACGTAACTGCTAAGGAATTTCCGTCAGGCGAGCGACCTACAAATAAATCTGTTCCAGGTGTACCTATACCCTTTGTAGCTAAAAATCCTGCTAAGTCTGCGGCTGGTGAACTCATTTGTACTCCCACATGTCCGGCCAAACATATCTACTTTTTATTAGATTATCTTTTGCCAGTATTAATCGTAGATTCGACTGTGTGTGTAACCCACATACAACATGATTCCCGTAATTATCTGTCCCATGTAGTGGCACTATATGGTCAACATGAAAATCCGTAGCGTGTAGTTCAGAGAAAGCTTGTCTCAGTCTGTACAGAGATATTAGAAATTCTTCAAAACATTTATTATCTCTGTCCCAGATAGGAATAGCATTCTTTTTCATGGCATACCTTTTTCTACACGACGCTAATCTTTTAGATTTATTCTTAATGGAGTAGTCCTTAGATTGCCGCTTTTTCTTTTCTTTAAAGATCGGGTCATCTTTCTTTAGATGATAGTTATACTTGCTTCTCTCCCTCTGCGCATTTGCATAATCACTATCATTCTTATATTTGTCTCTCTTATTTTTACTAATTCTTTCAGCTTCAGTTGCATAACGTAATGCGTCGTAATCTTTCTTACATCCCTTACACCATGAAGATAATCTCTTACCCTCATCAATCTTATAAAATTCGACTGTTGGTAGTTCTTTCTTACAGCGTGTACATATCTTATAACCTACTTTCACAGTTGATATAGTCTTCTTAGGGTAACATGATTTACATTTCCCAGAAACTCCAAACTTCCCACTAGTATGTTTATAAAACTCTGTCAACGGCTTCTCTATACCACAATATCTACAAATTTTGGTCATATTATTTTAATTTACAAGCATCTGCTATCTTAACAGCTAAATCTTTTTCAACCTCATCTAAAGCAGTAGACAGGAAATACCAGTGAGTGTTTGGAGTTGTAGGATTTATATAGTCATGACCTCTATTCGCGTTCGTGTAAATAAACGGCGCATGATCAGCCATGTAACCCACCTCTACTGTGTATTTACCACCCTTTGATTCAGACTCTTGATAAGCAGACATAAGTAATTCACCTGTATCAATAGGCGTGATTTCAAGTGCTTTCTCTCTTACTTCATTTCCTATGCTATCTAACCCTGCTTCTACATTCTCAACAATCTGTCCGATATGTTTTTGCAAGTTCTTCTCAATCTCTGCGAGTTGACTACGGATACCTTGGGCGGTTGGCTTATATGCTTTGTGTGATTTTGGACTAGCCATTATTTCAACACCGCCTTTCGCTCCCACTGGTCAAACCGGATGCTTGGAATTTTTGAGAAGTTCTTTACCTCCCTTGCTCCGCTAGGTGGGACAGCACTCGTGTCTAACCCTAGATAGAGGTAATCACCTATTTCTACATCTGAGTTGAGAAATACGATTGAGTTACTAATAAGTTCATTTCCTTGACCATCTACAACTTTTTCTTGGCGATCTTCCCAACGTCCTCTAATAACTGTCCTAGTCCACGTAGGATTACCATATACGTCCATAGATCCTGCCGCCCACCTTGTAATAGTCTGCTTAAGGTTTCGTTCTAACCACCCCATAACTAAGCCCTATATACTGTGACATTAGAAGTCTTGTTTGGAGTTCCGTAGTCCTTGAGAGACAGTTTAATGAAACTGTAAGACTTTGTGGGGCGGCTGTAGGTAATAGATGCAGACCCAATTGACTCGGATTTAACACCCTCTGTATCTGTACCAGTAAAATCTGACTTCAGCCATTGAAGTGCCATTTCAGCAGTAGCCTCTTGCACTTTAAGGGGAACTTGATCTCCAGCTATATATCTCCCTTCTAAAGTGTAGAAACTAGTACGAGGCCAACCTAGCGGTTGAGTTTTAGATTTTAAGGAAGAAACCCAATTAAAAGTTTGATCTAAATACTGAGTAGCGTAACGAAGTGCAGCCTCTTTCATTGGGGTAGCTGCGTTTACCCAATCAGACGGAGAACCACGATTTGTGAAATAAGTATCGCAAAATACAACAGAGGTATAAGACTCAGCAAGGGGGTTAGTTCCACTACCATCTTCGACAACAAGTGCCATACATTACCTCCTTACTTTTTAGATTCAAATTCTGTTAAGACTTCAATAGCCTTCTTTTTAGAGTTGACATCTACGCCTGTCACAGATTTAACAAATGCACGCATCTGCCCCCAATTGTTAAACTCATGCATCTGGTCAATTAAAGATGGTTTTTCGTCCTCAAGACTATTCTCTAATTGTTTCTTCCGTGCTTCAACTATCTTATTAAGTATAGCGATATCTTCCCTTAAGTCATCAGTGTCTACAGTAACTTCTACTTCAATTTTACTAGCTACTTCTTTTTTGGTTTCTTCTTTGATTTGCAAGCCATCCGCGTTCTCCTGATTAGGAGGATAATCTTTTACATTGTAGTAGCGTTCCAGATATTTACTAAGTGTAGCAACCTCCGCCACACCATCAATAAACTGGACCCCTTTGATATTAAACGTCTGCCCGGCACGACCGCCGTGAAGATATACTTTCAAAACATACTCCTATTAAACGATTAATATTAAAAGGGGCTTACTCACTTTCAGCTTTCAGCCCACTTTCTAGCTTAGTAATTAAGCAGCAGGAATAATACCTGAAATACCAGCAATACCATAATTAGAGAATAAAGCTAAGCCCGAATAAAATCTCACTCTGTAGATGGCTTCATCCTTAGTTTCTGATTCACCGATATAACTCATGGAAATACCGTAGTTATTCTCAGCAGTAAGACCAGAGATACCAACCTTATTAGAACCGTCATCGAGAGTGCCGCAGAGAATGGTAGAAGCGTTAGTAGCATTACCTTTAGTCTGGTTGATTGGCATATTGTCGTTACGGAAGATGGGTACACCACGATAAGCGGGGACCTGACGACCAGCACCGGGTAGGTTCATGGTCTCCATGATACCAGCGCCACCAAGAGCACGATACAGATTACCAAGGGCAAGAATTTCACGAGTGTTCATCACAATGTAATCAACCTGACCGTCCTTGTCCTTCACATTGCTGAGCATCTCGTCAAGGAGAGCAAAGGAAAGAGCACCGCCGTTGTCACCAGCATTGACAGTCTGACCAGCAGGAAGTAGGTTCAGAAGACCGTCGAACTCAGTAGCATCGCCATCTTTGTCGCCGTTGATCAGAAGATCAGCATACTTACGACCAATGGACTTAACCTTTGAGAAGATCTGGTTCTGAGTTTGATCAGTCCAGCCGCTAAGAGTTGATTGTACAAGATTGTTAACTTCAGCGTCACCGATGATGGTGGTTAGTTCAGTAGTGACCTTAATGCTAGTAGCAGCATTCTTAGCAGTGATAGTACCACCAACTCCTAGTGTCTGTACATCACCGAGAGCTAGTTCACGGTTATATGCAAGAGCATTACCTGAGATACCCATGAAAGGGAGGATATCGTAGAACTTATCAACTGTAACAATATTTTCGATAACACCAGACAGTAGTTTATTTTCGCTTAGCTCTTTTGCTTGAGCAAGAGTAATTGAGGCCATATAGACTCCTTTTATTAAATTAACGAATATAGAATGAACCACCTAAAGGATGGTCTGTTTACTATTAAGCGGTTCACCCGCGTTTGATTTGATAAAAGAGTCGTATCCCACTACTCCTTATCCTTAACAAATTTGATTAGATTAACCGTTGACCGGGACGGGCGCTCTTGAAAATATCCATGAGGGACTTTTCTTCACCCCCGCCCTTCTTATCTTGAGTAGTCGTGCCACCACCAGATTTAGCATCTGACTTGAATGCACCGGGAAACTTACCCTTTAGAACAGTAGCTACAAATTCTTGTTCTGACATCTTCTCACCTTTGTTGTTATACAAAGGTTCACCATCAGTGTCGATAATGTATTTCTCAAATTCACCTTGATCGTTCATTTCAAATTTAATCCGACTTTCAAGGTGAGGACGAAGTAGATCAACATCTCCCTTCTCTGCAACAATTGCGCTTACAGCAGCATTCTCTACTAATTGCTTACGAAGCTGTGACTCTACTTTTGAATATTTATCAACGTATGGCTTATATTCTGTGTCAATCTTTGATTCCCATTGCTTTGTGAGGCGCTTTTCAATCTTCTTAGTCTCCGCTTCTAGCTTTTCCTGAAGAAGTCGATCTGCTTCTTTATTGGGATCAATTTTACTTAGCTCTTCATACTTTGATTTGATATCATTGTACTCTTCTAGATCAATACCGGCGTACTTCTTGCTGACCTCTGTGTACTTCTTTTCGTAATCCTTAGCTTCCCTACGTACTTTAGTTAAAGTGCTCTTAAGAGCCTCTACGTTCTCTAGTACATAGCCTTTGGATTCTTTTACGTTCAGCTTATATACACCAGACTCTTCATCTTTAGTGTAAAAATCACGTACACCTTCATCTAGAGTTTCAATATCATCAATTACTGCTTCTAAATCTGCCATTTTAAGTTTCCCACTTAATTGTTAAATGTAGCATCACGCTACGTTAATTACCTCAGTCGTCGTTATTACCTTCAGGGTCATCCCCTGAGTTATTTACGCTTTCCTTGGAGTTATTCTCACTACTCTTTTTCTTTAAAGGAAGATCACCTTCCTTCTTTAATTTAAAACTATCCACAAGGAACCCTCTACGTTGTAGTTCCTTAACTGCTTGCTCAAGAGTGATGCCTTCGTTCTCAAGCACATATTGAGCAAGAATATCAATACTATTTGGACCTTGGGCACCAAGCCGCAGGTTATCACCAATTTCGATTCTTACATCCTCAACTTCAATGTTGATCCACTCACCGGCAAGGTCAATTGCTTTCTCAATAGCTTCTTCGATATTGTTAATCATAATTTGAAGCATTGAGACAGATTCGGTAGAATCTAAGAGTCGTGCTGTAGCTGTCTGCCTATCTACTGATTTCCGTACAATGAGATCAGCACCCATAGCTGCCATCCGATTTTCTAGCATCTCGATTGACTTCTGAGACGCACTTATAGCTGAGCCTGTGTGTTCTACGTACTTTAGATTAGCATCTGGGGCAGATGCAATTACCCAACGGTTAGGACCAATCTCAACACCGTCTAGCTCACCCTCAGCGAAGCCAGCACCAAACCCAATAGGTACATTAGCTACGTGTTGAATGTTATTAAGATCTGAAAGTTGCTGATAATGTTGCAGGTTTAAAAATGCGAGGTCTTCAAGTGGTGGCTTGGCTTGCAGGAAGCCTGTTTTATTACCGTAAACTGTGATGAGAGGAATCTTACCTAGATTATTTGGTATAGTATTATAAACTGCCCATTTATCTTTCTCTGTCTCACGGTATAATGTATGACTCTCTTGGGTAATTACCCGAATCTGTTTAATTTCCTTTTCGCCCCATTCACCATCGCTCTCGGTAACAGTTTCTTCAATACGAATAGACGATAGGAAATCTAGTCCTCCGATTCTCTTTACCGTCCAACCGATAAGATTAGTTGGGGATAACTTCACAAAATAAGGGCGTAGCTTGAAAATGTCCTGTTCTTCTAATGTAGGCTCACCCTCGAAATAAGGCATATCTACTAAAATATGGGTGATCCCTAGATCTAAGCATTCATCTAAAAGACTGTGTGCAAAGTTAGTCAAGTCGGTGCCAGACGAGTCACAGTCCCATTTAAGATATTCTAATTCGTCAGGAAGTCCGTCTACGATAGCTGGACGCATAAATGGAAGGCCGGATAGAGTCTCCACAGTTCTATTATAAGCACCATAACAAAAAGTCCGGTTTAAACGATTCTGATAAGCGTCAACAGACTCTTTAGGCTCTTGAGGGAGCCATTCAGTAGACCCTTCTCTCATCTTTAGAGTGCCACCCCGGAGGGCTATAGGCAGCTTCCAGTGAGCATACATAGATTTGTATGCTTTACTCTTACTTGCTACTGTAGCTTTATCCTTTTTAATGCTTACAGGTACGGCTTTAGGATCGTGAACCGATGGTCCTTTATCATACTCTAATGCCATACTTTCTCTCCATTATCTAACACAATTAGAATATCCTCATAGGTTAGCTCTTTATCTTCTTGGTCGGGGAACATGCCAGAATCCTCAAACCAATCTTCGTATTCATCTTCTGTCATATCCCTCCAATGAGAATCTAAACGATACTGATTCTCAACTATTGATTAAAAAAATTAAGCGTAAGCACCGCAGTGGGTGCATATGAAAACAGGGTGTCGGTAAGACCAGTGCTCGTTCCCGCAATGGGTGCAGGGCTTGTCATATCTCCGAGTCTGGAGATCGCTTACTTGAATAGCGCCGGGGTAGAACATACCCCTCTTGTTTCGCTCTAAGAATCGTGCTACCCTTAATAGGAAGGTAGTGGTATGTTCAACTGCTACATCTACGTCCAATAATCTCTTAAAATAAGAGAAGAGAGATTGAACGTCTGGTTTGTCGTCAGTATTGGTAGCTAAACGATAGTAATTGACAAGATGCATGTGAAGATCGTAGAGTTCTGATAAACTCTCTGTCCACTCCTTAGAATCCCACTTACGATAGAAAGAAGCTACTTGACCATTACTGTTTTCGATTGAATGAATATCCATGCGTTTAGGTGTATTTATGGCTTTTGTTAAATAAACAAATCAGAATACCATTATTGCTTACTTCCGTAAACTACAGACGCAATAACCCCATAGTATCCTAGCGAGATAAATAATACACTAACTATAGTTGTGTAAGGCTTTTTACCTACCATCAGCTTTCATTCCCGATGGTGTATTTATCTTTATATGCTAAGGGTAGATACTGCGCTTTATCAGTCCCACCGATTACCAAGCGACCGGGTACGCTTTACTACTTATCTCGCTGAGGTGCCTTACCGTTCTAGACGGGGTTGCTGTTACTAACTCTCAGGACTGTTTACTTCCCTATTCCTATCTACTGGATTCAGGGAACCTCCGGGGCAGAGGACGCTTTTATTACTAGTTCAACCAAGGATGTATCTTACTGTGACACGACCTACAGAGTGGTTGTTCGCTATTGGCTGGCAAGGTCCGACTCGAACGGACAAGTGCTTTTCAGCGGTTGGTTAACAGCCAACTGGGGATACCATTTTCCTACTTGCCAATTTCATTTTAATTGCATATATTATACATTACTTTTACAGTCTTGTCAAGTTTTTTGTTGACTAGAGAAGTATTTCTGTGCTAGTGACTTTGTTTTGCTTACCTAGCATTAACTCATGGCCTGCCCACACGAATGCATCATAGTTGTCCGGGCTTTTCTTTTGTGAACCATCATATGAAGTCATTTGTTGCTCTAAGTCTGGGAAATGACCAACCATGTGTATTCTACCCTGACTAAAGAGTAAGGATATTGGCTCAGCACGGATAAGCTTACCACGGGTAGCTGTGACAAGTTTTACTGGTAAATTCCCGCCAAATGACCTAATTGTTGATTCAACCATATCACCACCTTGGTTACGCTCCGCGATAACGCTGTCTGCATTATAGAATCTAAATAACTCACCTACTGTGGATGCCCATTGTTCAGGTGTACCCTTCATAGTTCTGTCTGCTAAAACATACATCTCGTTGTCATACCCAAGAGCAGCCACAATAATACCTGTCAAGTCTGAGTTCTTCCCTGATGTCACTGCGGGGTCTACAGCGACTATGATTCGTTTGTATTCTTCTGGTTGGTCGTCAGGGTTAATTCTGTACTTTTCTATATCTTCTTGTTTGAAGTAAGCGTAGTCTGAGTCCCAAATTATCTCCCCAAGTACCTCTTGACGGTACATGATCGATCCTTTTGATTTCTCGATATCTTCTAAGAACTTCTTGTCTACATTTGCAGCATTATCTTGTGTTGGCATTACAACGAGACGAACATCCCCGTCAGGGTTCTTTTTCCACTCTTTCCAGAAGTTCTTAATAACTTCGTGCGGAGTAGGGGTGGTGCTAAAAAGTGCCCTTGAGTCCCCGATTCTTAGAGAATATTTAATCTGCTCTAGTGTGCTAGATGGATCAATAAATTTTGGTAATTCATCGCACCACACGGTTTGAAACTGTGGTCCACGGAGTTGTGTTTCAGCGTTATCTCCACCGATAGCAATAGCAAAGGTTCCGTTGGGCCATACTAATCTTCTTTTAGAAGGTTCATAGACGGGTTTGAAATCGGGGGGGCTAACTTGAATAATACTAGACGGAAGTATTTCAATCATTACGTCACGAACATCAGCAGAGGTCTGACCAATTAAACCTATCGGTCCTTTGCCTTCCCTAGCTCTCTGAATAATCCACTCACTGCCTGTCCGCGATTTTCCGCTTGACCTTCCGCCAAGGACAACCCAATAGCGCCAATCCCCTTCTGGCGCTAGTTGTTTATCCCTCCCCCATATATTCCAGTCATATAAAATACTTTGTAGTTCGTTCTGAGGAAGTTGCATGAGTGCTTTAGCAAAATCCTTTGGTTTATTTTCTCGCATCCATCTCAGACGCTTTGTAACTTCGTCCATTTCCTTACACCTCTTGACTTAGAAACCCTGTTCTGTTATAATATTTGTACAACTAAAGGAGAATTATGGATAAAACAAAACTATTTATTGAAAAAGCTAAATTAAAACATGGTGAGTTATATTGTTATGATAAAACGGTCTATACAAAAGCACATGATAAGGTAACAATTACTTGTGGTGTTCATGGAGATTTCTCCCAGATCGCTAACTCACATTTAAACGGCAGTGGTTGTCCAAAATGCGGCATTGTAAAGATTGGAGATTCAAAAAGAAAATCCGCTGAGGTATTCATAGAACAAGCTATTAAAGTACACGGAGACAAGTTTGATTATTCCAAGATAGTGTATAAAAACACTGACTCAAAAGTTGAAATATTCTGCAAAACACATAACAGATATTTTTATCAGTCTCCTAAATCACACTTGAAAAGCCAAGGTTGCCCCGAATGCAGTAAAGAGGTTTCAAGATTAAAGATGACTGCTGATACTAAATACTTTATTACAAAAGCTATAAAAAGGCACGGAGACAGGTATGACTATTCTGAAAGTAATTACACTCATAACAGTCACAAACTAAGAATAATCTGCCGCAAGCACGGTCCATTCGACCAGATTGCTAATGATCACTTAAGAGGCTCTGGTTGTCCTAAGTGTAAGGGTGAGAAAACAGCAAAAATCCGATTAAACGATCCAGAGGAGTATCTAAACAGATGCCGAGAAAAGTTCAATGGGAAATTTGATTATTCCTTGTCTGAATACATAGGAGTACACCATCCAATAACAATAAAGTGCCCTACTCATGGGTTGTTTTCTATGGAGGCAAAAAGTCATCTAACCTCAAAACATGGTTGTCCGAAGTGTGCTGCTATTTTCTCTCTCAATGCAGATTTCAACATAGAAAAGTCTGGAATAGTATACTATATTAAACTTAATGTAAACGATAAAGTTTATTATAAAATTGGTATCACTGGGTCTACTATTGAAAAAAGATTTAAAACAGAAATAGGCAGAGGGGCAATAATCGAGACACTTAAGACTTGGAGTTTTGAGATCGGGGAGGACGCCTACAATTTTGAACAAGAATTACTATCTAAATACTCTAAATACAAGACAAAAGATCGCCCTTTGACTACAGGGGGTAATTCCGAGGTCTTTGACATAGACGTACTAGGACTCGATAAGTAACCAAAATGCACAAGGAAGTGCATCCCACTAGGTTAAAATAAAAGGGCTATCCAGTAGAGTAGGCTACTGGAAGATGATCAGTCTTGTCGCCCTAAGCCACTCACCACGTTAACAAGGTGAATTGTACGTATATGCTCACTAACTCGAACTGTTGAATAGAGTAGTCTATTAAGATTATATCTGAAATATTCATAATGCGATATTGCCCTTTAGCACCGTATCAAAAAAAAAACAGGTGCGTCATTTACAAGCCCCGTGCTCTGGTCAACGCTGCTGGTAAGATGCCCATAGTCGATTGGGTCACCGCCGAGAAGCGCATTAGCCAGTTGGTCGATGCTGAAGAGGACGTTATAAGAGCGTATCTCTTCAGCATGCTACAGCCCCAGCGCGCCGCGCTGTGCCCGGCCCCATGCGCGGCAGGATCCCACGTGATTTTGATAGGCGTCGATGAGGTCCGCCTCTCCTGGCTCCAGCGTGTAGGTGCTGCACAGCTGGCCCACGGCGATGCGGGCTAGATACATTTCGTCCTCTGCCGAATAGAGGGCGCGTATGCGTTCCTGCATGCGGTAGGCGATGAGGCGGCAGTGCGGGCTTGCCGCCTTGATGGCCTCGCGCAATTCGGGCGTGAGCGTCACTGTCTGCACGCTGTCGGCGATTTCCTGCGGCTGCTCTGGCAGGGTGACGCCATCGGGAACAGCCACGTATGTGGTGCCGTCGAGGGTGCACAGTTCGGTGCAGTTCGCATCATCTGGCGTGGCGAGGGTGTAGGTGGTGTATGTGTCTGTGTGTTTTTTGTAGCCAACGATAATTGTCATTTGTTATCTCCCGTTATAGATGTTTTTGTGTCGGAACCCTACGTCAGCCCAAGTAACAGGCGGACCGCAGGCCAACGTGGGGGTACGAGTTGCCGCGGTTGTTGTTCAGGCGGAGGGCCCAGACGCCCGCGCTCAAGCCGTCGCCCCAGTAGCCGCCGGCAATCGGGCACAGTTCGTTGCGGATGTACTGGTAGAAATAATCCTGGCCGAACAGGTTGGT
>Ga0265293_10000866_pt1 | contig 70056 bp, 83 predicted proteins | sample Munlanlewell138R_FD_192505 | JGI IMG/M metagenome (GOLD analysis project Ga0265293, IMG submission 192505) | Leachate microbial communities from a municipal landfill in Southern Ontario, Canada - Leachate well 138R | ecosystem: Engineered > Solid waste > Landfill > Unclassified | place: Canada... | reverse complement strand
AGGTGTCACGCGGGCAAACCATTCTGGAAAGCGCTCTGCATCAAGGAATTGCCTTTCCGCATGATTGCAAAGTGGGATCTTGTGGGACATGTAAATATAAACTGATATCTGGCAGGGTGAATGAGTTTACTTGCGATGCAAAAACAAGAAGCTTGGTAGATGCTTTCGTTGGAGCATCTTGAGAGAAGACAAAGCATAGGAGCTAAATAATGAACAACAGTGAAGTAACCGAAACGCCCATAAAATGGGTGAAAAAATGGTCTAATGAAGAAATCAAAAATCTAGTGGATCAGGAGATAGGGCTGATTGATCCCCGTATTTATTCAGATCAGGACCTGTATGAAATTGAGCTTGAGAGAGTCTTTGCTCGTTCCTGGCTGCTTCTTGGGCACGAGGGGCATATTCCCAAGGCGGGCGACTATATCACAACCTATATGGCTGAAGATCCTGTCATCGTCGTTCGGCAGAAAGATGGGAGCATCAAGGTCTTCCTGAACCAGTGTCGGCATCGTGGTATGCGAATTGAGCGTTCGGATTTCGGAAACGCAAAATCATTCACCTGTACATATCACGGCTGGTCCTACGATACCGCCGGAAATCTAGTCAACGTTCCCTTCGAGAAAGAAGCCTTTTGTGACAAGAAAGAGGGTGACTGTGGGTTCGACAAGGCCGATTGGGGTCCGCTGCAAGCGCGTGTGGATACCTATAAAGGTTTGATTTTCGCCAACTGGGATGAAGAGGCCCCGGATCTGCTCACCTATTTGAGCGACGCAACCCCCTATATGGATGTAATGCTCGATCGGACCGAGGCGGGTACCGAGGTTATTAGTGGCATGCAGAAAACGGTAATCCCATGTAACTGGAAATTTGCCGCCGAGCAGTTCTGCAGTGATATGTACCACGCAGGCACGATGGCGCATCTGGCGGGCGTGCTGTCCAGCCTTCCGCCCGACGTGGATCTGTCTCAGGTGAAACTGCCGTCAACCGGTAATCAGTTCCGAGCCAAGTGGGGCGGGCACGGAACCGGTTGGTTCAATGATGACTTCTCGCTCCTTCAAGCCATTATGGGGCCTAAGGTGGTTGATTACTGGACCAAAGGGCCTGCAGCTGAGCGCGCTCAGAGCCGTTTGGGGCAAAAGCTTCCCGCTGACCGAATGGTCGCACAGCACATGACAATTTTCCCGACGTGTTCGTTTCTCCCAGGAATCAATACAGTCCGTACTTGGCATCCGCGCGGGCCCCATGAGGTCGAGGTATGGTCCTTCATTGTAGTGGATGCCGATGCACCGGAGGAAATTAAGGAAGAGTATCGCAGGAAGAACATTTTCACCTTCAATCAGGGTGGAACCTATGAGCAGGACGACGGCGAAAACTGGGTAGAGGTTCAACGAGGGTTGCGGGGTCATAAGGCGAGAAGTCAACCCCTCTGTGCTCAGATGGGTGCCGGTGTCCCGAATAAAAACAACCCAGAATTTCCTGGAAAGACCAGCTACGTCTATAGCGAGGAAGCCGCGCGCGGAATGTACCATCACTGGGCTCGCATGATGTCCGAGCCAAGCTGGGAAACGCTGCGGCCATGAGCGATTGAGAGCATCGAAGAAAGTAATCGCATTCCCTGTGTCTACTGCGGCTGGGGAACGCGAAAGTTGGCTGAGCCGGCGAAACAAAATCAACTCAGTCTTGGTGGCTATTAATCTGGCCGAATTCCAAAGGCATTGGTCCTAGGTCTGGAGTCGGCTTTGTTTAAACGCTCAATCTTATGCCAGCGCCTAATGTAGATAGAAGGAATAAAAAATGACATCTAGTGATCTTACTAAACCGATCGAATGGCCACTGAAGCCCGTTGATCATGAGCTTCAACACGCCGTGGAACAATTCTATTACCGCGAGGCCCAGTTGCTTGATTATCAGAAATACGAGGACTGGCTGGCTTTGATGACCGAAGACGTTCGGTACTGGATGCCGATTCGAACCAGCCATATCTCCCGGGATAAGGCCCTGGAGTACATTCCCCCGGGAGGTAACGCCCACTTTGACGAAGACTATGAGAGCTTACGGGCGAGAATTCGTGGGAGACTGTCAGGCCTAAACTGGACCGAGGATCCGCCTTCCCGCAGCCGACACATTGTCAATAACGTGATCGTCCGTCAAACAGAGGATTCCGCCGCGTTGGAGGTTAGTTCCGCGTTCCTTTGTTACAGAAACCGACTGGAGCGTATGACGGACATATATGTTGGTGAGCGCAGAGATATTTTGCACCGTGTGACCAATGGACTCGGGTTCAAGATTGCCCAGCGAACCATATTACTCGATCAGAGCACGATTACTGCTAATAATCTCAGCCAGTTTTTCTGATTGGTATAAAGCTCCTGTCGTTCACTTATAAAGTTCTCATATATGGAGAAAGCTTTATAAGTGAACCTTATCAATTCCTGCCTGAAAGTTGAGTCGCGAACCAAACCAAGTGTTAGGAGACAACAAAATAATGACATTTTCCGTAGTATGTAACGTATCTGACATTCCCGTTGGTGAGGCCCTGAAGGTTGAAGGTAGCGAGGGAGCTATCGCGATTTTCAACGTCGATGGTGAGCTGTTCGCGACACAGGATAGATGTACTCATGGAGATTGGTCCTTATCTGAAGGGGGCTACCTCGAAGGTGACATCGTCGAATGCTCTCTGCATATGGGTAAGTTCTGTGTACGCACGGGCAAGGTAAAAGCGGCACCTCCATGTGATCCGCTCAAAATGTTTCCGTTAAAAATCGAGGGCGATGATGTCCTCGTTGATTTTGACGCCGGGTATTATGCGCCATGAGTAAATCAATTGTTATTATTGGCGCCGGGCTTGCCGGGGTAACTGCGGCTCGCTGTCTGCGCACTGAAGGGTATCAGGGGACGATTCACCTAATAGGAGAAGAACCCTGTGTTGCCTATGATCGACCGTGTCTGTCCAAGGAGCTCCTGGCGGGAAAAGTTAACGAGCCCGCGGCGATCCTGGGGCCTGACTGGAGTAAGTCAGCTAACATAACGCTCCATCTGGCGGAGCGGGTGACTGAAATTGATATCGCAAACCGGCAGGTTCGCTTGCAGTCCGGCGGCCACATTCCCTACGACTATGTACTCCTGGCAACGGGGTCACGCGCAAGGCGCATCCAGGCTGAGGGCAGCAATCTGCCGGGCATCCATACACTGCGAACATACGAAGATGCCAACAGGCTGAAGGATTCACTGGCAACGGCCAAGTCCCTGGTAATCATTGGTGGCGGCCTGATCGGATGTGAAGTGGCAACCACCGCTAGTGGCCTTGGTGCCAGCGTCACCATTCTGGAGTGTGGGGACGAACTACTGCTACGTGTTCTGGGCCGTGATACCGGCGAGTGGTGTCGTAACGAATTGGAACGTATTGGCGTTCAAGTCGAACGAAGTGCGCATGCCTTGCGTTTCGAAGGCGACGAACGCGTGCGTGCTGTTGTGTGCACTGATGGTCGACGAATAGAAGCTGACACCGTCCTGGTAAGCATCGGGGCCGAGCCGGCCGATGATCTCGTTCGCGCAGCCGGTATTGAGTGTCAACCGGGTGGTGGTGTACTCGTCGATGCCACTGGAAAAAGTTCAGATCCCAGAGTGTTCGCAGCTGGGGATGTGGCTGCCTGGCCACTGAGATCGGGTGAGCGGCGCTCACTTGAGACATACCTGAACAGCCAAATAGAGGCGGAAACTGCCGCCCTCGCTATGTTGGGCAAGCCCCAACCCTCGCCTCAGACCCAAACCTCCTGGACTGAAATTGCAGGGCACAGACTCCAGATGGCAGGTGATATTAACGGCCCAGGCGAAATTGTTGTGCGCAATAACGAACAGAGTAAATCCCGTCTGTTGTTCAGGGTCCTGGATAACCGCGTGGAAGCGGCCATAGCCATTGATGATCCGCGAGATTTTTCGATTGCAAGCCGTCTGGTGACGCGAGGTGTTCCTGTTTCCACGCCAGAGTTGGCTGATCCTCAATTCAGTCTGAGGGACTTTTTGAAGGCTAAGGCATAGCGACGCCGAGCGAGATTAATTTTGAAGGTCTACAGGATTTTCAATTAGGAAGCCTATTTATGAAATTACAAGATGAAGTAGTCTTTATTACCGGGGGTGCGTCAGGGTTGGGTCGTGCCCTGGTAGATAGATTCGTTAAGGAAGGTGCCAAGGTCGCAGTTTTCGATAAATCTCCGGATCGAGTTCGCCAGCTGGAGCAAGAGCACGGTAAAGCAGTGGTATCGATTGCCGGTGATGTGCGTTCTTTGGAGGATCTGAAAAGAGCGGCCACCCAATGTGTTGACACGTTTGGAAAAATCGATGTGTTAATACCCAATGCGGGTATATGGGATTACAACATGCCGCTTGTCGATTTACCGGAAGATAATATCGACAAGGCGTTTGATGAATTATTTCAGATTAATGTAAAGGGCTATATTCTCGCGGTAAAGGCTTGCCTGCGGGCTCTCGTTGCCAGTCGTGGCAGCATTATATGTACGATTTCAAATGCGGGCTTTTATCCCAATGGCGGTGGACCTCTATATACGGCTACAAAACACGCGGTTGTCGGCCTGGTACGTGAACTTGCATTTGAGTTGGCACCCTACATACGCGTTAATGGTGTTGGCGTTGGCGGGATGAATACGAGCCTGTCAGGGCCAGGTTCATTAGGTATGAACGAGAAATCCATATCTGAAATCCCGTTGGGGGAAATGTTGGAAAGCGTACTACCAATCGGTCGTATGCCCGATGTTGATGAGTACACAGGGGCTTATGTGTTTTTCGCCACAAGAGGGGATTCCGCACCCGCTACTGGTGCACTGTTAAACTATGACGGTGGCATGGGTGTCCGTGGGCTCTTTTCTGTGGCTGGAGGTAATGACCTCCTTGACAAGCTCAATATCGAATAAATCGAATAAGGAGAAATAAATGGGTATCAAAAGCCTGGGCTACATGGGGTTCTCTGTAAGCGATGTGCAAGCGTGGCGCTCCTATCTCACCAAGAAAATCGGATTGATGGAGGTTAATGGCTCTGATGAGAAAGCCTTATATCGTATGGATTCAAGGGAGTGGCGAATAGCGATAGAAAAAGGTGACTCTGACGACCTCGAATTTGCAGGCTATGAAGTGGCCAATCCCAAGGCGTTGAGGCTGATGACGGAACGTCTACGTGAAGCCGGGGTTCAGGTCAAGACGGGCGACACTGAACTGGCAGAAAAACGTGGCGTGATGGAATTGATCTCATTCAATGATCCATTTGGGATGTCCTTGGAGCTTTACTATGGGGCCACAGAGTTATTTGAGCAGCCTTTTATCTCTAGCGCTGGTGTCAGCGGGTTCGTTACCGGAGAGCAAGGAGCGGGACATTATTTCTATGCGGTTCCAGATATTGAGAAAGGCCTGTCGTTTTACACGGAACTGTTAGGCTTTCAGTTATCCGACGTAATCGACATCGCGATGGGCCCGGATATTACTGTGCGAGGTTATTTCCTTCATTGCAATGGTCGCCACCACACCCTGGCTATCGCCGAGGCCCCGTTACCCAAGAGGGTTCACCATTTCTTGCTGCAAGCCTTGACGCTTGATGATGTAGGTTATGCCTACGACCGGCTCGATGGGTCGTCAGACAAATTAACCGACTCTAACCTTCGGGCTGAGGAAAGTGACAACAATACATCTAGCATGATCACTGCGACGATCGGACGTCACGTTAACGACCACATGGTCTCATTTTATGCTGAAACACCATCCGGGTTTGAACTTGAATTTGGCTGGGGCGCTCGTGACGTCGATGATTGTTCCTGGGTGGTGACAAGACACAACCGAACTGCCATGTGGGGGCATAAATCGGTACGAAGAAAATAACAGCTTCTACTAACGGGAATTGGCAGAGATAAAATAAAAATGAAGGAAAAAATAAAAATAACATCTGTTATAGCTGGCTTGATGATGACCGCCGGAAATGCCTGGGCGGTCAGCGACGTATTCAGATTTGTTGGGCATGGTCCAATTTCCAAAGGGATGGGCGGAGCTGCAACTGCTTATGATGTGGGCGCAGCAGGCATGATGACAAACCCCGCGACTCTCTCTTTGATGGAGCAGGGTTCTGAGATTCATGTGGGTTTCGATGTTGTAATTGCTGACCTCTCGGTTAAAGACCTAGCCACTGGGGAGGTCTCCTCCTCCAGAGATCACTCAAAAAACCGAGGCCCATATGCTGCGCCGCAGCTGGCCTATACCTATCGCAATGGCTCCCTGGCGCTTGGTCTTGGTGCCTTTCCTCAAGGTGGGGTAGGGACAGAGTACGGTAATGACGGTTTTCTCTCCCGCGCCAGTGGGGGGCTTGATACGGGGCTCGAGTCTTCCAGTCGGCTGCTTACCATGAATATCCCGTTTGCTGCCAGCTATGAGGTTAATGACCAGCTTATAGTAGGGGCCAGCGTGGATGCCCTGTGGCAAGGCCTGAACCTTGAAACGTTGTTGGGGGCGGACCAGGTAGGCTCGCTTATGGGGTCTGGTCGTGCGAGTGGGACTCTTGTACCTGTGCTCGGAGGTTTGCCTGACTTTCGTGGCGCGCATCTCAGCTTTTCAAGAAACCATCCGGTTGCAAGCGGTGTAGATGCCTGGGGGTTTGGGGGGCGAGTGGGTATGATCTACAAGTACAGCCCGGACACCCGAATAGGGGTTGCTTATTCCATGAAGAGCCATATCGAGGACATGAAAGGGGATGGCGTTCTGACTGCGGTCGATGCTGTTGCCGGACAAATCGCGCTACCTGGAACGGTTAAAATCCGCGATTTTCAAACACCCGCTCAATTGAATCTGGGGATAAGCCACCAGGTTGGTAGCCAGTGGTTGCTGGCGGCTGACCTCTCCCGGATCTTCTGGAAGGATGCAATGAAAGATATCGATGTTGCTTTTGAGGCGGATACTGGCCAAAATATCGATATTCTCCTTCCGCAGAATTATAAAGATCAAACAGCGCTTTCGCTAGGTGCTGCCTATATGACGGGAAAGTGGACGCTGCGAGGCGGTGCCAGATTTGCGACTCAGGCGCTACGCTCAGATACATTACTTGCGGTTATTCCTGCTATTCCTAATACTTTCGGGTCTCTGGGGTTTTCTTATCAATGGTCAAAGGCAAGTAAAGTGGACTTTGCCTGGACCCACTCCTTTGAAGAGACGATGGAGAACTCTAGGCTGCCTAACACTTCTGACCCAATAAGGGCTAAGCATTCCCAAGATAGTTTTGGTTTAGCTTACACTTATGGATTTTAAATTTCCCTCGGCTTGGATAGAACAAGGAGGTTCTATCGATAGTGTATGTAATTTATTCGAGATACTCCGGATCGAGTTGCATATATCTTCTTTGGGATAGCGGTTGTAAGAATCTATGTGCGCCTTCTGAAACCTAGTGACCCAATATTTCGAAAAATGAGGAATGAGAGATGACGAACCCTGAAATCGGTAAGAGCGTTGTAGCGGCAGGTATCCAAACCAATTACCACGACGTTGGAGAAGGATACCCGGTAATACTGGTTCACGGCTCTGGACCGGGTGTGACTGCCTACGCTAATTGGCGCCCTAATATTCCATATCTAAGCCAGTTCTATCGTGTTATTGCGCCCGATATGGTTGGATTCGGCTATACCGAACAACCTGAGGGCTATGAATTTTCCCTGGATAATTGGGTCCAGCACATCATCGGTGTTATGGACGCTTTGAATATTCAAAAGGCTCACATCGTAGGTAATTCTTTTGGGGGGGGGCTCGCGATTGCTACCGCTCTGAGGTATCCGGAGCGAGTGGATCGTTTGGTCCTGATGGGCGCAGCTGGCACTAAGTTCAAGCTCACAGAGGGCCTGGATGCAGTCTGGGGTTACCAACCGTCTATAGAGAATATGCGCAAGCTTCTCGATCTCTTCGCTTATGACCGTTCCCTGGTGAGCGATGAATTAGCAGAGGTGCGATATAAAGCAAGTATTCGCCCTGGGGTTCAGGAGTCATTCGCAAGTATGTTCCCTGCCCCACGCCAGCAGTGGCTAGACTCGTTAGCCAGCTCTGACGAAGAGCTTAAAAGTCTTTCCAATGAGGCATTGATTATTCATGGAAGAGAGGATCGGGTTGTCCCGTTATCCAGCAGCTTGCACTTGGCTGAAGTCATAGATCGTGCGCAGTTGCATGTTTTCGGTCGCTGTGGGCATTGGACACAAATTGAACATACAGATCGATTCAACCGTCTCGTAGCTGACTTCTTTAATGAGATCAACGAGTAGTATGCTGAATTTTGTGGGTAGATAGAATCGGGTGCCTTTAATGCAAGCGTTAATAATAATTCGGATTTGTATTGATGCAGTTATTGAAGGCGCCGATTTGAAATCAAATTTCTTCAGGCGAGGAAATGAGGGGTGAAGAATAAATATGTGTTCTAGTACCAGTGACAGGATTGCAAAGGAACTTTTTTCTGCGTACCAGAGCTCTACGCCGATACAGAGTATTACGGATCGATATCCAGAGCTAACCGTCCAAGATGCATACCAAATACAGAAACTATTTCTTGCTAAGAGGTTAGCGCTAGGTGAGCGAGTTATTGGAAAAAAAATAGGCGTTACCAGTCAGGCTGTCATGGACATGCTGGGTGTGAATCAACCCGATTTTGGCCAGCTGACGGACCGCATGGTGATCAACCAGGGCGAGTCGATTGCCATGAAATCTCTGATCCAACCGAAAGCGGAAGGTGAAATCGCCTTTGTTCTGAAGCGGGATCTGAACGGTCCCGGTGTCACCGTCGCTGATGTGCTTAGGGCCACCGAAGGTGTGATGGCGTGTTTTGAGATTGTCGATTCAAGAATTCGCGACTGGAAGATTCGGATTCAGGACACGATCGCGGATAACGCGTCGTGTGGCGTGTTCGTACTTGGTGATCGCCTGGTGGATCCCCGTAATCTGGACCTGTTCACAACCGGTATGGTGCTGGAAAAAAACGGCCGGATCGTGGGTACGGGCGCAGGTGCAGCCACCATGGGGTCTCCGGCGATTGCGGTTGCCTGGTTGGCCAACACCCTTGGCCAGCTGGGAATGTCGCTGAAGGCCGGTGATGTCATTTTGTCCGGCGCTTTGTCCGCCATGGTGCCGGTCAATGCGGGTGACAATTTGCGGATGACGCTGGCGGGTATTGGAAGCTGCTCCGTGCGATTCGAGTAACTATAAGCAACAGGAAAAATTCATGAGCAAGAAAATCAAGGCAGCGATCATCGGCTCGGGCAACATTGGCAGCGACCTGATGATCAAAATCCTGCGCAATGGCAAGCATATTGAAATGGGCGCCATGGTCGGTATCGACCCGGAATCCGACGGCCTGGCCCGCGCCGCACGTATGGGTGTCGCCATCACCGCCGAAGGCGTGGACGGCCTGGTGAAAATGCCGGAATTTGCCGACATCGACATTGTGTTTGATGCCACCTCCGCCGGCGCCCACCGCCACAACGAAGTGTTCCTGCGGGGCCACAAGGAAAACATCAAGATCATCGACCTGACGCCGGCGGCCATCGGCCCTTACTGCGTACCGGTGGTGAACCTGGAGCAGAACCTGCACGAAGGCAACGTCAACATGGTCACCTGCGGTGGCCAGGCGACCATCCCGATGGTGGCGGCGGTCTCCCGCGTGGCCAAGGTGCATTACGCCGAAATCGTGGCGTCCATTTCCAGTAAATCGGCTGGCCCCGGCACCCGTGCCAACATCGATGAATTCACCGAAACCACCTCCAAGGCCATCGAAGTGGTGGGCGGCGCCCAGAAGGGCAAGGCCATCATCATCCTCAATCCGGCCGAACCGCCCCTGCTGATGCGGGACACCGTCTACGTGCTCTCCGATGCCGCCGACCAGGCGGAAGTGGAAGCCTCGGTGGAAGAAATGGTCAAGGCCGTCAACAGCTACGTGCCCGGTTATCGCCTCAAGCAGAAAGTACAGTTCGACGATATTCCCGAAGACCAGCCCATGAACGTCCCGGGCCTGGGCCGCTTCAGCGGTCTAAAGACCTCGATCTTCCTGGAAGTGGAGGGCGCCGCCCATTACCTGCCGGCCTATGCCGGCAATCTGGACATCATGACCTCCGCGGCTCTCGGCACCGCCGAGCGCATCGCCGAATCGCTGGTCAACTGAGGAGGAACGAACAATGACATTCAATCCCGGCAAGAAACTCTACATCTCCGACGTGACCCTGCGGGACGGCAGCCACGCCATCCGTCACCAGTACTCCATCAAGAACGTGCAGGACATTGCACGGGCCCTGGACAAGGCCAAGGTGGATTCCATCGAAGTGGCCCACGGTGATGGCCTGCAGGGCTCCAGCTTCAACTACGGCTTCGGCGCCCACACCGATCTGGAGTGGATCGAAGCGGTCGCTGAAGTCATCGAACACGCCAAAATCGCCACCCTGCTGCTGCCCGGCATCGGCACCGTCCACGACCTGGACAACGCCTACAACGCCGGCGCCAGAATCGTCAGAGTGGCTACCCACTGCACTGAGGCGGATGTCTCGAAGCAGCACATTGAACACGCCAGAAAGCTGGGCATGGACACCGTCGGCTTCCTGATGATGAGCCACATGCAGACCCCGCAGGGTCTGGCGGAACAGGCCAAGCTGATGGAAGACTACGGCGCTACCTGTCTCTACGTTGTCGACTCCGGCGGCGCCATGAACATGAACGACATCCGCGACCGCTTCCGGGCGCTGAAAGACGTACTCAAGCCGGAAACCGAAACGGGCATTCACGCCCACCACAACCTGGCCCTGGGTGTGGCCAATTCCATTGTTGCTGTCGAAGAAGGCTGTGACCGGATTGATGCCTCCCTGGCCGGCATGGGTGCCGGTGCCGGCAACGCCCCGCTGGAAGTGTGTGTGGCCGCCTTCGACAAGATGGGCTGGGAGCACGGCACCGACGTGTACGCGCTGATGGATGCGGCTGATGACATTGTCCGGCCGCTGCAGGACCGCCCGGTTCGAGTAGACCGTGAAACCCTGGCGCTTGGTTATGCTGGTGTCTACTCCAGCTTCCTGCGCCATTCCGAAGTGGCGGCGCAGAAGTATGGGCTGAAGACCGTGGATATTCTGGTGGAACTGGGCAAACGCCGCATGGTGGGTGGCCAGGAAGACATGATCGTGGATGTGGCGCTGGATCTGCTGGCCGCCCAAAAGAAGCAGAATGCATGAGCAAGACATTACCTGATTACGCATAAAGCTCAGCCATCCTCAGGAACCGGTACGGCATCGGCGGCGTTCGGGCGGCGGCCGTGAGAAAGCGCGGGATCATGGCCTTGAGGTCATAGCGCCGATTGAAGCGATACTCGAGCTCGGCGGCCAGGTAGCGCGGGGCGTGCTGCCCGCATATGGCATGATAGGTACCGGTGATCGGGTTCTTGACGTTACCGAGCAGCGTGTTGACCCAGTTGAACTCCGGGTTCGCCACGCTGGCACGCCCACCGCCGGTGATATGGCGCATGAGGGTAGGGGGTCCACCTCAAAAGGCCCGGAAGCTCCCGAGTCCGTCGCTGTTCACCTGACTGCCAGGCACAACGGCATGTCGGGCATGCGACGGATCCCGGTCAGGGTAAAGCCGCTCACACGGCGCAACTGAACACGCTGCGGGTGGCCTTCTTCATTGGTTTGCACGGCGGCGACAAACGGGAACTTGTGCTCAGCGCCGCGCCCGCGCTTTCCCGGCCGCTCACCGCCCAGGTAGGCATCATCCAGCTCGATGCGTCCGGACAGCCGCTCTCCCTGGTTACGCTCGTGCATGACCTGCAGCAACTTGTGCTTGAGCTTCCAGGCGGTGTTGTAGGCAACGCCAAGTTCGCGGGACAGTTGCAGCGCTGAGATGCCACTCTTGCGCTGGGTCAGCAGATAAATGGCGAGAAACCAGGTGGTCAGCGGCAGATGCGTCGCATGAAAAATGGTGCCGGCGGTCAGCGAAGTCTGATGACGACAACGATGACATTGGTAATGCCCCCGCGCCAGTCGGCAACCGGTGGTGTTGCCGCAGTCGGGGCACTCGAACCCTCTGGGCCAGCGATGCTGGAAAAGAGCGTCCTGGCATTTCGCCTCTGTGCCGTACTGTTCTAGAAACGCCGGTAGCGACAGGCCGGGCTGAAACTGAATTGGGTTGCGTGCCATGAGGTCACCTCCTCTACTGGTTATAATCACAGTATAGAGCTGACTGATCAAAATGCGTAATCAGGTTTATTTTTACAGCTAAGCATGATGGACGACAAAAGACCGGACAACACGTCGCCCTAAACCCGTCATCCAAACCACTCGGGCTCCCCCAATGAAAAACACCTGAGACTTGAGCGACAATAGCCTTGCAGTAGGCTTTAAAACATAGTCTGGAGGAATTTCAAGAAACTCTGTTCACCTCGTCGGAATTGTTGCCAGCGCTCAAGCGATCGAAGAGCTCATTCTTCACGCTCAGCTCGGTTTCAAGCTGCTGCACCTTCGCTTTCAGTTGGTCGTTCACGCGCTGCTGCTTTTCAAAGGCAGCCTTTCGTTGGCGTAACGCTACAGCTTGCTGCTCAAGCCGCACCGTTTTGTCGGCCAGACGACGATTTTCGCGCTCCCGCTCGCCCAGTTGCTGGGTCAACCGATCCGACTGCTTTCGAGCTTCAGTCACCTCCGTGAACAGCCGGCTGATCTCTCGGGTGGCCTGGGTCTGCTCGTCGCGTTTCACGGCCAGGGCTTGTTGCAGGTGGCGTTGCTCTTCCTGGACTTGCTGGACCTGCTGCTCATGCCGCCGCTGATCCTGCTCGCGCTGCTCTTTCACGGAGCCGCGATAGTGCTCCAGCGCCTGCCGGGCATGCTTGTGTTTTTCTTCGAGTGAATTCACCTGGCGTTGCTTGTCCTGAACCTGCTCAGTCAAACTTTCAATGCGTTGGGCCTGTGCGCGGTTATCGCCTTCGAGTTTCGAGAGTGCCTCCCGCAGCCCAAGGACCTCCGCCTGTAAATCATTCCGCGCCTGAGCCAACACGGTATTTTGTGCCTGGTGTTGCCTGGTTTCAGCGGTCTGTACCGTTAAGGCTTCCTGCAGGCCGGCCACCTCGGCCTGTTGGCGCTGTTCGGCCTGCTCGATGGTCTCCTGCGCGTCCTGGCGTAATTGCCGAGCCAGTTGGCCTACCAAGTCGGTTACGTGGTTGCTCAGAAGCGCTTCGTCGTCCAGACGGGTGCTTTCACGCGCCTCAATCACTTTCAGGTGGTTGCTGATGGTGGTCTTTGAGCCGGTGTTGCCCAGCTCGGCTCGTATGGCGTCGATGGAGGGGTGAACATTGCGAGTCAGAAGACGTTTACGGGCGTCCTCGACCAGGGGTTGGGTGATGCCGCCTCGGGCCATGATCGTGTCCTCATGGTTATTTCGTACTGTTGTACGTAATATGTAATTACGTACTATATACCCCAGAAAGATCGTTGGAAAGTACAGCTTTACAGACCTGTGATAATCCAGAGTTATCCATTGTGATGCTCATTTCGACGGCTATACTGACCGATGCTCGGTACGATATGACTCGATTTGTCGCCCCGGACCAAGGCCGCACCAGGAGATCAAAAATGCACAAACAAGCCGAACCACTCGATCAACACGTGTGCGAAGCAGCCGAACGTTGGATAAGGGAAGCGACAAGAGCATTGCCGAAATCGGACGACGTCGGTGCGCCCAATGACGGTTGATCGGTACGTTCAGGCTGCTACCCGCGACAATACCCGACGGAGCTACCGATCCGCAGTCGAGCATTTTGAGGTGACCTGGGGCGGGTTTCTGCCCGCAACCGCCGACAGCGTTGCTCGCTATCTCGCCGATCATGCCGAGAGGCTTTCTGCCGCCACCCTGAAGCAGCGCCTGGCGGCACTGGCACGCTGGCACCGGGACCAGGGGTTTCCAGACCCAACAAAAGCTCCTTTAGTACGCACGGTTCTCAAGGGCATACGCGAAGAGCATCCGTACCGGCAAAAACAAGCCAAGCCACTGGCCATCACCCAGCTACAGCAACTGGATCAGTGGCTGGCCGGAAAGATCGCGCAGGCGCGTCAGCAGGATTCAAGGCGCCTCGGGGTCTGGTTACGCAACCGGGCCATGGTCTTGCTCGGATTCTGGCGAGCCTTTCGCAGTGACGAACTCTGTCGATTAACCATTGACGATGTCACGCTGGCCCCCGCTGCCGGTATGTCCTTGTACTTGCGGAGGAGCAAGGGGGATCGTCAGGCCGAAGGTCGCCTGTACAAGGTGCCAGCTCTGAGGCAGTGCTGTCCCGTGGAGGCCTGTCAGGATTGGCTGGACTTTTTGAACCAGCCCAGCGGTGCGCTATTCAGGGCGATTGATCGCTGGGGAAATATTTCCAATACTTCATTGCACCCGAACAGCATCGTGCCGCTGCTGCGCCAGCTTCTGGCCGACGCAGACATTGACGCTGTGGAAGCGTTCAGCAGCCACTCGCTGCGACGCGGTTTTGCCACCTGGGCCAGTGCTTCCGGCTGGGAACTCAAAGCGCTGATGGAGTACGTCGGTTGGCGGGATACCCAGACCGCCTTGCGATACATTGAAGCTAAATCGCCGTTCGAGCTTGCCCTGATGCAAATCCCAACCGAAGTGGCGTCGTCTGTCGGTCAGCCACGCCTGGCGAGCGTATCCGAGCCAAGTTACCGGGCATTAACCGTTCAGCTCACCCTGGAGCCGCAACGTCCTCGCAGCCGGAAACACCATCAGGCCCGCACGGTAATCGAAGCCCACTGCCTGAAACCGTTCGAGATGGAACAGCAGAACAATGGGGACTACCGCATTGAGGTGCCTGCAACGTCGGATGAGCAGCTGGACGAAATGATGGACGACTTGATCGATGAGATACACCGCATTGCGTCCGATAAAGCCTGCTGGGTGGAGACACGGATCAAGGACCCGGCCACCGGGCAAGCATGGGATTGAGCCGGTTATGAGTGCTATTCAGGAAACAGCCTATCCACGGTTTCGGTCGGATATCCCGCAACAGGAACTTGATGCAGTATACACGCCCACGTCCGGCGAACAGCGCTGGGCTCGTCGGCGCACCCGGCCGATCCTGGAGCGCTTCTTTTTACTGCTTCACCTGAAGGCGTATCAGAAACAGGGGTTCTTTTCCTCGTCGGTCGATTTGCCTGGCGATTTGCGTCGTCACATTGCGCAGTGCCTTGGTCTCGACAAACAGCCGACCAAAGCCCAACGACAACAGTATGATCGTTCTGCCACCCGTAAACGCCATATCCCGTGGATTCGAACTTATGTAGGCAGCCGGACGCTGGACGAGGCGGCTCATGCTTGGCTATCGAGCCAAGCAACGAAAGCCGCCGAGTCCCGCGAAGTGCTGACCGATATCATCAATATCCTTCTGGAAGAGTTGGTGCGTCACCGTTTCGAAATTCCCGGCTTTACGGTGTTATTGAGGCTCGCCAAGGATGCCCGGGCCACCGTCAATGACCGCTGTTACCGGTCCATCGTCAGCGAACTCAACGACGAAACAAAGGCACTGGTCAATGACTTGCTGGTATCGCCACCGGGGATCGAGATCAGCGGCTGGCAACGACTGAAGCGAGAAATCCGAAAGCCGACGAATAAAGAAATCCGGTCCTATCTGCAACACCTCAAGTGGCTGAAGGGTATCGTCGAGCAATTGCCGGGCGTCAAATCAATTCCCGTGACCAAGCGGCGACAGTTCGCCCACGAAGCACGAGCGCTGGATGTGGCCAAAATGGCTCGAATCCCTGCGCGTAAACGCTATGCCCTGGCGGTGGTCCTGATCCGGCAACAGTATGCCCAGGCGCTGGATGATACCGCAGAGCTTATGATCAAGCTGATGAGGCAACTGGAAACCACCGCTCAGCAAAATCTCCTTACCTATCAAATGGAGCAGACCCAGCGCACCGATCGACTGGTGTCCTGCTTTAAAGACGTGTTGACTGCCATGGAGGCCGAGCCAAACCCGTGGCAATCGCTTCAGGCCGTTATCGGAGACAAGCGCCAGGAGTGGCTGGACGAATGTGAGGAGCATCTGGCCTACGCCGGCAATAACTACCTGCCTTTCATGTTGCGACCGTTTCGAACCAAACGCAGCCTTCTGTACAACTGCCTGGAAATACTGACGTTTCAAAGCACCTCCAGCGACATGCTGTCGATGCAACTGATCGAGTTACTCCGAAAGACCCGTTCATTGAAAGCCGAGACGCTGGATTTGCGGGTCCATGCGCCGGCTCTGGTCGAAAGCATCCAGCAGACCAAGTGGACGCTCGAAAAATGGCGCCGTCTGATTTTCATCCGGCCGGACAGTGTGACGGTTCACCGTAAATATTTTGAGTTGGCCGTTTTGAATCTGGTGAAACAGGAACTGAAGTCAGCGGATCTGGCGGTTGTTCACGGGGATCGCTTCGATGACCATCGCGATCAACTGGTGAGTTGGTCGGATTATGAGCAGGAAATTGATCAGTACGGGCTGGAAGTGGAGCTTCCCATCGAACCGAAGGCTCTCAGTCGCCATCTCAAGGATCAATTGACTCAGGTGAGCCGCTCAGTGGACGCAGCCTTCCCGGACAACACACACGCCGTGATCGAAGACGGTCGCATCGTAATCAAACGCAGTCAGAAACAGGGGCTGCCAACAAACTGGCAGGCCCTCGATGACGACATCACACGGCGGCTTGGCACCCGCAGCATCGTCGACGTTCTGGTCGATGCGGAGCGCTGGCTTGGATTACATCGGGAATTCGGGCCATTATCAGGCTATGAGGGGCGCGTGGAAAACCCCCGGTTGCGGTTTATCGCTACGCTTTTCTGCTACGGCTGCAATCTGGGACCCTCCCAGACCGCCGACTCCATCAAGCAACTGAACCGTCGCCAGATAGCCTGGCTCAACCTTAACCACGTCACTGAAGACAGGCTAGATCGCGCTATCGTCAAGGTCATCAACGCGTACAAGAAATACGAACTGCCCGGATACTGGGGCACAGGCCGTCGGGCTGCCGCTGACGGCACCAAGTGGAACCTCTACGAGCAAAACCTGCTCAGCGAGTACCACATCCGCTATGGCGGTTACGGCGGCATCGGTTACTACCACGTCTCGGACACTTATATCGCATTGTTCAGTCATTTCATCCCCTGCGGCGTTCACGAGGCGGTGTACATCCTCGACGGACTGCTTGAGAATCGGAGCGATATCCAGCCAGATACCTTGCACGGTGATACGCAGGCCCAGAGCTATCCCGTTTTCGGGCTCGCGTATCTACTGGGGATCAAGCTGATGCCGCGTATCCGGAATATCAAGGATCTGAACTTCTACCGGCCCGACAGGCGGTTCCGTTACGCGCATATCGAAGAGCTGTTCAACGGTCATATAGACTGGGCGCGGATTGAACGACACCTCCCGGATATGTTGCGTGTGGCCGTGTCCATCAAGCTTGGTAAAATTACGGCATCAACGATCCTGAGGCGGCTGGGAACCTACAGCCGCAAGAACAAACTGTATTTCGCCTTCCGGGAGCTGGGGAAGGTCGTGCGGACCGGTTTCCTGTTGAACTACATCGACGATGTGGAATTACGTCAGACCATTCACGCCGCAACCAACAAGAACGAGCAGTTTAACGGGTTTGCAAAATGGAGTTTTTTTGGTGGCGAGGGCATCATTGCGGCCAACCTCCGGCATGAGCAGCAAAAGGTGGTGAAGTACAACCACCTGGTGGCGAATATGCTGATCTTGCACAACGTCGAAGCTCTCAGCCGGGTATTGCGCGATATGGCAGCGGAAGGAATCGCCATCACCGAAGATGTCCTGAAAGCGCTATCGCCGTACCGAACCCGTCATATCAATCGTTTTGGAGATTACACATTGGACTTTAGACGTCCGGTAGGGCAGCAGTTGTTTGATTTGAAACTTGCTGAGCTTACCCCTCAAGGGACGCCCGGTGATCAGGTGAACCCAAAATATGAGCCGAAATAAAACGGACTAAACTACAACTAATTCATTTGGTTAGGGGCGTTTTTAGACTATTTTTCACGTTTGTCTACCAACCCTCGATCTTAGACCCTTTGGCCAGTCAATAAAGGGAAAGGTACTAGCGGTTAAAGAGTACGCAGGTCGTTTAGAACGTCTCGTGCATAGAATGTTGTCCCAAGACAATCTACCAGTTGGCACACTAACAGAGTTCTTCACTATCAACAGGCTGGAATGGCTACTGTCCGAATTAGACGCAGTTACGATCAATGAATACCTTCCGCCCGAAGGTTATACCGGTACAAGAGAGACTCTTCTAAAGCGAGCTGGCCGTCGAAAAAAGAGCAGTACAGAGTTGCTTGCAGAGTACGAAGATGTTGCCATGCTACTTAAAGCTGGTAAAGGTATACGCGAGGCAAGCAGACTCTCAGGACGAAGTATTAATACAGTACAAAAGGTGAAAGCAGCTATCATAGCTGCCTCTTAATCAGCGCATCAGTTCGCTCAGCGAACTAGCAACTCACCCAACACCAACATAAAGCAGTTCGCTGAGCGAACTGGTACATCAACATCGTCAATCGAGGTTCGTTCGCCCAGTGAACTCATTCACACGGATTGATTTAACACAATCCGTCAGGCCATCAAGTGAGTAAATGAGTAAATGAGTAAATAAGTAAATGAGTAATCATGGTGGCTCTTAATCAGCGCATCAGTTCGCTCAGCGAACTAGCAACTCACCCAGCACCAACATAAAGCAGTTCGCTCAGCGAACTGGTTAATCAACATCGTCAATTTGAGGCCATTCGCCCAGTGAACTCATTCACACGGACTGATTTAACACAATCCGTCAGGCCATCAAGTGAGTAAGTGATAGTAGGCTATTAGTAGCGCTTACTTTCCAGCAATATAATGCTAATGTACGCATTCATTAGCATTAATAACGTAACTAGCCTGTTGAAGAGTGGCAGCTTACGCTGCCGTATCCACCCATCACCGCACTAAAAGTACAGGGTCTTTTGCGCAAAGCCTATAATTTGATAAGAACTAAATCTGGCCCTCTATGCTTTCACGGCCAAGTGTTGAAGCTGCTGTGATATCTTTTATCTGCTTTAAAAGTTCGTTTATTTGTTGCTCTGCACCCCTAAGCTGGCCACGCAGTTCCGCACTTTCTTCACGCGCACTACCTGCAACACCCTGTGCATCCGTTGCCAGTTTACGAGCCGCATCGCGCTCTATTTTCGCTTCCTCAGCTACGGATATTGCTAACTGATATTGCTCAGCATGCCTAGCTGCCTCAGACTCTCTCCGAGCTTCACTTTCACTCAGTCTATTAGTCATATTGGATAGCTCTGTACGGGCCTGCTCAAGTCGCTCAGCGAGTAACTTCCTGTCACCATTCAACTCATCAAGCTCAGAGCGTGAACGATCCAGCTCAGCACGCAAATCACCAGCACGCTTCTCAATTTCAGCAGCTTTAATGCTCGATTGAGCAGCGTGCGACTCAGCTTGCATTAGTTCATCGCGAATTATTTTTATTTCAGTTTGCATATCAGCTAGCTGCTGGGCTGCTTCTTGCGCATTACGAGAAGCCAATGCTGCTGCATCAGCAGCCGCACTCTGACAATCAGCCAACTCCCGTGCTTGAGCATCAAAACTTTCAGCCATGCTAATGCGCTGCTCTTCTAGTTCCTCACGCTCAAGCTCCCAGCTTTTTTGAGCCGCCTGAAGTGATTCATTGGCAATCTGCTGTGATCTTTGCCAAGCCTCACCAATGGATGCAACAAAGGAGTTCATAACAGTATCTGGTACAGCTACTGGAGTAGGTACAGACTGACTTAGTTTCTTTTCTCGCCAAATCTTCATGCCGTTACTGGCGTCATTCATACTAACAGCAGCAAGCCGACGAACATCATCAACTTTTGGCATTTTCCCCTCGTTGCCAGCGTTAGCAAATAGTTCATCAGCAGCTTTTGCTACACGCGCATAAACAGCCGAATCAATAACAATATCTTTAACAGACATAATCAGACACCTAATAATAATGGTAATAATAATATTACTATTATTATTACCAAAAGACAACCTGAACCTAAAAAAAAGCGCTCGTCATAGCAACAACCGACAAACCATAGAAACAGTTTAGCCAGGCAAACCACACAGCCAGTTAACATGTTATGTCTTTCTAAACTGACCGCTGCTATGAGGAGCACTCACTTTCGTTTCTAACGGCAGATATAAATACTTTTTAGAAACCTAAGAGCAAAACCGCAAGAGCCCATAGGCTTCGCCATTAGTAATACGGACGCACTTGTCTCAAACCAAAAAACGCCCATTTCCTGCCTGTAATACGCAGGGACTTTGAACACCCTTCCCTTATTTTAGGTAGCCAGACACCGATCCAACCGACACGTTCATCTGTGCTGCAAGCTGGACCACGTAGAACGCTGCACAGCGACCGATTGAACACTAATCCTAGACAACCCCATGCAAGACTCTAAAGAGCAGTTTAGAGGGCTACCAGCGGCTTTCTATCTGCAAGCTATGTATGTGTTAGTAATGAACTGCTATAAACCCACTCCCTTTCATTACTAACAACAGATATAAATATCTTTTTAGAAGCCTAAGGGCAAAACCGCAAGAGCCCATAGGCTTCGCCATTAGTAATACGGACGCACTTGTCTCAAACCAAAAAGCACCCATTTCCTGCCTGTAATACGGACGCACTTGTCTCATTGTTCAAGGGGGTTGGCTTGCCTGCTCGATACCAGCTTGCTCGGCTCATTCCTAATGCTTCCCAAGGCTTCTGCCGGCTCAATGACTGTCTTTCATAAGTTTCCCTATCAACTGCACCCGCTGCACGTCTGGCGGCCTGCTTGCGGTTTTTGTCGCGCTCTAAGGCCATACCCTTACTGATAATTGTCTTTAGTTCGCGCTGTTCGTCATCGGTGATTTCAAACAGATTAATTAGAGTGTCGTTACGGGGCGTGTAGAGCGCTGGGTACTCTTTATCGCCAAAGCTAACCTTTTCCCCAGCCTCAAACTGCTTAGCCTTACTGTAGAGCGTCATTAATTCCTTGCTGTTGTGTCCCCAAGCACCATCAATGGCACGGGCTAACGTGGCGGCCTCTTGGTACATCAAACGGCTGTTGGTTGCACCTGATAGCAGCAAAAAGTTTAGCTGCCAGTGCAAGTGGCGCATTCTGTCGCCCTCTGCCACACCACCGCGCAACGTCATCAAGGTTCTTAAATCCTCCAGCCGATGCCAGGCTAATTGCCTACCGCTAAAGCCTCGCAAATTATCAGACTTACCACCGCCTATCAGTTTTAGCTGTTTACGCTTCTCGCGCTCATCTCGTTGTTCTTTCTGCTTTTCAATATCCCATCTAGCGACCGGCAAAAGCATTTCAGCTAAATACTCAAAGTTGTAGCGTACTGGCTGGCCGTCTGCTCCATTTTCAACATGGACCACACGACAAATCTGACTGCTTTTACTATTTACTGTTTCGACCAAACGCAGTACCCGACTGGCGTCTTTAGCGCCTACGTCTGCACCTGCTGGCTTTAATCGGTCGATTAGATAACGCTGGCAAGCGTTCCAGCGCGGCAATGCGGCTCGGGGCAACGTGCCATCTAACAACCATTTAGCCTGAATACCACGACCACTAAAAATCAGCATCGAGGGTGTTGGGATACCCTCTTGATGGCAGTGATATAAAACAGACTCAGCTAATTGCTCAGGGCTACGGCCCACAGCCCAGTCCATGCGGTATGTGTCTAGATCCGCAAAGAGCAAACCAATACGGGCAAGGTTTACTACGCGACGATTAGGGCTCGTAAACTCAGCCTGACTTATCCACGTGTCGCGTCGTTTATCAATGAGGTTCAACACTGTTGGCATTTCGATTAGACGGTGTGATGACTGTCGTTTAACACCGTGCACATCTACCAGTATCGAGAAAAACCCATGATTTCCAATGTCATGGAACATTTGCGCCTCATCAGCTCCACTAAACAGCGGCAGCTGATATGCAGACTGCTGCATATCTACTCCAAAAATGTTCCGTCGTGACAAACCTCGCGAAACAATATTTGTATTTGGAGAACTCAGGCAGTAGAATAGAACACAGATCTTGGGGTTCTAATCTAGAGCCTTATGGATTCTACAGCCCGCCAAAGCTAGTAGTATTCCGAACTCTCAAAAAAGCTCACTCGCCAAAGTGGGCTTTTTTATTTGTCTAAATTAAGTTAATCAATTTTTCTTTGTACCGTCTTAGGTATCCAGTCGCTCAATTCTGCTTCAAAGCTGCTTATACCGTACTGTTTCAACGTAGCAGCAGTCCCATCAATCGACTTGAACAACCTTGGTCCACCTCTAGACCTACCCAGCACATACGACTTAGAAGCTATTTGCAGAACAGCTATTAGATCGTTGTTGGACGGTACAACCCTTACATTTTCAACGGATTCAGAGGCCAAAAACTCTTTCAAAGCTGTTGGACCTAAGACTTTCATTTCATCTGTATCTGCTAAAAACATATCGTATCCTACCCCGTGAATACAAACGAATCAATATTTGATTTTGTTCGCCAAAAGCGCGTTATGAGTAGATACTCATACGCTCAATTACTCATTTACTCATTTGAGTAAATACTCATTTGAGTGACGTTTTTAGCTCGGTAAAGACTCAACAAAATCGGTCAAAACCTCTTTAAGACTTTTGTTATTGTCAAAGGCATATCGTCTAAGTTTTTGATGAAGTTCAACCGATAAATCAAAATTAACTCGTTTTGTTTCGCCTGAGTTTTTTGAAAGGCTAGCTAAACTAACCTCTTCTTTTCGGCGTGAACTTGGACGGCCTGCTTGTAAATTAATACTTTTAGTCATTTGCACGCCCCTTTATTCTGACTTTAGTAAATCAACTATTTCTTTAGCCAGCGCTCGAATTTCTATTGCTGCTTCACTATTCGGCTCCGCCTCTAGCACTGTTGTACCGCCTGCTGCTGTAGTTGGATAACTCACTCGCTGGGTGATGCGCGCTTCTAAAACAGGCAAGTTGTAACCAGCTAAAGCCTCAGCAACCTCAGCACCAATACGTGTTCCTTTGATAGCTCGTGAAACAACAAATGCAGCCTGTAATTTACCGTCTGTTAGCTCAATTCTTTGCTGAACAAGGTCAACTAAGTCAGATGCTGCCCAAATGTCATAGGGGGACGGTTGGACCGGTATTAAAATAAAATCTGCTGCTTTGATTGCTGATACTGCTAAATCCGATGCCTGTGGAGCACCATCGATAACGACAAAATCCTTGGTGGCAATATTCTTTAGGTCACGATCAATTGTTGGGCGGTCAATTCCCACAACTGTTAGCGGGTGATCCTCGCGAACAGCAGCCCAGTCTCGTGCGCTGCCTTGCGGGTCAGAGTCAACCAACAACACATCATTCCCATCAAGCTGTAAGGCTCGTGCTAAGTGAGTTGCTATCGTCGTTTTGCCGCTACCGCCTTTCTGATTCAATACTGCAATGACTTTCATGTGCCAGCTCCCATGCTGTTACAAAACAATTTACTCAAATGAGTAAATGAGTAAATGAGTAAATGAGTAAATGAGTAAATATTAACAGATTAATATGGTTCTGGGTTCTTTCATTTTGAGAGGCTTAATTGCTCTTTACCGGCGGCCACTGTCGCAGTGTATGAATCAAAGTCAGTATCCAAATGGTATTTCCATCAATCTCGTACACCAACCGATAGCTCTCATGTGGGATCAACTCCCGTGTACCCTCAATAAGACTAGGTTTTCCAACTTTTGGGTGTATCAACAATGTTGCGGCAGCCTCACTAAACAACCCATCTATACGAGCAGCAGCTACGGGGTTTTCTGATGCGATGTACTTCCAAATATCATCACGATCCTGCTCAGCTTGTGGCGTCCAAATTACTTTCATACTCGACCAGTTGTTGCCTGCATGCGTCTTTCAGAAAACTTAGCTTCCACTTCATCATTAGAACGTCCTTCCTTTAGACGCATTGAGTCTCGTCCTGTCTCAACTTTTTGGCGTAAGTAGTCTTCGTATTCAAGCTTTTGCGTTCTTTGTTTGATGTAGGTACGCATTAGTTCTCGAAGGATCTGAGAGGCTGGCCGATCTTCTTCCACTGCGACAGACATGAACTCAGCCCTTAACTCAGGTTCCAGCTTCATCGTAAATACTGCTTGTTTAGACATTTCTGCTCTCCTCACCCTAAATGTACTGATTTAGTATATATCTTGTTAGTACCAATCAGTACATAGATGAACGACAGTTACTGTGATCTCAAAAAGGCGTGGTATCGGGTCGAGTATTTTGAATGCTGTTTGCCCTTAACTATGTGTAACGCTAATACGTTGATATGGATAAGCTGCCGTATCATCCACCGATACAGCAGCTTTAACTGTGTTTAGTCTTTTAGAAGATCCAGTTTCGGCAAGCTGTTTACGATTTTCATCGTCTCCAAGCTCACAGTAATGACGCGCTGTAGCAATTCGAGCGGATACCGTGGGTTGCCCATAGTTTCAATAGCCCAGTCGTTTGCGTCATTCGTGATGCCTGAGTCCTTGTGCGTACTCACACCTTGGCGCTCCATGACCCATGCGATAGCAGGCTTACCGTTTACAACGTAGTCATAGGCTTCAAGAGGAATGTCCTCAAGGGTTATTTTATCGTTGTAGGTGATCCGAGTTAAATCGTTCACGCTCTTGTTTGTTTCAGGACAACGAACCTTCGGGTGACGCATTTTTGTGACGTAGAAGTCTTCGCTGCTCGCATTACTGAAATCTTTACCCGTGTGCTTTAGCTTGCCCGTAAACTTCACTGGGTAAGTTGCAACCGTTTCGTAATTCAGGTGCAGCTGGGCTAGATTACGCCCAGCATCACTAAAAGCCGTAAAGTCATGATAGGCCCTTGCACGAGGAATGCGCGGCAGCTGCTTCATTAGATTATCAGCATACTTCTCGCGGTATTCTTCACTGTGCAGCAAGCCATAGATGTAATAGAACAAGTCTTCTTTGCTGATTGAACTTTCAGGGTATGCAGACTGGAAGTGCTCTAGTGCAGCATTATTGATAGCGTCTCTACGGGTGTGCCCGCCTTGCTCTGTAACGGCCTTTTCACTGCTGGCTGAAAACAGATCGTTTGTATCGTCCGTAGATTCCTCGTCCCGTTCATAGAGGTAGAGTGGGAAGCATTGGCCTGTATCTAAAGTATGAAGGTCAGGCAGACTATTAGTCATGAGCACAGAAAAGCCGCTCCTGGCTCCGACCCCAGATACACAAATCACCAAGTTCTCAGCCTGCGCATGGGGAAAGATTGCTGGCAACTGCGCAACCCGCTGATTATTGTAGTAAGCACATTGCTTATAGAAAGGCCTGTATAAAGCAGACACCTTGAGCTCTGAATTAAAAGGCTCAAATCTACCTCTTCTCACTTTAGGTAAAATACCGCTATGCCAACCAATCTTAGTGCTGTCATATTTGATAAAATCTGAAGGTTCAGCACTACTCCCTGATTGTGTGTACCTCTCCATTTCAGATTTATAAAACCTTATAAAACTACTCATATTTTTATCTACAGCAAGAGATGAGGAGTTATAAACCCAAGCATCACAGTTAGTTTTCAACCCATTAGAGTAATTGTCAAAAATCGTCTGCTCTGCTTTGTTGCGTTTTTCACCAAGCACCAAATAATTATCAAAATTTGGGTCACGCAGATTAAGCCAGTCGCCAAACTCATCTGGTACAAGAGTTTCCCAGCCTTGCGCCTCAGTAATTCCGGCTATACTCCCAAGCTTTTGAATTATTTCCAGCTTTTCGCTTGTTTTAAGGTCGTCACCGATGTTGTGATAGTGAAGCTGTCCCTGCTCTTTTGCTTGGGGGTTCTTAATAAATAATGCAATTGAAATACCAGTCATGCTACCGGAGCCAAAAATATTCTGGCCCTCTTGAGCACGACCTCTACTAAGCATGTTTTTACGAATATCACCTCGAAGGTTTAGTATGTAAATCGAGCTAAACTCATCAGCCAAATACTTTCGCATACCGTCTGCAAATTGCCGTTCAATCCAAGCGTTGCCTGAAACATAAGCCAGAACACCCTTATCACCCAGTCTGTCACTTGCCCAACGAATAGCGCGGATGTAACTGTCATACAGGGCATTCTTATTGGTGGCAGTGGATTGCTCGGCATAAGTACTGCGAATACGCTCATCGAGCTGCGGATAGCCTACGTTAGCGTTGTTATCGTTAGCTGAAGTTTGCCCCGCAGAGTAAGGCGGGTTTCCAATAATGACTCGTATATCCAGCTCTTTTTGACGTTTGCGCCGCGAACTGTTCTCTTCTAACAAAGCGTCAACCATGTCTTCGCTTTCATACATTTGGAATGTATCGGTGAGACAAATCCCAGTAAACGGCTCATACGGCACTTCAAATATCTGGTCGGTTTCTTCTTGACCAGTCACATTGTCATTCATGATGCCGTGGTAGGTCGCTTCCATGTTGATGGCCGCGATGTAATAAGCCAGCAGGACAATCTCGTTGGCATGAATCTCATTCCGATATTTATGCGGCAGCTTGTCTTTGGGAATGATGCCGCTTTGTAGCAGGCGTACAGGGAACGTGCCTGTCCCTGTAAAACCATCCAGTATGTGCACGTTAGGTTCTGCAAGACTTGAATTAAACTCAGAGCGCATAACGTCTTCAACGCTATGCAAAATGAAGTCCACTACCTCGATGGGCGTATATACAATGCCCAGCCGGTCGGTCATGCGTGGAAAAGCGTTCTTAAAGAACTTGTCGTACAACTCGACAATAATGCGTTGCTTACCCTCGGCACTTTCAATACCCTGCGCTCGCATCTTTACCGACTCATAGAACGAGCGAAGCGTATCGGCTTCTTTGTCGATATTGTGCGCTTCCAACTGTTCTGTAATGGCCTGCATCGCAACAGACATTGGGTTGTGTTGAGTAAAATTATACCCTTCAAACAAAGCATCAAAGACAGGCTTGGTAATCAAGTGTTGTGCGAGCATTTCAACAATTTCACCATCCGAAACAGAGCTGTTCAGGTCATCACGAAGTTCGTGTGCAAACGCTTCAAATGCTGCAATCTCAGCGGTGTTGTCCTTGTTTTCTAAAATAGCTTGAATGCGGTCAATGTGCGTATTCGCAATCTTGGCAATATCGTTAGCCCAGTCTTCCCAGTGGTGACGATTGCCGCACTTCTTAACTACAGTGGCGTACAAGGCACGTTCAATCTCACCCACATCAAACTGCAAAGCAGCCTGCTCAGGTGCCGGCCCTTGTGATCCTGATCCTATCGAAGAACCACCTTTAGCCTTACCAGCAGACTTACCTTTACCCGTCGCTGCTTTTGAGCGCCTTTGTACTTTGTCTGCAACGGAAATTACTTCCATTTTTCTTGAGTCTTTGCCGTTGAACTCAAGCTTATTGATCATTGCATCAAAGCGGTCATCGTGGGAGCGTAAGGCGTTCAAAACCTGCCAAACAACTTTATAGGTCTTGTTGTCATCAAGTGCCTTTGATGGCTCCACGCCTGCGGGAATAACCACCGGAAGAATGACGTAACCCTGTTTTTTACCCGGTGAAAGACGCATTACACGGCCAACGGACTGCACAACGTCAACCTGAGAGCTACGTGGTGTCAAAAACAGTACGGCATCGAGGGAGGGAACATCGACCCCTTCGGACAAGCAGCGGACGTTAGAAAGAATGCGACAGGTGTTTTCAGGCGTTTCAGCTTTGAGCCAATCAAGCTTCGCTTCTTTTTCGCTGGCGTTCATACTGCCATCAACATGCTCAGCTTCGCATGAGAGCGATAGCGCTGTGTCAATTACAGCGTCAGGATCATCTTCTAAAAGCTCTGCGACCTCCAAGCGCTGATATTCTTCAACAACAGCGCCAAACATCTCTGAAATCAGCTTAGAGCTAACCTTGTGATTCTTTCCTTTGTACTCTTTTTCAATAACCTGACAGAAGGCAACAGCACGCTGCATTGGTTGGTTATCGCCTTCAATGGTTAAACCTTGCTTGGATAACGCTTTCCAGCAACCAATGATTTTGGCGGCATCGTCCACCTTCAGCTCGTTGTCATCACTCTTAAGCATTTCTTGCATACGGCGGTTGATATGGCCTTCTTCAACAGCAAGAACAACAACTTTGTAATCCACTAACAACCCACGAGAAACCGCTTCAGAAAAGTTGATAACGTACAGTTCTTTACCGTAGTGCTGCTGATTGTCCATTGAGAACAATTCAACACCTGATGCTTCTTTAGCTTTTTCGCCATAGATACGCGGTGTTGCTGTCATATACAGCCGTTTTTGAGCACGAATGTAATCGTTATCGTGAACTCTCACGAAAGCAGATTCTTCATCACCATCAAAGGTGGCTCCGGTTGTTCGGTGGGCCTCATCACAAACAATTAGGTCTATTTCAGGCAGCCCGTAGAGTTTTTGAGCATCATGTATCACGGCAATAGAGTGATAGGTGGCGTAGATAACACTCATGTGCTCAGCATCGTGACGTGCCGCAAATGCACCCGCCAAACTTTTCGGATTCGTTGTCGCCGGATACTGCAAGTCACTAACGGTGGCTTGGATGCTGTCATCATCAAGATTGCGTGTCTTGCCCACATCTGAATCCGAACACACGGCAAAACTGTGCAGCGGTGTTTCACTCTCTTGGGTCCATTCAGTTAATGTCTGTGACAACAGAGAAAGGCTAGGCACAAGGAAAAGTACGGTTTTACCCTTACCGGCCATCGTTTCTGCAATCTTCAGGGATGTGAAAGTTTTACCTGTTCCACATGCCATGATGAGCTTGCCACGCTCGGCATCAGCCAGCCCTTTAATAGTAGCGTTCAAAGCATTCTGCTGATGCTCACGTAACGTCTTTTTAGCCTTGAATACGAGTGGAGCTTCAATCTCGAACTGCGACCAGTCAATCAGGCTGTTCTCAAGGTCTTGCAGGTTGATTGTGCTAACAGGAGGATTCTGGTCTTCTAATGAGTCAGATGCATTCTGTGTCCACTGGTTAGTAGTAGTGACGATGACCCGATGGCTAAATATCGTTTTGCCTGAAGCGGTAAAGAAACTGTCGATGTCGGACTTAGCGATCTTGTATTCGGGTGCATAGTTTTTGCACTGAATTGCGTGAAACTCGCCGGTAAATGTCTTAGCAACCAAATCTATTCCGGTGTCTTTTTTAGACAAACCCTGTTTTTCTGCCCATTCACCGTAGGTTAAAACTTCTTCGTACTGGTCCTTGTAAAATGGCTCATTCTTAAAATAAATCACCGATAGGCGTTCAAAGTCTGTTCCTTTGTCACGCTCTGATATGGCTTTCTCTCGAAATCTGGTGAGTATTTTCGTTAAATAAGACATGACTTTCCTTGAAATAATGTATGAGAAGCTGGCTTTATTAAGCAAATCCTACACATAAATAATAAAATGGTTTTTTAAGCATTGGAGGGCAATTACAGTAAAAGGCTAAACCTTCGAAATCATAGCCACTCTTTCAATAATTCATTTACTTCCTCAGTCATCCCTAAAGCCCAAAAATAGGTTTTAAAGCTTTCCACAACGCTATTGGCTACCAGATTGATAAAAGGAGAGTACTCACCGCTACAATGAGAAAGGTCTAACGCTTCGTAGTAGGCCAGTCGTTGCTCTACCTGGATAACCGCAGCAGGGAAGCCTGCTTTAAGTAACTCTAGGTTCATTAGTAAGCGCGACGTGCGGCCATTACCGTCTATAAAAGGATGTATTTTTACGAAGTCAGCATGTACGCGAGCAGCACGTTCTATCGGATGAATCGAACCTGCTTTGTCCTGATACCACGAAATAAAGTCCTGCATAAACTGCGGCACTCGAATGGCATCCACAGGTTTATGCTCAGCACCTGAGATTAGTACGTTTAGCTGGCGATACTGACCTGCATTTTCTAGATCAATATTTTTCAAAACAAGCTGATGCAGTGACTTAATCTGCCACTCGCTCAAAGGCTGGTTCTCACTGACCAGCTCTTCAAGCAAAGTGATCGCTTCGCGATGGTTGATAACTTCAAAGTGCTCACGAAGTGTCTTTCCACCTATGGTAATACCTTCTAGTGCAACCTTAGTTTCTTTCAGTGTTAGCGTATTACCTTCAATAGCATTGCTGTGATATGTCCAGTTTAGGACTAGATTTTCGTGCAGATTTTGCATTACTTCAGGCGGCAAAGGACGCTGAGCGTCTAGCTTCGCTTTTAATACATCTAACAAACCGAAAAGATTTTCCATTACCTTTTCCTTTTAACGCTTGGGCTGCTTTCGTTAGCACGAGCTTGCAGCCGCTCTTGCTCCGATAGGTAAAGGCTTTCCAGTTCTGTAATCTGGTCACTAATCGCTTTACGCATATAATATGTTTTGCTGCGCCCAGTTGCCTCTGCCAGCTTGTTTACACGCTCAACAAGCTCTACGGGCAGCCGTAGCGATACATTCGTTAGTGTGGACATTCTGCTACCTACTGCATCGTAATACTTGTATTACAATCATACATTAATGCAAGCTTCATCAATGGCTTAATTTTATAAGCTTGCATATCCTCATTTGCTTGACCTTCTATCATCAAAAAGCTATAAATAAATTTCTTGCTCAATGCGAGCAAAAAAGTGGTAGCTAGCCACTGAAAAGAAATAGTATTAACCTACTGCCTAGTCGCAGCAACTACCAGTCTGGAATTATTCCGACTTGGACAAAGAAGCACAGTCATCTGGTTTTATTTTTAAAACAAAATAGAATGACGAACAATAACTTTTGTCGCCTATTTTTTAGTCACGACAACACACCTATAAGCAGCTATCTACATGCGTATTCGCATGCAGAAACGCTTATCGAAGCAGCCCTCTCCTGGGCGCGGCATCAGCATATTTGCTGAGCCATAAAATATACTGCTATCAAACATCGGCTCACTAGCCTCTTTTTGCATTTTTTATAGGCAACCAGAGCTACAGCACGATGGTTTAGTTTTTTCGCTTCAGAACTCTAGTCCGCTATTTTGCATCTTCTTTATTTTCATGATGCGCGGATCACGATCTTTATCGAAAATCTAGTTGAGCAGATCAAAACAGTCCATCGACAAAACGCTCTTACACAGAGACGGTTTGGATAGGTGGCCTACGGCCAAGGCTACATCAAGCTTTCGCTTTATCAGATACTGCGTGAAAACGCATGAAATCCCTAAATCAGCACGTACGAGGCGGCCTGCATTCCTGAAATGCAGCGCATGTGCCGGCGTCACACCTCCAGTTGATTTCTAGGCGATAAATTATTGAGCTGCGGTAACACCTCGTTGCGCACGACGATTGAACATGCGCGTCAGCACTTAACAACAAACAGCACGCCCACCGCCCAGTCTCATAATCCAGCATAAACGTGCTGGCAAATTCCTACCTAAACGGTTTGTTTGACCTCAACAAACCTCGATTTGCTGTGCATTTATCTGTTCGCCAAACAGGTAAATCATAATTAGCGGATGCTCGCCAAGGCTGATCGCTAACAGCAAATACAGACCTATTAGTGTGCTCAGTGCTCTGAGCACATATCAAAAAAGCATATTTATGCTCATTCAAAATCAATAAGGAGGGCCAATTCTGGCTCTCCTTACACACCCCCCCCTCTTTCTTTTTTATATTTACAGGTTTGTTATATGTCACAAAATTTCGGTTTACGTACCCGCGACATGTCTAAAGCGGCTCAATTTCTGCTTGAGCAGGATAGGCTCGCAGGCGCAATTTCATTTTCTACAGTCGCGACAGTTTTAGAACGGTTTGAGCATTTCAAGCGGTTTGCAAAAACCAAAGGTGTTGCGCGGTTTGAGCGAGTAACCGCTGAGCTAGTCATTGCTTATGCTGATTTTCTAAAAACCAGGAACCTTAGTCCCGCCTATGCTGCAAATATGTTGTCAGCTGTAAATTCAGTCATGACTAGAGCGCATTGTCATAACGGTACATTCTGGACACCTGTAACAGGTAGAGAGGTTAATCTGCCTCGCCGTACACGAACCAGGACAACTAAAACTGTCACAAGAGAACAAAGCTCAAAAGCTATTGAACAGCTATCACCACGAACAGCTGCTATAGCGAGTCTTGCACGCGAGCTTGGGCTGAGAAGCAAAGAAGCATCACTTATAAATGCAAAAAAGGCTCTCGTTGAAGCTACTGAGAAGAGGATTGTCGCAATCGAAGCAGGAACAAAAGGCGGCAGATTCAGGGAAATACCGATAGTACATTCACGACAAATTGACGCCTTGCGCAATGCAGCAAAAGTACAAGCAGAGCATTACTCGCTTGTACCTACAGAACAAACTTGGGCGCAGTTTCGAGAGGGTGAATTACGCGACGGTAGGGAGCTGTTAAAAAAGAATGGTGTCGCCGGTTATCACGAACTGAGGGCGGCCTACGCAGCTGAACGATATGCTGATTTAACAGGATATAACGCACCCGTAAACGGCGGGAAAATTGAAGATAAAGAAACCGATCTATCCTCTCGTTTAAAGATATCCAGTGAACTGGGTCATGGCCGTGCAGAGGTTCTGAACTCATACGTTGGAGGGCGGAAATGACAAGCATCAAAACAGAGGTTCTTTTGCTAACTCGCAACTATGTTCGCAGCGGTGGTAAATTCAACAGGAAGCAGCAACTACAGCGCATGTTAGCTTTTACGTCGTTTTGCCAAGATCAGGGAGCAAAAGATTTAGCGCAGGTTGGTCAAAAACATGTGATGGCGTACTACAGGGATAACAAGACCTTTTCGCACCCAACTCTGTATAACCACTTTTTAGCTATAGCAAAGCTATTTGAACTGGCGGGTAAAAAAGAACCACCGCGTCCATTCAAAGCTTAAAATACAGTCACTAAAGTACGTTAACTCTAAAGACTCACCACAATAGATGGCTCAGACGTAAATGAGTAAATGAGTAAATGAGTAAATGAGAGTAGACCACTATCAACTCGTCTCACAAAGGTTTTATACAGCGCCCTAGCCCTGAACCCACACATGTACTAAGATGTATTACAAATAAGTACCTGAGGGCATTTCAATGAGTATTACAAGCATCCGACTAGCAGATGGCATAGATAAGCCACTTGAATCTTTAGCTAACAAATTAGATCGAAGCAAAAACTATTTGATCAATCAAGCAATTAGAGAGTTTATAGCGAGGCAGTCACTAGAGGAGTCTAGGTGGGCGGATACACTAGAGGCTCTAGATTCGATTAAATCAGGTAATACTGTTGCCGAGGCGGATGTTAATGCTTGGTTAAATAGCTGGGGGACTGGTGAGCGCAAAGAAGCACCAAAATGCTAGAGGTTGAGTACTCCCCGGAGTCGCTTAAAGATCTTCATCGGGTTGTTGAGTTTGTAGAAGTCAAAAATCCTTACGCAGCTCGAAGAATCGCAATTGATCTTCAAGAAGGAATTTCCAAGTTAAAGCAATTTCCTGAAATTGGTTTGCCGGTAATAAAAGCTCCAGAACCAGAGATAATTCGAGATTTATATGTTGGTGCTTACACCGTTCGATATCTAATTACCGTCGGTACTATTTACATTTTAAGAGTTTGGCACAGCAGAGAAAATGAGAAAAACTCATAATTGCGTAGCCGTGACTTTCTAGTCCTCATCCCCACAACACACTGCATGCGGCTCCATATAGGGAGCGTTTCACTAAGAGTGGTGAAGCCTAACTAAATACCGCATGGATAACTGCAAACACGAACACCTTTAGCCTAGTTGCACCGCAGCACAGCTGATGATTTTGTCTAGCGATGTGACGTGGACAGGTTGGGCTTGCGGTTATCGTGCAGCAAACCTACATGTTGCTGCTCGCTAAACAGTACTAGTGGTAGGTTGGCTGCACCGTCAGACCAACAAGAAAACGAACTACGGGGATTAATAGCGTTAAACCCCTATATTTAAAGGGCTACAGCCTAATCGAGCCGCAGCTTCAACCCTGCTTTTGTCTAGTGATGTGACGTGGATAAGTTTGGACTTGGGGTTAGCGTGCAGTAAACCTACATGTTTACATACGAAAAAACACCAACTGTGCAGCAAACCTACATGTTGCTGCACGATAAACAGCATTACTGGTAGGCTGGCTGTATCGCAAGATAACAAAGCAAATAACTGCAGTCCCGAAATACTCAAACGACCACGTTTGAAAGGTTACCGGGGTGGTTTTGTATAGTGATGTGACGTAAATGAGTAAATGAGTAAATGAGTAAATGAGTAAATGAGTAAATGTTATCTCAGGAAAGAGCTAAATGTGTCAAGTTCATTGTGATACTTAGAGTTTCTGGCTTTCCCTACAGTGACCAAAGTTATGGAGTTTGCTGCATAGTAAATCGTCAGCTGACCGCAAATCATCTTAATAACCTATATATTGACTGAGCAATTCGCAACATGACTTCGCAGGCCTGTAACCTCAAGACTTTTAAAATCACTTCAGTTTAGCTGCATCTCAGCTCTTGGTTGGTTCACGCTCTTAGTCTTTTGCTGTGTTGCTGATCTACTCAGCTCCGTTATGCCATTAGATAAGAGAGTGAACCTCTCACCCTTAATACTCTTCTACTTGACCGGTACCATCGCAATCCACACATATTGTTTTTTGAGTACCACCGCATACAGGGCATTGTTCAGGGCAATCCTCTCCATACTCCATAGGGCAGTCCATCATTCCTCGCCCATTACAGAGACCACATTCTTCCATTTCCATAGCACACCTTACTTTTTAAGTAGTTTCACTGCTCTTTTGACCAGAGCTCAGGATCTCTTTTATAGCAAAAGCACTAGCAACTGCTATAAACCCAATAACAACGATGCCTTTTCCAGTGTCAGAGCTATCTTTTATCGATTCAATTATTGCTGTGTATGCACTTAACATCATTTTTCCCTACCTTTAATATTTGTATTTATGAGCAGCCGTTATCACTGTAGTTTTGTCTGCCGAGAGAACTACATAGACTCCTTTGATTTTTTCAAGCTGCTGAACACTGTACTCAGCGCCCATTAGCTCAATTAATTTATTTGTTAACCTGCGCGTCATGAAGTATTTCACCCCACCACGATGGCCATAAATCCTTTTTCCATACTCAATTATTAATGGGATCCAATGTCTAGCTATACCCCTCTGCTGCAACCTAGCTTGAGCATGGTCCGTAAAAACCAAAAAGGAAGTGCAAGGTTTTTCTAGTAATCTTTTATTTTTCATAGTCTTCACCTTCTAGCCGCTAACTCGTTCAGTCGCCGTGAAAACACAATTTAACGCATACTTGCATGACATGCAAGTATGCGTTTAAATATATTTGTTCGTCTGAGCCAAGTATGCGATAATTACAGCTTCAAGCACAGTTTTTTGAATAGACACGCTACTGTCGTGTAGTTTTAGAGGTATTTCACATAGCCTTGTGGCTATCTACTGAGTTGTTTAGATATGAATGATAAAAGCCGGGTAGGAATTACGAGTTTCCCAGCAGTTTTGGGAACGGTTATAGCCAATTTACGGAAAGAAATGGGAATTGGACAGGCGGAGTTAGCTCAAAAAATAGGGATCACTGCATCGACCTTGTCAAGAATTGAAAACGGTGAGTCAGCTATGACAATTGATCAACTTTACATTACGTGCAATTTCCTAGGCATAAAACCGCACGAGCTATTGGCAGCTGCAGAGAAGGTAGAAGAAGGATTACAAAACTCAGGAGTTGAAGCAGTTAGAGAGCAAGCAAAACTATCTAGCTTGCAGAGTAAGAGCGGTACTTTCCCATCTCCCGCTGTTTTGAAGGGAGCTAGCTTATTACCATTCGCTCTTCCATTTATTGCTGGACCCGTAGGTCTTTTAGTTACTGCTGCTTTGGCAGCAAATAAATTAAAATCAAAAACCAACAACCCTAGTGAGCCAAATAATGAAAACCAGGAGCTTTAACCGCTTCTGACAGAGTACTGCTTTATCTAAACTAAACGTACCTGAGCTGTAACGATAAGTGTGATTAGTTTGTTGCACCGCAACCCATTAGAAGGCCGTCACACAACTAAAATTATTTTGCCAAGATAGTGTAAGCTGCTCCGCTGCTGGATTAGCTCTTTTATTGTTATCTTAATACCAGTCTATTTTGAGTATACCTCAAGAGAACTAGAGTATAAGCACTCAAAACAGCTTACAGAACCACTTATAACAGACTACAATACGAGAACCATTTAAAACAGACTGGTATCTCAAAATGTTCTTACGTGCCTATCTTCGAGCTTCGACTACTGAGCAAAATGCTGAGCGTGCAAAACAGTCGCTGATTAATTTTGCTGCCGACCACAATCAGAGAATCGCTTCCTTCTATATAGAGAACGAATCGGGTGCGACATTGCATCGACCTAAGCTAATGGAATTAATTTCAGATGCTGAAGAAGGTGACACTATCCTAGTCGAACAAATTGATCGGCTGGCACGACTGAAACAATCTGACTGGGAAACGCTAAAACATCTGCTGGCATCAAAAAAGCTGATGATCGTTTCGCCTGAATTACCCACCAGCTGGATGGCGTTTAAAAGTTCTGATAGCACAGAGTTCACAGCTTCCATCATCCAAGCCGTTAACGGAATGCTTCTTGATATGTTGGCGGCAGTCGCCCGCAAAGATTACGAGGATCGGCGTAGGCGTCAACTACAGGGTATCGAAAAAGCGCAAGCAGACGGAAAGTACGCTGGGCGTAAACCTGATTTGAAAAAGCGTGCGAGTATTGCCTCATTGCTTAAGGCTGGGCAAAGCTATTCCAGTATTCAGGAAACGCTTGGTTGCTCGCGGCATTTGATTGCTGATGTTAAAAAAGGTCTGGATACGTTCGAGCCGGCAAAAATATAAATAGGTGGCTAAATTGACTATGCCACTACACTTCGAAGGCTCATAACGCGGAGCGAAACAGCGCTCCGAAAGGAACCTTCAACTTACGCGAATGGTTATGATGGCCATCGGATACCGTGTCGACCAAACTTTTTATTTTATGGCACACTGGAAGCTTACGTTTGATTAAATTTTTAGCTATAAAACCTAAAACTACGGCACAAACACTTTAATAATTACAGCTTAATAGCTCACCAGGATAGAGGGTTGGCAGACAAACGTGAAAAATAGCCGAAAAACACTCCCAACCTATTGAACTACCGGTTTTTGGTCACCCAACCTCGAGTTCATGCCATTCTGGCCGATAAAAGAAACTTGGCCTTGTTGTCGGCCCCGCAGACTCTACTCGACTGGGGCCTGACCTTAGCGGATGCGGATTGCCTGGAAGACCCCGTGCCGAAGCCCCGGTGGGTGTCGAGTGAAGATGCTACGGTGTTAACGGCGGCCTAAAACCGCGCTTATTTGGCGGAACATAACTGAGTCAACGCGCGACAACCCCATGGCTAAAATTATCCGCATGCCCGTAGGAGCCTCCAGGAGCTTCCCTCGCGCGCTCGGGACTCCTCCTGGACCCACCTACGGGCATTGCAGTTTCCGGCCGCTATGGGCTTTCCGCTTCGTCTGGTTCGCCCCTAGCATAAAGAGGCGGGTCGTCGCAAGAGGGCAAATCGTTCGCAGCCAAATATGCGCGTTTTTCCACCGCCATTCACATACGGCGTTGCGAAGCGCTCGGCGCCAGTTTTTTAAGCCGGTTGCCGGTCCCGGCAGCAAGGATGTCTATCAGGGCGACAGTACGTTGAAGGCCTCCTGTCTCTGAAGAAGCGGCGAGTTACCTGTCTCAGTGGAAGGAGAGGTTCCTTAACTGGCCTCGGAATCCGCGTGATGTTGCCTATTGATCTGGCGCAAACCTCGCTAATGTGTAACTGACTGACGCTTGTTTATATAATTAGCTTACGATTTACTGTTACTGAATTGTCAATAGCAGGAGAGTGATATGGACCCACAAACCCCTCGAGATCAGTTTCCTTTCATCAATGCCCGGGTAGCAAGACGCTGGCGCAAGTTGCTGGATGAGCGCCTGAAAGACCTGGGGGTTACCCAGGCTCGCTGGTTCACCATGATCTGCCTGCAGCGTGGTGGTGGAGGATTGACCCAGCGGGAGTTAGCCCACTTGATGACCATCGAGAATCCGACATTGGTCCGCCTGCTTGACAGCCTTGAGGAGCAGGGTCTGATTGAACGCCGGCATAGTGAGCGTGATCGGCGCGCCAGGCTGCTTTATCTTACCAAGGCCGGTGAGCGCTTTATGAGCGATCTGAATGAGCGGGCGAATGTGTTGCGGGACGAGATGCTGAGAGGCATAAAAAACACGGACCTGGAAGTCGCCCTGCGTGTTTTTGAGCGGGTTATGGAAAATTCCGCCAACCTCAAAATTTCCTGAACCCGAGACATTTTTCAAGCGCGAGCGACAAGATTAGAGTTGGAGCGTTCCGCACATTCCACCGGTGCAGAACCATTCCATCACGGCTAGCCGTCAATCAGTAATTGTGTTACGTTCAGTTTATACTGAACAGATTGAACAAATTGTGCGGGCAACCGTCTCATCATTTCTGGCCGGCCACCAAAAAGTCGCCGTAGTGGAAGGTATGTCAGCATTCTGGGGCAAGTTTTTTTGCATCCTGAGCAACCCGCCTTGGCAGAGGGCTCTTCATTGAAATCTCGACGTTGCAGAAAGCGTTATCGGAATTGGTGCTCAGGTCTGTTGCTGGGTTCTCTTGTGACATCAGCTTCCGCTGAAGGCCTGCTGTCCCTGAAAATGGAAAACGATGCGTTTTCCGCCGGCGGCGATGGTCAATATACCAACGGCGTAGAGGTGATCTGGGCCTTTGAGCCCCCGGATCGACATTGGACCCGCCGTCTTGCGGACGTCATTCCGGGCTGGTCTGGCAGTAGTCTTGCGGGCGTAACGTACCGGCTGGGGCAACAGATGTATACGCCGGAAGATATAAACCCGGCTTATTCATGAGGCCGACCTGAAAACGAAGATGGCGAGTGGTTTTCTCTTGTAGAATCAGGATGTTCCTGCCAGAACACGATTCAAGAGGACCACTCGCCATGGGTGAAAGCCTATCCACCTGGACGCCCTCATGCAACGGCTCTGTCCGTGTTGAGCTGAGCGGCCAGCGCACCACCAGCGACAGCGGCGCCCTGCTGCTGCGTGAAGCCCTCGACAACAGCGGCGTGATCGAGGCGCTGGAAGACAATCTGGTCGATCGACGCCACCCGCTGCGCATCCGTCATTCGCTGGCCAGCCAGTTGCGTACCCTGGTGCTGCAGCGTGCGATGGGCTGGATCGATCTCAGCGATACCGACACGCTGCGCCGTGACCCGCTTTGGCAGTTGGCCTGCAGCGATGCACGCGGCATGACACCCCTGGTCCAGGACCGGCCGTCTCAAGCCACGCTGTCGCGGCTGCTGAGCTGCCTCGGTCGTAACGACAATATCGATGCCGTGCACGAAGGCCTGTTGCGGCTGGTGGTCTGGCGCCTGACCTCGCTGCAGAACGGTGAACGTCCCAAACAGCTGACGCTGGACATCGATGGCCTGCCGATCGAGGTGCATGGCCATCAGGGCGGGTCGGCCTATCATGGCCTTTACGGGGCCCGCATCTACTCGCCGCTGGTCGCATCGTTGGCGGAGACCGGCGACATGGTGGGCGGCCTGCTGCGCGAGGGCAACGCCGGCCCGGCAGAGAACGCCGACACCTGGATCCCGCATCTGGTACGACGACTCAACGAGAGCACCGGGGCACAGGTTCGTGTGCGCATCGACGCCGGTTTTACCGATAACGCGACGCTGGAGGCCCTGGAGGATCGGGAGATCGAATACCTGGGCCGGTTGCGCAGTCACACCGGTCTACAGAAGCTGGCAGCACCGCTCCTGAAGCGGCCACCCGGCCGGCCACCCGAGCAGCCTCGCGAGTGGTGCCACGATCTGGAGTACCAAGCCGGCTCCTGGTCGGCACCGCGGCGCGTAGTGCTGGTGGTGCAGGAACGCCCCGATGACCTGCTGCTGCATGCCTTCTTCCTGGTCACCAACCTCAGCAAGTTCGACTGGCCGCCAGAGAAGGTCCTAGCACTCTATCGCAAGCGCGGCAGCGCCGAGGCGCACATGGGCGAGGTGAAATCAGCACTCGACGTGCATCTCTCCTCGACCGACCGCGGCGCTTCCACCGTTCAAGAGGTGATGGCCCGCAACGAAGTGAGTCTGCTACTGAGTCTCTACGCCTACCAGGTCCTGCATGGCCTGCGCTGCCTGCTGGAGCGGCAGACCCGGCAAGGCTGGAGCCTCAGCCGGATGCGCGAGCAGGTGCTGAAGGTCGCCGCCACGCTGAGGCTGCACGCTCGGCGAATCACCGTTCATCTGGGGGCCGCCGCCGACAAGTGGTGGCCGACGCTGCTGAAGGGGCTGCCGAAGCTGACCGCACTGAGCTGACGCTCCTGCGAGACCACCACAGCATCAGAAAGCGAGCGACCGGAGCGGCGGTCGGCGATCACGGCTGCTTGGACGGTCGCAATTGATTCCAAAGAGCTATAAGTAAGTAGGAAAAGGGCTGCGTTCTGGCATTACTCAACAGCCACTCGCGCTGAAGATGCGAATCCTGATAAGCAATGCCAACAGCCAGTACCTTCAGACCGCTCAATCAGCGCCCTCGTGAATAAGGCGGGATCAGGTCATCCTCTTGCTCGCCGACCTGCTGCTGGAGTTCTTTCACGGCGACGGCGACTTCCTAGGCCATATTGGCGGGGACGACTTTGTCGTAATCAGCCCATCGCCCCTTGCCATTTCCAATGCCAAAGCCCTGCAAGCACAATTCGTCGATCAGCCCCGGCGTTTTTATACCGATACTGTACTGCAAAACGGTTTCGTGGAATCCGAGGACAGAGGCGGGCACATCAATCGCTTTCCACTGGTATCCCTGGCAGCGGGCATTGTCCAAGTGGGCCCAGATGACCAGCGAACAGCCGATCAGATCTCCGACGCAGCCAGTTACGCAAAAAAACGGGTAAAGGCCTCTGCGGGGTCCTGTTTTATAGATTCACCTAGCCCCCCCATGCCATCTCGCCTCGCGGTGAGCTCCGCTTCAAGACCATTCAGGGCAACATGAACACCGATGCTTTCCTCGGTTTCCTCAAGGCTCTGGTGCAAGACGCTGACAAGCTGGTTTTCCTGATCCTCGATAACCACCCGGTCCATCATGCTCGTCGGGTTCGAGACTATGTTGAGAGCCTCGACGGCAAGCTCAGGCTGTTCTTCCTGCCGCCGTACTCGCCTGAGCTGAATCCTGATGAGTCTGTTTGGGGCTATATCAAATACCACCACGTTGGTAAAAAGATCATTAACAGCAAAGAACAACTTCGGAGCATTGTTTGCCGGCAGCTTCGGCGCTTGCAGAAACTGCCACGGTTATTGAAATCGTTTTTTGGTCATCTGGACCTGGCTTATATCTCCGGGTGATGTTCGCTTACTTTATTTCGGATTAGTGCCTCGAATTTCCAGATGAAACAGCGCTGCCACAACGGCAGTCAACGCTACCAGATAAACGGTCACCGGCCCGGTATCCATCGGCGGAATCAGACCAGCGTCCACCGGCCAGAATCGCAGGATGAACGCCACCGGAACCCCGATGGCGGCCAGCCACAGCCCGACAATACCGGGGCGCATGAGGGTTACAGCACCACCCGGCGCTGCTGCCAACCCTCTACTCCGGGCGTTGATCTTCGCAGCACACGCCATGCCGCCCAGCGTTGCCGAAGGGCGATTGAGAGGGCGCCGATTGCTGGCGTACCCATTACCGTAACTGTCGGGATCGCCGAGTACCTACCCGGTAAAGGCGTCAATGATGCCATATGTCGCGCTGACGCGATGCTCTACCAGGCCAAGGCGGCGGGCCCCAACCGGGTTATTACGGAAGCCCGCGAGCTCGTCTGACCCGACCGGCGCCACCCATTGACTAGCGCGGCATCATCCGTACTCCCGTCAGCGTGGTCGCCAGAGGCGACGGCTTGCCCAGATAGAACCCTTGCGCATAGTTGATGCCCAGTTGCCGCAGTTCGTCCAGGATTTCGCGGGACTCCACATACTCGGCCACTGTCTTCAGCCCCATTTCCTTGCCAATATTGTGGATAGACCCCACCATCACCCTGGCGGTTGAATCACTGCAGATATCCCGCACAAAAGCCCCGTCGATTTTAATGAAATCCACAGGCAGGTTCTTGAGGTAACCGAACGATGACATTGGGGTCAGCACTAATAAGGCAGAGACAAACTCCGGGAACGCTCCGGTTGCGAACAGCACAAGGCCGGCCATGATCAGAATAGATGTGATTAGCTTCTTCCCATCGAACCAGCCGGCTACCGGTGTCCGCAGTAAGACCAGGCCCAGCGCGACCCACTGCGAATGTTGTAATCCCATCAACGTAAACATACATTCCTGTTCTTTTCCGGGAATAGCCAGAAGGCGAACCATCGGGTCATTCGGGGCATCAGTACATAAGTCATCAGCAGCATGACCACGATGGTCACTGTCATGGTTCTGAGCAATAACGGAATTTGCGCCAGAATGTCTCCAAACATTACAAAAACCAGGGTTACCGCCGGATAAAGGGCTAGCCAGCTGACAATCGTCATCTTCCATTTGGGTGGTGGTTTCACCGGATTCTGTCCAGGTAGGGTGAACCAGGTGACGATCCCGGAGGTGACTTCCCGTTCGCTGGGTTGCACCAGCAGGCTTTCGATCTGTTCCAGTAGTTCGGCCCGTTCCTCCGATTCTTCCCAGGCAGTCAATGTTTCCCTGTCACGGAACTTGAAGGCAATTCGGTACTCCGGGTCTTCGGGAGAGGCCGGTCGGAACATTGTTGCGCCCAGATAACCCGGAAACGTTGCGGCTCTCTGGGTCATTTCCGTGCTGAGTTTTTCAAACTCGCTTTCCTTGCCTTTAATAACGCGACGGGAGACAACAACCGTCAAGGCCGTTTTCTGAGGCGTGCTCATAAATTTTCCTTATTATTTAGTCTATTGCCTGGATATGTAAAAAGAGAGCCTGCAATGGCAAGCCCAAGTGGGGTAGAGCAGAACAAATCGAAAACAATGGTAGCATTCTGAATCCGTAACTCTGAACAGCTCGAATTTGCTCAATGCACGCAATCGCAGGGCCTTGGGCGGTTTATACACCGCATGGCGGCCTGGCCCTGGTGGGCCACTATCTGAACCGGCGCACGTCGCTCACGAAATGAGTAATCATAATTCTTTAACGAACGAGCACCTCTATTTGCCCGCCCGTCATTATTTATAGAACAGACAGCGCTTTCTCCTTAGGCCTGCCGCAGGAAATCAATCGCTAGACGGTTGAATTCATCGGCATGCTCCCATTGCGCCCAGTGGCCGCATCGGGAGAAAATGTGCAAGCGTGCGTCGTCAATGTTCCAGAGCAGCTTCAAGCCGTGGTCAAGGGGAACGAAGCGGTCATCGCGCCCCCAGGTAATGAATGTCTTGGCCTTGATTTCTCCAAGTCTGGCAGTCACATCCCAGGCTGAAAGCGGCGCCTTTTGCGCGCTGATGAGGAAGTTCTTCAGGTGTTCCGGTTGGCGCTGAATGGCTTCCCAGCGGCCCTGCAGCAACTCCTCGGTGATGAGGGACTGGTCATACAAAAACACCTGAATCATCTGTTTCAGGTTTTCATAGGACGGTTCGGAATACAGTTTGAATAGCAGCTTGATGCCTTCCATCGGCATCGGCGCAAACATGCTGGGGCCAAGGCCGCCAGGTCCCATGAGGATCAGTTTGCCGATGCGATCAGGGTATTCGATAGCGAAGTTCAGTGCTGTGGCGCCTCCCATCGAGTTGCCGACCAGATGCGCCCGGTCGATGCCGAGCGCATCCATCAGCCCCTTGACGGCACGGGCGTTGACCAAGCCGCGCTGCTCATCCATCACCACTGCGTCCGACTTGTTGAAGCCGGGCGAGTCCTTCAGGATCACCCGGTAGCCAGCTTCCACAAAGGGACCGATGTTGCGGTAGTAGTTACTCCAACCGCCCGCGCCGGGGCCCCCTCCATGCAGCATGATGACGGTTTCGCCGTTACCCGCTTCGTTGTAGTGAATCTTGAAATCGGAAAAACCTTTTTCATTTATGTTCAGGAACTTGCTAGTAGAACTTTCAGTGAGCGCTGTCATTTTTGATCCTTTAAGTGAATGGTGTGCAAACAAGTCAGGTGGAGTGATTCATACTGCGCTGGGTTTGATTTCATACGGAGGTTAAGGTCAACCCACGATCACGCGCCATGGTCATGGCGGTGTCTTCGATCATGTCTTCCTGCCCGCCACCATGCCGCGCCGTCCCAGCTCGACCAAGATGTCGCGCGCAGGCACGCCATACTTCGCACTGGCGCGTTTGGCAAACAACAGAAAGCTGGAATAGATCCCGGCATAGCCCAGCGTGAGCGAGTCGCGGTCGATGCGGATGATGTGGTCCATGATCGGTACCACCAGGTCTTCGGCCACGTCCTGGATCTTGAACACATTGACCCCGATTTCAATCCCCATGCGGGCGCACTCGGCGATGAACACCTCCATCGGCGTGTTGCCAGCACCAGCGCCCAGGCCTGCGGCCGCCGCGTCGATGCGATTTGCACCGGCTTCAATTGCTGCGATCGAGTTGGCGACGCCCATGGCCAGGTTGTGATGGCCGTGGAAACCCAGTTCGGTCCCGGGCTTGAGGGCCGCGGGCACCGCGCTCAGACGGGCTTTCACGCCCTCAGGCAACAAATAGCCTGCCGAGTCAGTCACATAAATGCAGTTGGCGCCATAGCCTTCCATCAATTTGGCCTGGCTCACCAGCTCTTCCGGACTGGCCATGTGTGCCATCATCAAAAAGCCCACGGTATCCATGCCCAGCGCACGGGCCTTGGTGATGTGTTGCTCAGACACATCGGCTTCGGTGCAATGGGTCGCCACACGGATGGTGGCCACGCTCAGGTCTTTGGCCATCAGCAGGTGATCGACGGTGCCGATGCCGGGCAGCAGCAGGGCCGAGACCTTGGCCTGTTTCATCAGCGGAATGACTGCGCCCAGGTATTCCTCGTCGCTATGTGCCGGAAAACCGTAGTTGACGGAGGAGCCTCCCAAGCCGTCGCCGTGGGTGACTTCGATCAGCGGCACCCCAGCGGCGTCCAAGCCGCTGGCAATGCTCTTCATCTGGTCGAGCGTCATCAGGTGGCGTTTGGGGTGCATTCCGTCGCGTAGCGTCATGTCGTGAACGGTGACTTTTTTGTCTTGTAGCTTCATGGCGGTTCTCCTGTTTGGTTCAGGCGCGAACGGGCTTGAGTGTGAGCCGGCCGGCGAGGATTTCCTCGGCAAACATCTCGGCGGTGCGGGCGGCCGCTGCGGTCATGATGTCGAAGTTTCCGGCGTACTTGGGCAAGTAGTCGCCCAGGCCTTCGACTTCCTGGTAGACCGAGACGCGCTTGCCGTCGAACACCGGGCCGTTGACCAGCTTGTAGCCGGGCACGTACTTTTGCACCTCTTTGATCATGGCGTGGATGGACTTGATGATCCTTTGCTGGTCGGGTTCGCTCTCCAGCAGGCAGTGCACGGTGTCACGCATGATTAGTGGCGGCTCGGCCGGGTTGAGGATGATGATGGCCTTGCCCTTTTTCGCGCCGCCCACCTTTTCGACGGCGCTGGCGGTGGTGCGGGTGAATTCATCAATGTTCTTGCGAGTGCCCGGTCCCGCCGATTTCGCCGTAGGCCACCGGCTGCACACGGCTGACGGCCACCACCATGGGGATGGTGGCCTGGCCTCCGCAAGTCACCATGTTGACGTTCATCTCGCCTTTGCCGACATGTTCCTTGAGGTTGACCGGCGGTACGCAGAACGGACCGATGGCCGCGGGCGCGAGGTCGATCATGAGGGCGCCTTCGGCGTTGACCTTGCGGCTGGTGTCAGCATGCACGTAGGCACTGGTGGAGTCGAAGACGATCTGCACGCCGTCGGCCTGCATGTGGGGAATCAACCCATTGACACCGTCAGCGGTGGTCTTGATGCCCATCTCTCGGGCACGCTTCAGGCCGTCGGATTCTGGGTCGATGCCGACCATCCAGACCGGCTCCAATGCCGGGCTGCGTTGCAGCTTGGCCAACAGGTCGGTGCCGATGTTGCCGGGGCCGATCAGGGCGCATTTGATTTTTTTCGTCATATGCAGAATTTCCGGAAAAGTCAGTGAAAGCGCACCGAGCCGCCCCCTATGGTTTCGATCATGGCGTCAGATACCCTCTTTCGAAGTCGACTGACACGTCATTGCCTTCGATGCGGACAGGAAATATTTCCAATGCCGCACAGGGAGGTGGAGATTTGACTTTGCCCGTGCGGACACAAAACTTTCCCAAATGCAGCCAGAATCCATCTGGTCGGGTATTGATTGGTCGCTGAAGAGTCATTCAAGCAGATTTCAGCGGTTTCGACGCAGGGTACGCCAGACACGAAAGCCCCAGCCAATCCAAATCAAATGAATCGCCAGCGTGACAAGCCCGAACCACAAAGCTTCGTGGCTCCATACGATGCTGTAAAAATCCCAGAGGCCATCGACAACTTCCGTTGCAATGACCACTGGAATGACGGCCTCATAGCGACCCGGATCGCGCGCGCCCCACAAGGCGACGGCCCCGATGGCACCCAACTGAAGACCGACAATGGCCCAGGCATCTTGCAGCAAGGTGAAGATCGGTTCATCCACGTGCAGTTCGACGCCTGGGTACATCGTGCCAAACAAGCCCAAGGTGCTAAAGGGCAGCGTGCCAATGAGGTTGATGATGTAAAAAACGCCGATGGCAATAAAAAACAGTCTTGCTTTTGTCATGGTAGCTTCCTCGGTTCAGGGGCGGGTTCAGGTTTCTTGCTTGGAAAAAAACATGCCCAGGCTATTCGACAACAACGTGCTCTGGGTGACTCCGCTCCTCACTATATTTGCCCGGGCACCATTCAGGCCAATTTACACCAAGGTTCAGTTAACACCAAGTTGTTGATGCCCATAATGTGCAGGTCAAGGACGGCCAGTCGCCTGAGATTGATCATTTTGCGACCAGGGGATGGCGTCCAGACAATAGTCGATGGCCCTGGGATGGTTTACCGGGTGATATCAAGTCGGTAATCGTATCGAATGACTTATCCGGAAGAGGCGAGACCTCTATAAAGGTCGCGATAAACGACAAAGCCCGGACAGTGACGGCTAACTCGCAGTAGTCACTGCCGACCGCTGTGAGTCAGGGGCGGCAGGCCATATACATCAGTTTCTGCATCACACGGTCCTCAGGCGACGATGTTTGGCCGGGTGGCGTATCGGAGCATAGATGTTATACCTCTTGTATAGGAGTAGCTGACACCTTCCTTGCTGGTCTGGCTGTTGTCCACGGGAAAAGCGTCCATATTCAGGGCTACATGGCCCATCTTCAGAGGCGAGATCGGTGCACCACTGGACTGCAGAAGCTCAAGGCTGGGGTCATCCCAGAGCCAGTCCGGACTTGCCGCCTCGAAGTCACTCTGGCCCAGCGTAATCAGCCCGAGATAGGTCCGGATCAGTTCAGTGTTCGGAATACCGTGGCGCTTGATTACGGTGCGGGTGGTTTTGGTGAGCGACCTATGCCGGTTCAGACAGTGGCCCACCGGGGCCAGGCCGCTGTGGGGTGTAAGTATAGACTTCGGTTCGGGATTGTTGGAGAATCAAAGTGCGCGTGAGCCGAAAGCACTGACTGGGTGTGCGATGCTCTTATATCCTCCCAAAGCCCGCTATTGCAGGCTTTGGGAGGGCAAGGATTCAGTGATAAATCAATATTGACATTGACCTAAATTGAGGTTTGGTGTTTTGGTTTTCGCAGCATCGGGCCACGATTCGATCGTGCAAATCGCCGACCAATAATAATTACAATGAAGGATTAATGGTAATGCATTTTTGTCAGTTAAGTGAAAAAAGCCAAATTTTAAGCAGATGCTGCCTTAGCGATGCTGTCAGTTATTCCAACGAGCATGCAGGCTCCCATCGTGTTGTCCAAAACCGCATTAAAAATCTAAAGGTTAATCTGAAGCACGCCGAGATTGGCGGCTTGGGTCTGTTCCAAATGTGCTACGGTGACAGAGCGGCAGTCTCGTCGTCGCCGCATGAACGCGAAGGTCTTTACCATGTGCACTTCGTGCTTAAAGGGCTCTGTTCATTGAGAGCGGGTGGTGAAGTATAGTGGCCCCCAATATCTGGACAGTAGTTTAAGCTGTAGCCGAGCCGTTGAATTGAGATGACATCAGATGAGCGAGAAGAGAACGCGAAATTCGTACAGCCCTGAATTCAAGGCCAAAGTCGGCCTGGAAGCGATTCACGGAGTGAAGACTGTGAACGAGATCGGCCAAGCCTACGGAGTTCACCCTGTCCAGGTGGGTCAGTGGAAGAAAGCCATTCTGGATCAGGCCGGTACGCTCTTTGAGGGCAAGCGAGGCCCCAAGCCAGTTGCGGAGAAGGATGCGCCCGAGCGCCTATACAGCGAGATAGGCCGCTTGAAGATGGAGCTCGATTGGCTGAAAAAAAAGTCCGGGATCAACCTGCGATGATTCGGCAGGGCTGGATCGATGCAGGTGATGCGGTGCCCATCGTCCGCCAGTGCGAACTGACGGGTATCTCTCGAGCGACGGTATACGCTCACCGCCAGCCACCAGTCGAGAATGTCAGCGACCAGCTGATCTGTCGGCTGATCGATGAGTCTGGTGGTATGAAATTGTTTTCGTCTTCTCCTGTCTCACCGGTTACGGTCAGATCGGAAATTTCGTAGGAGTAGGAATCAAGAATGGCCGCGATGTTGTTATCGAGATTCAGGATGGGCCGGGTCTTGTTGAACTCTTCATCACTGATCCATCCCCGGCGCTTTGAGGCAACGATGATCCGGTGTTTCAAGTCAGCCAGGGAAAGTACGCCCTGGGAAATAGGCTCGACCTCACGATCCTCGGAGACCATGAAGATGGCCGGGAGGATTTCCACGCCCATGGCCTCAGCTTGGCCTTCGTTAACCCTGAAGTTGGGGAACTGACCGTCTGGTAATGGCTGTCCGTCAACGGAAATGGGAAGCACCGTGAAGCCATCCCGGCTTTCCAGCATTTTGACAATGGGGGCTTGGACCCGGCTGGTATCAGAATCCGAGCGGAAGAAGAAAAAGATCCCGACCTTTTCTGCCAGTTTCTGTGAGAGCTCATCCTTGTGGCGACCGGCCCACCGATCGAGGCTTTGCGATGCGAACGTTGCAGATGGCCGTCTTGCTTCTTCATCAAGGAAAGGGTCGCCTATAACGGCCAGTTCAGAGGTGTCAGCGAACTGTTCACTTCTGTCCATTGCGTACCGCTGGAGGTACATAAAGGTGCGAACATTCTCAATGCTGGGGTCGTCCCATGCCGCATCACGATATTTGGGCAAATTCTCACGGAACCAGGCAGCTGAAAAAACAGCCGGCCCCACAGGGGTAGCCTGGACCTCTTCGAGTGGTTCCTCTTCAGAAGACTCAGTGATCGCTGCTACCGGTGGCGGCAGCTCTTCAGGCTCGGTCTCTTCTTCAGGGATTTCCTCCCGGTACCAAAACCAGCCTTCCTCTTTTCGCTCATAGAAGCCGGCCGGCTTTACCTGCTCAGGTGAGAAGTCTTGGGCAATGGCCGATGCTGTCAGAACGGCCATCCCCAGCGTAATCAGTGTTGGTATATGTACTCTCAGCATGTTTCCGGACGCAACTCGTGGGTGTAGCTGAGAATGGTACTGGAGGGCAAACCGAACAGACCCATCCCTAACTGCCCCAAAAGGACAAATAGAGCGGGATGGGAGCACTTTTCCTTCGGCAATTGGGAGCCGGCGAGAAAGCCTATGGCTACAGCCGGGAGAGAGGGATCGCCGGTGAACTGGGGCGGGATTTGGTGCGGGGACGTGGGCGGGCCGACATAACCGGTTGGTTATTCGCTTTGCTTCTTCAGCGCCAGCCCTTTGGCATACCTCAATACGAGGTCGATAGCATCATTGATCACCAGCGTTCGCCTGGAGCGAGTGCTGGCCACATACAACAGGTTGATTTCATCCTCTCGATCAGCTGCTGATAGGTCAGGATCGAACACATCCGGGAAGTCATCGGCCAGCACTACAGTGTGCCACTCCAAACCTTTGCTTCGATGGGAGGTTGATACGGTTATGTTGGCGGCTTTCTCATTCGAGACACTTTGCTTGTGCAGGATCTGAATCAGATTTGGAATGTCGGAATAGGCATCCAAGAGCGCTATGGCTCGCAGCATTTCAGGATCCTTGGTGGCTTTGGCAACCTCCTCATAATGGCCGTAATCGCGAAAGTCCGACTTAATCCGGCTGCTCTGCACCATGTCGGGTCGCCTCAGCGCAAGCCAGTATATATCTTCAAGCTCACCCAGTTGGTACGAGCGTATGCCTCCAACCCAGTAGACCTTCATTCCGGCCAGGGACGCCATCAGCGCATTACCAATAACCCCCATGACCGTTCGGCACAAGACCGTGTAGTGGGTAGCCCCTTGCGGTAGCGAGCGTAGAACCTGGTCTTCGCCTCCACGGCCGATGACTGGCCGGGACTCACCCTTGAGCATTAGAAGAACGTTGGCCACTGTAGCCACCTGGGGGCCGAACCGGAAGCTATGTGTCAAATGCATAATGTCAGCATTCTTCAGCAGCCCGGACTTCATTGCGTTGCTTGCGCCCCGGAAGCGGTAGATCTGCTGGTGGTCATCACCGACATAGATAATGCGGGCCTTGTGCTGACTCAATACGATGGCATTGGTGACCGGATTACTGTCCTGTGCCTCGTCAAATAGGATGGTCTGATACCGGGAAGAAAGGTCGGGACTCTGCATTTGGTATAGCTTCAGGTACCCGTCATGCACAATGGGGAAGTCATCCTCCGGATCAATCATCCTGTCCCATATCAACTGAGCGTTGAGCACGGTTTGGTCGGTGAGGAAGTTTCGCTCAGAACGTCTGCCGCGGCCATCTTTCTCCTCTGGCTCCGGCATGAGAACGGGCGTAATAGTGTCGTCAGGACTAGCCATAAAGGCCTGAAGCACACTCAAAATCAGTTTTGCTTCCTTCCAGCTCGGGTGTGCCAGAGCTCGTACGATGTCTGTCAGGCGCAAATTGTTCGAGAGTTTATGGGCGTAGCGCTTGCCAAGGGCAGCAAAGGCGAGCTGGTGGGAGGTCTTGCAGTCCACGTTGTGGGGGAATTTGGAAGCGGCCTCATCACGGATCGCCCGGTTGAAGGCCAGGTAGAGCATGCTGATGTTGGGGTTGCGCAAAGCGTACTTCACCAACGTCGATGTCTTCCCGGTACCAGCATAGGCTCGCACCACCAGTAATGAGCCTGTATAGCCAGTGACCAGGGCCTGTTCAGGCGTATCCGGGGGCAGGCTGTCCAAAGGTGACAATCCCGGTTCATCCTTCATGAGCGACAGTTGCTGACCCGGCAGAATGCTACTGCTCTTCATCTTGTTGATTGCTCCCCTGATCTTTTTTGCTCGCCGCCGCGGCAGCTATCAGCTCAGCTTTGAGCTGCGCAATAGTTTCACCAGCCAGCTCCAGCTGTTTTTCCGTTCGAGCTGCCTGCGCGGTCCGCTCCATCAGCTGCCCCATGACACCTGCATGGCTGGCGCTCATGTCGCTGAGCTGTCTCTCCACCTCAACCAGTTTTTGTCTTGCGTGAGACCTATCTTCATGCATTTGCTCAAGCTGGCGGGACAGTGATTCATTCTTGCTTATTTCAGCGCGGAGGGAAGCCTCTGTATTTGCCTGATTCTGGCGCAAGCGCTCGGACTCGCGCTTTTCTTGTTCCGCTGCCAGGGTGGCCCGCTCAATGTCGGCATTAAGTCGGGAGACCTCGCTGTTGAGTCGAGTGACTTCTTCAAGCTTGGCCTCGTGCTTACTCGTGAGGCTTTCGATTTTCTGTTCTTGCCGGGCGACCGTTTTCTCGGACTGTTCCAACGCAGCGGCTTTTAACGCCAACTCTTTTTCGAGCTGAATGCGGGTTTCAGTCTGGTCTTTCAGCTGCCCCTGAGTCTCTGCCAACTGGGCCTGAAGGTCTTCCACCTGCTGATAAGTCTGTTCAGCCCTGTTAAGAATGCCTTCGATCTTGAGCTCGTTTTGCTCTTCGCGCCTGGCTAACTCGCTGCGCTCGACCTCCAGGGCAAGCCGCTCAGCTTTGACCGCTTGCTGCCACATCCGCTTAAACATGGCCATGGCATCACTTGCCAGCACAGAGGGTAGCTCCTGGTCCCCGGATTCCGACTCGGCCTCGTCGACTTGATTGCTCTCTTCCCATGCTTTCAGGTATTTGCCGATCGTCGTGTAACTGCCCCGGCCAAGAGCGGCATGAATATTCAACACCGTGGGTCTGTCACCAGTCTCTAACAGCCCCTGAATTACTTCTTCCACGTCTTCATACTGCACGAATTTACGAGCCATCTGCCTCTTCCTCGGTTACTGTAATTACGATAATTACTATAACTTAATAGGTAGGGCTTGTCAGTACAATTTACATGCGAACAGAGTGGGAAATATTGATTGCTGGGAGCTGCACGGGGGGGGCTCGGTGCACAGCCGGAGTCGAGCTTTTGAGCTGGCCATTGTCTAGTGACAAGCGGATGGTCGGTGTACTAGCATGGGTGCGTTAAATGCACCTAAGGGTTACCAGTGACTGAACTAATTTCATACCCCAAGGGCGACCTGCGGCGAATGCTGCTTGTGCTGGGGGCAATTGACGCCATACCAGATGCCACACTGGTGAAGATTGCCGCCAGGACGGGGCTGGACAAGAAAACCGTGTCGAATCTGATCCAGCAGGCTGTCGAGCAGGCGCGCGTTGTTATCGAGAAGTATGGGCCTGTTTACGCGATCACCGACTGGGGGCCAGTCATCAAGAAAGCGGGCACAAAGATGGCGTTGACAGGTGCGTTAAACGCACCTAGTATGAGCACAACTACACCAGAGTGATCAAGGAAACCACATGCTGGCGACGATGAGAGACGCTGCGACTCCTAACCTCAATGACCAACAAAAAAGTTAAGGGTAATCGCACAGCGGACGGCGATCGCTTGCTACCCGCGTGCTGGCCGCTACCGGCGACGTGGAGGCGGTACAGACCATACTTGGTCACCAGCGTCTGGATCACAGCAAGCCTTACCTGAAGTATGTTTCATACTAAATCCATCGTAACGAGTTAGAGGACACCACGAATGAGTAAGTTTTTGACGATTTTCCTGCCAGTCGCCATCTTCGCTACAGGAGTTCTTTGGCTCCTAGTGCGTTCGCTGGGTCTAACCCAAGACGCCCCAGATGAGATTGAGCAAGCCCTTCAAGTCGCCCCATTTGTTCTCGGCCCGCTGCTGTCTGCCATGTTGACGCTCTCGCTACTCCGGCTAGTTAGTACGCATAAAAAGACCGAAGCCAACCGATAACGGAAAACGCTGCTGATCACTAGCACTGTCGAGTGCTGGCTTCGGCAGTACCATGGCGCGGATTTCGCGATCAGAGACGGAGACAGCAAAAATGGCGAAGAAGCCTGAACTCACCACACGCGATCATCAAAACATGGACGCATTTCTTGGTCATGTGCTGGACGACTACAAGGTCGGCGTCATCACAAAGGAACAAGCTGTAGGTGGTCTCGCACATGTAATGGCAGCTCTTGACCTGGACAATTACCCGGAAGCTCGTTCTTGGTTCGAGCAGGGCCGAAAGTTCATCCGTCAGGAGCGAGAGGAAAACATCTGATGACTACCGACACTAGCAAGAAAAAAATGGCAAATTCATGGGAATCAGAGGTAAAGCGTGGCATCGAGCTTTTGAAGCTCTGCCACAAGCTGCAATCCGAAAATGATGGTGTGGATAGGCCTGAACCACTAGCTGTCGGAACGCTTGATCAGTTCACCAGGGACATTAACAGCGCTATAACCTGGATGGGTTCAATCATCAAGCTCTACCCCCAATCCCAGCAGCTCGCCGCGCTTGGGAGAAAGCTTGAGGCTGATGGAAAGGTCGAGGTGGCAGTTGGGGATAGCTACAGCGAAGCGATGTTGGCGTACCTATGCCGTGAGCATGGGTTCAACTGATCAAGTAAAACAACGCATGCCCACTGAGAAAACACCTGCTTCGCTGAGTGGTCGTTACGGTTTTCTTGCCTGGGTCGGCTTTTGGTCTGCCTGGCCGTATGTTTTGTATGCCAGAGCGGCTTGGCGGAAGCCTGGGCTGGCAGATGCGGTGCATGTTGTAGAGGCCGCCATCCGAAAAGCATAGAGTTAAAGGAAAACGAAATGAAATTGAAAACGCCTGGGGCGGACGACAAAAGTGAAATCGCTGGCCGTATGTATGAGGCTTGTGATCTACGAATGGCCATCGAAGGTGGCCGCCTGTGACCATCGAGACGAAACACCGAGGAAACCATCATGAACCTAACCATCAAGGCATTTCTCATCGCTGCGCCAGTCGCAATCCTGGTGCAAGGCCTGCTGATTCTCTTCACAGCGGCTCAGTTCGCTGAGGACGCAAATATGCAGCTGCTGTCCGCGATTGGTGTTGGCACTGGAATGGTGTCCTTCTTCACTGTCAAAAAACACCTCGTGGAACGGCAGCGCAAGAGTTAAAGGAAATCGTGACCATGGATATTGGATTTAAGCACTTCGCCGGATTGCAATGGGGTGGAGTGGCAGCGATTGTGAGCCTTCCGCTGATGGTGACCGGGATGTTGATGGGATTCCGCCCGCCGCTCTGGGGGGTGCCACTGGTGGCGAATATTTGGCTCGCTATTTGGGCGATTTTTTTCATTGAGTACCCAAGTAAGGACGGCTTCAAGCCCCGTGACAAGACATCCAACCTGAGCGACGAGTAGTTCGAGGAAAGCACATGGGAACTAAAGGCGAAAAACAGCCCGAATCAAAACTCATAAAGCTCTGGTCTCAGTGCCAATGGGTGCCATACGGACGAACTATAGGCGTCTTCTTTCTTACTTTTGGTTTACTGCGGCTCACCATGGTTGGCCTCAGCAGCACCTCGGGATGGATGATGACCATTTTGGGGGCTGTGGTCTTGGTTGCGACTGAATACTTCGTGCTGCTTGTAACTCGGTTTTTAGACCAGAGGCATGAAGAGCGCCGCACTTCCTCGAATAAATAGGAAATCAGTATGCCTCTTGCGAACCCTCCGAAGTGCAAATGCGGTAGCGCGGCGCAACCGCCTGTTATGAAGGCGCGGGGACGCTGGGTTGTCGCCTGCTCCCGCGAAGGCTGTCCGGCGCTTGTGCAGGCCCAGACCAAGCAGGATGCAGCCGATCTATGGGGCAACCTCAGCACCAAGCTGGACTGATCAAGGAAACCGACCATGGCCACCGCACACATGCTTACACTTGAATCAGGTCTGGCTGTCCCGCTGATCCAGTACAACTCGACGATGGATGGAGATGGCTTCTACATCAGCTACAACGATCACGACATTGACACCTATGGCTGCGAAACCACTGCATTTGTCATTGGGCAGATGGAGGGGTTTCTTATCCTGAACGGCGATCACCGCAAAGCCTACTCCGCGCTGATTCCGTCGGGGTTTGACGCCTGCCTGGCTTACTTCATGGCCAATGTTGAGCAAGCCAACAAGCGTAGTGAGCATTTGTGGATGCAGGGCCGCGTGGTTAGGCTGCCTCTCTAATACAGCACGGAAATAGCTTTCAGGGGCCACTACAACGAACATCAAGCATGAGCGAGAAATACGATGGCCGGGAGTCTTGAAATCCATTGCTCACGTTGCGGGTACGCACATGCCATGGTTAGCCCTTCCAAGGGGCTATGGTGCCCGAAATGCATGAGTGGCACGAAAGCCAGCTGATCAAGGAAAATGCCATGAATCCCGAAGAATTGAAGCAGTCCGCCAAGATGGTTTTGACTGGCGACGAGAATGTACCAGCCATGCCAATGAATGAGGCTCAGGTAAATCACTTGCGCCGCCTTCTGGCCTGGATGCGTTGCGAATGGATGCTGGACGACGACATGCAGCGCGGCTTCATCAGCGGAGCTGAGAGCAGCGTAGAAATGGGCATGGCGTCGCCAGAGAAAGCAGGTGAAGTTGTTTCCAATCAAGCAGAAAAAATCAATCAGTGCCCGGCCTATGTTCGCCAGGCCGTGAAGATGCTGACAAAGGCTCTGCGCGATCACGAGAAAGCCTCTGGCGTCTTGGAAAATCGTAGCGATGGCCACGAGTCCCCCTAAGTTCGAGGAAACCACCGATGGCCACCATACCCACCCACTTCAAATATCAGTGCCGTCTCTGTCAGAAAGAGCATCTGCAGCCGGTACTTGCAGATGCCCCTGAGAAGATAGTGATGAGGGTTTAAATGTGGAAAAGTCAAAAACCCCGGTACCGCTTCCTGCAGTTTCGTCTGAGTGCCTGTTGAGTGAAATTCGGGAGGCGAAGAAGAAAGGCTGGCTCCACAATATCCGAAAAGACCATGGGTTGCCTTTGTATTGTGCCCTTATAGGGGCAATGTCCGTTTACGCTGTGGGATTGGCTACGAGAGAAACACTTGATGGGGTCTTGCTATTAGCATTTCCAGCTGGTTTTTTTGCCTTTTGTGGCCTTCTAATCGGAAAGAGTTTGATGATTGATGATGACCGGGCATAACGTCTACGAGCTTCCCGCTGGCACTGGGCTTAAGATCGGTCAAAGAACTCTCAAGCTCCACTCCAGCCTCTCCCGATGCAGACAGATAACAAGAATCTGCCCCCTCTCCTTGGGCAGTCGCCAAGGGGCATTCTGCCAAGCCGCTGAGTTGGTATGGTTGCGGCCTGGGTAGTTGCCGGGACGCTTTTGCTTCAAGCTTCAAACGCTTCCACCACGTTCCCGCCATAAGTACCCAGGATCTGAGATTTCGCTTTGTCCGAACGGGTCTTTCTTTGCTCGTGCAGCTCGAAGTTCCCGAGCACGCCCGTCTCCAGTTGCTCGTTCTGCACAATGATGATGGGCATGGGCGCGGTCACGGTTTTGATGCCGGTACCGACCATGATGTTGGCAGCTGGTTGCACCTTGACTCCCCTCCGCACCCGAAGCCGATCGGCTGGGGTTCCCATCACCTTAGTCAGCAGTTGTTGCAATGCCACATTGCGATCCGCGCCGCCATACTCCATGTCCTGCTCGATTCGTTCTATCAGCTCAGTCTTTGTGGGTTTGGTCAGCACGTCCTTTTGGAGCCATGAGAATCGTACGGATCTGACATTCTCGGATGCGTAGCAGCGGATCTTGCGATACAGGTGCAGAGTCATGATCCCAGGGCATTCGGCTCGAAGTGCTTCAAATCGGCCTTGCCTGGTGGGGTAGGTCGACACGATGAATTTCTCAATGGCATCTTTCGCGTTGTTGATCCGGCCCACCACGTCTTCGATTTTCTCAGCGGTACGCGAGCGGGTAGGGGAGTACCAGAGCACCCCCGGCGTTCTCCGAGCCGATTTCTGCGAGTAGTTGGAGCTGATGTACAGATCCTTGTAGCAGGCGATGGTCGACTTTACCGCGTCAGTACCGGCTTGTTCCGCCACGTCAATGCGATGTATCGGCTCATTCTCTTGGCCGGGCGCAACCCCAGGAATAAGCGTGACCCTGGCGAGGCGGAGAGGGCCGTTTCGCAGCAGCTGTTCCAGCACATTAAGGTCGTAGTTCAGCGCCTCGAATTGTTCCTTTATGACATTTGCGGTATCCATGGTTTCAGTCCTTTAATGCTTCCTTAGCCGGCGAGATTGCGAGGGTTGTCCTGTTGGTTCGTTCACCCAGGAGTTGCCTTGAGAGTAGTCCAGTTTAGACCATCATGCAACGAGGGGTATAAGCACACCAGCCGCCCTGCGCTGGCGCTCCGGGCGGGGGAACCTTCGTGCCAGCCTGAGAGACCTGAAAACCCCAAAAGCAGGGCTCCCTTACTGCCGAACCGCCTGAGATAAGATAGAGAAAAAAAGAGAAAAAAAGAAAAAGAGAAGCGACGGTCTGACGGGTTGGCGAGGTGGTTCAGAGAGGCACCGTTGGGGTTGGTACCCCCCTCGCTGCATGATGGTCTAATTTAACCGGTATTCGTATGATGCGGGCAGCGCTTGGCCTCTCCTCAATGAGAAGAGGCCGTGGGTAATCAGGGTGCTGAGGGAGACTCAAAGCGTCGTTTAAGTAAGGGGCATTGTGGAAGACCGAGGCCGAAGGCGAAAAATGCGCTCGCTATGGCCAAGAGTATGTACATACTCGCTGTAGATCGACCATGCTTCACTGCCAGGTCAGCAACAGGGACCTCTACGGTCTCCAGGACGCTCTCACAAGGCTTTATACGCAGTTTGGTGGGATCAGTACCTACGCAGTTTTTAACCATGATGTGATTGTCAGTTTGAGCCGCGCCAAGCTTTTGAGCGTCGGCAACCCACTGAAAGCGCTGACGTTCCATTTCGGTGAATGACCAGTCTGCGGCCGATATGGAAACTATGCCGAAGATAGCGAAAGGGGCTGAAAGCCCCAGTAGCAGTCGCGACAAGAACCACCAAAAGGTCGCAGCCCCCTTCACAATCAGCCCTCTCTTTGATTGCCAGAGCTGCTCTGCGATTTCTTTCCCCATTTGCCTGTTCCTCAATTGGCCAATTAAAAAGCCAAACTACCAGAACAAGATCCAAACCCACTTACGTGGAACTACCCAATTCGGGCAAATAGAGCTCCCAATGTCTGAGCGTGGTCGTTTTCAGGGTGATGCCGCGCTCCTAGCCATCCAGGATGCTTGCCGGAGCATTGCTATCGCATCGGCCGGGGTCATCCTCCAGGCCTCCGCCAGCCGGCGAATGCAGAACACCGCCAGCTCCAGCTGATCATCCGGAGGGAGAAAGCTGTGAAGCTGTCGCCCTTTCTCCGACAAAACGATAGCAGCGCCCTTGGGGCCATTGAAGAACGCAGATATCCCTTTGTTCCGGGCATCGCCGTGAAACCGGCCTTCCATTGAGTTTCGCAAGCCAAACAGGACCGAGCAAAACGCCGTTAGCTCGTTTTTGGTCAGCTGCAGAGTGACCTTGTTGCCCCAATCCGCCCGGCTTCCCTGCAGCGCGGCAATTTCAACGCTCAGTGTCGGGTACCCTTCGCGAGTGGAAGTGTTCTGAACGTTCAAAGCTGTTCGCCTGCTCGGATCTTGCTGGCGATCGGCGAAGTATTTGAAGGATTCGCCGTAAGTGCCTTGCTGGGTTTGTTCCGTCATGACTATGTGATCCTCTATCCGATATCCAGCCGCTGACTGGCCTGGCGCAGCCTTTCTTCACCGCGGCGGTCATACAGCTGCGTGGTAGCGACGCTGGAATGTCCCATCGCGTCTTTTACTGTGATGATGTCCTCCCCGTTGTCGAGAAGACTGGTGGCAAAGGTTCGTCGCAGGTCATGGGGAGCGCACTTCTCCAGGCCAGCCTCTACGCGCCGGGTATCCAGGATGTGATAAATGGCCTGATCGGACAGTCGATCATCGGTGACATCGCTGTAGCGGCGAATGCGAGTGAACAGAGGCCCAGGATGATCGCCGCGGATTTCCTCTACCCACAAACTCACCCTCTCCCACGTCCCACGAGGCATATAAGCCAGCCGCTCCTTGTTCCCTTTGCCCAGCACCCTGAAAGCCTGATCTTCGCGCTCGATGCTCCCCATTTCCAGGCCAACCACCTCAGAGCGACGAAGGCCACAGCCCAGGAGAACAGCAATAATGGCAGCGTCACGCAGGCCCTTGGCCCCGGTATCACTTTCACATGTGAAAAAGAGCTTCTTCACTTCAGCCGCAGATAAGGCTCGACCTTTGGGCAATCTGGTGCCCCTCACAGACCGAACGTGCTTTATGTGCTGGTAGGTATCGGTATCGATCAGCTTGAGCGTCCACGCCTCCATGGCCACGCCTTTGAGTGCGGAGAGGTAGGTGTTGATCGTGGCGGGTGCTTTGCCGGCATCCTGGAGCATTTCCACCACCGCTTGGACATGAAATCGACGCAGCGCGGACCAGGGGCACTGGAAGATATCCGGGTATTTCAGCAGGGTGGCCACGATCCCCAGGAACGAGCCCATTGTCAGGCGGCTACGCTTGGATCCCAGGCTGAGCAGGTAGGCTACGGCCGGGTTTGATTCAGCCATTTTGAGCCGAGCATCGTCGAGCAACACTTCGACGGCGGATGAGCTGTAGGTATGTTCCAGTGTGACGATTGACGTGCTGGTACTAACGATATCTTCCTCGGCGCTTCTGGGTGCGTGGTTGTTTTGTGTTTTCATGGCAAAGCACTATTGGTCGTTGTCAGCATCAGCTTCTGCCTTTGCGCTTGGACGGGATGCGGCGGTGATGGGCTCGCCGGATTCGGTTCTCGGAGTGTTCCAGTAGGCAATCCATCGGCATAGGCTCTCCCCGAGCCGTAGGCCTGCATCACAACACCAGTCCAGCCCGTAGGGTGTGGTTCCCCAATACACGCCATCATCCGCCAAGAGCGATAAACTGCAGCCATTGAAAAAGGTGACCTGTCGCTCATCCCTCGTTGATATCTCACCAGACAGCGCGAGCAGTGCTTTATCAAGCCTCTCATCAGCGTTACCCATTACCACCCCCTTAGTTGAGTGCCGAATCCTCGTGGCTTTTCCATCATCACCATTTTTTCGAATTGGGAGCTGGAAGCCTCGCTTTGTCATTCTAGCAGGCTCTACTTTGTAAAATACATATTTTAATAAGTAGAGTTATTTCGTAAATTACCGTATTATCATTACTGTAATTATCGTAATACAGTAAGGTGAGTCGGCTCCGGGTCGGCCACCCCCAGCTCCCAATGCATGGTGCACTGAGTCAGCGAGGAACAGCTCATGAGTAAACAGATAGTGGAAACGCATTTCTGCCCGGCACAGCCCGACTACAAGATCGTGCTGGACTTCCGCGAGGCAGTACCTGACGATCCGGGTGCGGGCACCCCGGCAATGGTGTACGGCCCGCGGGACGTTAGTGGGACATTCTTCTGCGCCCTGGATACAGGCGAGCTCAATGATGACCTCGCGCACCAGCTACCTGGTCAGGTGTCAGCTTGGCTGGAGGAAATGGCGGGATATGTAGATGAATACCTGGACCGAGCCTTTGGGGCTTGCATATCTTGAAAGGCGTCTAGCACTGATGGGCATCAGCAATTGGTGCCCTGTTCAGGAGGGCGAATACCTGGTCGGCCTACAGACCGTGCCGACCGCTATTCATGGGGCCGGAGGCTTCCCGGCCCGCGGATTGTGGTGCAAACACAAACCGCGACCGGAAGGCGGGACTGAGTTCTCTAACTATCCAGGATTTCTGCTTCTACTTCTACTTGTCCCTGTTTGATGCGGTGAGTGGGAATAACGATATAGTCCAGCGCGAGCGGGTTAAGAAACGCAATTCGATGGGAGTCCTCAATGGGTATGTGTATTAAGCACTCCTCGGCGGTTATGACATCAAAATCCACAAGGGAGTCAAAAACCTCGAAAAGATTTCTTGAAGTCATACACTCTATTACCCTCTGTCGCCCGCTGGATAGCTGATAAGTTACTTGAGTTGCCAAGTTAAATAGCCGGTCGGTCAACTTCTGGTTGGATGCTTTTTCTGCCTCTAAGTCCTCAGGCTTGATTCGGCCATCGGCCACGAGCTCATCATACTGGCTATCCGTAATCATCAAGTAGGAAGAAACACGCTCAATGTCCTTTGGAGAAAAATCACCAAAATGCTCATCATCGTTTGCTATGGCTTCGACAATCTCCCAGTCTCGTGAGTCAGGCATTTGCAACGCGGCGTAGCCCTCATACTCTCCATGCTCTGGTCCAAAATCATCGTAAGCTTCGCTAGATAAGTAGAGATCAGAAACCGCTTCTGTTCGGATAATAACGGTCTGATTTGATAAGCTTTGAAAGCTTAAAAACGAATGCCCATGCATTAAGTCTCTATACGCGTTTGAGAAGGCAGCTTCGCTGATCGAAAGTAACAGGGGTTTCCCCCCTCCGCGAAAATGCACAGCCATTTCGCCATAGTAGCTATGTTCTGCATCAGCGTTTATATCGTATAGCGCGGCCTTGATAGGCGCATGTCGCCCCATTAGCTCATCTGTAGTCGCTTGAAGAGCTTCACTCAGCTTTTTGAGCTTATCTTCAGGGATTGTCGCTGCTTCAGATTCCCAACGATGATAATTAGGCTGAGATACGCCCACGGCTTTCGCTACTTCGGCTTGGGTTAGCCCAGCCTTGACCCGGTATTTTTTTAGCTGCAGAGACATTTTTCCTCCAGACTCGGTTTATACGTATCTTATACGTATAATTTCTGGCCACGTCAAAGCGAGCTACCGTTCTCGGATGCTGTAGCTCTGGCTCTGGCTCTGGCTCTGGCCGTCGACCGTGATCGTGGTCCGGTTACCGGTCGCGTCGTAACCATACCCCATCAGCCCGTACAGCCCTTCCGCCTAGACCAGTCGGCCCAGCCGGTCATACCCCAGCCCTTGCTCCAGCGTGCTATCCAGCAGGTCACTGATGTTGCTGATGTTCGAGTCCGGGGTGTAGTCGGATTGCAGATTGGCCACGGCCAATCCCGGAACCATGGCAAAGGCCAGCAGGAGCAGCGGCCAGAGCAGTGCTACTCTCACCCCCCCATCCCATCAAGTCTATTACTCAGATGAACAGGTCATAGTCACGGCATTATTTAGAATAGCCTTATGAACGAGTCGTTCTCGAAGTAATACTTCACTGCGCTTACTACTTCCTCTAAACCAGCCTTTGGCTTTTGCATTCTTATGTTTTTCACCACGTCCTGGATCTCACTTATGCTAAGGCCGTATTTAAAACCATTCGTAGTCACTACTTCAGGGTCACCTTCATCGCTATCCGTATCGTCAGGGTCGGCAATCATTACCGGCATTTCCACACTCAATTTAACGTCAGTCGATGGTATGTACAGGGCATACTCCCATGGAACACTGTCGATATTTTCAATAACAGCCGACAGATAAATAATCGGCGGCCTCCAAATCTGAGTGCAACACCTGACCAATTTGGTAAGGTATTGCAGTATGTCATATCATGAACTCAATCTCGAAGAACGCATTTTGATCAGGGTGGGCTTGGTAAAAAACCTGAGTCTGCGTGAAATTGCCAGGCAGCTGAACCGTTCGCCATCCACTGTCAGCCGTGAGATTCGGCGCAATAGTGATGCTGATGGGCATTACACGGCCTTCGGAGCCCTGCAAAAAGCGCAGACCCGCCGGTTGGCCTGTCGCCCCAAGCGTAAACTGGTGCTTGGTAGCGAACTTTTCCTGTTGGTAAAGGAGATGCTGCGTGACCAGTATTCCCCTGAACAAATTGCCGGTAACCTACGTCGCATGTTTCCAAAAATCAAAGACGCCTACGTCTGTCACGAGACGATCTACAACGCAATCTACGCCTTGCCTGTGGGCGAGTTGCGCAAGGAGCTGATCCATTGCCTGCGCCACGGAAAAACCACCCGGCGGCCGCGTTCTGGCGGCGTTGACCGTCGCAACCAGATCCCGGATATGGTCAGTATCCATGTGCGTCCACCGGAAATTGAAGACCGCCTGGTGCCAGGCCATTGGGAAGGTGACCTGATCAAGGGCAAAGATAACGCCTCTGCTGTGGGTACGCTGGTCGAGCGCACCAGCGGCTACCTGATGCTGGTAAAAATGCGCGATGCCACGGCAACTTCCGCCGTTGAAGGTTTCAGTGCAGCCCTCAACCGAGTGCCGTTGGCTGCTCGAAAGAGCATGACTTACGATCAGGGCCGGGAAATGACGCGTCATGCTGACATCACGCAGAAAACAGGTGTGGCCATTTATTTCTGCGACCCGCATAGCCCCTGGCAGCGAGGCAGCAATGAAAACATCAATGGATTGATCCGGCAATACCTGCCCAAAGGTACTGACCTGTCAGTGCATAGCCAGGAGGAGCTGAATGAAATTGCTTTCTCCCTGAATAGAAGGCCGCGTAAACGCTTTGGCTTCAAGTGTCCCATCGAGGTGCTGAGCGAAGTTATACACAACGAGATGGCGTTGACCGATAATGGTCCAGCATCAATTCACTAACTGTGTTGCACTCAGTATTAGAAACCGCCCTGGAAGCCGGCGATCAACCTGTGATGGCCGGACGCTTACGCCACAGCTCCGGCGTAGAGGCTGAGCAGCAGGCTCACCTCGTTGCGGGCCATCGCGTCCTAGACAGTGGAGGCGCCGCGATCAGTCGATGAGAGGTGTGCGGCGAGCGCCGACTTGACCTTGCCCATGTACGCCTCGGCGCTGCCTCGCTTGCGGAGAGCGCCAGGATCTTCTCCGATGGCCAGTCGAACTTGCCGAGGTTGGTGACCAGGAAGAAGGCATGCACCAACAGGTCATCGGGGCGTTCCTGCACCACCAGCACCAGCACCACCAGCACCACGCGCCGTGGCGTCGGCCAGGAACCAGCCTGGTACTCAAGGTCGTGGCACCACTCCCGAGGCTGCTCGGGTTGACGGCCCGGTGGCCGCTTCAGGTGCGGTGCCGCCAGCTTCTGCAGGCCGATGTGGCTGCGCAGCAGGCCACCCACCATGTCGCCCGTTTCGGCCAGCGAAGCCACCAGCGGTGAGTAAATCCGTGCGCTGTAAAGCCCATGAAACGCCGAGCCACCCTAGTGGCCGTGGACATCGATCGGCACGCCGTCGATGTCCAGCGTCAGCTGCTCGGGGCGTTGGCCATGCTTCAGCGAGGTCAGACGCCAGACCACCAACAGCAGCAGGTCTTCATGCACAGCATCGATGTTGTCATTTCGCCCCATGCAGGTCAGCAGCCGCGACAGCGTGGCTTGAGACAGCCGACCCTGAGCTAGGGGCTTCATGCCACGCGCACCGCTGCAGGCCAACTGCCAGAGCGGGTCACGGCGCAGCGTGCCGGTATCGCTGAGATCGATCCAGCCCATCGCGCGCTGCAGCACCAGAGTGCGAAGCTGGCTGGCCAGCGAATGACGGATGCGCAGCGGGTTGCGGAGGTCGATCAGATTGTCCTCCAGCGCCTCGATCACGCCGCTGTTCGAGGGTTTCACGCAACAACAGAGCACCGCTATCGCTGGTGGTGCGCTGGCCGCTCAGCTCGACACGAACAGCGCCGTTTCAGGAGGGCGTCCAGGCGGAAGGCTTTCACCCATAGCGGATGGCTCTCTTGGTTCATGTTCTTGGCGGAACACACTGAATTTCCGAGAGAATACCATCCGCTATCTTCGTTTTCAGGTCGGCCTCATGAATAAGCCGGGTTAATTCATGAGGTGCGCTTACTGGTCCCCCACCTGAGTCGGCTCTTTATACCCCCAAAAAAACTGATGCGCCCACGTCCACACTATCGGAACTGTCGTGCAGCTATAATCCGCGCCACCAAACAGACGGTGCAGGTGCAAGGCACCCTCGCGCCTTAATAGGCGGCCATAAATAGCACGACAACGCCCGCCAACGCCAAGCCGCCGTGCCCGATGATCGCCCACCAAGGCTTGGCGTTACGGAACAGCACCCCAAAAAACAACGCCCCTCCCAGAAAGGCTGCTACCAGCAGGCCCAGCGCCCAGAAAGCGGCCTCCGGAATCGAAGCATCGGGCCCGCCGCTAAACAACGCATAGACCAGCGTCACGAGTCCCGCGAAGGCGAGCCCACCGTGCGCCAACCTCAACCACGAAGGGTAACGCACCTTTATAGCCGTCAGCAGGGCTAAAAGTAACCCGCCCGAAGCAGCCGCTACCATCCACCAGAATATCCACTTCACAAGTTCCATCAGTTGCTCCTCAATTTGGTGTCTTTATAGAATGACGGCCGCCACTCGCCGCCCCCAATAATGTGGCATTGCTAGAATATAGCAACGACGAAAACCAGCGGTCTTCCAGTAAGCTCATTCCATCGATAGCACATTGACTTACTTGCTCGCTCAAAGACGGTCAAGAAGTATCGCTAACGAATACGCAAGTGCAACTTTCAGTCCGCCTCCTTGCTAATATTATGATCTTAAGCCAGTATCAAGACTTATCGCCACCAACCTGACCTGCAATGCACATCTCAGTAGCCACTCATGCCTACCAGGCTAGTTAACCAGATAGCTATTGAACCCGAAGATTGAGCCAACAAAGATAGCGGCTCAAATTGATCAGTTCGAACTTCAGAGGCTTACGATAAGCGTTTTAATCAGAATGAATAATTATAGGCCAGGACGAAATTATCTTGCGCTATGGACGATTTCACGGGCGATGAGGTGTTGTAAGCCGACCGGTTGGTCATACTTTCCTTGAAGGCGTGCGAGTAGGCAGCATCGAATCTGCCTGATTTGGATAACTGATAACTAAATCCTAAAGAGGCATGATCCTGTAGCACTGCTGGAATCAGCGCCAGCAGCCCTTCGTCATTGAATGGCTGCGTGGCATGACGGTATCCTGCTCGCAGGGTTAAACGCGGGGTTGCCGCATACGACGTGCCAATCGCCATGATCGTTTGATCCTTGGCATCCTGCGGCAGCTTTAAGTCAACATCGCCCATCCCACTGGCGAACCCCAATTTAATGTCCTTCAAAGCATCCTTCCAGAAAACGCGAGAAACATCAAAAGCGATCAACCATTTATCCGTGACCTGATGGCTGATACCCACATCAAGCTTGGCTGGCGTATTGAAGTCCAAAAACCGAACCTCGCCTTCGATAGGCACATTACCGGCAATACCGTCCACCGCTGTAACAGTCCCCTTCCCTTTCAAGTCGTTCATGTGACTTTTGAACATGTAGGAGACACCCACATTCGTTGTGGGGGCCACCTTGTACAATAACCCTAATCTGCCCGAATACCCCCACCCATCAACGCCACTCGAAATCTCTTTGTTTTTGCTAACGCTCAAATGGACACCCCGTGGGTCGGGCAAGGTTCCAATCACCCCCATTAAGGAGCCGGACGCTCGCCCATCCCCCGCTAGACTACCTAGCTGGTTCATTCCAAGTAAATAATCAAGATTCAAGCCAGTCCACTTGGCATCAAGTGAACCGCCAATGGTCAGGCGATCGTTAACTTTAAAGCTCGCAGCAAAAGGTATATCAAGGATAAACAAACGGCTCGCATTTTCAAGACCGGTATCCGCCCCGGCAGCATAACCCTTTCCACCAACATCACCGCGCGACAAAAAACTGTCATCCCCATATTCCACCCCTACACCGGCTTGTGCAAACACGCCCGCACCGAAGGTCCAGTTGGAAACCTTGTGGATATAAGCAAACTGGGGGGCAACATAGGGTCCTCTGTTGTTCGAATGGTCACTCGACGACACATGCTCCCCGGTCTCCGGGTTAGTGGCGCCAATGTCTGTAGTGATAAGATCGAATCCGAGCAACAGTTCGCCGGCAGAATCAGATAAATCCATGGTCGCTGGGTTGACCATCATCGACGCGGGCCCGACATAATGCGCAACAGCCGTTCCACCCATGCTCCTAGAAATTGCTCCAAAGCCCTCCAAGAACAAACCATCCGTCGCTATCGCATGGCTTGATGCGATAGCCAAGATCGCACCACTAATTACTTTATTGGGTAATTTTTTTATTTTCATATGCTTCACCGTTTATTAACGTTTTTATATGGGGAAAACAACATCGAACAACACATTCTCTACGCAACGTTGGAAAAGTTCCACACGGGCCGCGCATTTCTACCAGCACGCGTCAACCAATCCGGAGTACCGGCTTAAGCGTCACGCCTTTTTCCGAATCTTCGGCGGCTCGATTGATTTCATCAAAAGGATAAAACTTAATCAGCTTGTCAAACGGAAACTTCCCCTGGCGATAAAGCTCCACCAGCCTGGGAATGAAAATATCCGAGATCGACTGACCCTCAACGATTCCACGAAGCTTACGATTGAATAGCAGGAAGTTAATGTCAACGGGCACCGTGGCCCCCATAGGTGGCGCCCCTACAATACCGATCTCACCGCCTATAGCAGAGCTGAGGATCGCCTGCGTAAGCACGGCGGGCAAACCGCTAGTCTCCAATACATACGGAACACCGTCAGCGAATATCTCTTTGATCGCCTCAATGGGATCGTTAGCGGCCGGGTTAATAATGTGCGTCGCCCCAAGTTCACTGGCTAGTTCCAGCCGGTTTTCCTTAACGTCGACAGCGATGATGGTGGTACAACCTGCTACAACGGCAGCCATCACGGCCGAAAGACCAACTGCCCCAGCACCAAAAATTGCGATAGCAGAACCCGCTGGCGGATTAAGCGCATTCAAAACAGACCCTGCGCCAGTTTGAATGCCACAACCAAGAGGCCCAAGCAACTCAAGCGGTACGTCTTTTGTAACCTTCACAGTGTTACGTTCATAAGATAGCGCATATGTCGCAAAGGAGGACTGCCCAAAAAAGCTTGCTCCCACCTCTGCCCCTTGGTGATCGTGGATGGTGCACTCCCCGGTTACCGAGCGCCCCATAAAGTTAGGGCCAAATGAGTTTGCACAACTGGTAGGGTCTCCGGAAAGACAAGCATCACAACTCCCGCAGGTATAAAATGTCAAAACAACATGGTCGCCCGGCTGAACCTTTTTGACCGCGGACCCAACCCGCTCAACCACACCAGCCCCTTCATGCCCAAATACCATCGGTAGTGGAACCGGATAATGCTGATCGCGACAAACCAGATCCGTATGACACAGCCCGGTTGCAACCAATCTAACGAGAACCTGATCTTCAGCTGGCTCATTAAGAGCTACATGCTCAAGTAAGAACGGGCCATTTTTTTGGCGAACTATTGCTGCTTTGATTTCCATTTCCATCTCCCTCTTTATTTTAGACTAAAGTTATAAACCGATCTTTACCAACCTTTTGGACAACAACCTATTTATCTCACTGCCATCAATTTTTGGCCGCAAGACGATTCCAATCATTAACTCACCGATTAGCTCGAATACCGTAAGCTAGACTATGCATCGAACCACAGTTAAACTTGTAAGCTTCTGCTACTGCTAGCAAGGAGGTCTATTATAAAAACGGTCCGCAAACACTAATTCCCGCGCAACACCAAGTCGAACGAGCTCGGTCTCGGCAGCGTCCACCATAGGGGGCGGCCCGCAAAGGTATCCTTCATAAGGCTGCCCAGTGAGGTACTCCTTAAAATACTCGGTTACCATGCCACGTTTCCCTTTCCATGACGACGTAGAAGACTCTTCGGACAAAACTGGAATAAGCTCGAAGCGCCCACCCCAATCGAGTTGCAGCGCTTCTATTTCGTCGAGGCAATATAGGTCACGTTGTTGACGAGCTCCAAAGAACAACAACACATCACGCTCTCGCTGGGCCTGGGTCATGCTCTGCAAAACACATTTAATTGGAGCAAGCCCCGTTCCGCCGGCTACGCAGACCATCGTGGCATTGCTCTCATGGAGCCCGAACTGTCCATAAGGCGCTCGCAGGGTTAGTGTCGCTCCTGTACGATCGCCACCAAATAGCCAACCACTGAAAACTCCACCTGGGACAAGGCGAACATGGAAGCTCAGGGAGCCGTCAGGTTGGGGCGGAGCGGAAAAAGAATAACTCCTTACAGCAGAGCATTCTGCACATTCTACATCTGCATACTGGCCGGGGTAGAAGGCTATCTGCTTATCGGGCACTACTTCCATCTCGATTATATCGTGCGCCAGCCGTTTCTGCTTACTAATCAAGGCACTCGTTTCTATTGGAACTAACGCCTGCCCGAGCACTGTGTCTAGCTCTATCTCGAGATCTTCTTTTGGTATGCATTGACAACCCAAACGATAGCCGGACTGATACAGATCGCCACTCAGACCCATAGCAGAAGAGGTCAACTCATTCACCCTGCCAGATATCAGTTTATATTTACATGTCCCACAAGATCCCACTTTGCAATCATGCGGAAAGGCAATTCCTTGATGCAGAGCGCTTTCCAGAATGGTTTGCCCGCGTGACACCT
>Ga0265293_10000865_pt1 | contig 70070 bp, 80 predicted proteins | sample Munlanlewell138R_FD_192505 | JGI IMG/M metagenome (GOLD analysis project Ga0265293, IMG submission 192505) | Leachate microbial communities from a municipal landfill in Southern Ontario, Canada - Leachate well 138R | ecosystem: Engineered > Solid waste > Landfill > Unclassified | place: Canada... | reverse complement strand
ATTACCAACTAATTTCCTTGCAAAGAATTTGAAATTATGCTAACATAAAGTCAGAAACATCACGAACACACCCTACGATGTACGTGACGGTCGCTAGTTTTGAGCCAACACAGTTATAATGGGAGCCTGACTCTGGTTGCGGATTGTATGCCTGTGTTAATTTAGGAACAATGAAACACTCAGGAGGGCACCCACCTGCGAGAGCAGGTTCAAAACACGGCTTCACGGCATTTGTGGGGTTTAAATGTTGAAATATTATTTATGACCTTGGCTACTGCACCTTATTGGTGGAGGGCTTTTTTTTTAGGAGGTAGAAATGGATACTCAATGGGAAAGAATGGAGCTTTTAATCGGTGCAGCGGGAAGTAAGGTGTTGCATAATAGTGCAGTTATAATTTTTGGTGTGGGAGGCGTGGGTTCTTTTGCAGTTGAAGCCCTAACAAGGGCGGGAATAGGAAAAATTTCTTTAGTTGACCCGGATGTTGTTTGCTATTCTAACCTTAACAGACAACTGCCTGCCTTGCATTCTACAGTAGGTGAGTATAAAGTGGCCGTTTTGAGAGAGCGAATTAAAGATATCAACCCCAAGTGTCAAGTTGAGATTTTTAAAGAGGCTTATCATAAGGGCAATAGTGAAAAATTTTTTTTGACAAGCCATGATTTTGTAGTGGATGCTATTGATAGTGTAGGTAGCAAGGTAGATCTAATTAAACAGAGCATAGATTCCGGTATCCCTATTGTTTCCGCCATGGGGGCAGGTAACAGATTAAATTTTGAAGGTTTTCGAGTTGGAGATATTTCCGAAACCTTTGGTTGTCCTTTAGCCAAAGCTGTAAGGCGGCAATTAAAAAAATTAGGAGTGGAAAAAGGAGTTACCGTAGTGTTTTCACCTGAACCCACCATGGAAATAAAAGAAGGGGAGGAAATCGGCAGCATTTCATTTGTTCCCCCAATTGTGGGCATGATGATGGCAGGGGTAGTCGTTAATAAGATTCTAAAATAATATCATAAAAAGAATTGCTTTTATGGTTTTCATCAGTTATAATACCCCCAGGGGGTAGATGGGATGAAATTACTGCAACAGGATTGTAGAGATTATAAACCTTTGCTTGTTCGTTTAAAAAAAATAGAGGGACAGGTTCAGGGGTTGCAAAGGATGCTGCAGGAAGAAAAACAATGCGTTGAAGTATTAACCCAAATTGCCGCTGTCAGAGGAGCATTAGATAAGGTGGGTATGATCATTTTCGAAAACCATGTCAAAGATTGTCTAGAAGTTGTCATAGAAGAAGGAAACCAAGATGAAATGATTCCTGAGTTAGTCGATGTGCTTCGGAAATTTATGAAATGAGTTAGGAGGAAAACTTTATGGGAAAGGTACATGTAGTAACCAGTCAGAATTTTAAAGAAGAGGTCCTGGAAAGCGATTTGCCGGTAATGGTGGATTTTTGGGCTGCTTGGTGCGGGCCATGTAAGATGGTCTCCCCCGTGGTCGAGGAAATTGCCAAGGAATTAAGCGGTTCTTTGAAAGTTTGCAAGCTGAATGTGGATGAGAACCCAATGATAGCAGGGGAGTATGGAATCATGAGTATTCCCACTTTGCTGGTTTTTAAAAATGGTAAAGTTGCCGGGCATCAAATTGGTTTTCAACCAAAGGCAGGTTTATTGCGTTTCGCAAAAAATTACATTTAAAAAATTGCAGTGCAGGGGCCGGTTTTTATACCGCCCCTTTTTCTTTTAACTTTTCGTTTTTAGTGGTATATTTTTAGCAGGGGAGGTAGGGAGGAAAGCAATGAATATTTTTAAATATAACAAAGAAGAACAATTAAAAAAATCTGCTCCGCTGGCTATGAGAATGCGTCCCAGAAGTTTATCAGAGTATATTGGGCAAGAACACTTTATCGGGGAGGGCAAATTGTTGAGAAGGGCTATACAGGCGGATAGGCTCTCCTCGATGATTTTTTTTGGTCCCCCGGGTACCGGCAAGACTGCCTTGGCACAAGTAATAGCAGCAACTACTTCCGCAGCCTTTTTGAAGTTGAATGCAGTTTCAGCGGGAGTGGGTGATATACGTCGTATAATAGAAGAAGCTTCCGAAAGACTGGGGATGTGGCAAAGGAAAACAATTCTTTTTATCGACGAAATTCACCGCTTTAACAAGGCGCAACAGGATGCTTTGCTGCCTTCCGTGGAAGAAGGCCTGGTAATACTAATTGGGGCAACCACGGAAAATCCTTATTTTGAGGTAAATGGTGCTCTTTTATCCCGCTCTATGTTATTCCGATTGGAGCCATTAAAACCTCGGGATATTCGTAAGATATTGTCCAACGCCTTAACGGACGAGGAAAGGGGCTTGGGCTCCATAAAAGTTTCAATAAATGAGGAAGCTTTAGCGCATATTATTTATATAGCCGAAGGCGATGCCAGAAGGGCGTTAAATGCTTTGGAACTAGCGGCTTTAACCGCCTCGCCGGATGGGGAAGGGGTGAGGAGAATTACGTTGGAGGTTGCTGAAGAGTCCATTCAACAAAAAGCAATTAGCTACGACAAAAATGGAGATCAGCATTATGATGTGATTTCTGCTTTTATCAAGAGCTTGAGAGGCTCCGATCCAGATGGGGCTTTGTATTGGCTAGCAAAGATGCTGGCAGCAGGTGAAGATCCGCGTTTCATTGCCAGGAGGATGATAATTTTGGCTTCTGAGGACATCGGTTTAGCGGATCCCCAAGCTTTGATAATAGCTGTCGGTGCTTTTCAAGCTTTTGAGTATGTCGGCATGCCGGAAGGACGTTTATCTTTAGCTGAGGCCGCGGTTTATCTGGCCTGTGCACCTAAGAGCAATGCGGTTATCAAAGGCATTGATCAAGCTTTCCTGGATGTTAAACAAAAATCGGCAGGTCCAATTCCTGTTCATCTAAGGGATGCTCATTATAAAGGGGCAACAAACTTAAATCATGGTAAGGGGTATAAGTATCCGCATGATTACCCGGGAAACTTTGTTTTACAACAGTATTTACCGGATAGTTTACACGGCACGGTTTATTATCGCCCTACGATAAATGGATTTGAAAAGCTAATAACCGCGAGACAGGAATTAAGAAAAAAAGCAGGTGATAACCCGGATTTGTCTTGACAGCAATTATTCTACTTGTGTAAAATTAAACTCGTATATAAATTTAAGAGTGGACCGACTTGGACAGGCTGGAGATATCAATCGTCTAAATCCGGAAACTCGCTGAGAGGTGAAGTTAATGAGAAAAGTCTACCTTGATCATAGTGCTACTACTCCAATTTCCAGGGAGGTTATAGAGGCCATGATGATGGTTTTGGAAAGAGATTTTGGTAATCCTTCCAGTATTCATCAATTTGGACGGGAAGCAAAAAAGGCCATTGAGGATTCCCGTGAAAAGGTGGCCCAATTAATAGGAGCCATGCCATCGGAAATTTTCTTTACCAGCGGCGGTACAGAGGCCGACAACCTAGCTTTACTGGGGGCCGCCAAGGCTTATCAAAAAAAAGGAAATCATATTATTACCTCCTCTATTGAGCATCACGCTATTTTAGATACAGCTAAACAATTAGAGAAACTAGGTTTTGAGGTCACCTACCTGCCCGTTGATGAGTATGGTTTAGTAAGGGTGGACGAATTAAGAAAATCCCTTCGCGATGATACAATCCTAATCAGTATCATGCATGCTAATAATGAAGTGGGCACCATCCAACCTATTGAGGAAATTGGCAAGCTGGCAGCGGAGAAAAAAATAATATTCCACGTTGATGCAGTTCAAAGCATTGGAAAGATACCTGTAGATGTAAATGATTTAAATGTAGATTTATTGTCGGCCTCAGCTCATAAAATTTACGGTCCAAAAGGCATCGGCTGCTTATATGTCAGGAAGGGGATTCGTCTTGAACCTCAGCATTTTGGTGGCGGGCAGGAACGCAAAAGACGTCCCGGCACAGAAAATGTGCCCGGAATAGTTGGCTTTGGTAAAGCTGCTGAACTGGCTTTAATTAATTTACCACAAGAACAAGAAATCACCAAGTTGAGGGATAAGCTTTTGACGGGTTTAATGAGGGAAATTCCTGATTGTCAGTTAAATGGGCATCCTACTAAAAGGATCCCGACTAATGTTAATGTCAGCATTCGATTTTTGGAAGGGGAATCTATTTTGTTAAGCCTGGATATGAAAGGTATTGCCGCCTCCAGCGGCTCGGCTTGTACCTCCGGCTCTTTGGACCCCTCTCATGTGCTCACAGCCATGGGTATCTGCCACGAAATAGCTCATGGCTCCCTTAGATTAACTTTAGGGAAGGGCACAACGGAAGAAGATATAGATTATGTTCTGACTGAATTGCCAATTATTGTTGAAAGATTAAGAGCCATGTCCCCTTTATATTGTTGTGAGAAAGCGGGACAATGTGAAAGAAAGGAGTCTTGTTCAGGTGTATAGCGAAAAAGTAATGGAGCATTTTGCTAACCCCAGGAATGTAGGGGAAATTGATAACCCAGACGGGGTTGGTGAATTAGGTAATGTTAACTGCGGAGATATAATGCGTATCAGTATTAAAGTTGAGGACAATATAATCAAGGATATTAAGTTTAAGACCTTCGGCTGCGGTGCGGCTATTGCAACCAGCAGTATTGTAACCGAGATGGCCAAGGGCAAAACCATAGAAGAGGCAAAAATAATCACTAATAAAAATGTGGCGGAGGCTTTGGGCGGTTTGCCACCTGCCAAAATGCATTGCTCAAATTTAGCTGCTGATGCGCTAAAAAAGGCAATAGAGGATTACCAGTCAAAACCTTAAAGTAGTTATTTGGAGTTGAAAAAATGTTTGTTAGGCCTAGAGTACTTGTAGCGATGAGTGGTGGTGTGGACAGTTCCGTTGCTGCCCACTTATTGTTGAAAGAGGGATATGAGGTAATTGGGGCCACTATGCAGCTTTGGCCGGAAGATACCCCCCTGGTTGATGGAGAAGTTGGTTGTTGTTCTTTATCAGCTATAGAGGATGCCAGAAGAGTGGCACATAAATTAGGGATTCCTCATTATGTATTGAATTATAAAAGCCTGTTTGAAAAGCAGGTGGTAGATTACTTTGTCAATGAGTATCAAAGAGGCAGAACTCCAAATCCCTGTATGGCTTGCAATCGCTATTTTAGATTCGATGCGCTCTTAAAAAAGGCTAGCGAACTAGAGATTGATTATGTAGCTACCGGCCATTATGCAAATATATACTATGATAATTTTCATCAAAAGTATCTTTTAGCTAAAGGTGCGGACCCCAGCAAAGATCAAAGTTATTTTCTTTATGGGTTTACCCAAAAACAGATGGCGCGAACATTACTGCCCGTAGGGAAATATGCTAAAACTGAAATTAGGGAGCAAGCTCAAGCCCTGGGTTTAGCAGTTGCAAAAAAACCTGATAGTCAGGAAATTTGCTTTATTCCGGATAATGATTATAGAAATTTTTTGGAAGGAAGACTAGAAAAGCCGCAAAGACCGGGACTATTCCTTGATGAGGAAGGTCGGGTTTTGGGAGAACATCAGGGGATAACCAATTATACTATAGGGCAAAGGAAGGGCCTAGGCATTTCCCTTGGATACCCTGTTTATGTAATCAAACTTGATGTGGAGCGAAACACTGTTATCTTAGGTCCAAAAGCAAGCCTTTATAGCAAAGGTCTGCTCAGTGAAGAAAATAATTTTATTCTAATAGAGGAACTTAAATCGGCGATGAAGGTGGCTGTGAAAATAAGATATAGGTTTAAGCCGGTTCCCGCCACTATCATGCCGAAGGAAGATAAAGTAGCGGTTGTCTTTGATGCAGCTCAACCCGCAGTTACCCCTGGACAAGTTGTAGTTTATTACCAAGGAGATTTAGTGGTGGGCGGAGGGATTATAACTGATAAAAATGGTCTTTAAAGACCATTTTTATTTTGTAAAAAAATTTGGAATTTTCGGGTTATGCTATTGACTTTTAGTACTATTTACCTTAGAGTAAAAATGAATGAACATTCAAGCAATTAGAAGGGAGGCAATATTATTGGACAGAACAATTGGGGAAATGATTTTTAATCGGGTTGGGACTTACGGTGATTTTCCTGTGCTAAGGTTTAAAAAAGATGGTAGTTGGCATGATATTAGCTGGACGGAATTTGGAGTAAGAATAGAAAACCTGGCAAACGGTTTATTGTCCTTGGGTGTTAAGCCCGGAGAAAAGGTGGCTATTCTTTCCGAAAACAGACCGGAGTGGGCAATTTCAGACTTAGGAATTATTAGCATTAAAGGTGTAGTGGTACCTATTTACCACACAAACAGGGCAAAGCAGATTGAGTATGTAATTGACCATTCCGAATCTAAAATTTTAATTGTCTCTCAGAAAAGTATGCTGGAAGAGGTTTTGCAGGTTCGCAAAAATTTAGACAATTTGGAACACATTTTCTTAATGGATTGGAAAGAAGGGCATGGCGCGGCTGAGGGTGTTCGGCCTTTTGAGGAACTTCTTCAACTTGGTGCGGAATATAAAAAGGAGCACTCCGGGGAAGTACAAAAACTGATTGACAGTTCAGCAGAGGATGATATTATTTCTTATGTTTATACTTCCGGAACCACCGGAAATCCGAAGGGTGTAATGCTGTCACACAAAAACTTTTTGGAAAATGTGAAGGGAGCTACCCAAGTGGTAGAGCTTTACCCCCAAGAAGTCGCCCTATCATTTTTACCTCTCAGTCATGTACTGGAAAGAATGGCCGGTTATTACCTGATTTTGTATAAGGCGGGAACCATTGCCTATGCCGAAGGGGTTAATGAGGTGGCGCAAAACCTACCGGAGGTTAAACCGGATGTGATGGTTAGTGTGCCAAGACTTTATGAAAAAATATATGCCGGTGTCTTAAATAAAATGAACCAAGGCAGCAGCTTAAAGAAAAAGCTGTTTTATTGGTCGGTGGAAGTCGGCAAAGAGTGGTTCTATACTAATCTTGAGCAGAAAACCCCCGGCTTGGGCTTAAAAATGAAACATGGCATAGCGGATAAATTGGTTTTTTCTAAGCTGAAAGAACTAACGGGCGGCAAATTGAGATTTTTTATTTCTGGCGGTGCCGCCTTAGCCAAGGATATTAACGAATTTTTTCATGCGGTGGGACTTACGATTTTAGAGGGTTACGGTCTGACCGAAACGGCTCCTGTCCTAAGCGTAAACACTTTTGAAAAACTCAGACTGGGAAGTGTTGGTCCGGCGCTGCCCAATGTGGAGCTCAAAATTGCCGATGACGGTGAAATTTTAGCCAAGGGCCCCAATGTCAGTATAGGCTACTACAAGCAGCCGGAGGAAACAGCGGCAGTATTTAAAGATGGTTGGTTTTATACCGGAGACATCGGCTATATTGATGATGAAGGTTACCTATTTATCACAGATCGCAAAAAGGACATCATAGTCACTTCCGGCGGTAAAAATGTTGCTCCCCAGAATATTGAAGGTTTGCTTGGAACAGATCCCTTAGTTGGTCAAGCCGTTGTTTTGGGTGATAAGAAAAAATACCTAGCCGCCTTAATTATACCTAATTTTGAAGCCTTAACTGCCTACGCCCAAGAAAACAATATTGAATTTGCAAACTATCAGGACTTGGTAAGTGATCCGAAAATTGTAGAGCTTTATAACAACCGTATTAAGGAAACTATTAAGGATTTGCCTTCTTATGAACAAATCAAAAAGTTTGCTCTTTTAAGTGAAGAATTTTCATCCGACACCGGTGAATTAACACCTACTTTGAAAGTAAAAAGAAAGTTTGTGCAAGAAAAATATTCAGATATTATCGGAGAGCTTTTTGTTGAAGCATAGTGCCCACAAATTTATTTTTTCTTAACAAAAACCGACTTTCAGGTCGGTTTTTTTGTTTGCAGGGTATTATTTTCTGATTCGCTGGAAATTATATTATTGAAAAGTATTTGTTTATCCTGTGAACAAAGGGGGCCAGGTTATGATTAATTGTCCGGTTTGCGGCAGTAGGCAGGTAGGTAAAATCAACCAAGATCAATACTATTGTTGGAATTGTTTCGTGGAATATGATATTGATAACAGGATTTATCAAGTTGAAGAAGACGGGAATCTAGTAGCAATAGGAAATGATAGTTAATACTGACAGGAGGGTTAGTCATGGCAAAGGGCTTTTGGCGAGGGATAATTGCGGGAGGTCTGGTAGGCGGACTAATAGACAAGTTCATGAAGCGCCCCCAAAGAAAAATCTTGGATGACAAAAAACTGAAAAAACAGATGAACCATATGGGGGTACAGGCGAAAAAAGCGGTAGAAGGCGTTAGAGAGGGTTTTAAGGATTTATATAAGAAGTAATGAGGGTTCAGACCCTCTTTTTTTTACTTTAGATTTAGGGGTAAAAAGCTGATGACCAACGAGTTAGTTGCCAAGGTAAAACGTATTGCTCAGATCATCCTTTTGCTTTTAGCTTTATTGCTGCTTATATACTGGGTGGGGGGGGTATTTTTACCCTTTTTGTTAGCCTTTGTTTTGGCATATCTTTTAAACCCCATTGTGAAACTCTGGGAAGCAAAGGGTTTTTCTAGGGTGGGCGGTATTTTTTTAACGTATTTTTTCTTTATAACCGCCATTATATTGTTCTCCTGTTTTGTGCTGCCGATTTTTTGGCGGCAGCTTGAAGTGCTCGCCATGTCTATTCCCCAATATACTCACCGGTTACAGTCCTTTTTCCAAAACTTTAATGATAATTATAAAAAAATTGCCATACCGAATGCCTTGAGAAACCAAATAGATTTGGCTTTATTGCAGCTTGAATTAATTGTAATAGGAGCAATTGCCCAGGTAGTTAACGGTATCATCTCTGTCTTTACCCACGCCCTCAGTATCATTATAGCCCCCGTGCTGGCTTATTACGTCTTAAGGGACCAAAAACTTATTTCCGAAAGGTTTCTAAGTTTTTTCCCCGTTAATTGGGCGGAAAAACTGGTAAAACTTTGGCGGGAAATTGATGTGCAGTTAAACTGTTTCATAAAAGGGCACTTATTGGTAGCGGTTTTAGTTGGAATTGGTACGTCAATAGGCTTTTTAATCATAAATTTAGATTTTCCTTTTTTATTGGGCCTGATTGTGGGCATAACAGAAATCATTCCCTACTTCGGTCCCGTGATAGGTGCAATACCTGCTCTGGGCATTGCCCTACTTGATTCAAAAATTAAAGCCCTTTACGCCTTGGTACTAATGGTAACCATTCAACAACTAGAAAGCAATATTTTAACACCCAGAATTATCGGTTCCAGGATAGGACTTCATCCGCTGTTAGTGATTTTGGCACTATTTTTGGGTGGGAAAATTTTTGGGATTATAGGTCTTTTACTTGCAATTCCAATGATTTTAATTCTACGCGTTTTTTGGCTGCAATTGGTAATACCGGTTTGGTTTAAAAAGGAGTCGAAAGTAGATGAAGGATAAGTTTTTGGCGAGAAAATGTTTAGAAGTTTGGGTATTTTTGTGATATTATAACATTAAGTTAAATTTGACGGTGCTAATTAACAGACTGTTGGATCAGCTGAAGTAAGGTGAACTAAAACACTTTACAATGTATCTGCTACCTTTAATTGACAAGCTTTAATACTTATATGTATAATAAATTTTATGTAAAAGGTATTTAAAATGGGTAAGCATCAGCACAGATAATTGCCCACTGATTTTCTACTTGGCACATTATTATGCAAGTTTTGAACTCTACCCTTGCAAAAACAAAAGGAGCTGTAAGAATGCTGTCCGGAAATGAGATTAGAAGTAAATTTCTTAATTATTTCGAAAAAAAAGGGCATCGCGTGGTTAGGAGTGCATCTTTAATACCCCATGATGACCCTACATTGTTATTTACAAATGCAGGAATGGTGCAATTTAAAGAAGTATTTTTAGGGTTTGATAAAAGGGAATACTCCAGGGCTACGACCTCGCAAAAATGCGTGCGTGCCGGCGGAAAACATAACGATCTTGACACCGTAGGCAGAACCGCAAGACACCACACTTTTTTTGAGATGTTGGGTAACTTCTCCTTCGGGGACTATTTTAAAGAGGAAGCCATCCGTTTTGCTTGGGAGTTTCTTACGAAGGAACTAAAACTGCCGAAGGATAAGCTTTGGGCCACAGTTTATCTGGACGATGATGAGGCATTTAATTTGTGGCAGCAAGTAACGGAAATTCCGCCTGAAAGAATATTGCGTTTAGGAGAAAAGGATAATTTTTGGTCCATGGGGGACACAGGTCCCTGCGGTCCTTGTAGCGAGCTTTTGATAGATAGAGGGGAACACTTACGTTGCGATGCGCCAAAGTGTGGAATTGGTGAATGTGACTGCGACCGCTGGTTAGAAATTTGGAATTTGGTGTTTATGCAATATGAAAGAGGTAAAGATGGCAAAATGACTTCCCTGCCTCACCCTAGCATAGACACGGGGATGGGCTTAGAAAGAATCTCATCCGTGGTCCAGAAGGTACCAAGTAATTTCGAGATAGACTTAATACGACCTATTATTAAAGCCATTGAAGAAATGAGCGGGCAGCAATATGACAGAGGCCCCAAAGGTTTTCCCTTTAGAGTGATTTCCGATCACAGTAGAGCGATTACCTTTTTAATCAGTGATGGAGTTTTGCCTTCTAATGAGGGAAGGGGTTATGTTTTGCGTAGGATTTTACGCAGGGCGGTAAGATTTTATAAAAATTTGGGTATAGAGGGGCCTTTTTTAGACAAGTTGGTTCCGGTTGTAGTGGATTTAATGAAGGATGCTTACCCCGAGCTGTTGGAGCATCAGGGGCAGGTAATGCGAATTGTCCAGCAAGAAGAACTAAGGTTTCATAGCACCTTGGTTGAGGGAATAAAGGTGGCCAATGAGATTGTAGCCAAGGTATTATCGGCTAAAGGGGATACAATTAGCGGGGAGGATGCTTTTCTACTTTATGATACCTACGGTTTCCCTATTGATTTGACAGAGGACATTGCCGAGGAAAATAACTTAGGGATAGATCTACGGGGTTTTGATCAGGAAATGGCCCAGCAAAGGGATAGGGCAAGAAAAGCTAGGGATGCTTCTGATTCTTTTGATTTTGCAGGCAGCTTTTCAGGTATTTTAGAAAAATTAAGTCCTACCGAATTTAAGGGGTATGAATGCTTGAGTACCGGGGCTAAGGTTTTAGCTATTGTGCAAGAAAACCGAAGGGTTGACGAATTAAAGGTAAATGATGAAGGCTGGATGTTGTTTGATCGAACCTGTTTCTATGGGGAAAGCGGGGGCCAGGTCGGAGATGTTGGCAAGATTTATGGTGAAGGGTTTGAAGGGGCGGTTATAGATACTAAAAAACTACCCGATGGGCATCCGGTACATTTAGTCAAAATTACGAGGGGCACTGCCTGTCAAGGGGCGGAGTTAATTACTGAGGTGGATGCGGAAAGAAGAAAGGCCATCGAAAGACATCACTCTGCCACCCATTTGCTACACAGGGCCCTCAAGGAAACCCTCGGTGAGCATGTTCACCAAGGAGGTTCACTGGTTGAAGAGGATAGGCTCCGTTTTGATTTTACTCATTTTGAAGCATTGAGTTCTGAAGAATTGATTTTAATTGAAAATAAGGTAAATGAAATAGTGTTAGCAAATTTGCCCGTAGTAACATTTGAAACCAGTTTTGATGAAGCTAGAGATCTGGGTGCGATAGCCCTATTTGGAGAAAAATACGGCGAAAAAGTGAGGGTAGTCAAAATGGGTGACTATACATCCGAGTTATGCGGCGGCACCCATGTGGTTAGCACAGGTTCAATCGGCCCATTTAAAATTCTGAGCGAAGGGGGAGTTGGCTCGGGCTTAAGGCGGATAGAAGCAATTGCAGGTAAAGCAGCACTTAAATATTTTTCTGATCAATCAAAACTGCTCTTGCAGGTAGCCGATAGTTTAAAGGTGCCTGTAACACAGGTTTTTGATCGTGTCCGGAACATCAGTCAGGAGCTAAAAGAAAAGGAAAAGGAAAATGAAAAGCTGCAACAAAAGCTAAATTTTTATCAGTTGGAAAATTTGCTCGCGGAGGTTAAAATAATAGAGGGGGCCAAGGTATTATCAACCAAGGTACAAGCTCCAGATATGGATAGTTTGCGATCCATGGGGGATTTGTTAAAGCAAAAGCTTGGTTCCGGTGTTATAGTTATCGGCTCTCAGATTGAAGATAATGTCAGCTTCGTTGCTACGGTAACCAGGGATTTGGTTGATAAAGGAATCCATGCCGGGCTTTTAGTAAAGGAAGTAGCGAAAATGGCCAAGGGTGGGGGTGGTGGCAGACCCGATATGGCCCAGGCAGGGGGCAAGGATCCTTCAAAGCTTCAGGAGGCTTTGGATAAGACTTTTGAACTGGTAAAGGACCAACTTGATAATTAATAGATTGAAGATAAAATTATAATTGTTTATTAACCTAAAAGAAAAAGGTATTTGTTTTTTAGTGGAGAAATCTTTGCTAATTGGAGAAACTATTACAGACAATGGGGGTGGCACTGTGGCAAAAGACGATTTTGGGCATACAATGATGTTTAAGGTCAGTAAGGATGAGGTATCCAGGGCCAAAAATGTTCTGGTAACGGTTTATGAAGCCTTGCAAGAAAAAGGCTATAATCCTATTAATCAGTTGGTGGGTTATCTTCTGTCCGGTGATCCCGCTTATATTACCAGTCATAATAATGCAAGAAATATAATTAGAAAAATGGAAAGAGATGAATTGCTGGAGGAGTTGCTGAAGGAATATTTACACATCGAATAAATTTTAAAAACCCCTATGCTTTCAGTGTCGGGGTTTTATGATTAAAGGCGGTTGGGAATGCGTTATATGGGTTTAGATTTGGGAGAAAAAACAATTGGAGTAGCTATCAGCGACCCCTTGGGGTTGACTGCTCAGGGTGTAACTACTATTAAAAGGATTGATTTAGAAAAAGACTTGAAGGAATTAGAAAGCTTGGCTGAAAATTATTTGGTAGAACAAATAGTTTTGGGTTTTCCTAAAAATATGAATGGCACCATTGGTCCCCAGGGGGAAAGGACCTTGGAGTTTAAAAAAGTATTGGAGTCGGCCCTTGATCTAGAAGTCATTTTGCAAGACGAAAGATTATCCACCATGGAGGTTGAAAGGGTATTAATTGATGCTAATGTGAAAAGGGCCAAAAGGAAAAAGGTAATAGATAAAATGGCTGCCACTGTAATTTTACAAAGCTATTTAAATAGTAAAGTTTAACACCAACAGAAAAATGGTTTGACATGCTGGTGATTTATTAAGTATGATATGATAAAGCTAGCCGAAAGGGTGATTAATATGGTTGAGGATTTTGAAAATATCATTGAATTAGTTGATGAGGAAGGTAATACCTTTAATTTTATTTTAATTGAGGCCTTTGAAGTAGAGGGACAAAAATATGCAGTTCTGATGCCTGAAGAAGAAGACACAGAGGAGGCCCTGGTGCTTAAAATTGAAGTAGATGATAATGGCGAAGAGGTGCTTTATGAGATAGAGGATGACGAGGAATGGAGTATGGTGGCCCAAGTTTGGGATGCCATGAGCAAAGAATAATACATTTAACCGCCAAAAGGCGGTTTTTTGCTAATTAACTGTTTAATTTTGACAAGAACTGTTATAATTAGTCCAGACTACATATGTGGAGGTTTCTAAATTGGAAACAAGCAAACAACTAATTAAACATGAAATAAAAGGTGCTGGAAAAGAAAAAGCCCAAAAAACAACTATTATATTACTCGGGCTGTTGTTGCTGTTTACTTGTGCCCTCGGTGGGTCTTTAATTATTGCCAATCAGTTAAAGCCTGTTTCCGCAAGTTCTGCATTAGTGCAGGTTGAAATACCTAAAGGGGCTAGCTCTAAAAAAATTGGGGCAATATTAGCGGACCACAAATTAATCCGTAGTCAAAATTTATTTTATTATTTTACCCGTTTTAAGGGTTTGGATCAGGATTTAAAGGCGGGCATTTTTAACCTGGATGCTTCTTGGTCATTAGAGAAAATAGCTCTTAGTTTGACCAAATCTACCCAAGGGCCTTCGATTTCCTTTACCATACCCGAAGGGTTTAATTTAAAACAAATAGCGGCCAGGCTGGAGGATAAGGGACTGGTAAGCAGCAAGGACTTTTTTAAGACGGTAAACAGCAGCCGATTTGCTTATGGGTTTTTAGAGGACTTGCCTCAAGGTGAACAATGGTTGGAAGGCTTTTTGTTTCCCGATACTTATCAAGTTAAAGAAAATGCCCCGCCAGAAGAAATTATCAATACCATGCTTAGGCGTTTTGGGGAAATTTATGATGCCGAGATGCAGGCAAGAACGCGGGAACTAGGTTTATCGGTTTTAGAGCTAGTAACCATGGCCTCCATAATTGAGAAGGAAGGAAAGCTTGATGAGGAAAGGTCAATAATTGCCGGGGTATTTTATAATCGCTTAAAGGCAAAATGGTTACTAGAATCTTGTGCTACAGTCCAGTATCTGCTGGATGAGCCTAAGGAAATTTTGCTGTATAGCGATTTGGAAATAGAATCCCCTTATAACACCTATAAGTACGGCGGATTACCTCCGGGGCCTATTGCCTCCCCCGGAAAATCGTCTTTGAAAGCGGCCTTGTATCCCGCTGAAGTAGATTATATGTTTTTTGTAGCTGAAAAAGATGGTTCTCATTATTTTTCCAAGACTTTAGCTGAACACGAAAGTGCCGCCAAAAGAATCGCCAACGAAAAATAATTTACTGTGGAGGAAACTAATTTGAAAAAACCGGAATTATTAGCGCCGGCGGGAAACTCGGAGAAATTAAAAATTGCTTTCGCTTATGGTGCCGATGCTGTTTACCTGGGAGGGCAACTTTATAGCTTGCGTGCAGGTGCAGGCAATTTTAGCCACGATGAAATGGCCTCAGGTATAGAATTTGCCCATCGTTATGGTAAAAAAGTCTATGTGACTATCAATATCTTTGCCCATAACCATGATTTGGTGCACTTACCGGCTTATCTCAAAAAATTAGCGGATCTGGGAGTTGACGGTTTGATAATATCGGACCCGGGTATCATCTTACTTGCTAAAGAATTAAATCTGGGTTTAAAAATACATTTAAGTACTCAAGCTAATACTACCAATTGGGCAAGTATAAAATTATGGCAAACCCTTGGTGTCAGCAGAGTTGTTCTGGCCAGGGAGTTGGCAATTCAAGAAATTAAAGAAATTAAAAAAAGGGCAGAAATTGAAATAGAAGCGTTTGTTCATGGAGCAATGTGCATGGCCTATTCCGGGAGATGTCTTTTAAGCAGTTATTGGACAGGCAGAAGTGCCAACCGGGGTGCCTGTACCCATCCCTGTCGCTGGCGTTACAGCCTGGTTGAGGGGACCAGAACCGGTGAGCTTCTGCCTATAGAAGAGGATGAAAGAGGAACTTATATTTTAAGTTCCAAAGACTTAGCCATGATTCATCATATCCCCGAGCTGGCTCAGTTAGGACTGACAAGCTGGAAAATAGAAGGCAGGATGAAAAGCATTCACTATGTAGCAACTGTAATTAAGGTCTATCGAGAGGCCTTGGATCAGTTTTGGGAAAAGAGGGAGGCCTATCAATTTGATCCCCTTTGGCATGAAGAATTGATGAAGGTATCGGATCGGGGCTTTACCACAGGCTTCTATTTTAATGAAGCTAAGGGACCTCAGGGTGCCGAAAAAACCACTAAAGAGGGGAAAGTAATTGATTTTGTGGGAATAGTTCTAAATGGGGAAAACAAGGGCGAAGTTTTAGTGGAACAGAGAAACTTTTTTAAATTAGGAGATAAATTGGAGTTGCTTCAACCGCAAGGTGAAAATATTGTTTTTGAACTGGGTCGTCTCCTTGATGAAGGTGGGCTACCTTTGGAGGCGGCCCGTCACCCTCAACAAAAGGTTTATATTGAAGCTCCCGTTCCCTTGGCGGCTAATACTCTTTTAAGGCGTTATTTGTAAATATTTTAATATCAAAACAAGGATAAATTCAAAATAGTAGCGTATTTTATAAAAACCGAAAAAATAACCGGTTTAGAGGGGGGTAGCCATGGAAGGGCGAGAAAGGGTATTGATGGATAAATATTTAAAGGTTCTAGGTTGTGCAACGGGTAAGGAAATAGACAATATCAGGGCAAAAATGGCCTGGGTCTTAACAGAGGAGCTGTTTGAGGAAGAGCTCGGGGTTCCTTTGTCTTACGAAGAAATAAGTGCCTTATTAAACGAGGCATTTTTAAAGGAATTTCCCTTTTGCCAAAACCTAGAGCTAAATATAATTGATAGTAGTGATATTTTGGTAAATATTAAGGGTTGTCAATTAAAAGAAGCTAACGGCAGTTGTAAAAAAAAGAACGGTTACAGTCTATGTCCCATTGATCCTTTCTTGATGTTTACTCTCAGTCGAGGGTTGGCTTGTAATGTCTGGTTTGTGGATGTAAAACCTACTGATGAGGGTTGCTCAATGGAATTTTCCCTAAAGAGCCAATGCCTTGTTTAAGGCAATGTCAGAAAAAACCGCTTCCTTAGTCCGGAAGCGGTTTTTTGTTTTTCGCAATTTTGTTAGGGGATTCCGGCCAAATCCTGTAGTTTTTTTACATCCCGAATAAGCAATTCATTTCTATTAATATCAATGATTTCTTCTTCACTGATCCGATACAACAGGCGGCAGACCACCTCGGGGTTACTGTTAACCATGGCGGCCATCTGCTCGAGTGTTAAAGAACGACGCAGCTTGGCCACTCCCCCCGCGTGACGGTACTCGTTAAGAATGAGGTTAGCAAGTCTTGTTAACACATCATTAAAGGCTAACTGATCAATAGTTGAAGCAGCTTGTCTCATCCTTCTCATAAGGACCTCTAGTGTTTCCCAAAGGGCATCAGGGTTTTGTTTCAGGATTGGTATCAGATGGTTTTTGTGCCACAAATAAATTTTGGTGTCGTTCACCGCGGCCGCTAAAGTTCCCGGTGTAGGTCCTCCATCAATTACCGCGTGTCCCCAAAAGGTATCACCGGATTTAAGTGAGCGGACAATTAAAGATTGTCCCTTGTCGGAAATCATTGAAGCATGGGCACAACCTTGATCCACCACCAGAACATAAGGGAAAAAATCATTACAGGAACAGATAACTTGTCTTGCTTGGTACGTTTTTTTAATAGCCAGTTTGCTCAAGGCTTCCAAGTCGCTTTTTCTAACCTTTCTAAAAACAGCAGATTGGGATAGTTTTAAAACAAGCTCACTGTTCAAGATACCACTCCGTTTCTCTACTTATTTTTCCAAGCTAATATAGTATTCGATCGCTATTTTAGCCGGCACAGAAAGCAAAGCAATCAATTTTTATAATAGTTCCGAAGTGAGGATAAATATATTGTGAAACTTAAAACTATTATAACATCTATTTCAAGATTTAGGAAATAATTTTTGATGATCGTAAAGTCAAACAAACTGCACAGATAATTATTAAAACTTTTAAACTCAACTTGATCTGGATCAAGGTCCATGACTTTGTCTTGGCATACTCTTAGGTCAGGTAAGCTATCAAAAAGCTTGTGCGGATTGTCACTAAGCTGATCGGCAAGGTTTTTTAGAAGCGGGAAGTATGCATTTAATTCCCTTGGCGAGTTAATTATTGGAGGAAGTAAACAATGGACTTTTCAAGGCGCGTATTTTTGCGATTTGCAAGTAGCACAACTTTATTTTTTTTAGGCTTTTTCGCTTTATCCAAAAAGAAGATTGCCGGTGCCGAGGAACCGGTTTTGCGGCCTCCGGGGGCGATAGATGAGGAAGCTTTTACTACCGGCTGCCTTCGCTGCGGAATTTGTATTGATGTCTGCAGAAACCACCAAACAGGCGTTTTAAAGGCGATGACCTTGCGGGATGGCTATAGCAATGTGGGTTTACCATATTTCGCTTCCCCGGATAATTATTGTGCCAGATGTCTGGAATGTACTCTTGTTTGTCCTACCCGAGTTCTGCAAAGAACTACCCTTGACCAATTGGGAATTGGAACTGCATATCTTGATCCGGAAAAATGTGTGCTTTCAAATGGGGAATTTTGTGATCGGTGTTTTGATTTATGTGAACTGGAAGCCATTATTGAGGATGAGGATCACATTTTCGAAACGGGCAGATTTTCAGTTTCCGGTGATCTAAAATTAAGATTTCCAAAGATCATTGCAGATGTTTGCGACGGTTGCGGGCTTTGTGCTTATACCTGCCCTGCCTTTGAGCTTAGGCTGGATGCAAGTAAAAGGCAATCAAGGAGATGACAAAATGGAGTTTCGACACAGTGTTCAGTTGATCTTTTTATTTATAATGCTGTTTGCCGTGGGAGCATTTTGTTCTTTGAAAATGGGAGTAATCTTTGTCTCCTGTCCCTTGGGAGTTTTGCAAACAATGGCAGCTACCCGTTTATTTTTACTGGCAGCCCTTGTTTCTTCCTTGGTATTAATAATCGTGACAATCCTAACCGGCAGACTCTTTTGCGGCTGGATTTGTCCCATAGGAACAATCCTGGAACATGGGGGCAAACTGGTTCCGAGAACAAGCAGAAGGCTGCCCTTGGAAAGCAGAAATATCAAATACGGATTGTTAGCCGCGATTATACTGGGTGCTGCAATTTTTAGATATGCAGTGTTTTGCTCGATCTGTCCAATAGGGGTAGCTTGTAGAGCGGTTAGTTTCCGTGGTTTAGTTCTAAGCCCTGAGCTTTTGGTATTACTTTTTTTACTATTGGCCGAGGCCTATGAAAGGCGTTTTTGGTGCAAGTATTTATGCCCGGTGGGAGCCCTTTTGGGATTAATCGCTAAATTTAAGATCTATCGTTTGAAGATAAACCCGGACAAATGTGTTACGTGCAAAAGATGCTTAAAAGAATGTAAAAATAATCAAATGGACATTTTATGTCCGGAACTTTTTGAAGTTGGTTTAGTTAGAAATGATGAATGTAATTTTTGCCTGCAGTGTGTAGAAAGTTGTACAAAAAATGCCATCGAAGTTGTCAGCGTGTTTGACAAAAAGAAGCCGCCCCAAAACAAGGGGGAGGAGTTGTTATCTAAAATTTAAAATTGCATCGCTGCGATGAAAATTTAGCTTATAAAAAAGGAGGTGAAATTAAAAAATGATCAAAAAAAGTAAAAGTTTACTTAATAAGGAGGGGTTTTTTATGAAAAGAAACAGCTTATCAGTCCTGTTTGCCTGCATGTTAGTTTTGGCCTTAGCGGTTACAGGTTGCAGTTCGCAAGCAAAAGCTCCCGTAGTGGGCAGCGGCCAAGAGGCACCCTACAGTTATTTTAAGGTAGCCGCAATTAATCAGGAAGAGCCGATTATGATGAGAGATCAATTTCTTGAGATTATGGGACAAGTGGATGGGCCCATACCTTATTTTTATCAAGAGGTAGTTAAATTTGCCGGCCACCATTGTGCGGCTACCGCGGGGGCTTGGAGTATCACAAAAAAGGCCCTGGCGGCTTTGTATCCCGATGGGCAGGTTCCCGAGAGGGGACAAATTATCATTCATGCGCCGGGACCGGCGAACGAGTGGTATGTGGGGGTTTTTGGAGATATCTTTGAGTTTATAACAGGGGCCACTGCCGACTCGGGCTTCCCGGGGTCTTCCTTCGGAGAAAAATACAATAGAAGGGATTTGCTCATTTATCCCGATGCGCCATCGGGTACTCCGCCACCGCAAATGAAGTGGATTTGGGAAAGGAGAGACACTGGTGCAAAGGTTGAAGTTATTTATAATTTAATGCTGGCTCAACCGCCTAATACTCCCGATTTAGAAGTGTTACAGGCAAAGATCGGGGCTGACGATCCCAGTGTAACCGAATCCCAATTAAAGAGTTGGCAAAAAACTTGGAATCAAAGGGCAGCTTTTGTGTTAGATAATGCAGATAAATTAGCTGGTTTTTTCCACGTAGAAAAGCTAAATTAGCTGAAATGATTTTGGTTGCTGAAATGCTTTTTAACTGATTTATTATTGGAATGCCACCGGGGCTATTTCAGGCTTTGAAGGGCCGGCAGGACCCTCGGGGATGCATTTAATATGAATAAGTAATGAGCAGCCTCCCTTCAGCAACCTTTTTTGTCTGATTGGATAATAAGACAGGAGGGAAATCAATTGACTAATAACACTACAGCCGGTCAACGGAAAATAGGGGCTATTACTGCCATTGTTGGAGGTTTAATTTGTATTTTTGTTATACCAAAGTTAGCCATGAATGCACAGGGGGTAATTTTGTTAAATGCTTATAAATTTATTGCGGAGGCAGGTAACCCGGCTATAGTGGCTGCTCCAAAAATGGTAACCTTTTGGTATCCTTTTTGGAGTGCCCTTTCTATAATTGCCGGTGTTATCTTACTTCTGCTTGCCGGTCCGATTAACAGAGGTGATTATTGGGCCAGACCCTTTGCATTGGGCATGGCAGCTATTCCCTGTATTTCAGGTGCAGCTTTAATTGGTCCCATGGTAAAATTTGCAACGGACTATGTCATGAATGCCGTGGCAATGATGACCTTGGGCTTAATACCTTTTTTGATGATTTTACTCTTGGAAAAGGCCTCGGGTAAACAAAAGGCAATCAGCATTGTGGTATTTATGGCGCTGGGATTAACCGCCGCCTGGAATTTTGCAAATTTTCACGGAGCCTTTAGGATCTTATGGAGTTTATTAATGACCGACCCCAGATATATGGGCTATTCCAATGCCATCGGCACCCCAATAGTAATAGTGGGTGTATTCCTGGCCTTGGTAAGCATACCGTTGCTTGCGGGGCGCACTGTCAAGGGATACTGGCTGGCCGTTATAGCTAATGCTTTATTTGCCGTGGGGACAGGAACAATTCTAACGGGAAATTACTATCAGGCAGAATTTTATGTAGGAACTGCCGCCGGTCTCTTTACCTTGCTGTTATTGTTATCACCAAAGATCGGCGGCACCTTAGTGGATCGCAGACCGCTACTATCTTTGGGTTCAGCAGCTAAAGAAAACAATTAAAGTATTTTTTGATAATGAAAGGGCCCGTTGTTCAACAGCGGGTCTTTTTTTGTTATAATAAATTTATGCAATATCTAAAGATTATGTTACGCTAAATCCATTGACAGCTAATTATCACATATAGTACAATTGAAACAAATTTAATGCAGACTCCGGATCGGTTTTAGATTTTCCAAAACAACAAACAAAGAAGGTGATTATATTGGTAGAAGTAAATTTTGCTGAGGACGCATTGGAGTACATCAAAGAAAAGACGGATACCATAACCTTGCTGGTTGAAATCAGCCGTGGGTGAGGGGGCGCTTATAAAATTCCTGCCGTGTTTGCGGGAAAACCGGAAAAAGCCGAAGCGGAAGATTTCGAAAAGCAGGAAATCTCCGGAATAAGTGTTTATGTGGATAAAAGAAACCCGATAAACCCCGATGGTTTGAAGGTACTATTAAAAGGGTCCACCAAATTCAGACGTTTAGTGGTAGATGGTTTTGTATTATACTAGTTACTTGATTATTGTTTGGTCGCTATTTGATATTTATTAGTCGGTTTTCAAAATGATACTAAAATCCGTAGCTTTTATCGGTGATTGCTCAGCAATCACCGAACACCGATAAGGAAGGAGATTTAGATGAAAAAAAATTTAGTAATCACAATTATAATTGGCCTCGCCTTGGTCGTAGCCATTGGCTTACCAGCTCTTAAAGCCAGAAATACCGTTATAGAAGCAACGATTAACCCGGAAGAAAAAATTGATCAAGCTTTAGCGGAAGGCAGGCCTATATTTATTGAGTTTTATGCGGATCGCTGCCCTTCCTGCGTTAAAATGAAACCCATTATTGAGGAATTACAAAAGGCCTACGGCACGGAAATTCAATTTATCTTAGCTGATACCGATAATGAGGGCTATAATTTGGCGGCGCAATTAAAAGTTATGTATATTCCCAGCTATGTTTTTGTTGATGCCGACGGGCAGCAGCGCGGTCAGATGCTTTCAGGGGTAATGTCCAAAAATCAATTGGAAAGCCTTTTAATAGAATTGTTATAGGGGCAGACAGCGGGGTTTATTTATAAGGTAAAGCTCATGTCAGCATGGGTTGACTATGTTTATTTTTGGAGGGAACAAACTTGATAGAAACCTTTACCCAGATGGCATCCCAAGCCCTCTCCGGCAACTTATTCTTTGCCATACCCATAATTTTCGCGGCAGGGGTTGTAACCAGTCTTAGCCCCTGTATTCTGTCCATGTTGCCGGTGATGGTAGGTTATGTAGGTGGTTACAGCAGCAGTTCCCGTTTAAAGGGCTTTTGGATGTCCCTAACGTTCGTAGTAGGGTTGGGGGTAACTTTTGCCATCCTAGGTATTCTTGCAGCTTCCTTAAACCAAATATTCGGAAGGGTCGGAAACTATTGGTACCTTATCATGGCCGTAGTGGCTATTTTAATGGGGTTAAATTTATTAGGAGTTTTCACTATCAATTTTCCGGGTTTAAAAACCATGCCTGTTAAGGGTAGGGGTCTTTTCGGCAGCTTTTTTATGGGTTTGTTTTTTGGGCTGGTGGCTTCGCCTTGTGCTACCCCGGTTTTAGCGGTCATTTTAACATACTTAGCTAGTCAAGGAGATCTGGTTTTGGGGGGTGTATCCCTTTTCTTTTATGGTTTGGGTCACGGCTTGCCCTTACTGGTGGCAGGCACCTTTACCGGGGTCATTAAAAACCTGGGTAGTTTTCAAAAATATAGCCAAATCATTACTAATATTAGTGCAATTATTCTTATTGCTTTAGGTGTTTATTTAATTTATTTGATTTTTTAAAATTTATTTGTGGTTTTCTCCGGTGATCTCTTTAATTAATTTTTCCAAAGCCTTTTTTTCAATTCTTGAAACATACGACCTGGAGATACCCAGTTTTTTTGCTATCTCCCTTTGGGTTTTGCGGAAGTTATTAAATAAACCATACCTCAAGATCACTACCTTTTTCTCCCTAGCGGTTAAAGAATTCAGCTTATTTAAAACCCTTTCTTGTTCGTACAAAGATTCAACTGTATCCGCCACAATATCTTGATCCGTTCCCAATACATCTATTAAACTAATTTCATTACCTTCCCTATCTATGCCAATAGGATCGTGAATTGATACCTCACCTTTACTTTTTTTTAAATATCTTAAGTGCATTAAAATTTCATTTTCAATGCAACGGGCGGCATAAGTAGCTAACCTTGTACCTTTGTCCGGCTTAAAGGTGTCAATTGCTTTGATCAATCCCAGGGTACCGATGGAAATCAGGTCCTCATTATCCTCACCTGTGCCTTCAAACTTTTTGGTAATGTGCACCACCAAGCGTAGATTGTGTTCTATTAATATATTACGGGCATCTGTATCTCCCTCTTGCAGATAGGTCAGGTATTTTGTTTCTTCCTCCTCTGAAAGAGGGTGGGGAAAGGCGTTATTTCCTATATAGGAAACCAGCATGGAGATGCCTTTTATAATTGATAAAGCCAATGCTCCCAAAAGGAGATAATTCAGCAACTTGTAAACCCCCTTTGTTTATTACTTTAATATATATGAGTGGAATCAAAACTATTGCTAGTACCAGTGAATTTTCGGCAAAAGGGTCTGTGCGGCTTTATTAAAAGCATCTCCTTTGCTATAATGCTTATGATGATGGAAAAGAAGGAGAACTGCCATGTTTAAAAGTCTTATGCCCGCCTACTATGTGGACCAGCTAAAGGATGTACCCTTGGCAAAATTAAGGGATAGGGGTATTAAAGGTTTAATCATTGATTTGGATAACACGATTACCCATTGGAACAGCAATAATCTTAATCAGGATATTTTTGCTTGGTTTAAGGAGTTAAAAAAGTTTGAGTTTAAGCCCTGTCTTGTTTCCAATAATAACCATGAAAGGGTTTCAAAAGTTGCGGAGCAGCTAAAGATACCCTTTGTGCCCAGTGCGGGCAAACCGTTTCGCAAGGCCTTTTTTAAAGGGATGGAAGTTTTAAATACTGAAGCTGCTGAAACTGCAGTCATCGGAGACCAAATTTTTACTGATGTTTTAGGCGGGAACAGATCAAGACTTTTAACAATCTTGGTAATGCCTCTTGATAGAAACGAATTTATAGGCACTCGTTTTATGAGACAATTAGAAAAGTTAGTTTTAAAAAAGGTTACAAAATACGAACACTCGAACTAGACTTAAGCTGCTACTAAGAAAGTTTGCGGCCTGTTTTTAGCGGCCAGTGGAAGAAAAAATTTTGAATCAGGCAGGAAATTAAGAGGCCCTCCCTAATAATAGTAAATAAAAGGAAATAATGGAGGGGAAATTATGAGGGAGAGGTTAAGCCCGCAGCAAGTTAGCAGAATTTTGCGAGTGGATATTAAAACAATTCGCAATTGGGAGAGAGAGTTTAGTAATTTTTTATGGAATGGAAACTTAGAGGCTAAGCCGGAAGGTTTTGATGAAAACCAGTTGGAGATTTTCAGTCAAATTAAAGAACTCTTGCACACAGAGCAATATACTACCAAGGGAGCCAAAAGACGCTTGGAACTGGATAGGACCTTAAGTTGTGCTATGGGAGTGGAACATAACTTAAAAACCACGGTTTTTCAAATGTTTTCTGCTATTATGGAGGAACTGCAGCAGGCAAAAGAGGAAAGCAAGAGGCTGGCAAATGAGGTCTACCATTTAACTGAATTAAAAAAGATAATAGAAATAAGGCTTTACGAGGAACAAAATAAAAATATTTTTGAATTTATTAAAACTAAGTTGCAGGGGAATCAGGAATCGGACAAAATGGGGACTGTTGACAAAAATCAATTATGTCAACCCGAGCGCTAGGGCGGATCTTTGGTAGCAAAAATATCTATTTTATCAAATTCCCCTCGGTTCGTGAAGCAGAATTAATAAAAGGTCGGGGGGTAAAACATGAAACTTTTGGGTGAAATCCTGATTGCCACTAATTTGTTGAAGGAAGAAGATTTGACAGAGGCCTTAAATGATCAACAAGCATCGGGGGAGAGGTTGGGTAAAATTTTGTTCAAAAAGGGTTTGTTGGCGGAAAAGGATTTAACTAAGGCCCTATCGGAGCAATTGAAAATACCTTTGGCGGATTTTGACAAGTTAAAGGGTGATAATCAGGCCCTCCAACATTTGCCTGCCGCTTTGGCAGTAAAATATCAAGCCTTTCCCCTTCATTATGGAAATCAGACGCTAGAAATTGCTTTGGCCGATCCATTAAATATTTTAGCTGTTGATGAAATTAGCGAAGCAACAGGTTTAAATGTCTTAACTGCCATAGCCGGCGAGCAAGAAATTGCGGCCTATATTGAAAAGTATTACGGCTTTCGAGAGTTGGAAACTGAGTTTACTTATAAAACCGCCGGAGAAAGAATACCGGCGGAAAAACCCTGGGAAATAGCTGAAAGCTCGGTAGATGAAAATCAGTTAATTCGTTTGGTGAATACTATTATCCGTCAAGGTGTCAGCTTGGGCGCCAGTGACATACATATTGAACCTTTAACTAATAGGGTAAGAATTAGGTATAGGGTGGATGGTATTTTAAGGGGGGTAATGGAACTGGGCTTGGAATATTTGCCCCCTTTAATTTCCAGGATTAAAATCATGGCCGGAATGGACATTACGGAAAAAAGATTGCCCCGGGATGGCAGAATGAGTTTAAAAATTAAGGATCGTTTTGTTAATCTGCGCCTTTCAATCTCGCCCACTGTACTAGGGGAGAAGTTAGTGGCAAGGATTTTGGAACAAGTGGAATCCTTAATAGCTTTAGAAAAACTAGGTTTTTCCCCTAAAAATTTGCAGCAATATAAACGGCTTTTAAAAAATACCGAAGGAATGATTTTAGTAGTGGGGCCTACCGGTAGCGGTAAGTCTGCAACCCTTTATTCCAGCTTGCATTATCTGAACTCTGCCGACTTAAATATTATGACTATAGAGGACCCTGTGGAGTATGTTTTAACGGGTGTTAATCAAATAAATGTGAGTTCTAAGCCGGAACTAAGTTTTGCTACCGGATTGCGTTCAATACTACGTCAGGACCCCGATGTGATTATGGTGGGGGAAATCAGGGATCAGGAGACAGCGGGGGTTGCTATCCGGGCGGCAATCACAGGCCATTTGGTCTTCAGTACCTTACATACTGCCGATGCTTCAAGTGCCATTACCCGTTTGTTGGACATGGGAAGTGAACCTTATTTAGTCGCCTCCGCTACAAAGGCGGTAGTGGCCCAGCGCCTAGTTAGAAGGATTTGTCCCCATTGTCAGGAAAGCTACGGCCCGGAGAAATTTTCCGAGGAAGCAATTTTTATTGCAGAAATGGGTTATCCCCTAGGACAGGCGGTGCGAGGTAAAGGCTGCAGTCATTGTGATTACACCGGTTATAAGGGGAGGATAGCTATCTCGGAAATATTGCCTGTAAATAACGATATCAGGCAAGGCATTTTGCAAAGAATGTCTAGAAGTGAGTTAAAGACTATTGCGCTGGCAAGTGGTATGCTTACTTTACAGGAAGACGGTATCGAAAAAGCCTTTAGGGGCTTAACCACGATCAAGGAAGTGATGAGAGTGGCTTACAGCAATGATCTTTGAAACTTGGCAGGTGGTACTAGTTGGCAATACTAATTTTTATCCTCGGATTGGTGATCGGTTCTTTTTTAAATGTTTGTATTTTTCGTATTCCTAAAAATAAAAATATTGTTTCCGGCACTTCCCATTGTCCCCATTGCCATACCGGCCTGGAACCTTTGGATTTAATTCCTGTTTTGAGTTTTTTATTGTTAAGGGGCAAATGCCGCTATTGTAATGAACTTATCCGACTTCGTTACCCCTTGGTGGAACTCTTGACCGGCTTTGTTTTTTTAATTGCCTTTTTAACTGTAGACTTTCGGTTTTTGTTAATTAAATATTTAATTATCTTAAGCCTTTTAATTGTGATTACGATGATTGATTTAGAGCTGCAGCTTATTCCGGATTCCCTGGTGATCAGCCTTTTGGGCTGGTCCATTCTATGGCAAATTTTCTTGCCCGAGCAAACTTGGTGGCAGGCGGTTTTGGGGGCTGTTATCGGCGGTGGTTTATTATTGGCAATAGCCATCTTAAGTAAAGGGGGTATGGGCGGTGGGGATATAAAACTCATGTTTGCGGCCGGTTTTTCTCTGGGTCAGTTGGGCACCCTATTGGCACTATTTATAGCCTTTGTAACAGGTGGCCTAGTCGGGGCCGTTTTGTTAGCGACAGGACGAAAAACTAAAAAAACTCCCATCCCCTTTGGCCCCTTTTTAGCCTTGGGCATAACCCTTTCTTCTTTATGGGGACACCAAATTATTGGTTTTTATTTAAATTTTTTAAAATAATTCTACGAAAAATGTCTAAAACCTTTCCCTTTATACCATAACATTAAATAGAGGATTTCAAACAACTAAAAGGGAGGAATAAAAATGATTTCTTACATCCAAAGACAACTGAAAAACAAAAAAGGTTTTACTTTGGTTGAACTAATGGTAGTAGTAGGTATTATAGGTGTCCTGGTAGCAATAGCTATCCCGGTCTACAATAACGCAACCGAAAAAGCAGCAAATGTCGCAAACGATGCCAATATCAGAACCATAAAAGGTGCAATCTCTCTATATGAAGCTACAGAAGGGACCCTTCCTGGAAAAGGTACCGATTTTTATGGTTTAGTACCAAAATATTTAATGGAGGAACCTAAAAACCCATATGGATCTGATGATGAAAGAGAGTATGTTATTACCAAGGATGGTGATAATTACAAAGTAACATTAGGCGAACCGGAAGCCTAGGCGAGGGAAAACAGGGGGACGGTTCCCTGTTTGACGAAATAACATAATGAGATGGCTCATTGTCTTTGGTAATTTTAAAAAGGTGCTATAACCGGTTGGTCCCTTCCAACCGGTTTTTTCTACTTTCTACCTTCTACCTTCTACTTTCTACTTTCTACCTTCTACTTTCTACCTGCTAAAAACCCACCAACCCCAAACCAAGATAAAGGCTACAAAAACCTCTATCCTCCTCTTAACTGGTTTTTAACCTTTCGCTTTCAGCCTTCAGCTTTTTCAACAATATCTTCCCCATTTCCTTATTTTATGCTATATTTGTAATAGAGAAAAAATTGTTTTAACTAGGGAGTGGAAAGATGTCTGATTTTGTGCCCAGTTTGGATTTTTTGCTACAACAGGCTACCCATCTGCAGGCCTCAGACCTACATGTTGCCGTAGGTATTCCTCCGATGATCCGGGTGCAAGGTAGGCTGATTGCCTTAGATTCGCCACCCTTTACTCCTCAAGGCATGGAAGAATTTTTATCCCCACTGTTAAATGATTTTCAGCAGTTTAATGAAAAATTAGAATTAGATGTATCCTATGCCTTACCCGGGGTTGCACGGTTTAGGGGCAATATCATGAGACAAAGGGGTAGTTTAGCGGCTGTTTTTAGGATTGTGCCTTTTAAAATTCCTGATATAGATCAATTAGGACTTCCTGCCCAAATTAAAGAATTGTGCTATTTGCCAAGGGGTTTAGTCTTGATCACCGGACCTACGGGCAGCGGTAAATCTACTACCTTAGCTGCAATGGTTGATTTAATTAACAGAGAAAGGCATGTAAACATCGTTACCATAGAAGATCCTATTGAATTTTTGCATAAACATCAAAAATCCATCGTCAAACAAAGAGAGGTAGGTATAGACACCCATTCCTTTGCACATGCTTTGCGCCATGTTCTTCGACACGACCCCGATGTGATTCTCATCGGAGAAATGAGGGATTTGGATAGTATCTCTATTGCATTAACGGCGGCAGAAACCGGTCACTTGGTATTTTCGACCTTACATACACAAACAGCCCCCTTAACTATCAGCCGCATTATTGATGTTTTTCAAGATCAGAGCAGAGAACAAGTGCGGCAGCAGTTATCCAACACTTTAAAGGCAGTGGTTTCCCAACAATTGTTACCCACTCAGGACGGGGCGGGCAGGGTTTTGGCGACGGAGATTTTACTGGATTCCCCTGCTGTTAGAAATTTAATCAGAGAGGGAAAAGAACATCAACTTTATAATACCATGCAAACGTCGAAAAGCAGCGGCATGCATACTATGGATCAAGCTTTAGCCGAACTTTACAGTTCGGGAAAAATTTCCGGAGAAACGGCGCTTGAACATTCCGTGGATAAGGTGGAACTCGATAGATTAATGCAAAGAGCTTCCTTTGCTTCTTCAAGCTATTGGGAATAATAATTAATAAATATTAATAATATTTGCAGGGAATGGACTCTTTCTGTCGAAATTTAAAGTTAAGAGAAAAATAGGACAGCACATAGGTATTGCTATGATTTAGATATCATGCAAGATATAAGAATTTTAGCAGTTAAAGGCAAAGTCATTGAAAGATGATGACTGCAAAGCTATGGGTCTAAAGTCCCGCCGTAGGGGCTAGGATCGCCAAGCTACCAGGCTAAATCAGCTTGGTTTTTTATTGCAAATTATCAATTAAAGGGGGTAAAAGATTGGCGGAGCCGAAAATGAAACTACCATTTAATTGGTCCCAGCCTGGTTTTTCAAAGGAAGAGGCGGGAAAGGGAAAACTTAGGTTGTATATTTTAATAGGAGTTTTATTAACCCTTATTTTAGTTGCTTTCGGTATTAGGTTTTTTTTGCAAGGCTCAACCCAAACACCTGTCATACCCGGTATTCCAGGTTTAACGGAGCAGCAACTGCAAGATGAACTTGCCCAAATTCTCCCTCAGCTAGAAAGGCAGGAAGGCGGGCAATTGACTCCCTCCCAAGATTATTTAGAGGCAGTTGTTGATCCTTTTAGTGCACCTATTGAGCTTTTAGGAGTGATTAAGGGTGAACAGGATTTGGCAATTATAAAAGCGCAACAAGTCAGTTATATTTTGGCGATAGGCGATAAGATAGCTGACACATGGGAGTTAACAGAGATCAACAGGGATTATATTGTTCTAAATAATGAAACTAGGGAAATAACGATAGCGTTTGCTCCAAGAAAATAGCAAAACAGGTGGGTTGCAGAATGAAAAACAGTAAAAAGGTTTACATAATCTGTTTGGTTTTTATCGGCTTGCTGCTTCCGGCTTTTAGTACGGGCACAGTCGGTGTCAGTGCCCGGGAAGAGATCATTTCCTTGGATGTCAGAGAAGCGGATTTAAGAGACGTTTTATCCGCATTGGCTATTAAAACTAATACCAATATTGTTTTAATTGAAAAACCGGTCAAGGTAACTTTTTCGGTGGAGAATGTCAGTCCCATGGAGGCCCTGGATCTACTTCTTAAAAATGAGGGCCTAAGCTACATTAAAGATGGAAAAATATTGGTGGTGGGTAATGAACAAAAATTGCGGGATGTCGGTTTTACAACGGCTACCTTAACAAGATTTGATTTTATATATATTCGAGGAAATCAATTGCAAACCTTGATTAACACCTTGGGAATCCCTGTAAAAAGTTTTGTGCTGGAATCAAATCCGCGTTCTATTTGGGTTCAAGGCACTCCGGATGATTTAATTAAAATTAAGGAATTAATTGCAGCGGTGGATATCGTAGAAAATTTTTATTTAGATGATGGTGAAATAATTAACTTCGCTTTTAAAGAATTAAAAACCTATGTAGTTGAGCCAAGTCGCTTGGTGGAGCTGATTAAAGAAACAGGTATTCCTTTAAACAAATACGTAACCATTGGCAACAGGTTGTTGGTTTTTGATGAAGCCATCATTGAAAGCTGGAGTCAGCTTCAGCGAGTTGCAATGGAGCTTGATCGGTTGGAGGGGAGAAATAAGACCGTTTTTATTTACAGATTTGAGCATTTAGTGGCAAAAGATGCGGTTACCAGGATGGATTCCTTCGGTTACGACGGGTTAGAGTTGCTCGCCTTTAATTTTCCGGAATTAAGTAGGGAAATTATTGTAATTTGCCCTCCAGAGTTGGAACCGCAGATTTACATCAGCTTGAAGGCCATTGATGTTGCCAGAGAAAAAATTAAAGCTACCATAACTTCAGCCTCCGGTAGTTATGCTATGGAAAGGTTAAAAGCCTTAAGAACTATTTTAACGGAAATGTCTCCTGTTATTTCAACAAGTATGCATATCTCAGAAAACTTGTCTGGAGACTCGGCCAATCCCCACTATATTTTGTGGGCAGAGGAAACACCGGATCGGATTAAAATGTTGCAAGAGCTGGTGGCAAGTTTTGATAAAAAGAAGGACGAGGCAAAATGAGAACTTTCTCTTATGAAATACTGGACAACCAAGGCCGAATTTCTGTGGGCCAATTAAAGGCGGGGGATCTTAACCGAGCAATAACCCACTTAAAGGATATGGGCTATTTCATTATTGATATAAGGGAAAAAAGGACAACCATTGCAAGTTTGAGTTTTTTTAAAAAAGAAAAGAAGGTCACTTTAGGGGAAATCAGCCTTTTTAGTCGCCAATTAGCTTCTATGCTACAGGCAGGCATTCCCCTAACCCAATGTCTCTTTGCTTTGGAGGACCAAACGGTCAACCTTCGTTTTAAAAAAGTGGTTGAGGCAGTGGCAATTAATGTGGAGGCGGGAATGAGTTTTGGGGAGGCCCTGGAAGAACAATCCAAGATTTTTCCCAGCTTATTTACCGGAATGGTCAAGGCAGGAGAGTTGGGGGGGACATTGGATACTAGTTTAGTACATCTTTCCGAGCAATTACAAAAGGATAAAACTTTACGGGATAATATTCGTTCCGCTACCTTCTATCCCAGTATGATCGGCGGATTTGCCTTTTTAATGATCATCGCCATGCTTGTATTCATAGTACCTGTTTTTGTAAAGATGTTCCCGCCGGGAACGGAGCTGCCTTTACCTACTAAAATGGTTTTGGCTGCTTCAAATTCCTTAAGGGGAAGCTGGTATTTTTGGATTTTAATTGCAGGCGGTTTGTTTGGCGGTATAAAATATTTATCTGCATCCGTTGCCGGCACTCTTTGGCTGGACAAATTAAAATTCAGGTTGCCGGTTTTTGGATCTTTATTACAGAAAGCCAGTACCGCCAGATTTACCAGGACCCTTGCAACCTTATTAAATGGCGGAATTCCAATCCTACAGGCTTTGGATGTTTCAGGGAAGGCCACAGGCAACCAGCTTATAGTTAATGCCTTGGCAGCGGCCAAAGAAAAGATTGAAGAGGGGGCAGGCCTGGCCGAGCCTTTAAAAGAAAGCAATTTGTTTCCGCCGATGGTTGTGCAAATGGTTGCAGTTGGAGAGCAATCTGGTACTCTTTCGGAAATGTTGAATAAAGTTTCTGAGTTCTTTGAAGAAGAAGTTACCATCATTACCAAGGGCTTATCGGCGATGTTGGAACCGATGTTAATGGTTGGCATAGGGCTAGTCGTTGGATTAATGGTTATTTCTTTATATCTGCCTATTTTTAATGCCGTAGTGCAATCAGGAATCTAAAAAGGGGGATAAAAGTGGCTGCAATGGCTGATAGAAAAAACCAAAGATTAGAAGCCTTAGTTTTGCAGTACCATTATAATCCCCACGAGGGTTTGGTTAATGAGATTGTGGATGCGGCCACCGGCTTAGTCTACCACTATGCAAACAGGTATGTTAAAACTGCTTCCTGGCAGGATTTGACCCAAGCAGGATATGAGGGGGTTTTAAAAGCCTTAAAAAATTATGATCCAGCTAGGGGTGTCCTGTTTGCAACCTATGCAACTTATTATATTATTGGAGAAATACAAAGGGAACTGCAGTTGGAAGTCAGCTTTGATTTACCTCCGGGTCTGAATAAGTTGAAAACTCAAATTTTAGCTGTCACTGATAGTTTGCGGCAAACTTTGCAGAGGGAACCTAATTTAAGTGAGGTTGCCGAGGCTATGAATATTAAAGAAGAGGGTATCGTAGAGGCCATGTTAGCAGGTACTATTACCTTGGAAGAGGTTGATGTTTCACAAATAAAAAACTTATATCACGAAAGTTTTAAGTTGCCTATTGAAGATCAACTGCTTCTCAAGGAGGCAATCAGCAAATTGTCGGGTTTACAACAAAAAATCATTTATATGAATTTTTTTCAGGAGTTAACTCAAAATAAAATTGCTTCAGAAATCGGCACAAATCAAAGGCAAGTTTCGCGGTTGCTAAAAAGGGCCCTAGATCAATTAGCTGTTTATTTGCGAAGTTAAGATAAGAGGTGGGAGTATGAGGCGTGTTTTAAAGGGCAAAAGCGTTGTTGGTCTGGAATTTGACACGGAGGTTATTCGGGGAGTTGAATTATATAAGAGAAACAAACAATTGTCCCTTGCCTCATTTGCGGAGGTTACCCTTCCCCGGGGGGGGATGCGGGAGGGACTGATAACCAATCGGGACCTGGTGGTCCAGGGCTTAAAGGCTTTGTGGCAAAAAGGAGACTTCCGAAGCCGTAATGTTGTGATTGGCATCTCAAACCAAGATGTTTTGATTCGCTTTGCCAGCTTTCCCCATGTTCCTTTAAACCGGGTGGATTCCCTAGTGCGTTTTCAAGCGCAGGAACACCTGCCTGTACCGCTTGAATCCGTAGAATTGGATTACAGCATTATCGGTAGCAGGAAGGATGGCGAAAAGACCATGTTGGAACTAATTTTGGTTGCCGGTAACAAGGAGATGCTGCTGGACTTTTTATGGGTTTTAGAAAAAGCAAAATTAAACCCCCTTGAAATAGAGGTTCTTAACTTAACCTTGTTGAGATTGTTAAAAAAGATCGGAGAAAAAAGTGCAGTTGCTATTTTAAACATCGGCCTGGGTTTTGGTAATATGCTCGTAGCAGATAATTTACTCCCACGTTTGGCACGGACAATGCCCCTGTATTGGCAGGACGGGGTAAAGAAAGATTTTATTCACAGTGAAAAGATCGTTGAGGAATTGAACAGAAATATTAGATCCACTATAGGCTTTTACCAATCTAGTCGCGGTGTCAAGAACGTGGAAAAAATATTATTAAGCGGTATAGAGCCAATTGCTAAAAGTTTGTCAGATAAATTTAAGCAGGAAATCGGTTTAATGATTGATGTAGTTAGGCCGGCAGAAATGCTAAATTATGTTGGTGATTTAAAGGCTGTTTCCAGCGAATACAGTTTGGCTTCATGTTTGGCTTGCAGGGGATGGGAGTGATAAAAATTGATATCAATTAGTTTGCTTCCAAGGGAGTACCGATTACGCACAGCCTTTAAACGGTGGCAAAGGATTCTTCTTTTATCAGGCGCGGTAATTTTAGTTGCTTTTTTGCTGATTTATGGTTTTCTTCTATTAAACAACAGCATTTTACAAAACCAATTGGAGGGCTCCCTAGCCTATCGGCAAACCTTAAATGAACAGATAAAATTATTGGCACCCTATGAAAACATTTATGGGCAGGTTGAAAAAAAGAGTGGAATTTTAGTAGCAGCGAAGGAAGGCGAAATGAATTGGTTTGAGTTTTTGGCCGAGTTTGGACGACTAACACCTCAAGAAATTACGCTTACCGATTTAAATGCCAACAGTTCCCAAAAGGACCGAGTCGGCGAAGTTAGAATCAGGGGTAGGGCAAATAATAAAAATACGGTCGCCGGCTACTTAACTGGTTTAGAGCAACTACCGGGGGTCTCCGATTTACGCTGTCGTTATCTTTCCACTGACAGTGTAAACATGGAAACCCAATTTGAAATCAACTTAGTGTTTTCTAAAAGAAATTAGGATTTGACTTAGGGGTGTAACAGATGGATTTTGAAAGTATAAAGAGACAAAATATAGTCATTTTGTTGGTAATTGTTACCCTAGTTGTCCTGTCATTATTTAAATTTTATCAGCAATTTCGGTACCTTGATGAATTGAGAACCGATATCGTACTTACGGAGCAAGAAATATCAATTTTGGAAGGAAGGGTGACTCGTTTATTGTTTTTGAAGGAACGGGTGCCGGATTTAATTGATCGGTCTGATATTTTAACAAAACTTCTGCCCGAAAATCTTTCTGAACAAGATTTAATCATCGCTGTTCAAGATTCTGCTTTGGGAACGGGGGGCCGAGTATCTGAAATTCGTTTTTTTGACACCTTGAAAGGCTCTAATTATTATCAGTTGCCCCTAAGGGTGGTTTTTGAAGGGGACTATTTAGGTTTGTTAAAATTTATTCGTAATCTCTATGACCAGCCCCATTTAACGACCTTACAAAGTATCTCCATCACTAACCAAAAATTAGCTGAGGGGGAGGGCATAATAAAAGCGGATTTAAATGCAACTGCTTATTATATTGATTAGGGGGGGTGTACTGCTCATTGAAGGATAAGCTACAGCACAATTATACCGGACGCTTTTTAGTTGAGACCGGTGAAATTACAATGGCCCAACTGGAGGCTGCCTTAATTAAGCAAGAGCAAAGTAAGGGAAAAGACTTGTTTTTAGGACAAGTGCTGGTTGAAATGGGCTTTACTACGGAAGCATCGGTGGCAAGGGCGATAGCTGCTCAGTCGGGAGTGCCTTTTCTTACCTTAGAAAGTTTTCCTGTCGATAAAAAAGCTGTTAGTATTTTGGACCCCGCTGTAATAAAGCGTTATCAAGCGCTACCCGTTGCCTTCGAGGACGGGGCTTTAGTGGTAGCAATGAACCAGCCACGAAATTTAATTGCCTTGGAGGATCTGAGGCTTTTATCGGGTATGGAAATTAAACCCGTCTTGGTAACTGACACAGAACTGATGTTATTCATAGAACAATACATCCGGCCACAATTGGAAATTGAAGATATTCCGGATGAGGAACTTGATAATGATTTAATTTCTTTTGCCGAAATGGGGGATAAACCCGCCGTAAAGCTAGCCAATATGATAATCGGGCAAGGAATCACAGATAGGGCCAGTGATATTCATATAGAGCCCTTGGAGAGAGGTCTTAGGGTTCGTTTTCGGATAGATGGCGTACTTCATGAAGTGATGACTCCTCCCAGGCATCTTTTGCCAGCCTTGATTTCTAGAATTAAAGTTATGGCTAATATGGATATTGCGGAAAGAAGAATTCCCCAAGATGGCCGTGCCACCTTAAAGGTTGATGGTAATGTGGTAGATATACGTGTGGCCTCTTTGCCCACCGCTTACGGAGAAAAATTGACCTTGCGCATTTTGGATCGCGGTGCTAAACAGCTCAGCATTATGGATCTGGGTTTTTCGGGTGATGATTATACAAAGTTGGAAAATGTCATCAAGCTACCCTATGGAATGATTCTGGCAACAGGGCCCACGGGTAGCGGCAAAAGCACTACCCTATATGCTATTCTAAATACTTTGAATCAAAAAGACAAGCATATTATCACCATTGAGGACCCGGTTGAAAGAAGGCTGGATGGAGTTAATCAAATGCAGGTTAATATCCAGGCCGGCTTGACTTTTCCGACGGGCTTACGTTCAATTTTAAGAAATGATCCGGATATAGTAATGGTAGGTGAAATTAGAGACCAGGAAACAGCAAGGATAGCAATTGAATCCTCCTTAACAGGCCATTTGGTTTTATCGAGCCTACACACCAATGATTCCGCGGGGGCCATTACCAGACTTAATGACATGGGCATCGAACCATTTCTGACCGCTTCTTCCCTAGCCTGTGTCATTGCCCAAAGATTAGTCCGAATTCTTTGCCCCCATTGTAAGGAGCCTTATACCATAACTCACGGAGACTTGCTGAAAACTGTACCTGATTTCCCCGTAGAGGAAGGGGAGAAACAAACCCGGCTCTACAGATCCGAAGGCTGTATTCAATGCGGTTATACCGGTTACCAAGGAAGGCTCGGGGTTTTTGAAATATTAGTAGTCTCCGACAGGGTTGCTCAAATGGCTATAGAAAGGCGTTCCGCCGGGGAGATCAAAAAAGTTGCAGTAGAAGAAGGAATGGTTACCTTCAGGCAACAAGGGCTTTTGGCGGTTTCTAAAGGTTTAGTTTCACTGGATGAGTTGCTAAGAGTAATCGTTTAATTATCCTGGAAATAAAATTTAGCTTTCGTTAAGGGGTGGGCCTTAGTGAAATGTTTTAAAGCTGATAGTTTAGGACTCACTTTGATAGAATTGCTGATTGCTTTAGCCATAATTGTCATGATTGCAGTCGCCTTTTTCCCTTTATTCACCCTGGCGGCAAGAACTAATCAAAAATCTGAGGAAACCTTGGATGCTACCTACCTTGGAAAGGATGTCATGGAGTTTGCTTATGGTATAAGCAGGGAAATAAATTTTGAAGGTTTAGAGGGTGAATTAATAAAAGAAGGTTATGAGAAGCTAGGGCCAAATATCTTCGGTCGCGAATATGGGGATCACAAATTTCTTGAACTCAGTTTTGCAGAAGTTGGGGATAACAATCTAATCAGAGTAATAGCAAAAATTTATGAGGACAGCAGTAAGAGCAAACTGGATGTACAATACGAGGCCTTGTATTCCTGGAAGGGAAGGGGCATTTTAAATGAAGACCGCTAGAGGTTTTGCTTTAGTAGAGTTACTGGTTGTTTTAGCAATATTAGGGGTAGTGCTGGCAGTTATCTTTACCCCTATTTCTAATTCCTTTAAATATTTTGGTTTTCAAAGTGAAAAAACAAATATTATTATAGATGCCAGAACTGCGATGGACTATTTAACAAGGGAAATAAGAAAGGCAGATATTGTTAATACAGAAGGGAACACCCTTATCTTGGATGATATTGTTTATAGATCGGAAGAAGGAAAATTATTAAAAGGAAATGAGATAGCTGTTGAAGGCAATTATCAATTATTTGTTGAAGCAGTAACAAGTAGGGATATTAAAGTAGAAATCTTGGTTAAGGATGGAAACGGTGAAGAATATAGACTCGCATCAGTTTTAAAGATTCGTTAGGAGGTGGTGTTGTGGTGAAAAAAATACTAAAAAACCAAACAGGTTTTGCATTAGTCGCAACATTGCTGGGCCTTGCTTTGGTCTCCATTTTAGGTATTGCCATCATTAACGCCACAAGTTCAAATTTAAAACAAACTAAACTGGACAGCCAAAGCCAAAGTACCTACTATATAGCGGAATCCGGAATCCATTATGCAGTGGATGAAATTTACAAGGTAATTACCGAGGATAGTAATCATGTAGATGCAGATCTGTTTTTCCATCGTGTGGAAAACATTTTTCAGGATGGAACCCTTATCTGCGAAGATTTTGGACTGTATAATAAAGAAGAACCCCTGGCAATTATTACACTAGCTCAAGTTGGTGACTCTAGTGGAGATACTAGGGATTACGCAATCGAATCCACCGGTAAAATTGGCAATAGTACTAGAAAAGTGGGCGCTGTTATCACTATAAACAGGGGTGGCGAGACTAATGGGGATGATATGGATGATATATTTCTTTACATGGAAAACCCGGCAGTAAGTTTTGCAGGAAATGCAATTAACGGAGAAAATGGGACTATTGTATTCGGAGGCTTAGATTCAGGTAGATTCAATCAAGGGGCTGCAATTAATGTAACAAAAATATATATTGATGGTTCCGTTAACATGGGAGGTGGTTCTACTTCTTTAGGTAGCAAAAGCCATCCGGGATACATTTATGTTAATGGTGATCTGAGTTTTACAGGTGGAGATAGAGAGGTTTACGGTGATGTGATAATAAATGGTGATCTCGAAGTGACGGGCCCCAAATTTAATGGAGATGTGTATGTTAAAGGCAATGTCCATTTTGGCAACTACTATACAATTAACAAAAATGTTTATTACTTAGGTAATGCTAGTGGTAATATAAGTAGTAAAGCCCAAAAATTAGATGATGAAAATCGTTACCCCGATTTTATAGTGCCCACAATTAATCTCGCTTTAAATGACAAGTTTGACTGGAGTGACTACTACCATGCGGCAAGCAGTTCAGATACCCCGCCGCTTTCTAATGTTGTGAGAATTTTAGCTGAAGGCGATTACACGTGGAGTTTTCCGGGTAATAATTCCCCTAAGGAAGTTATAATAATTAGTAAAAGTGGCGACATTAGGGTAGATCCGTCCTGGGGAAACTTATCCATGAAGGGTTTGTTGATTGCACTGGAAGGTAGAGTGACCTTAGGACATTTTAACGAATTCAGTGGCGTAGTAATAGCAAAGGATGGGTTTCAATACTTGGGAGGCGGTACAAAATTAAACATACTGCATATTAGAGACTTTTTTCCGGATTGGGATGAAAATAAACCAAGGCCTCTCAAAATTGCTTCCACATCGGGTTCGGCACCGGGAAATGAGGAAAACGGAAATAAAAAAGTATTAGAATTTAAATCACCAATCCGCGAAAAATCAATTAAATAAATGTCCAATGTTAATTTGTTGACTTACAGATGTAAATAAATGATATTTTTTATGGAAAAATTGCAGGAATGGGTCACAGGAAGGTAGAATTTATTATGTGAGAATATTTTAAATACATTAACTTATTAATTAAAGAGTGAGGATTAAAGTGGCAGAATTCCAATATAAGGCCAGAGATATGGAAGGTAGGCTGGTTAAGGGAAGCCTTTATGTTTCCGACCAGAAAGACGCGGAAAATATCCTAAAAAAGAAAAGACTATTCATTCTAGAGTTAAATAAACGAAGTTTAAATAAGCATCTTCAACCGGGCTTTTCTAAATTAAAAGTAGGTAGCAAAGATTTATCCGCCTTTTCTTACCAGGTTTCAGCGATGCTGAAGGCCGGTCTGCCTTTATTGAAAATTTTAGAAATTAGCGCAGCTAAAACCACACCAAGATTTAAATCTGCCATCCGGGATGCAATGGAGGATTTAAAAAAAGGAGAGAACTTGGCAAATTCTATGAGGAAACATAATCATGTTTTCCCGCCCCTCATGACCGGTATGGTAGAGGCAGGCGAAACAGGGGGTATTTTGGAAGAAGTTTTTGATTGGTTGTCTTCACATTATGATAAAGAAGCACAATTACAGCAAAAGATTGCCGCCGCTTTAGCTTACCCTTTTTTACTTTTTATGTTAACCATCGGTGCCTTGGTTTTTTTACTTTCCTATGTGGTACCTAGCTTTTCCATTATGCTGGAAGGGATGGGGGCATCCCTTCCTATGTTAACTGCAAAAATTCTTAGCCTGAGTTATTTTTTGGCACAATGGGGCTTTTATTTAGTCCTGTTTTTTTTATTGTTGCTGCTAAGTCTTTTTAGTTATTTTCAAACCGAAAAGGGAAGATTGTTTTGGGATGCATTCTGTTTAAAGATGCCTTTGGTAGGCAGTTTGCTTGTTAAGATAATGAGTTCCCGCTTTTGTCATGTCTTGGGTACTTTACTGGATAAAGGGGTGCCTATTTTAACGGCTCTGGAAGTTACAAAAGGGACCCTAAATAATGCTTTACTTAGCCGTGGTTTATCAGATGCCGGTGCAAGCCTTGAAGAAGGATTGCAACTGGCTGAGCCTTTGGCAAAAGTAGCAATTTTCCCTGAACTATTAATAAAAATGATTGAGGTGGGGGAAGCAACGGGGCAGGTTTCCCAGTTTTTACTTAAACTAAAAGATTACTATGACAAAGAAGTTACGACAGCCTTGGACAGAGTTACAAAACTAATAGAGCCGATTTTGATTTTGATAATGGGCGGCCTGATTGGGGTTGTTGTGCTTGCCTTAATGCTGCCTTTGTTTAATATGCTAGCAATATTTTAAAAACTCTTTTAATGGAGCAGACATGAACAAAAAGAACTACGGTTTTACTCTAATTGAACTAGTTTTGGTAATGGCAATTATCTTTACCCTATTTGCCGTTTCGTTTCCCAATTTTTTAAAAATTCTTGCCGGTTATCAATTGAGAGGTGCCGCCAACCAACTTGTTGCTGATATGCGCTGGGTTAGGCAAGAATCTATTTATGGGAGCGCGGGAGTAATTAAAATAAATTTTGCAAAAAACAATACTTATTACGCCATCGAGGAGGGTACAAAAAGGAGAGTCAAGAGGGATCTACCTAAAGGTATTACTTTCTTACAAGTGCCTTTAACTAATTCCCAACTGACATTTAGTTTAATAGGTGCACCGAGCCAAGCGGGTACCATCATCTTAAAAAACTCCTATAATGATTTTTGCTATATCTATCTTATGCCCTCCACGGGTAGAATTAGAATGGCGTTTGAGGACCAGGAAGAGGAATGATTATGGTTACAAGACAAAGCCTGAAAGAGCAAAGTGGTTTAGTTTTAATCGAAATTGTGCTTAGCCTGTTGCTGATTTCCCTTGTGCTAATGCCTTTAACTTCTTTATTTATTGGTTCTAATAAAATTTTCAGTAATTCCCGGGAAATGACAAAAGCTATTTTTTTGGCCCAGGAAATTTTGGAGGAAAGCCTTGGTCGAGATCTCCAATACCTGTCCGAAAATCGGGATTTTCAAAATCACCCCGTTTTTACGGATTATAAATATCGGGTGGACATTGCCCCCTATCAAGGTAATAATTTGTTTAAAATCACTGTTACTCTTCAGGAAATTACTAACTCGCGAGTTAGTTGTACTCTAAGTACTATAAGGACAATGGAAAAAGATGATTACTGAGCAAAAGGGTTTTACTTTACTCGAAGTTGTGCTTGCTTCTTCCTTGTTCCTGCTTCTCTTGTTTGCATTGTATGGTGCCTTGGATTTAAGTTTAAAATCTTATAGCCGATTAGAGCAAAACGTGGATCGGCAGCAAAACTTAAGGATTGCTTTGGAAGCCATCTCTCAAGACTTAAGAAAAAGTCACGGCCTGTTAGCAAAGGCTTCCGCTGTTAGGATAGACCAAGACAATCTGCTTTTAGAAAGTAGGGAAGGAGATGTCATTTGGTACTATTTAAATGGCAACACCCTACGCTGGTCAATAATGTTAAAAGGGACAAAAGTTTTTTATGCCCATAATCCGGTAGCTAGCGGAATCCGGGAAATGAAATTTTTTTATAATGCTGTGCCCTTCGAAAACAGCGATTTGGTAACTATATTTTTAAAGGGTTTAAATGAGGCCGAGGGTTTGTGGGAATACCAAACATCAATACAACTTAAGTTGAAATAAGGGTTGATCAGGATGGGGTAAAGAAAAAATTAACGGAGCAGGAAGGCTTTTTTTTCTTTCAGACAATCTTGTTTTTTGCAGTTGTTCTGACTCTTGGAATTTTTAGCTTTGAATTAGCCTTTACCGAAAGCAAAATTGCTCAAAATCAAGCAAAAGCGGTGCAGGCACTCTATGTAGCTGAGGCGGGGATTCAAATAGCTGTAAACCAATTAAAGGCTAATCCGGCTTGGGAGGGCAGCTATAAGAATATAGACTTCGAGCCGGGTAAAATAAAAGTAATAACTGTAACTAACAAAGGAAATAACCCCCAGGTCAGAATTGAATCTCAAGGGGAGGTGGATGGAATAAACAGAAGGATCAGAGTGGATCTAAAGAAGGAAAGACAACCTTTTAATAATGCAGTGACGGTGGATTTCTTGCATTTAAAATCGTATACAAGTTTAAATATTAAAGGAGGCCTTATAGTTTCAGACAATCTGATTTTCCCGCCTTCAAGCTCTTTGGAAGGGCGAGTGGAGGTTGATGGCCAAGTCATCTTAAACGATGCGGTTTTTGGCGGCTCTTTGTCGGCCTCTGAATCGATAGTAGTTAATGGGGACACTATAATTAATGGTCTCTTAGTCGCTGCAAAGGAGATCATTTGCAAAGGTGTTTGGCAGAAAAGTGAAAACTGTTTTCCATATTACCAGGGAATAAATGGCAACAAAGTGCCTGCTTTAGATTTTGACTGGTACCTAAACAATAAGCACGAGGTATTAACCGAGACAACTGTTGATGTAAGCAAATTAAATTCCGGCATATATTTTTCCGCAGGGGATTTAGTTGTAACGGCAGATAGTATCACTGAGAGTTATAATGGTAAAATCGCTATAGTTTCCGAGGGAGCTATTACCCTAATCGAGAATTTAACTCCGCAGGATTCTCGTGAAGATGCTTTGCTGATAATAGCTAAAAATATTCTTGTTGATTCTCAGGTAAACAGACTGTGGGCGGGGTTAATTGCCAAAAAAAGTTTTACGGTACAGGAAGGTGGTAGGGGTTTGGATCTTTTTGGTGGGCTGCAAGCCGGCTCGGTTGACTTGCCTGCAGGAACATTTAACTTTCAATTTCATACCTTGCCGGGGGAAAATCTTGTGAAACTCCCTCAGCTTACATTTAAACTAGTGGATTGGTTAGAAATTGTGGTTTTGTGATAAGGGGGTGGGTTTTTGCTTTCGCTAAAAACTAAACTGGGCAGATATCCCATAGGCTTGACCTGGGAAAACGAGGAATTATTAGTAGCTGAAATTCAAAAGAAGCAAGGGGGGCCGAGCTGCAAAACTTTAAAAATTCCTATCCCACAGGTGTTTAATATTGAGGGTCAACTAGAAAACAAAACACTGCTGGTTGATAGCTTGGTAAAAATAAAAATGGAAAGAGGGTGGAAAAGACGAAAAACGGTAATAGCTTTTCCAAGCAAACAGGTTTCTCTGCGTTTTTTCAAATTGCCCGGGATGCCCTTAAAGGATCTCCGTCAGGCAGTAGCTTGGGAGGCTAAACAAAAATATGGTTTGGATAAAAATGAATACAGCTTGGATTTCTCGATTTTGACTAATACTGCAGTCGGAAGGAATGATACCCGGGAAATAGTTTTAGCTGCTGTTTTAAAAAAGAGTGTTACTGATTTACACGAAGTTTTTATGGCGGCGGGACTAGCTTTGGAGGCAATTGATGTGGCTTCATTTGCCTTTAGTAGATCCCTAGCAGGAAATTTGCCAAGTGATACTTTTTCGGGAAATGACCTGGTTTTATTTCTAGAGTTAAATATTGATTATACCCAGTTGATTTTTCATTTACGGGGTCATGTTATTTTTGCTAGGGTAATCACTCAAAATTACCTTAATCGCTCATTGACTCCGGGTAAATTGGCTACTGAAATTCAGATAACCGTTGGGTATTTAAAAACCATAGTACAAGAAATTGTTCTAAAGGAAATTGTGGTTGGCGGGCTTGGTATGGACTGGGGAGGGCTTTGTTCACTGCAAGATGAGCTGGGGATTGCAGTTAAAAAAGGAGTGCCGGGTTTTGGTTACTTGGCGGAACCCTTCCCTGAACCATCATTTGCCATAGCACTGGGTCTCGCCTTAAGGGGGTTTGCGGGAGATGTCCATTAATTTGTTGCCTAAAGAGTTGAAAAGTAGTAACAAGCTTTTCTTTAACATACCAACTTATATCAGGGTGGTCATTTTTTATGGAATTTTTTTTATGGTTTCCAATGGTTTACTATGGCTCATGGTGAGTCGCCTAGAGCAGGAAGTCATGGAAAAACAGCTGATGAATGATAAATTTGTCAATATTGAAATTGATTTGGAGGGTTTACACGAACAACAAAAAAGAAACGAAAACCAGCTGACCGCCCTGAAAAACATTTTACAAAGCCCTTCCAATACATATGAGTCCTTAAAAGTTATTGAAACTATTCTACCTCAAGGCTTGGATTTAATCGAAATTGCGTTCAAAAATACCAATAACGTGTTTGTTCTAGGTAAAGCCGTATCCCTTGGTCTTTTAGAAGGGTTTCTAATTGATTTAGAGCGGCATCGGTATTTTGAGGAGGTAACCTTATCTGAATTGAAAAATGACCCAGACACCGGCTTAAGTAGCTTTAAAATTAAGCTGCTTACAAAGGTGGAAAACCGGGTGAGCCCAAATGACTAATCTATCCATAAGGGAAAGGAAGCTCATTTATCTGCTATTATTAACAGTCGGTTTCGTTTTTTGGTCTAGACTCTTTTTTGGTATTTTACTACCTGAATATAAGCTTTTAGCAAACTGTTTAAAAGAAAGCCCTACAACCGGTATAGAAATAAAGGAGTTGGAAAATGTAAAGCAACTGGAGGTGCAAAATTTAAAAGCCGGTGAACAAGAGCTATTAAATATCAAAAAACAGTTTCCGCAAACGGTAAGTTTGCTATTAGCGAATTTAGGCCAGCAGGCTATTGGAAGAGTGGACATCCTTAAGGCGGAGCGCCTGATGATTATGGATGAGGATTTTTATCAAATTGCACTGATTGAAATGAAAATAAGGGGGACAATAGGATCGCTGTTGGAATATTTAAAAGATACGGAAGCAAGGGCGGGAGTCCAAATCCAGGAGTGTAGTTTTAATTTTTCGCCAGGCAACCCGGATTTGGTTGAGGGGGAACTTTTGTTGCAACAGGTCTTTATTTCAAACGATGTCAACACCGTTTTGCAGGAGCCGTCAACTTTGTATTCCCCCTTTTTACCGAATACTTTACCGCGTGCAGGTTTGAATCTTGAAGAAACAATTATTTTTAGTGAAGAACAAGGAAGGGAAAGTGAAACAAAAAAGCTCAGCGAACCGGAGGGTTCACAGTTGCCTTCATACAACTTTCCAATTCTTTAAGGAGGCTTCGTAAATGCGCAAAATGTCTTTAATTAGTATATTAACAATCCTTCTGCTTATCGGCACGGCGGTTACCGCCAAAGAGGTCTATAGACGGGAAAATGTTGTGGCCATCTATCAGGATTTTAAAATAATCATCAATGGCAAGCTTCTTTCCTCCGCAGTAGAGCCTTTTCAATTGGAAAATGGTTCTGTAATGGTGCCGGTTCGAGCTATGTCAGAGGCACTGGGTTACGATGTGGAGTGGGACCCTTCAACAAAGACTGTGTATTTAAGGGGTGATTCAAGATTCGATGAAGGAGCTGCCTACAACCCCAGCTACTTGGAAGATTTGCCCGTTTTAAGAAATGTGGGCCCCTTTTATAATCTGCAAAGCAGAAAGATTATCATTGCAGGCAGGCAATTTGAAAGAGGTTTAATAGTGGAATTAGCTCCCGGGGAAAGGGATATTGAAAATGAAGGGGTGAAAGTAGCTGAAGCTGTAGTTGATTTAAAAGGCGAGTTTACCCGGCTGGAGGGTTACCTGGGTGTTGACGATGAAACTAGAAACAGCAGGGCCGGCTACAGCTTAACTATCTTGGCAGACGGGTTGCCAATTTATGAAGCAAAGGAGGTTAAGCCTTCGGAATACCCCTTTAATTTTAGTCTAAACGTGGCTAAAACTAATAGGTTAACCATCCGAATCAAATGGTTAGAGGGAGACATCGGTGATGATGATAGGTTGGTGGCCGCTTTAGCTAATTGGGTTTGTTATTAAGGGTTTAATTCAAGCTAGCTTGATAAATAAGTATATCCGGCTAAAATTTGAAGGAAGCTGACTATTGGTAGGGAATATATAAATATAAGCTGCTTATACTAGAAGTTAAGATAATGAGGTGATAGATTGTGTTAACCAAAGAAGTAATTGAAGATATTTTGGCAAAGGCAAAAGCCTTGGGAGGGGATTTTGCGGAGGTTTTTATTGAGAGAAAAACAAATAATGGAATAGCATGCGAAGCGGATAGGATTGAAAGGGTTGTTACCGGCATTGAAGTTGGGGCGGGAATAAGGGTGCTAGTTGGGGAAAACACTTCTTACGGATATACAAATGATTTGTCCGCTGATAATTTACTTAAAATAGCAGAGACTGTAGCAAAAGCAGCTACCGGCGACAATACGCCGGCCGGTATCGAATTGATTAAAGCGAAAGTACAACCCAATTCAGATATAAAAATTATGCCTGGAGAAGTTGAGATTGACGAAAAGGTTTCTTTAGTGACCAGGGCAAACAATGCCGCCAGAAAAATGGATGATAGAATTAAGCAAGTTACAGTGGTTTATGGGGATGTTGTTCAGGAGGTAGTGATTGCTAATAGTGATGGACTTTGGATTGAAGATCAGAGGATACGCACACGTTTTATGGTAAATGTGGTAGCTGCCCAAGGGGATATCATACAAACCGGTTATGAGGCTATCGGAGGCCATGTGGGTTTGGAGCTGTTTGAGGAAACGGAGCCTGAGGGGGTTGCTAGAAAGGCGGTCAAGCGTGCTTTATTGATGCTGGAGGCCAAGCCTGCCCCGGCAGGGAAAATGACTGTAGTAATGGATGGTGAAGCAGGAGGCACGATGATTCATGAGGCTTGCGGACACGGCCTGGAAGCGGATTTGGTGCAAAAGCAATTATCCGTTTATGCTGGAAAAATTGGAGAAAAGGTTGCCTCGGAGTTAGTGACTGTTATTGATGATGCAACCATTCCCGGAAAATACGGTTCTTTTGGAGTTGACGATGAAGGGACTCAAGGGCAAAAAACAATTTTAATAGAAAATGGTATTCTTAAAAATTATATGTATGATTATCTTGCTGCCAAGAAGGAAAACAAAATTTCTACGGGCAACGGCAGACGAGAGTCATACCAGGACCACCCTATTCCACGTATGACCAATACTTTTATAGCCGCAGGCAAAACCGACCCACGGGAAATTATAAAATCCGTTGCAAAAGGGTTTTATGTTAAAGCTATGGGAGGAGGTCAGGTTAACACTACCAACGGGGATTTTGTGTTTGATGTGAAGGAAGGCTATTTAATTGAAAATGGAAAGATAACAATTCCCGTCAGAGGTGCGACACTAACTGGAAACGGACCGGAGGTCTTGCAAAAAATTGATATGGTAGGTAATGATCTGGGCTTTGCCATCGGCACTTGTGGTAAAGATGGGCAGGGTGTTCCGGTATCGGATGCTCAGCCGACAATCCGGATACCAAATTTAACTGTTGGCGGTTTGTTATAGTGAGGAGGTTTTAAGATGACTGATAATTTAAGTTTAGCGAGGGAATTGGTGGCGAAAGGGCTGAACACGGGAGCTGAGCAAATAGAGGTTTATGTGACTAAAGGTCAGGAGTTAACTGTCAAGGTTGCAAACGGACAGGTGGAAACCTTGAAAAATGCAGAGGAGCAGGGTGTAGGCATCAGGGTTTTTGTTGCTAATCGCTTGGGTTATGCCTACTCATCGGATCTTTCTTCTACTGCTTTGGAAACAGCTCTGACAAAGGCAATTTTTAATGCAAAAAAAACTGCTGAAGACAGCTTTAACATTCTTCCTAGGTTAAGTGATGTTTACCCGGAGCTTGACCTTTATGATCCGGAAATAGCAAAGGTTTCCGTTGAAGAAAAAATTAAAATGGCCTTACTTATGGAGGACTCCGCCCGGGGCTACGACCCCAGAGTTAAAATTATTGAAAGCTGTACATATCAAGATGTTCACTATCAAATTGCAATCGTAAACTCAAAAGGTATTGAAAAGACAAATGAAGGTTCCTATTGCGGAATGTATGCCTTTGTGGTCGCAGAAGAAGGTAGTGAAGCGCAAACCGGTTTTGATTTGCAGTTTGAGTTAAAAATCAAGGATTTGAATCCCGTTAAAATCGGTAAAGAAGCAGCTAATAAGGCGGTTCGCTCCCTAGGGGCGAAGCATGTGGAAACCCAAAAGGCTACTGTTGTACTGGATCCCTATGTAGCAACTAATTTTTTGGGTGTTTTGGCTTCAGCTTTTTCCGCGGAAAATGTCCAAAAGGGAAAATCATTTTTTGCCGGTAAAATGAATACGATAGTTTGTTCTCCCTTGGTAGAAATTATTGATGACGGAGCCTTAGTGGGAAAAGTTGTATCCTCTCCCTTTGATGGTGAGGGTGTGGCAATGCAGCGTACAATCCTGGTTAAGGAGGGGATTCTAACCGGCCTTTTGCACAATAGCTACACCGCCAATAAGGGCGGCACTGCTTCCACCGGAAATGCCATCAGAAGTTATAAAGGAACTCCTGAGGTAGGTGCAACAAATCTTTATATTGAGGCAGGGCAGGTCAGCAAGGAGGTTTTATTAAGCGAGGTTCGGCAAGGTTTTTATATTACAGAGGTGATGGGTATGCATACTGCTAATCCCATTTCCGGAGATTTCTCTGTCGGTGCAAGCGGTTTGTTGATCGAAAATGGGAAACTAACAAAAGCTTTCAGGGGAGCTGCTATTGCCGGTAATTTAATTGGTCTTCTTAAGCAAGTAGATTGTGTAGCGGATGATTTAACTTTTTTCATCGGTAGTGGATCTCCTACTATTAGAATAGCGAACATGACAATTAGCGGCAGTTGACTAAAAGAAAAACTATTCAAGCTCGGTAACTTATGTTAAAATGCAGACAGAAAGATAATGGGGATGTGAAAATGAAGCTACTATTTTTAAATGGCCCTAATCTGAACCTTTTGGGAAGGAGAGAACCGGCTATTTACGGTTCAATTTCTCTGGATGAGATCAATGATTCCCTCCGGGGTTTAGGTAAAGAATACCAGGTGGAAATTGAGTTTTTTCAATCTAACCACGAGGGTGTCTTGATTGATGTCCTGCAGCGGACGGAGTCAGAACAAAAAATTGATTTCATCATTTTTAACCCCGGAGCCTACGGTCATTATAGCTATGCCCTAAGGGATGCAGTTGCGGCTATCTCTATTCCCGTGATTGAGGTTCACTTGTCAAATATTTATCAAAGAGAGAATTTTCGACATAAATCCGTAATTGCGGAGGTTGCCGGGGGACAGATTACAGGTTTTGGAGAAGTTAGTTATATTACTGCCTTTTTTGCGGCTTTGTATCTCCACAAGACAAAAAATAATTAGGGTTAGGTTGGTAGTTGATGCCATTTAAAAACAGATGTAAGCAGATTCAAGTGGAAATAACCAAAAAAAATTTAAACGGCCTGTTGGTTACCGATGAAAAAAATAGATACTATTTATCGGGCTTTACGGGCTCCGCGGGCTACCTTTTAATTACCGAAGGTGATGCTTATCTGTTGACAGATTTTCGTTACATAAAACAGGCACAAAAAGAGGCAACTTGTTGTCGGGTGATGCAGCATGCCAACAAGTGGACTACTACCCTTTTGGAGCTAACTAAACTGCATAACATCAGGGTGTTAGGCTTTGAACAGGATCAGCTAAGCTATACACAGTTTGAACTGTTAAAAAAGGAAATGTACGGGGTGGAGCTAGCAGGAACAAAGGACGTTACCGAATCTTTGCGTGAGTGTAAGGATGAGGTTGAAGTGAAATTTATTAAAAAGGCGGCTACAATAGCTGATCAGGCTTTTCAAAGAATTTTAACATTCTTAAAGCCCGGTATCCGGGAAATAGAGTTGGCAGCAGAATTGGAATATCAGATGCGGCTTTTAGGTGGAAACGGCTTTGCCTTCGAAACTATTATCGCCTCGGGGTTTCGAAGTGCCTTGCCCCATGGAGTCGCTAGTGAAAAGAAGCTGGAGCCCGGGGATTTGGTTGTGATTGATTTTGGTGCTATTTACCAAGGCTACCGATCGGATATGACACGTACTATTAAATTGGGAAAAGCAACAGCAAGAGAGAAAGAGATCTACCAATTGGTATTGGAAGCCCAACTTGCCAGCCTAGAGCATATTAAAGCGGGCGAAACGTGCGATGATATTGATAAGCTTGCTAGGGATATCATCAGAAAAAAGGGCTATGGTGAATATTTTGGACATAGTCTGGGACATGGAGTGGGTTTAGATATTCACGAAAATCCCAGGTTGGCTGAAGGTAATCCGCTACCGTTAAAGGCAGGGATGGTAGTTACGGTAGAACCGGGTATATATTTAGAAGGCTGGGGTGGGGTGCGCATTGAAGATATGGTTTTAGTAACCGAAAAGGGTTATCAAAACTTTACTAAGACCTCAAAGGAGTTACTGGAAATCAATCTTTAACTTTTTCTTAAAGTAAGAACCCAAAGGAGGAGTAGTATGATATCAACAAATGATTTTAAAACCGGATTAACTATTGAGCTTGATGGGGATGTTTATACCGTAGTAGATTTTCAGCATGTAAAACCGGGCAAAGGCGCAGCTTTTGTCAGATCAAAAATTAAAAACAGACGCACCGGTGCTGTTCTTGAAAAAACTTTCAGGGCCGGAGAAAAGGTGCTTAGGGCCCATATAGAAAGAAAGGAAATGCAGTATCTTTATTTTGATAGTGAAAACTATATTTTTATGGATACAGAAAATTATGAGCAGTTGTCGCTTAGTGCCGAACAACTTGATGATGCCGTTAAATATCTGAAGGAAAATATGAATATCCATGTCTTGTTTTTTAAAGGGCAATCTTTTGGGGTTGAATTGCCAAATACTGTTGAACTAGAAGTAACAGAGTCTGAACCCGGCATAAAAGGTGACACAGCTACCGGTGCGACCAAGGCGGCAACACTGGAAACAGGGGCTGTGGTGCAGGTGCCTTTATTTATAAATGTCGGAGATGTTTTAATTATAGATACTAGAGATGGCCAATATATTCAAAGGGCATAATCTTTTTTGTTTAGCAGGCGGCTTCTTGGAAATAATAAATTAGTAGTAAAGAAAAGGAGGATTTGTCATGGAAGGGTTGGAAAAAAGAGTAGCATATCTACAGGGGTTAGCAGATGGAATTGAAGTGGAGGATCCCAAAGTCGGCAGATTAATTGACGAACTAATTGATGTTTTGGTAGATGTGGTGGATGTTTTAGCAGAATTCCAGGAAAACCAAACTGAACTTGAGGAATACGTAACAGTAATTGACGAGGATTTGGAGGGGCTGGAAGAAGAAGTTTATGGTGATGACTATGATGACAGCGATGATGAATTTGATTTCGATGATTTTTATGATAGCAGTGATGATGAAGATGAGGATTTTAACGATGACATCTCCTATGTAGAAGTTGAATGCCCCGAATGCCACGATATCGTTTACTTTGACTCGGATATTTTAATTGACGATGATTTAATTGAGGTTGTTTGTCCTAACTGTAATGCAGTTGTTTTTGTCAATGATGATTCCTCAGAGGCTGGCGATGAGTTCTTAGAAGGCGGAAGCATTGAAGAGGACGGGGAAAAAAATGAAGGAGAAGATGATTAGCAGTACAGCAAATGCAAAAAAATTAATTTACTAGATAAAATTTTTACTTAGCTTTAATAATTAAGACCATTTTTAGTGGCAAAGCCGAAAATGGTCTTTTTTAGTTGTCTAACTTTTGCAACTAGGGGGCATAAAATTAAAAAGGAAAAATATGTTTATTAAGAAAGGAGGAATCTTGATGGAATGTTCTTCTAAAACTAATATTTTAACGAGTTTTAATAAAATCCATATCAGTGCGCATAGTCAGTTGAATAGTATTTTACCTTTTTTCCCCCTGCAGCTAAAGGAGCTTTTAAAATCCTTTCCAACAGAGGAACTGGTTGAATTGGAAGAGATTCGGCTAAGGGTGGATAAGCCCTTAGTTTGTCAAATAGGTGGAAAAACTTTTTGGATCACTAACTCAGGTGAACTGGCAAAGCCCTTTACGGGGGAACCCTTTTTCATTAACGCGGAACTGTTGCAAAAAGTAGTTGCTTTAATAAGTGATGGTTCTTTTTATGCTATTGAAACAGAGTTATCCCAGGGATATTTAACTTTACCCGGGGGGCATAGGGTGGGTTTTACAGGGGAAGCAGTAATTGCTAACGGGAATTTAAAAACCTTAAAAAATTTGAACGGATTAAATTTTAGAATAGCCAGAGAAATTGTGGGAGCTGCCGATTATTTGATACCGAGCCTAATTGATTGTCGGCAGGAAAGGGTACTTCACACTTTAATTATTTCTCCGCCCGGGGCGGGTAAAACCACCTTGTTACGTGATTTAATCAGGCAGTTTTCCGATGGTATTCCCGGTTTGTTAAGCGGTGTCAATATTGGCCTTGTGGATGAGCGTTCAGAACTGGCAGGCTCCTACCGTGGTGTTCCGCAAAATGATCTGGGATACCAAACAGATGTGCTGGATGGATGCCCGAAAGCTTTGGGAATGATTATTTTGCTCCGTTCCATGTCACCAAAAATTATTGCGGTTGATGAGTTGGGAAAAGCAGACGATGTTAAAGCAATTTTAGAAATAATTAATGCGGGGGTTACTATTTTGGCAACTGTGCATGGTTATGACTTTTATGAACTAAAAGAAAGGCCTGTGATGGGGGATTTGCTTAGAAGTAAGGTATTTGAAAGATATGTTATTTTAAGCCGGCGGTCGGGCCCCGGAACAATTGAGGCCATCCTGGACGGGGAAGGTTTTCAAAAAAGTCCTAAAAATTTATGGAAGAGGTAAAGAAATTGAAAATTTTGGGGGCAATACTGATCTTAATTGCCACATCCGGCTTGGGTTTTTTCGGTGGAATGCAGTTGTCCCGCAGGGTAAGGGAACTTGAAAGCCTAAGAAATGATTTTGTATTTTTGGAAATGGAGATTAATTATAATGCTACACCCTTACCCCAGATATTTAAAAAGTTAAAAAGTATCAATGCACAGGATTCAAACTCTTTATGGGACAAACTCTTAGTCGTTTTAAACGATGGGGAAGGAATTTCAACCGAAGAAGCATGGCGAAGGGCCTTGGAGATCTTTTGCCAAAAATCCAGCCTTACTAAAGATGATATCTTGATTTTAAAAGATTTTGGCCTTGGTCTAGGTTCTACCAGTCGCCAGGAGCAACTTAAAAAGTTTAAACTGATTCAGGAATTGTTACAGATTAGGCAGCAGGATGCACTTACAAAGAAACAAAAGAATCAGCGCATGTGGCGTTCAATGGGTCTTTTGGGGGGACTTGCCTTAATTATTCTTCTATGTTGAGGAGGACGACATGTTTAATTTGTCCGAGGTGGGAATTATTTTTAAAATTGCAAGCATCGCTATTATCATTTCCGTATTTTTTACTTTTTTAAAGCAGGCGGGTCGGGATGAATATGCCTACATGATTGTCTTAGCAGGGCTTGCGGTGGTGTTAACGATGACCATTCCCTATATATTGGAGTTGTTTCAGGCAGTTGAAAGGGTTTTTAGTTTCTACTAATTGAGGTGGAGCTTGATGGATATTATGCAGATTATAGGGTTAGCATTAGTAGCTGCTATAGTTTCTGTCTTCTTAAAGGAAACCAATTCATATACAAGTGCTTTATTGGTCAGTGTGGTCGTAGGCATCATAATTTTTGTAGCTCTTTTGGATGATGTTGCTTATATTCTGAAATCTTTAGAGGAGTTAGCTGTTAAGGCAAAAGTTAACCAAGTTTATTTATCAACTGTTCTTAAAATAATCGGGCTGGCTTATATAGCTGAATTCGGGACGCAAATTTCCCGGGATGCCGGAGAGACTGCTATTGCAGGCAGGATTGAATTTGCGGCAAAAGTTTTGATCTTAGTTCTAGCTGTTCCCATTTTTACTGCAGTATTTGAAACAATTATTCGGTTGCTGCCATGAGGTGATACAAAATGTCTAAGGGGTGGGCAATTCTTTTTTTCTTTATATTGCTGTTTTTATTACCTGCTAATAATGCATTAGCGGAAGGTGGTTTTCAACAACCGGAAATTGACACAGGGGAATTGGAAGGGTTTTTAAAAAACCTGGATAGGGAGCTGGATGAAAAATTTCCTGAATTAAGCATTAGTAACCTTTTTGAGGATCTCAAAAAAGGCAAATTTAAATTTGATTTTGCTGCCATTCTGCAGACTTTGCTTAATTACTCCTTCAAGGAATTATTAGCTAATTCACATTTTATGGGACAAATACTCGTGTTGGTTATTTTGTCCGCAATTCTAAAAAACCTAAATTCCGCCTTTGAACAGGCAACTATCAGTAAACTTGCTAATTCCGTAATTTTTTTAGCTGTGGTTTCAGTAGTTTTATATTCCTTTAATCATGTAATCAAAATTGGCACAACAGCTATTGAACAGGTAATGGACTTCATCTATGCACTTCTTCCTGTTTTACTGACCCTGATTGCAGCCATCGGAGGCTTTACAACCGCTACTGTTGTTCACCCTTTTGTTTTAGCAGGTATCAGTATTTTAGGCAGTTTAATAATAAAGATCGTTTTCCCGTTAATCTACTTTGCCTCCGTGATGATGGTTGTTGCTTCTGTTTCCGAACAGTTTCAAGTTAGCAGTTTTGCGAACCTACTAAAGGAAATCAGCATCGGTGTTCTTGGATTATTTCTGACAATTTTTATTGGGATACTTTCTATTCAGGGAACGGCTAGTGCGATGGCCGATGGCGTGGCATTAAGGACGGCCAAATTTCTAACGGGCAGTTTTATTCCTATTGTCGGAAAAGTTTTTTCCGAAGCATTAGAGACAGTCATAGGTACAACCTTATTATTGAAAAGCGCGGTCAGCCTCATAGGTGTTATCGTTGTAGTTATTATTTGTCTTTTGCCGGCAATAAAAATTATAGCCATCTTTCTTATCTATAGGTTAACGGCCGCCATAGTGCAGCCCTTTGGCGAGGTTGGGATTGCAAAGATGCTGGAGAGCTTATCAGGGATAATGATTGTAATTTTTGGGACTGTGGTAGCCGTTGGTTTAATGTTTTTTATTGTAATTACAATTATTGCCGGTTTAGGTAACATGACCGTCTTTTTGAGATAATTCAGGGGGGTAGCACGGTGCAAGGGTTGCAAACAATTATTGCTAATCTAACAATATTATTGTTTTTTGGTTTTTTTATGGAGCTATTACTGCCAAACAATAGCTTTAAAGGCTACTTAAAGGTAATACTCGGCTTATTTATTATAATCACCTTGTTAACACCGGTGCTAAATCTATTACATCAACAAATTGATATAAGATTGGTCTTCGAGGCTGAAGGTTCTGAAAGTAAGTTGGGATCAATTATCCAGCAAAGCAAAGAATTGGAGAAAAAGCAAGAAGAAGCCGCTCTTGAAATGACAAAAGCACATCTTGAGGATCAAATTGAAGGGATGCTGTCTTTTACCTACGGCATAATTGCTCCGAAGGTGGCGTTAACTTTAGAGGGTAAAAGCTTAAAAGAACAAGAGGTCTGCCAAGTTACAATAATCATTAATGAATTACAACAAAATTTAAGTTTTAAAAAAGTTGAACCGGTTGAAGAAGTAACGGTTAATCAGCGAAACCTTTTGGTTGGACAGGAGGTAAGGACCGGGGGAAATGCTCTTTCCTCAAATTTAATTGCACAGATTCGGTTGGGAGTAGGTGCTTACCTGAATGTGGAACCTGAAAAGATTAATATTTTGATTGAAAACCCATAAAGGAACGGGGGTTGTTCTTCTTGGGCAGTGAAGAAACTAAAAAAAGGCTTTTGGATCACTTTTTTGAGCAGCCAAAGCAAACAATCTTTTTGCTGACAGGTATCTTTTTAATAGGTGTTTTACTTTTTATGACCAGCCGCCTAGGCGTATCGCCAGTAAATGAAGGCTTGGTTTCCGTGGCAGAGGTTTCCGTTGATACCTTAATTAGGGAAGAGGAAAGAGAATTGGAGCTAAGGTTGGAGAAAATTTTGTCCCAGATCCAAGGGGCCGGGCAAGTTGAGGTGGCAGTTTTTTTGGCTGCTGGTACCAGTTATGAGTATGCGATAAATGTATCTGCCAATCAAAGAGTGATTGATGAAAAAGACCAAGGAGGTGGTGTTAGGTTAACAACCGAAAATAATTCTTCAGATCAATATGTGTTGATCAGGGGCAATCAAGCCGGTTTAGAACAACCGATAATTATAAGGGAAACTAGGCCACAGATTTTAGGGGTCTTGGTAGTTGCGGAAGGAGCCAGGGATGCCCAGGTAAAAAATAAGCTGACCAGGGCAGTGGAAACAGCCTTGGGTTTAGAAATACATCGAATTCAAGTCTTATCAAGGAGGTAAAGTAAATAAGATGACTATAATTACCAGTAGGCGCACAGTTTTTGTTGTGTTAATAGTTTTAGCTTTAGTATTTTTATATCTTAGTTTTGAAGAAGGGAAAAAGCTTAAAAACGAATCCGCTGCTGATAGCCTTGTCGGTTTAGAGGTTGGCGGCGAAGAATTTAGTTTGGAGGCGGAAGGCAGCTATGAAATTGAAAATGATCAATTTGAAGATTTTGATGAAAATAATTTTTTTATGGAATACCGTTTAAAAAGAGACAGGCAACGTGCACAAGAGATAGAGATGTTGCAAACTATGTTTAATTCTGCAAGCGTGGCTGATGAGGTCCGTCAGGAGGCTTTACATAAGGTGCTGCAGTTAACTAACTCTCTTGATCAGGAACTAACGTTGGAAACACTAATAATTGCCAAAGGCTACGAGGACGCAGTAACTTTTATACAAGAAAATCAGGTTACAGTGGTGGTAAAGGATGATGGCTTTGATAACAAAGATGCCGTTAAAATTGCGGATTTAGTGCATAGAACAACAGGAATTCCCCTGTCCAAGATTACCATTTTCGCTAAAAGTTAATAATTCGACAGGAATTATGTATACATGGGCTAAAGCTGTTGCGGCGGGGTAAGAGCGAACTTATAATGTACAATAAAGATCAAACTATGAAGCCCTGATAATCCATCAAGGGTTTTTTTGGAGGTAAAGTAATGAAAAGGCTCAGGTTAACGGATACCACTTTAAGAGATGGACATCAAAGTTTGTGGGCAACAAGAATGCGTACAAAAGACATGTTGCCTATTATCGAAAAAATTGATAATGTCGGTTATTATTCATTAGAGGTTTGGGGCGGGGCAACTTTTGATGTTTGTTTAAGATACCTTGGGGAGGATCCTTGGGATAGGCTGCGGGTTCTTCGCAAAAGAGTTAAAAATACAAAATTGCAAATGCTGTTGAGGGGTCAATCCCTGGTGGGTTACCAGCATTATCCGGATGATGTAGTTCGCTCCTTTATAGATAAAGCCGTTCATAACGGGATGGACATCATCAGGGTGTTTGATGCTTTGAATGATCTCAGAAATATGCAAATACCTATTGAAGCGATAAAAAAGGCCGGGGCGCATGCTCAAGGGACTGTAGTTTACACCATCAGTCCTGTTCATACTGTGGAGCATTATCTGGACACAGCTCTGAAGCTTCAGGAAATTGGTGCGGATTCCATCTGCTTAAAGGACATGGCAGGGCTTTTATCGCCTCATAATGCCTTTGAACTCGTCAAGCTTTTTAAAGAAAGGCTGGAGATACCAATTCAATTACACAGCCATTATATTGGCGGCTTGGCGGTAGGTGCCTATTTAGAAGCGGCAAGTGCGGGAGTGGATGTTGTTGATACCGCTTCGGTGCCTTTAGCCTTTGGTGCTTCTCAGCCGCCGGTGGAGACAATTGTAAGAGCATTGTCCAATACAGACCATGATACAGGCTTGGATCTCGATTTATTATTTGAAATAGCCCACTATTTTGATGAACTCAGAAAAGAATTGGGTTACGAGAGAGGTGTAACCAGAATTACCGACATGCAGGTTTTTGGTCATCAAGTACCGGGAGGAATGATCACAAATTTGGTTTCTCAACTAAAGGAACAAAACTCCTTGCCTAGATTAAATGAAGTTTTGGCTGAAATTCCAAGAGTGAGAAAAGAACTGGGCTATCCTCCCCTGGTCACCCCCACAAGTCAAATTGTAGGCACACAAGCTGTTTTAAATGTGATTACAGGGGAAAGGTACAAGCTGGTCCCCGGTGAGGTTAAGGCCTATTTAAAGGGTGCCTATGGCCGTCCACCAGGTGAAGTGGATCTGGAGATTAGGGGACGGATTATTAAAGAAGGTGAAGTTTGTTATCAAAGGCCGGCGGATAAACTGGAACCGAGGCTGGAAAGGGCAAGGCAAGAGTTAAAAGGAATAGTAGAGACCGAGGAAGATGTTCTATCCTATTGTTTGTTTCCGCAAGTAGCAATGAAGTTTTTTGAGGATAGAAGGTCAGGCTTGTTAGATAGCATGAAAGCGGAGAAGGGTGTAAACAAGGAAGTTTTCGGGAAAGATTCAGAAAGGGGAGGGAAAATAAAGATGGATTTAAAAGAAATTAATGACTTGATTAAAACCTTGGAAATATCCGGCATGAGTGAATTTAATTTAGAAACCGGGGAGATAAAATTATTGATAAAAAAATACTCAAATGAGGATGTAAATCAAAAACTGTTAGATAAAAGTTTTAGTGAAAATATAAACATGGGGGTTAAAAACGAGCAAAGGCAGGAAGTCGCGAGCAAACATCATGTTTTGAAATCCCCTATGGTTGGAACATTTTACAAGGCCCCAAATCCCGATGAGAATCCCTTTGTTAAAATAGGTGATTTGGTGAAGCCCGGTCAAACTATTTGTATCGTTGAAGCCATGAAATTGATGAATGAAGTTGAAGCGGATGTATCCGGCTATATCGTGGATGTGCTTGTGAAAAACGGTGAAATGGTGGAATACGGGCAAGAATTATTTCTGATTGAAGAGGTCTGAACCATGTTTAAAAAAATATTAGTGGCCAATCGCGGTGAAGTGGCAGTACGTGTAATTCAAGCTTGCCACGAATTAGGAATTAAGACTGTTGCGGTTTATTCCGAGGCAGATAAAGATGCCCTTCATGTAAAACTAGCGGGTGAAGCCATTTGTATCGGGGCACCAAACTCCAATAGCAGTTATTTAAATATTTCTAACTTAATAACAGCTGCCAAAATGACTAAAAGTGACGCAATCCACCCCGGTTACGGTTTCCTGTCCGAAAACCCCTTTTTTGCCGAAATGTGCTTAAATTCCGACCTTGTTTTTATCGGGCCCTCGCCCAAAAGTATAAGAGTAATGGGGGCAAAGGCTAGGGCCAGGGAAGTAATGCAACAAGCCGGGGTACCCGTGGTTCCCGGTTCAACTGGGATCTTGACCGACTCCAGCAAGGCAGCGAATTGTGCGGCGAAAATGGGGTATCCTGTTATTGTGAAAGCCTCAGCAGGCGGGGGGGGCAAAGGGATGCGAATTGTACAAAATGAAGATGGTTTGGACCAAGCAATAAAAATGGCACAAAGAGAAGCAGAAGCCGCCTTTGCTGACAACAGCGTTTATTTGGAGAAATATTTAGAAGAACCGCGCCATATCGAGATACAAATTTTAGCGGATCAGCATGGCAATATTATTCATTTGGGGGAAAGGGACTGTTCCTTGCAGAGGAGACATCAAAAAATCCTAGAAGAAGCACCGGCCTATGGGCTTTCCACGGAAATTAGAAATGAAATGGCAAAAGCAGCCATAGCTGCGGCCAGATCTGTCGGTTATTTTGGTCTAGGTACGGTAGAGTTTTTATTGGATCGCAATGCCAATTTTTATTTTATGGAAATGAATACACGTCTGCAGGTTGAACACCCGATTACGGAAATGATCACCGGTGTAGATTTAGTTAAAGAACAAATCAAGATAGCCCGTAACTTACCTCTTTCAATCAGACAAGAGGAAGTATCCTTTCGAGGGGCGGCTATTGAATGTAGAATTAATGCGGAGGATGCAAAGAATGGATTTAAACCGAATCCCGGAGTTATAACAAAGCTCTATGTACCGGGGGGATTTGGTGTTAGATTCGATTCGCATATTTACGAAGGCTACAAAATACCACCCTACTACGATTCGTTAATCGGCAAAATGATTGTTTGGGGGGTAAGCAGGGAAGAAGCTATTAAAAAGATGAAACGGGTTTTAAGCGAATTAATTATTGAAGGTGTTGAAACTACAGCCCGCTTTCATTTGCAAGTTCTAGATAATGCCTTTTATCAAAAAGGGGATATCTATACTAACTTTATTCAAAGGCGTGTTCTCGGTGCCTAAAGACAAAAGCTGAAGGTCAAAATTTTGTTTCAATTGCTAATTAGCGTTTTTTCAGGATAACATTGTCAAAACAAACTACTCTTTGGTATACTAGGCATACAGTTAAAAATAAATAGAAAGGGGTATGATTATGGCTGATTCGGAAAAGAAAACTGATCTGAAAGTTAATGAGCAAGGAACTGTAAAAATTGCAGATGAAGTGGTTGCCATTGTTGCCGGTTTAGCGGCCACCGAGGTTAGTGGAGTGGCGGGTATGAGCGGCGGTATTGCAGGCGGTATTGCGGAGATGTTAGGCCGGAGAAACTTAGCTAAGGGTGTAAAGGTGGAGGTAGGTGAAAAGGAAGCAGCGGTTGATATTTTTGTTATTGTAGAATTTGGAGTAAGGATTCCCGATGTTTGTTTAAAGATTCAACAAGATGTTAAACAAGCAATTGAGGGCATGACCGGTCTTAAGGTTGTGGAAGTAAATATTCATGTACAAGGAGTTGAATTCCCTCAAGCCGAAAAGCCCGAGGAAGAACAGCGAGTTAGGTAAAAGAAGGGGGATTTAACTGATGAAGCATTATCAGAACGTTTTAATAGGTATCTATAGTTTGCTAATAGCCGCCTTAGCTTTGCTGGTAACTTTAGTAGCCTTGGGTTGGGATTTGCCCATGAAAACCATAGAAGCAGCCTTAGCTCAGCAACAAACCAGTTGGGTTGTTGCGGCAGTTGCTATTTTGGTCTTTTTGCTGACGCTAAAACTGTTTTTTGATAGTTTTCGTAGCGATGGAAGGCTGTTGGCTTACATTAAACCAATGCCTTTGGGCGAAATTCATATAACTCAGGACGCTATTGAGAACATGATCAGGAAATCCCTGCAATCAATTGACGGAATCTCCGGTGTAAATCCCAAAATTAAATGTACACCCGAAGGTGTGGCACTCTTACTTAAAATGCAGCTTCTACCAGAAACAAATATTCCCGAGATTAGCCAGCAAATTCAGGGCGCTGTCAAAGAATATCTGGAGACCCACGCGGGCATTAATCTACTGGAAGCAAAAGTTGTGGTGGAGGCTACGGCATCCGGAAATAGGACAAGGGTTAACTGATAGAGGTGATACTTTTGAAGTGGGAAGAAATGATTAAGTACATTTGGCAGGAGCACCGAGGCAAAGCTTTGGGCGTAATAATTGGGTTGTTTTTCGGGGTTTTCACTGCGGTGTTAGGTTTTTGGAAAACCTTTTTTATCACAATTTGCATTATTTTAGGCTACCTTGTTGGTAAAAGGGCAGATGAACAAGGTAGCCTCAGACGGTTTCTTGATCGCTGGTTTGATGAATAAATTCCTTTGAGGTGACACAGTTGAGCAGAAAAACTAGTCGGGTAAAAGCGATGCAAGCATTATTTCAAATAGATGTTGGTCACATTAGTCCGGAAAAGGCTCTTTGCTATACTTTTGATACAGAGCGGGCAACTGACCTTGCTAATGAATTTGGGCCTTCACTGGTTCTGGGAGTTTTGGAAAATCAAGATGCAATTGATGAGTTAATCGCCCGGAAGTCACCGGAATGGGATTTAAAAAGGATGGCAAGTGTGGAAAGAAGTGTTCTTCGCCTGGCTGTTTATGAATTACTATTTACAAAAGATACACCTTACAAAGTTATAATTAACGAGGCGATTGAACTGGCTAAGTCCTATAGTGATCATGAATCAGGGGCCTTTGTTAATGGGGTGCTGGACGAAATATGGCGGACCTGTAAGCGGGAAGCAAGTAGCTAAGTAGGAGTTTGATTGTGGGTATTATAGTTGGCATCGACACAAGTTGTTACACTACCAGCATAGCTATCATGAATCAGGAACTAAAGCTGATCAAGGAACACCGTCTGGTACTGAAGGTTCCTCAGGGGAAAAGAGGTTTACAGCAATCACAGGCGGTGTTTCAGCATGTGCAAAACATGAAAACCATTTTCCAAGGAATAAAAGAGGCTATTAAAAGTGAGAATATTTTGGCGATAGCTGCCAGCACAAGACCTAGGCCAATGAAAGATTCCTACATGCCGGTTTTTACAGTCGGGGAATCACAAGGGCGGGTCTTAGCGGAGTTTTTTGGGGTCCCTTTTTGGGCAACATCACACCAGGAAGGCCACCTGTTAGCTGGTCTTTGGTCAAGTGAGTTGGATTGGGATGCTGATTTTTTAGCAGTGCATTTATCCGGCGGAACATCGGAGCTGCTACGAGTTTCCGGTGCAAAAGGGGAAGAAATCTTTAAAATTGACTATTTAGGGGGAACATTGGATTTACACGCGGGCCAATTTGTAGACCGCATCGGTGTAGCTATGGGTTTACCTTTTCCGGCAGGAGTGCATTTGGAGAAACTGGCAACAGCATCCAAGAGTCAGGATACATACATCCCCTCTTATGTCAGCGGTTATAACTTCAGTTTTTCGGGCGGGGAGACTCACGCTTTAAAATTGATAGAGGAAGGCCATCCTTTTGAAACGGTTGCCAGAGCAATAGAAAATTGTATAACTAAAACCATTGAAAAGGTGGCACTTGAGGGCATAAAGAACACAGGTCTAAATAAAATTTTGCTGGTAGGCGGGGTGGCGGCAAATCGGCATCTAAGAAAGAAACTATCTTTAAGACTGGAACACGCTGCCGTCGGAGGGGAGCTGTTTTTTGCAGATCCTTATTACAGTACAGATAATGCAGTGGGAACGGCACTGTCGGGTTTAATTGCCCGGCAAAGAGGGATATTAAAAAGAGCTTTTACAAATTTTTGATAAAGGGTTAAACAAAAATAAATAGAATAAGCTATTAGCTAAATTTTAAGTTGACAGGGGGAACGCATTTTGTACGAAATTTTAAAAAAAGAGGTTTTTTCGCCTACACTAAAATTGATGGACATAAAGGCACCAGAAATAGCGAAAAAAGTTAAACCAGGACAGTTTGTAATTTTGAGAATTAATGAGCAAGGCGAAAGAATACCATTGACCGTAGCAGATTTTGACAGAAGCTTGGGCACTATTACTATTATCTTCCAGGAAGTAGGACACTCAACCACTGAACTAGGCAAGTTGGAAGCGGGGCAGTCTTTGCTAGATTTTGTAGGCCCTTTGGGAGAGCCGACTTTAATTGAAAACTTTGGCAAAGTAATTTGCATAGGCGGCGGTGTTGGAATCGCTCCTGTATTTCCAATTGCAAGGGCCCTCAAGGAAGCGGGAAATGAAGTAATATCTATAATAGGTGCAAGATGCGCCGACTTGCTTTTCTGGGAAAAGGAAATGGAAATGGCCAGTAATCGTTTGTTAGTAGCTACGGATGACGGTTCCTATGGCAGACAAGGATTTGTAACTGACATCTTAAAAGAAATTATGATGGAAGAAAAAATTGATCAAATCTGGGCAATCGGTCCTGTTGTGATGATGAGGGCTGTTTCTGAATCAACTAAAGCGGCAGGAATTAAAACCATTGTAAGTATGAATCCCATCATGGTGGATGGGACAGGTATGTGTGGTGCTTGCCGTGTTGCTGTTGGGGATGAAACAAAATTTGCCTGTGTTGATGGCCCGGAATTCGATGGGCATTTAGTAGACTGGCAATTGGCTCTAAGACGTAGTAATATGTATAAACAAGAAGAAAAGCAAATTATAGAACATCATAAATGCGGGGGTGATTGCGGATGTCAATAATTAAACATAAGACTCCAATGCCAACTCAGGATCCGGAGATCAGAATTAAAAATTTTAGCGAAGTTGCTCTAGGCTATACTCCGGAAGAGGCGATTAAAGAGGCCCAACGTTGCATTCAATGTAAAAGACCCTTTTGCATTGAAGGTTGCCCTGTCAACATAAATATACCTGATTTTATTCTTAAAATCCGTGAAAATGATTTTTTTGGTGCAGCAGTTAGTATTATGGAATATAACAATTTGCCCGCAATTTGTGGTAGGGTTTGCCCCCAAGAAAGTCAATGCGAGAAACTTTGTGTGGTGGGGAGAAAAAATGAACCGGTTGCAATTGGCCGTTTAGAGCGTTTCGCGGCGGACTATGCAATGAAACATAATCAAGTAAAACCGGAAAAACCAATTAGCAATGGAATGAAGGTTGCTGTTGTGGGAGCCGGCCCTTCGGGCCTCACTTGTGCTGGAGACCTACGTAAAAAGGGTTACGATGTTGAAGTTTTTGAGGCTTTACATGTGCCCGGCGGGGTACTCATGTACGGCATACCTGAATTTCGTTTACCCAAAGCGGTGGTACAACAAGAAATAGATATGATCAGGGATTTAGGAGTTGAAATTAAGGTCAATAGCGTTGTGGGTAAACTTGATACCGTCAATGAGCTGTTGGCTAAAGGTTTTGATGCTGTGTTTATAGGTACTGGCGCAGGTTTGCCCTACTTTTTAAATATTCCGGGAGAAAACCTCAATGGTGTTTATTCAGCCAATGAGTTTTTAACCAGAGTTAATTTAATGAAAGCATATTTGTTTCCTGAATATGCAACACCGATTCAGATCGGCAAACGGGTTGCAGTTTGCGGGGCCGGCAATGTGGCCATGGATGCCGCTAGAACAGCCTTGCGTTTGGGTGCCGAGGAGGTATATATAGTTTATCGTCGTTCTGAGACTGAAATTCCCGCTAGGCGTGAAGAATTGGAACACGCTATTGAAGAAGGGGTACAATTAAAACTACTGACCAGCCCCGTTGAGGTCCTGGGCAATGAAGACGGTTGGGTCAAAGGTCTAAAATGCTTAAAATACGAATTAGGGGAGCCGGATGCATCGGGGAGGAGGAGACCGATAGCTATTGAAGGTTCTGAATTCGTGATGGAAATGGACACCGTGGTGATGGCTATAGGACAAGGTCCAAACCCCTTGGTGCCAGCCACTACACAAGGCTTGGAAACTAATAAATGGGGCAATATTATAGCAGATGAAGAAACAGGACAGACTTCAATTGAGGGGGTATTTGCCGGTGGAGATATCGTAACCGGAGCAGCCACGGTTATTTTAGCTATGGGAGCAGGCAAAAAGGCAGCTAATGCAATAGATCGTTATTTGCAGGGAAAACAAAAAAACAACCTAATTTAAGTTTGAAAGTAAAACTATCATAAGAATCAATTGAAAGGAGCAGGTGTTGTTGGCAAAATTAATTGATGGAAGAGCCATAGCGGCGGAAATTAGGGAGGAAGTAAGGTTAGAAGCTGAACAATTGCGAAGCAATGGAATTACACCAAAATTGGCGGTAATTTTGGCAGGGGATGACCCGGCATCAGTAGTCTACGCAAATTCTAAAAAAAGGGCAGCGGAGAAAGTTGGCATTGATTTTGAGCTCTTTACTTTAGCGGAAGATGTTCCGGAAGAAGAAATTCTGACTTTAATCCACAAATTAAACGCGGATGCCTCTGTGCACGGTATCATGATTGAACTACCTTTGCCCGGTCACTTATCCAAAGAGAAGATAATGGAAGCGGTAAACCCTTTAAAAGATGTTGATGGGGTGCATCCTGTTAATCGGGGTTATATTTTAAGCGGGCAGGAGGGCCTTTTTCCCGCAACTCCTCAAAGCTGTGTAGAGGTCTTGTTGCGCTCCGGTGTTGAGATTAAGGGTAAACATGCAGTGATTGTCGGGAGAGGGGAAACTGTCGGCAAACCTTTGGTATTTTTATTGCTGAAATATCATCCCACTATTACCATCTGTCACTCCCGAACTCCGGATTTGGGTTACCATACCCGTCAAGGAGATATTGTAATAGCAGCGGTAGGGAAGGCGCACATGATTACCAAGGACATGATAAAACCCGGTGCAATTGTTGTAGATGCAGGAATTAATGAAATAGAAGGCGGCATTACCGGAGATGTGGATTATGAAGCCGTCAGGGAAGTGGCCGGTGCCATTACCCCGGTACCCGGTGGAGTTGGTTCTTTGACTACTGCGTTGCTTTTTAAAAATGTCTTATTGGGAATCAAACTTCAAGGGGCAAATAATTAAATTGATGGAGGATTACGAAATGGACAATATCTTCGACTCTTCTTTAAAACAGGTGTTGGAGGCTTCGGCCTCCGATGCACCAACTCCGGGTGGGGGCAGTGTGTCTGCTATGGTGGCAAGCTTCGGGGTTGCTATGGTATCCATGGTGGGAAATTTAACTGTCGGTAAGGAAAAGTATAAAGATGTGGAACCTCAGACCAAAGAACTTTTAGCGAAGACTGAAGATCTCTTACTGAAGCTAGAAAAACTGGTAGCAGATGATATGAAGGTCTTTGGAAAATTTATGGATGCTTTAAAACTGCCTAGGGAGACCGATGAGGAAAAATCCAGGAGAGCCCAAAAAATGCAGGAAGCCCTAAAAGCCGCCACAGATACCCCCATGGAAATTGCAAGGGTTTGTCTGGATGGGCTGGTTTTGGCGGAAGAATTATCGCTGTATGGTAATAAAGGCGCAATCAGTGATGTGGGGGTTGCGGCTTACGTGGCGGAAGCCGCCTTAAATAGTGTACTTTTGAGTGTGGACATAAATCTTCCGGGAATTAAGGATGCCGACTATGTAGATAGAATTCAGGCGGAAAAGTATGCTTTAATTGTGCAGGCAAGAGATTTAAAAGAGAAGGCCGTTGCTCAGGTGAGAGAGAGGCTTTAAAAGATGGAACCTCGGTTTAACAAAGTGAGATGTTGGCAAGTTTCCGAGCTAAATAATTATCTAAAGGAATTATTAAATAGTAACCCTTTTTTAAATAATCTTTGGATAAAAGGTGAAATCTCCAACTTAAAAAAGCCCGGTTCCGGCCACTTGTTCTTTACCGTTAAGGATCAAGGTAGTTCTATTAAAGCTGTAATGTTCAAATCGCGGGCAGGCAGTTTGTTAGTGCCTTTAAAAAATGGGATGGAGGTTCTGTTGCGAGCCTCCCTTTCTATTTACGAAAGGGATGGAATATATCAACTCTATGTAGAAGAAGTCCAGCCCTTGGGAATTGGCGATTTGCACAAAACCTTTGAATTATTAAAAGAAAAACTATTAAAAGAGGGTCTTTTTGACACCGATCGGAAAAAACCTTTACCTAAATTACCTTTGCGGATTGGTCTCGTTACCTCCTTAACAGGCGCGGTCATACAAGACATGCTTAGAATATTTCGAGAAAGGTTGCCAAAAGCAAATATTATTGTTTCTCCTGCTGCTGTGCAAGGCCCGGAGGCTCCAGAGGCAATTGTCAAAGGAATAAAACTTTTGAATCGACATGGGCAGGTTGATTTAATTGTTCTTGCCAGAGGAGGCGGGTCACTGGAGGAGTTATGGGCTTTTAATACAGAAATTGTTGCTAGAGAAATTTCTAGCTCGAAAATCCCCGTTATTTCCGCGGTAGGCCACGAAACTGATTTTACAATAGCGGATTTAGTTGCTGATCTGAGGGCCCCGACCCCTACGGCGGCAGCAGTTATTGCCGTTCCGGATTATCGGGAAGAATTTAATAAGCTTAACAACCTCCTGGACAAGGCAACCGGCAGGTTGTCAACTTTAATGGAAGTTGAATGGGATAAATTAAAAAACATAAAAGACTTAACGGTTTTGGGAAAACCTGAAAAATTATTTGCTATGCATTTAAGTGAATTAAGTCAAGTGTTCGAAAAAGCTGAAACACTCGCTAAGGTATATTTAGAAGGCAAATCAAATAAGTTATATTTCCTGACCGAAAAAATTGATGGCTTAAGCCCTCTGAAGGTGTTGAGGAGGGGTTACGCAATTTGTCAGGACCATAAAAAAACAATTATAACTTCCGTCAATGAGGTGGAAGTAAATCAGGCTTTTGAGGTAAGATTAAAAGATGGTTATTTGGATTGTCTGGTACAGGGGGTGAAGGTTGTCAATGATTGAAAAAGTAGGCGATAGACCCTATGAGGAGGCCTTTAAAGAGATTGAAGCATATGTTGCTCTTTTGGAGAAAGGCGAATTAAGTCTGGATGAAACGCTTAACCACTTTGAAAAGGCTGTCAGGTTGATAAAATATTGTAAGGGTCTTTTAGACGGTGCCGAAAAAAGGGTAGCTATTTTGTTGGAAACGGAAGACGGGGAGTTAAAATTGGAAAATTTGTTTTAAAGGTGGGAAACTGGTGAGCAATTTAGAAGCTTATTTAAAAGAAAAAAAAGAGTTGATAGATCTAGCCTTACCTTTATATTTGCCGCCTGTTGATACATATCCGGGAATTATCCATGAAGCTATGCATTACGGCGTAACCGCGGGGGGCAAAAGATTAAGACCAATCCTAGCCTTGGCTACGGCTGAGCTGGTGGGTTTTGATGATCAAAAGGCCATAATGCCCTTATTATGTTCACTAGAATATATTCACACATATTCTTTAATACATGATGATTTACCCGCTATGGATGATGATGATTTCAGAAGGGGCAAACCTTCCTGCCATCGTGTGTTTGGCGAAGGAATTGCTATTTTGGCGGGGGATGCTTTATTAACTTATGCCTTTGAGTTACTAACAAGTTTAGCTAAACCTCGGGGCCCCTTTGCAGAAGAATTAGTATTACGAATGCTTGTTAGAATCAGTAGTGCTATAGGGACAAAGGGTTTAATAGGCGGCCAAGTGGTGGATCTGGAGTCTGAGAATAAAAAGGTAGATTTGGTAACCCTAGAATTTATTCATAAGAATAAGACTGCCGCCCTATTTAAAACTGCCATGGTCGCAGGAGCAATTTTAGGCAACGGCTCAAAAAAACAGTTGGCTGCTATTGAATTGTATGCGGATGCTTTCGGCTTGGCTTTTCAGATAACCGATGATATTCTTGATGTAAAAGGTGATTTTGCCTTGCTTGGTAAAGAGGTAGGTAGTGATGAAAAAAAACATAAGGCAACTTATCCCGGCCTATTAGGGTTGGAAACGGCAGAAAAATTAGTGCTTAAATGTATTGCGGAAGGTAAGGCCGCACTTAATATCTTTGGCAGTAAAAGTGAAAGACTGGGAGCATTAATTGAATATATCGCAAATAGAAAAGTTTAATTTTAGGCAGGTAACGAGGTTTTAGAGGAATAATGCAATAGTTTCTTGCCCAATAGCTAAACAAATGTTATTATATTATAGCTTAATGTTGATTATTCTTATTATGTGAGTGGTGCAGTATTCTAGTCAGAATGGCTAATTCTGAAGACGGGCCTAAAAATCCGTTAAAGGGCACATCGATGAAGTTCCTGGTGCTGGCTGCCGACGCCCCGTTGGGGGTTGGTGCTGGGAGTTAAGGGGGATAGGGCGATCTACAAGGGCATGTAGGCGTTGACCCTACCCCCGTGGAGACCCAACTTCGTGGCCTCGTCTAATGGGCGAGTGGTACGGCTTGGGATAGAAACCTGCAATTCGGTATTAAGCTGGGTGCAGTGTAGCCTGCCTTGAGCGGTAAAGGTGAATAGTGGGAATTCTTATCCATCTGTTTATGGCCGTAAACTTTTGGATATGCTGCTTGAAACCTTTATTGCAAAAGAGGCTAGGAATTGGCACATCTGTCGAGGAAATCTCC
>Ga0265293_10000864_pt1 | contig 70075 bp, 125 predicted proteins | sample Munlanlewell138R_FD_192505 | JGI IMG/M metagenome (GOLD analysis project Ga0265293, IMG submission 192505) | Leachate microbial communities from a municipal landfill in Southern Ontario, Canada - Leachate well 138R | ecosystem: Engineered > Solid waste > Landfill > Unclassified | place... | reverse complement strand
CTTCGGGGGTGGGATTCCTTGCGGCCGCTATTGCTCCATATATAATTAAGTATGTCTCACCATTGTATTCAAACACCCTGCCTCTAGTTACATCACTTTTGCTAGAGATATCAGCAAACTCTTGATCATCGTGAGACTTTGACTTATAAGACCCAATTATTTTATTTGAAGCACTATCGTAGTACCAAACATATTTAACGTTGTTAGGGTTATGTCCAGCCATAATAAGCAAGCGCGGGTCTATGTCTATCGCCTCTTTAACAAACCTCTTTAAGGGCGGTTGATTTACGTGCTCTTTTATATATGCAGACAAACGTTCGACTTCGTTCATTATATCTTCCCTCTATTTACTACAGGGCTACACCCAGTAATCATCGTATACGCCCTAATCAGGTCGCCATCCGTATCATAAAGACCTCTATGCACATTGGCATTGCCTATTAGGTTAGAAATGGTATCAAACCCGTAGTTTATAACATCCATTGAAATCGTATCCATAACTTCAGTACCAGCAACAACAACGCATGCCGATTCCCTAGCAGTAGTATAATCAACCATATCAGCTAACAACGTCTTCTTTAGGTTATCTTGTAAAGCCTGCGACAACTGTTCATCCTTGCCTAAGTCTACCCTAGTAACGCCCAAAACTGCTAGCCCCGGAGTAGTAAGAACTGTTTTATAGTCTTCCCTATCAAAGGTTGTATATCCAGACTCCTGCTTAGATAAGTAATTAAACATCTGGAACAAACCTGTTATAGTATCATTTATAGAAGGCCAAAACTTAGTTGGTGGAATGCCTCTATAAAGCTTCTCTATCTTAGCGTTATCTATCAAAATAACAGGCCCTATCAATCCTTGATCTGCTATGTCAAACATATCTTCTTGAACTTTTTTGTTGTTCACTTGTATTGTAGCCGACTTAAGCTCCCCATCCGTAGGTAACGCCGCAATAACTATTACGTCTTTTGCAGGATTTACATGCTTCAAATAATCCAAATACTTTGTAGCAATCGATATAAGCACGGGACACGATCCTGCACCTGTACCACCACCAAACCCAACACATATAATTATCTTATCAACATTACCAAAAACTTGGCGCATCTTATCAAACACTTGTTGTGAAGATTCCTGTGCAGCCCTAGCGCCTTTCTCCATCGACTTGCCAGATCCCTCAAGATGCCCTATCCTAAGCTTTTGCTCTGCAGGCATCTCCAACGGGTTCAAATCAGACAATGATGTATTCACTGCTATAGACTTCTGATAACCTAAATCAAAGAACGACTTAGCTATCCGACACCCCGCTTGCCCCGATCCTATAACGCCAAAGTCTAGCGAACCTTCGTAAGTATTTATAAGACCTAAAGCAGACGTCACCTCGTCCTCTGGTACCTGAAAGTTCTCTAAAGGTATTTCTGGTATATTTATCATTTGCATCCTCCATCCGACAGTTTTAACTCTTTTATCCCAAACCTATCTTTAATACCCTGATCGACAGATTCTAACAAGTCAGACAAATCTTCCCCATCTTGATTTATTATATATACAATCGGTGTTTTAACTTTCATGGACGCCTTATCAACCAAATCTAAAAGCTGAGTAGGAGTAAACCGATCCATAAACCCTATATAAATCATCAAGAAAAGTTTGCCTTTATATTCAGCAACGCGACCCCTAATCCATTTAGATTTATAGGATATGTCTTTAAATGTTTCTGTATGGTGGGTGTCTTTGGGGTTAGTAGAGCTCCTAAACTCACCTGTAATTAAGGAATACCACCATATACACCTTACATTATCCGCCTTGTGAGACAGCCCCAACAAAAACTTCGGATCTATATCCAAAGCTTCAACCGTCTCGCTTATATGTTTAGACATTTGTTCTACTTCGTTCATTGATCCTCTAAATTTTCTGTGTCTAGGTCTAAAATTAACTTATTTGGTCCAAAAACTTTACCTATCTCACTAGGTTGACCAGTAAGGGTTACATTATAATATACACCAGCGTGGGACCAATTACTAGAATCAGTCTCTACAAACTCTACGTTGGTTACCTTAACGCCTTTAGCTCCTTCTGCTTTAATCTCAGCAGATAAATCCTTGGCAATTAAATCAACATCATCTATTAAATCATAAACCTCATCATCATCTACAATATTCCACTTCTTCTTCAAGTAGGTAGTTATTAAATAATCAACAGCAACTGCCCACTCCCCAGTTACAGAAATGATGCGTTCGTTTAGACTGCTTTGCACTGAATTTACAAAATTCTCAAATGCTTTACTCATTATGCACCTTACTTAATATCAAACTCTACAAACAAACCTTTAGCATATTCTTCTGGAGTCTCACCAGAATCTTCAGCCTGTGAAATCAACTCAAGCAAAACTTGGTAGTCTGGTTGATCCTTCCACCCTGCTTGACTATCATAAAACATATCGTAAAAGAAATCTATATCTGGATCTTCGCGCATATTTTGAGCTTCTTGCCAAGCAAATGCCTGTCTCAACTTCTGCATCATGTCTGGAGTCAACTTATATTTGTCCATCAATTCTTTATGTCTGGCTTTAATTTCTTTCTCACTCGGTGCCTTAAAAACCCTTGCCTCAGTTATAGGGGCAACCTGATTTTTAAATTTGTTCCATAACCCCTCACCTTCAGTTGTAGCAAAGTTACCTTGTATAGTAATAGGAGTATCCGACTGATCTTGTAACTTATTAAGTAAAAGCAACCCATAACCTTGACGCCGATATTCTGGATTAACCTGCACCATCTTTACTGAAGTTTCCCCTTGATACACTGAATAATCCACATACCCTATCTTTTTACCTGATTTATCATAAGCAACGATATATCCGTGGTATTCCTTGCCCAAAGCATCGCCGCCAGTTTCAAAGGTTACTCCAGACTCCATTGCCTCTGTAGTCCTACGCAGGACGTGCTTCTGAGCCGGTTGCACGCCTTCTACTAGTATATCACCTAAAAGTTTGGTCATATTCATCTTTAGCTAACCTTTACACCGTGCTTCTGCAACTTCCTAACCATTATTTTGTACAAGTCATCTAAAAGACCACCATACTCAGCCAAGGTTGTCGCCGCACCTTTGTCTTTACTTCTCAACACGGAATTGTACCCAGTAGGCGGAATTGGATGCGTACTTATATAACCGTTAGCCCTCACAAAGTAATCTTTAAAGTTCCAATCTTTCCATCCATAAATCAACCTAAACTTGGTAGACTTATGTTTCTTCATTATATCACTAGTTAGATCTTTAACAGTTTCCCTATCAGCAGTTGATGTACTCAAGCCGTTATCAAGCGCCATTATCTTCTTATACTGTGGTAACGCAGTTATTTGTTCATACGTGTAGGGTATAGAAGCGTAATACGCTACCTTCTTAGCTTTCTCTGCTGCCCTCTCTGCGGCATAAACCGCCGCCTGTTGCCTGCTCCTATCCAAACAATCTGCATCACTAGCCGGTTTGAAGATGTTAGCTTCATTTATACCCAAAGCTTGCTTTAACGTCTTAGGTACTTGGTTCCACTCTTCTTCGGAAAAGGCAAAAATTTCTGTGGCAATAAATCCGCCGTGCGCTTTTGCTAAAGCCTCATCGCCCGCTTCCATCTTTTGAAACGATTCCGAATCCGGCAAATCACCATTCTCAATATAGTAATTGTGTAGCTCTTCCGCATTCGACACAGCTCTATAGAAAACGTACCCAGGATGCTCTTCCAGGTCGCTCATAAACCTATCGCCCATAAACCTATCAACCCACTGCATCTTTTTAGTTTCCTCGCGTTGCTTTATATCCTCATCGGAAGCAGGTTGGAAGATATCTCTTTCAGACACAATAGACTCATTAGACGCAGGATCGTATATCAACGTACCTTTTTCAATGGCTTGCAGGATGTTAGTATCCTCAATTGCGCTAGTTTCACTATCATCCATATAGCTAAATATCCACCACTCATCAGCAACTGGATCATAACTAACACGCTTGCTAGACCTTATCATTCCGCCACCAATAAGGATCCTAACATCTATAGCTGTCTCACCACTAGCCAATTGCTTCAACTGATCTAAGGACGTTATTTTAATTAGCTTGTGTGGGTTTAACGCATAGCGTTGTGCAACTTCCTCATCAGAAATAGGCTTAAAAATATCTCTAGCTTCTATAAGACCCTGCAACTTTAAGTCATCAATAATAAATTTAGGACTAAAACCGTGTAAGGCGCTCTCAGCATCTCCAGCATCATTATATTCACCCAAATCCCAAACCGCCAAAAGCTTACCTGTTTCCTTATTAGACACTACCTCAATAGCATGCCATATATATTCTAGATGAGGAGAAGGCTGGATGCCTGGCACTGCACCATAGGCAAACACAGTATCAAAGCGCAACCGTTCGTCTTCTGGGTAAATACCGTCCCATAGGCGTATGTATGGGGGTTGCATTGCTTTTACATAATCATCTCTTGTTTCAAACTTACTTATATCCAATTTCTTAAACCTAGAAACCTGCCTCGCATACACTTCTTCTTTTGTAACTGGCTTAAAGATTTCCGCTTCAGACAATTGCTTGGGCCATACATACGCATAGTAGTCAGATTTATAATCAGTTTGTGGATGCCATACTAGTAAATTATAATCTTTATAACTAGCAGAGTAAAAGGTATTCACATTGTTGCCCCATTTAAAATCGCCTAATTCCTTAACGTTTTCCAACCTCTTAAAATTCTGTTCGCTTCCTATAACAATATGTCCAACCTGCTTTGGCGTATGTTGCACTATAAATGTTTTCAGCGGACAGTCTGCAAACGAAAGAATTTTGGGCTTTAACCGCTTCTTAGACCAATCCGCATACACATCCTTCATATCTGCATACAACTTAATACCTGCACGTTGCTTAATATCTTCTGTAGTTGCAGGTTTAAAAATGTCTTCTTCGTTTATTTTTAATGTTTCAGCTATAAGCGTATGCATATATCTAATGTTTCCTTACTGCATTCTCTAACGTGGTAGCAGCTTCTAATATCTCTGCCGTTATATCCTCAATAGCTCTTGGCAAATCCCCATAAGAAAGAATATCGTCAGTACCCCTATCAATAAACCCCAAAATGCGACCAGTAGGATCTACATCCGGCATAAGCCCGCGCGCCTCTAAAAGATCTACTTGGTGTGGAAAGGTACTAAACAACCTGCCATAATCCCATTTAGGGTCAGGGTTTGTTGCATCCCTGTTTGCAACATCCTCAGGCGTAGCAGGCTTAAAGACGTCATCCTCAATAATCGCAGACTCGCCTAAATATTCATCAGCAGTAATATTGCCTTCCATGTAGTTTATTTTCCTGCGCAACAGTTCCACCAAAACATCTACTTCATCGCCATCCAAAGGTTCACTAGATCCACCCTTAAATTTTTGTATAATATCTCTAAGCGCTACATTCCAAGCGTATTTATCTGGGTTGTTGCTAATTTTACGCCTTTGCTTTACGTCCTCTCTGGAAGCGGGCTTAAAGATGTCCTCTTCATCTAACCTTACTGACTCATCAAAGTTATAGCGCATGCGACTCATTTCGGGTGAAATTATTATTCCAACATTTGTATTGGTGTCGTGCCACCCTGTTTGAGGAGTAACTTTTATACCAGAAAACTCCTGCACAATTTTAGCAATTAACCCCTGCGTTTTGGTTGTTGTCTCGCTATGGTAGAAGTAAATGCCAAAGTAGGTTGGTCTTATTTTTACAGACGAAATCGCAATGCCATGTTCTGATATTATATTAATAAGCTTAACAATAGAACTATGAGACGGAAAAGCGCCCCTTAATGCATCTGTGTAAGCTTTATCCTTTGTAAACTTTTTAGTAATAACTGCGGGGTACTTAACATTATTAACCTTAGCAAACTCGTAGGCGCGGGTGTTAATCTCATCTGAAGATGCTGCCTTAAAGATGTCAGCTTCATCTAAGTTGACTGTAATAGTTTCCGCTATTGCCGTATGTATATCCATCAATCTTTAGTCCTAAGTACTAGAGTCTGCAAGCGAACGGAAGCGTTAGGTATATACCTTAAGATTAAATCCTCCGCCTTCTCACCATGCCCATATTTAACAACAACGGTATTGGCGATTATTTCAATAACGTCAACGTCGCATGCTTTGAGTAAGTTGGCAACCGTTCTAATGTTTACGTCACCAACTACAGATACAAAAGTACACTTTTGAATACCTTCGCATATGTTATCAAACAAATCGTCAAATTTGGACATTGTTTTCTCTCTGTTTCTGTTCCCTTAACAAGTCGTAACCTTCAAACCCGACTACATAATCAATACCTTTTTGGGAAGCCGTCTCTACCTTGCTCTTCAAATCATGCAATTGATCAATAGGTAACTTTTTATAAACTATCAAGAAGTTTAGGTTGTCCTTCCTAATAAGCCTACCCCTTATCCAATTTTCGTCTTTGTGTTCTTGGTACGTCTTAAAGGAGCCAACATCCGCATGACCTGTTGCCGTCTCAGAGTAATCTAAAAGCCTACTGTCAGTAGAATAAAACCAAACACCTAAAGTTAACTCAGAAAAGTGAGCCACCTCCCAAGCATTTGGCAGGATTATTTCCTGTTCGTTTACCGCACCTTGTATATGTTTAATTAGTTCTTCCATATTTCATACCCAGATGTATCTACTATAAAATCAAACCTACAAATCCCAGAAACTTCCAAAACTTTGTCCACTATCTCTTTGATCGTATCATCTCTGTCTAAGTGCTTCGGAATGTCATCACAGTATATAACCAAACAGTATTTAAACTTACCCCACTTAAATATCCTACCCCTTATCATACCATCATTGTTATACAAAAAAGTCTTTGGAAGCTTATCCTTATCAAACTCATCAGAGGCCGAAGCGGAATAATCAACATCCTTATCACCAAGTAAGTAATTAAAAATTCCTACTCTATATTTATCAGAATGAGCCAACACCATTGCGTTCTCAAACCAACGCACCTTAGAAAGATCTATTTGGTGTTCATTACCTGCTTGTTTATCAGTCATTTTATATACTTAAAAACCTTTATCTAAATGTAGTTACGTCTTGAACGTCACCAGACGCACGTGCATAATCACGTATGGCATCAGCAATACCAAGGTAAACGTCTTTTGTTTTACCTGGTTTGGTTTCAACATCTATATTCATAATATCTTCAGTGTCTTCAATTGATACAGTAACTGTTATTGTTTTACCAATTAGTTCAAGTGCTTTAACTTTACGTTTTTCCACATCATCAGCAGACGCGGGCTTAAAAACATCAGCTTCACTTACGGATTCATCCGCTGCCTTCCAAAAATAAGCACAGGTTCTAATGCAAATTTCCCTAATCTTAATGGTAAATACTAACAACTTAAAAGTTTTAAGTGTAGCAGTATAAAAGTTATAAGTATACCCAGAACCAATCATACTTTTCAGAAACTTTACATTTTCTAAGTCTTCTAGTAAGTCGCCGTTATACTCCCAGTCCATCATATGTGCAACTTTCGATGGCATATTGGCAATTTGAAACTGCTGAATTGCCTCAGCAGGGGAAGCTCCGTCATCATCAGTATCGGGCGCACTTACCCATTCAACAGTAGGTCTCTTGTAATCTTTATAGTTGCTTTTAAGTTGGTTATACAACACAACTGCCTGCCGTTGTTTAAGATCCTCAGGCGTAATGGGCTGAAATATACCCTTCTCAACCAACAACGTCTCATTTATTAGCGTATGTATATCCATTTTAAAAAGCGTGCTCTTTGGCGTTGATATCCACTACATGGTAGGAACGGATGGGTGCAATAGACTCTATTTGATCCTGCACCAACTCCTCCATAGTTACCTCGTCTACATCATCAATATCTACGACTACTTCAATGTATATCTCAAATGTTTTAGGCACTGTCGTCTGCTCCTTGGACGGTAGTCGTTGTTCTATCCCACCTAGACGGCCAAACATACGCCCCTATCACACTTTTAGGTCTACCTGTAACATTTACACTGTAAATTAATGCAGTTTTACCCATAATACGAGCCGAGTAAAACATCGACACTGATGATAGTGCCTTATAGGGATTCGATGAACATCTTGTCCTAAAAGTCTTTACCAACTTTTTATTAGGAATAACATCAAATTGATCATTAGATAATATAACGTCGTCTACGAAATCAGGGAACGCATTCTGCAGGAAATTTTTAATATCCGCACCTGCCCATTGCAGTACAGCACCTTTTTTGCTCAAAGTTTGCGCCTGTTGCATCCTTGCAGACAATGCTATTAAAGTGCGGTCATCAATATCTGACTTAGATGCGGACTTAAAAATATCCTCTGATTCGTTAGCTTTCTTAGGCCAAATGTAGGCATGATAATATATATTTCTTACAGCATTGCCTATATTACGATAATCTACAACATATAATAATGCATCTATATTTTTATATCGTCCAGAATAAATATAAGCTATACGGTGATTATCAAAAGCATTGAATTGTTTTATCAGTTTAGAGCGATTAAATTTATTAAATTCATCAAATGATAAATCTATATACCCCGCCGATCTCGGTACACGGTTTGCTATAAAACTTTCTTCATCGTTATCTAACATTCTTAAGTTATACGTAGCACGATCGTAGGAACTTATTTGTTTCAATTCGTCCGCAATTTTTAAATCTAATGCCTCAGACGAACGTTTTGATATATCCGAATCAGATGCTGGTTTAAAAATATCCTCAGCCTCGTTTACTGGTTGCCCTAATACTTGGATTAATGTTCTTGCCATATCAAAGTCATATTTTTCTAAGAAGAAATCCTGTATAACACCAAACTTTGGATGGTTAAGTATAGACCTAATATCCCTATTACGCCGTGCTTTGGTCCAAGACAAATCGGACCAAAAGTCGCAAAGCCAGTCGTTTATGTTATTATACGCCGGGTCAATCTGACCTATTTCAACTATTTCTAATAAGTCGTCAACCTTTACCAATCCTAAATCTTCACTATTGCCAACGGATACTTCGTCGCGTTGCTTAATTTCTTTGTCAGACGCCGGCTTGAAGATGTCGTCTTCATTTACTTGTAAAGTTGCACCTATAGCCGTATGTATATTCATTATACCTTAGCCTTAAGCATGTCTTGAGCCACCTTACCAATCTTCTCTGCACACTGGAGGCACAGAACAGACGAACCATAAGAACCACGACTACTTGGTATATAAAATACCTTCTCACCTTTTAAAACTGCCCTTTCACATGTTCCGCAATAAGTTTTCCTATACAAGGTACTTATTAAAATTTTAGGATCAACCTCCCTACCTAAATCAAACTCTGCAAGAAACGGTTTTACATCATTCATTGATCTTCCTAATAGAGTAAATCCTAACTTTTCAAGGTATAAATTAGGAATCTCTTTACTAACAATAAATATTTTCCTATCCCCATAACCTGGGTTATCTCGCATATAAATTGCATTGCCAGCATTAAACTCTGTCCGTAATTCTGATAATAGTGGTAGACCTCGTTTTGATGTATAAACACCGCGACCAACCTTCCCTGCACGGTTTAATCGATTTATAATGGATCGAAGATCATCAACCATATAATCATTAGAATTGAGGTCTATAACCTCCAAAAACATTGGAAAATCTTCTTTTGCTACACCAAGCTTTGTAAGCAAATTGATAAACTCTTGACGATTTTTAGCTTGCACTACAGCCATTCTATCTTGTATATCCTTCTTGGAGGCAGGTTTGAAGATATCCTTCTCTACCAACAATGCTTCATCTACTTTAATAGTTTCCTGTATCAAGGTGTTAAAGCTAAGCATTGACCACCTCTTTGAGCACCGGTATTGACAATACATCCATATATATTGCCATCTCCGGCGGGCGCGCCTGGGCGTACAACTCGTTATAAAAAATTGCGTCTAAATCTATATTAAGCGCGTTTGGATCCATATGGTCTATTGTCCAAACGTCATATGTATATGCTTGCTTAAACGCTTCTATATTGGTAAACTTAAATGGAACCACTATTTTATAAAATCCGTCAAACTCCGCTCCAACTGGATCTGGCGTATTAGACAGGTAAAAGAACACCGCATGCGTCAACGCTGGGTTTCCAATAATTTCCTCAACTGTAGTAAAACTATCCAAAACCTTAATAGCGATGGTAGCCAAGATGTATTTATCGCGCTCATCCCAGAGCCTATCTCCGACCGCTAGCTTGCGCTTAACCTCGTTAAATTCCATCTCCTCTATCTCACCGACGTCTTGGCGCCATTGCTCCAAGCCCTCAACTGAAGTATACCTCTGCACAAACTCATCATAGGAAAGGTCTTGTATTTGCTTAGATAACGAAAGTAAGACGCTTGGTAATGGCTCACTAGAAACGTGGATAAGGTACACAACATCCAACATGTCCGGAAATTCAGCCTCTTTTAAAGCGTCTACTAATAAATTATTCATAATAAGTATTATTTCCTATATACATGCAGGGCAATTATCTACTGCTAACTTCTTCTTGTATAACAGTCTGTATCTATGGTAGAATGTTTTTACTGATTTAGTTAATTTTTTACTATTACAATTAGAACAAGCCACGTGTAAGTTGCTTCTAACATTATCACCACGACCGTACAATGATTTCTTATGATCTACTGTATCATCGCCAAAAGCTATTGGCTTAAAGCATAACTCACAAGTCAACGTGCCATACTTCTTAATATTTTCTTCATAAACTTGTTGTATTAATTGTCTGCCTTCTGAGGTATTCTTGAGTTCTAGGCGTTTATTCCTAATATAATTATATTTAAGTTTCCTCCTAAATTTCTTATTTGCAATGCGCCTAGCTTCTTGTTGCGTAGATAACATATACTCTCCATATAGAATGTCAGGATTACTTTTCAAAGAAAAGTAAATTGAGTTGCCTGTTTGAGTTATCATATTTTATTAAAATATGTAACCTACTAGATACTGTCATATAAAAGACGTTTCTCAATTTATTCTTCCCGTGAAAAGGGAAGGTGAGGGCGGCGGGTGGGGACGTTGGGAAAGAATTGTTACAATAAACCTTTTTGCTTCCTAAACTTATTTAATTTTTTCCTAATTAACCTACTTACACTTACTCGCATAAAATTGTTGTTTTTGGATTTAGTTAACATTAAAGCCAATTTGTAATAGTTATATCCATAAAAGTATTTAAAATATAATAACACATCTCTATCAGCGTTTATATCCTTAACCTTTTGCTCCGTCATATGTGTGGGTACATATGCAGATGTATCGTTACCCTCGCCATATCTTTCATAACTTCTGTGTCTATAATACTTATTAAGCGCTGTGTATATGTATGATCGCATAGATATGGATACGTTCTTTACCCGGTCAAGATCCTTTGTCCTAGTCATAAACATCATAACGCCCAAATAGGCACACTGGTTAGCATCATCTAAGTCAGACTCAGTTATCTTTACGCAGTAGTGGTTGGAATCGTTCCACCTAGCTATCGTCTTATAAATAAAGTACTTGTACCGATCAATTAATTCAGAAATACAGGTAGGATCTTGGGTAAAGCGGTAAGCTTTTACTAAGTCTATGTCAGGTACATTTTTAAAACAGTCCCCGTTGTCGGTATACATTTGTTGGAATAGGCTTCCTTTAGCCTTCTTGGTATCTTCTTTAAACGACTAAATATTGATAAATAGTTTGGTAGCAACTACCCAATACATATCATAAATATTAAGGATCGCCAATATAACCTCTTAACGACCAAATTTTATATGCCCCAAATATTTATAATGTTTCTTTTTTCTAATATCCGCTACCGTATCCCTACGTACATTGATATAGTCCCGTTCATCCTTAGACAGAGGACAAAACTTAAATTCCCTGCGCCACGGATGATCTTTAGCCGGCTTCATTTGCTAACTCCCTTTTACCCAATTTCCTGATTATATGTATATCATGGCTTACTTTACGTATCTGACGCCAAGTAATAGGCATGTATTCGTATCCATAAAAGTTCGCTTCCTCCACTATAGCATCTAAATTGTGCCTATAATAAGACTCCGTGCTCCTGTCAAACCGCCATCCTCTAGGACGCGGTTTACCCATCCACAACAACGTTGTTGTAGTTTCTTGGAGGCAACGCAACTCCCTTGGCGTAAACTTTGATGCCCAAATAATCCGCCTCTCTACTATATCTTTATCAGATGCTGGCTTGAAAATACTATCCACCATTATCCCTCCTGCGTATATGTAATCTTAATACCCATAAGCTCAGCCATCCACGATACATCAGAGGATACCGTAAATGTAATAACATTACCTTCCCCAACATGGGAGGGCAACGCAACGCTTTCCATGCCGAAGGGGTTATCAGCAAACGGTGCACAAGGTATACGTACGTCTACGTTGCTTATTTTCATCTGTTTATACCACACTCTTTGCATCTATCCCAAAGCAAACTACTGCAAGTGCCTGGATCTTTGGCAAATTTGCCTTTTTGATCGCGCCATCTGTTATTAGGGTTTGCAATTACATTATCCATATGTATGTCTACATCTAACTTACCTAAATAGGAGCAATACCCGTTGGCTTGCTTTGGAAGATCCTTATTAATAGACCAGAAGGGACACTGTCCTATAACTTTAAATTTTCCGTCCTTTGTACGTTGTAAACGTTTATAGCAATAGTAATCATTCTTAGGGATCAAAGACTTTCCTTTAACCCTAGCTATTCGGTATACCTTCTTAAGGGTAACGCTATCCAATTTTTCATCAAATATTTGGGACTTGCAAACATTACAAACAAGTACGCGAGCCGCAACTGTAACTTTTACCTTACCCCAAACATTGTAAGTTTCCTTAACGGGTTTGATGCTGGATTTAACCATTGCATTACATTTAGGACAATATTTCTTCATCACATTCTCCTATATACATATAACATATGTATACTACGATGTTCCACGTGGAACATGCCTTTAAAACAAATTGCCTTGACTATCTATCATACACTCTTTCCCACAATATTTGCACTTGGCATAAGTCTGAAAGTGCAACGGATCTGTTGCTTTGGTATGAGGAGGTTCTCCAGCTACGTGCCAACCTAAATGTTTGCAAAACCACTTACCCCTAGCAAAGAGGACAACTAGTTCAAATACAACCATCAAACCTATAAGCAAACATATATCCAATACTTCCATATTAATCTCCATATCGACCGTTGTTAAAAATTACAGTTACATCAACGAAACCGCCATACTTATTCATTATTAAATCTTTAATACCTTGATCATATTGAAGTTTCCTCGCGTTTTCTTCAGAAAGCCCTATAACTCGTATGTCCATAGACCACCGCATTTTAGATCGCCTTTCCTCTACATCTTTATTGGTTACCGGTTTAAAGATATCTGCCATGCTCAATCTAGCCTACTACCTGGTGCCAAATATATGTTATTTGCAACAATAGACGCACGTTGGTTAGGCGATCGATTCGACCAGAACCACTGAACTCCCACCTTTATTAGAGTAATTACTGTAAACAAACACAAAGCTGTAGTTGCAACAAACAACACTGTTATTACAAATAATATTACATTCATCAATATTTCATACATACTATCCTCCTATATTTGATCTTTTACCACAACGCCTAAACGCCTTAACAGACATTCATAACATATATTGTATTGTTTATCTAACTTGTAAGGACCAAGTTGCTTCTGGTAAAATTCCTTAAGGCTGTTGTCGTTGCATCTCATAATAACCTGCATCCCAGTTGCTGTGTGGGTTGTATCTTTATATGCTAATTCGCCCGTCGTTGTACCAAGATGGCGGTACGTCATGTTCTTTCCACAAACGTCGCAATAAACATCATCCGCGCCCGCTTTAGGTTCGTCGCCAGCTACTATTGGAGAAGGAATAACGCCAGTACCGTGACAAACGGAGCAGGGGTTCCAAGAGGTAGTTCCCGGCGTTCCTGCCCACTTATTGCCTCCACATTTAGGACACACATCATTAACGTCTAAATATAAAAGAGAAACACGCTCAGCTTCTAATAGGGCAACCATAGCATCTATAGCTCGGTTGAAGCCTACACGGTTGCCAATCTCCCAACCGTTACCCTCGTTTAATTCTAACTCCTTCTCCCTTGCAGGCATCTTTGCCTTTAAATATTCAATTATTTGAGTTATGCGACAATCTGTACAAGATTCCTTTTTATCACACGGGCGACCTTCGGGGCAAAATTCCATCTCAAGTATTGCCCGCAATTTGTTACGCATTATCCTTGTCCTTTCTGACCTTGCGGTCGGTATGTGGAAGTTCTATTTCAATAACTATTTTATCGTATATCTTTTTCTTTAATTGGGTGCGAATTATCTTCCAGCCACCTAAATTAAACATTATTTCTAATGGGGAGTCTGTATTAACGAGATGCCTACGTATCTTCCTTGCCTGTGTCATTTTATTTCCTTCCTCGACTGGCTCATTTGGTGTCCGACCTTTCTAATGTAATATCACTCTCAACCTCGTTGCCCCAAACATCCCAACCTTCGGTCTTTTTGCGGGCGAATAGTTCTATTCTTGGGATGTCACCAACCAATTCAACAATCCTTCTTCTTACTTCTTCTGGCTTTCTGCTGTGAACAGTTCTTTCAGCCTCAACGAGTTGCTTGATATTTCGTGTTTTCTTTAGGTGCATAGGCTTCCCACGCAAGCCAAGAAGAACTTGCTCAACGCTTTTCATTGTCCAACAGCCAACATTAAAACAAGTCGAACCTGTGTGATATTTCTTAACCCAATAAAATGCAACGGTGCAATATCTAAAACCCCATGCTTCCATTAACTTTAATGCGTCTGGGATATGCTGGTCAGTCGTCCACATAAAAAGCAAAGCATTGTCGTCGGCTATCTTATTTATAGGCAAATCAATTAGTTTATCTGTCTTTGTTAAAGTGTATTCATCGGAAGTCTTGCGGATGTCCCTTCCACCATCCTGATAAACTCCACCTCCCCCGAAGTCCCACGGCGGGTCGGCATATATAATCTGGTATTTCTTCATTCATCTCCTTTTTGGAGCAGGGGCGAGGGCTCGAACCTCGCGACTCGCTGTCTTGTTTAACGCGTGCGTATGTTCCCGTTACACCACACCTGCTCATCGGTCTATTTCTGTTCCAATTTCTGTGTGATATGCTCAACTATAGCTTTGGCTATTTCATCTGAAACTGGATTATGGTCGTATCCTGACCTATGTAAACTCAAATGAACATTTATAACTGCCGATATGTTTCCTTTATCTTCCCGCACCAATTCAGCGAGCTGGACGAGGGCTTCACTTACTGCTTTTTCTCTTACTTCTTTATCAAAAGGGAACCCGCATATCATACAAGTTCTACCTATGTATTTTTCAGGGGCAAATTCAGTAGGCAAATTGATTAAGGGATTCAAAATCTCCCTTACACTCTTATGGGTGGGCATATTATGATACACTTTCCGCAAATGCTATTGCCATTCGCTTACAATCTTCCTCTGTTTTGGCAGTAAATCCTACGGGCAACACCCTATTTTCCTCGGGATGTTCTTTAAGGTATTCGTCTGTCCAGCCCGAAGTCGCACAACAATCCCCCTCTTTAACAACATCACCGATTTGAAAACCAAATATCGCCCTGTGCGACCAGCCATACCATTTCCCGTCTTTAAGACTTTTACCGATAGAGCAGGTATTGTGGTTATCTTGTGCTTTTTCAGGCATTATTTCCCTGTCGCAAACTAATCTCTTAAAATCATCTATTGAACCAATGTATCCTCCGTCAGAAGCATAAAAAGAAACCATTATTGTGGGCTTATCGCTACAACCGCTAATTTCTTCAACTCTAACTTCAAACCTCTTTAAAACTTTTGTTTCCATCTATCTTCCCTCCTCTGTCAGGTTCATATTATTTAAGAGCCTCCTTCAAATTTGGTATAGCGTCCAAAATATCTTCTATCGTTGCTGTCCACTTGTGAATAACTTTCCCTCCACCCCACGGCTTCGGGCCTGCAACCCTAAAACAATCAATAGAGATACACGGGCCTTCAACACCGCTGATGACTTCTATTTCAATTTCCTGATGAATGTCTACCTTATTCATCCCTTCCCCTCCAATTTCTGTGCGATATGCTCAATACGTATTAAATAGTTATGAATTGATTGTGCGAGAAATCTCATATAACCTTCTTCCATATCTCCGTGAGTGTTCCACCAGTTATTATTTGCACACCATAAAACCTTGTTTAATTTATCAACAGTTATCTCCCTGGCACTCTTATGGGTGGGCATTGATTTACTTTCTTTTTATGTTCCGAGCAAAATCAAGAATTTTATGATGACTTTCTTCTTTCTCGTGAATTTCCTCATAAAGTTTTTTAATGGGCGAATTATCTTCTATTTTTGCCTTACCCTTTAATACTATTAAATCTTCAGGAAAAACTTTTATTTCTTGGACATAAAATAAGCACCCTTTTACTTCTACTTCTTCACCAACTTTCCATTCGACTAATTCACCCTTAACATTTCTCATGTCAATTTCTTCTTTATTCCAAATATGTCCTGAACCTGTATCCATATTTCACTCTCCTTTTTGCAGGGGTTATTTTTTAATCCTCTTTCCAGTTATGTAATCTTGAATTCCAGTAAACCGCTATCCAGTCAAGAATACATAAATAAATGAAGAATACAGTTATACCCATCATCCCAAAGGCTCCTATCTTAAAATCAATATTCCAATGCTTGGCTAATAGTTCTAAAAATCCAAATCCTATCAAAAATAAACTTGTTCTCATCTTCCCTCCTCTGTCAGGTTCATATTATTTGGTGTCTTGTATTCCTAAATTATACAAAAAATTACAGATAGAATTGATTGCTTTGTCCTTAACAAATATCGCCTGTCTTGCCATACCTAACTCGTCATCCGAAAACTCAATCCTCGGCTTTCTTGCTTGGCATAATTCATCGTATAGTTCCTTGAGGTGCTTATCCATTATTATTACCTTCTTCTTCCCTGCCATTATTTCTCCTTTGGGGTTATAACATCGGTTCTGTTGTATTATTTATTCTTCTTTGGGCGATTTCAAAGTAGTTTTTATCTATTTCTATGCCGATAAAGTTTCTGCCGAGTTCTTTACAGGCGACACCCACTGTTCCGCTACCGCAATAGGGGTCTAATATGTTTTTCGCAGAAGGAAAGCATTGTATTAAATCAGTAGCCATTACCTTCGGAAAACTCCTTTTGTGTTCTTTACCTGTCCCTTCAGCTGTCCACTTAAATAAATCGTGGGCGTTTATAGCGTTGAATAGTTTAGTATCAGGCGACTTCGCAAGCCAATAAACTCTTTCGGTCATCGGATAAAATCTTATCTTGTCAAAATTTTGCGACCCATTGAACCACACCAACTCTTGTTTAATAACCCATTCAGTTTCTAATAACCACTCATACGGAGATAATTGCCTTCCGTCTTTTATCCTATTTTTATGGTTATAAAGTAAACTGCCCGCATCTTTAACTACTCGATATATCTCTGACAAAACTCTAATTTGCTGTTGCTTATACATAGGCTCAGGCATATCATCGTGATAGGGCTGATGCCTATACGCCCCTGTGTGGTGATTACTGCCAAGATTATATGGTGGACTTGTCAGCACAAGGTCTATTGACTTGTCTGGTATCTTCTTCATCTCAACAAGGCAGTCACCAAGTATCAGTTTAATATCGCTCATCTCACTCCCCCTTTTTCAAAGCGACGGTTGCGATATCCAATATCTCTTGTCTTTTTACTCCATAATCTTCAAGGGTAATATGGCTTATGCGGCCTAATGGTTGTGCCAAAGCATATTCTATCTTCTCCAACGCCTGCCTCAATCGTCCTATCTCGGCTTCTTTCTCTGACATAAGTTTCGCTACCTGTTCAAATAATGCTCGCTTATTTTGTCCCCCTATTTCGCCCTCAAACGCAGGAAAATAATTTACAATTAAATCCCATAATTCTTTATTGCCCGTTACCTCCGCCCCCGCATCGCTCTGGGGTGGGGCTTGACCTGTGCCGTCGCATTTAGGACACTTACCATCAACCCATATATTCCCGTTAAAAAACTCACAACCCTTTTACCATTACATTGAAGGCATATTTTTTCAGGTTCAGGGCAATATACCTTTTCAGGGGCGGGAATATGACCCAATAAAGCAATGCTCAAATGAGAAACAAGTGCTTTATTCATATTCTTATCTTTGGAATATATTGACACTATAAGTTTTATTGCACCTTCAAGCGTTTCCTCCGTCATCATCGGTCGCTCTGAGAGGGAGTTGTCGAGGTAGGCAGAAGCAAACTCCAAAAGGGTTTTGTGTGCCAACGCTCTATCTAAATTCGCATACGCTACTTTATCATTGCTTAATACCCTCACCGCTTCCTCAATCTCTTTCCTGTCGAACTTGGTGGGTGTCATCTCACTCTCCTTTTTTTTGGGGGAGGGGGGCTTAAACAACTGAGGGCCTAATTTCATTTACCACCCATATAGTGTCTTCTCCAAAGTATTCTTTTCTTTCTCCTCGATTACAGCGATTACAAAATCTAAACTCCCTATCACTTACAAATAATTGTTGCCAATCGTGTCCGATAGATAAACAAATACTTAAATTGGGTTCATCTCCTATCGGACTTAACTTCATCTCACTTCTCCTCTCTGTGGGTAGCGGTGCTACTCTACTGTTGTTTATCAACACCCGACAAAGGCATAAAGGACAAACAACATCCAAAACCATGCCCAATGAATCTTCCTCCAGGCACAACACACAAGTACCGCAGAAATAAATATCCAATCGCCTGTGTTAATCATCGCGTTGTCCTCCTCGTCTTTTGTTGCTACCGCGCTTAACAAACCGCCCAGTCAGAGCCGCGTCTGCGCTAATTATTGTGTCCTGCTTCCACTTAGGCCACGTCTTAACTTGGTCGGCATCATCTATAACTCTATTGTAAAACAATATAGGTTCAATTACTTTTTCCATCAAGTCAGATACTAGGTACTCCCTCATCTTTTTATAAACACAACGATCAACCGGGGTATAGCTAAACTTGTAATACAAATCTATTATGCGTTCCACCTTTCGCCTTATTGCATCTGGTTTGGAAACTAAACCTTTTTGCTTTATACGCATGTATCACCTACCTCCTTATGTTAAGTTTCTGCCTTTTAATCTCGTTTGTGTTAGTTTCCTCAAACCACCACTTATCAACAGATTCTGGCAACGTGCCTCCTCTTTCTTCAAACTCGTGCAAGACATCGTAAATTTCTTTGGGCGGTAACGCATTAACTTTATCTGCCATTCTACCTCCACCTTCCTCTTGGTTGTTATCTGGTATCTAACTTAAAATCAGGACACTTCCTTCGGTCGCTATCATAATAATCACACCTCAATTCCCCTTGTCCAGCACTTATCCTTCCGCATACTTTGCCTAACACATCAAGTTCGTGAATACATCTTTTCTTTCTTCCACGCTCTAATGCAGCTCTCCATTGCTTATCAGTTATTTTCATATATTTATGTTCTCCGCTTATTACTCTTTGCTAACTCCATTTTATAAATGTGGGCTTCTATTGCAAAATTATCCCTTCTATCTGCAAAAAGCGGAATGGAAAACCCCTTCACCATTAGATGGGCATAAAACTTAACTTGCCCATAAGTTAGCCTACCTAAGCCCTGTCTTTTAAACCGCCTAAGGCATTTTTGACACATTCGTGTTACCCTCTCTTATCAATTAGTAAGACTTAACAATGCGCTTTTCTAGTTTCTTGCTAATCGTTTCAACAGAACCTTCTGACGTCTCTATGATATCCCTGTAGTTCATTTCAAGCTCTCCGTCGTTGCCCTCTTCTCCGTCTTCAAACAAGCTAGGATCAAATTCAGGGTGATCTGACTCAAACAGTTCCTTTGCTACGTCAATAGCATCTTGGATGTTATCAAATACAACGTCCTCTACTAGAGGCAACTTCGTCTTTCCTATCCAATAATCTCCGAATGTGCTTTGTACTATCGCATAGTGCCAAATTGGTTTTGCCATGTATTGTCCTCTCATCGTTCTTACTATGATGATTTGTCGTCTTTTTCCTCAAAGACCTTAACTTCAACCTCAAAAATGCAATTATCAAAATGATCTGGCAGAATGGTCTTAATTTCCGTACTACCAATAAACGCAAGCTCCCCGTCAATCTCTAGCTTCCCACGCAACTTAGCTTTATAAACTGGTATTTTTGACACCTCAACCTCCATTATACATTATACCACATTAACTACAAATCTGTCAAGTGTATTTAAGACCTAGCATCGCACCTCGGCGAACACCTAGGACAAGGACAACTGATGCTGTGAACACACGGAGTGCCGTCGTGCTTGACTCCAGTACCGAGGCATTCTGGACACTGATCGTGCATGCAAGGAATCCAACCCTCATCGCCTACACCCATATTACGGTAAACGTCCCTTAAGTGCTGTTCCTGCCTACGATGCAAATCTGCCTCATATTCTTTCTTATCCATGTGTTCTCCTATAAAAGTATTAACTCGCCGTCTGGATGGAACTTCTTGAATTTCTTTATCGTATCCTCTGTACCACCTGTTCTATCCGGCGCTACTACTGCAATTAACATATTTGAATCTTTGGCTATATCCGTGTTGCGTATAAACCCAGCCGCCTTACCGTGTTTGTCCCAGTCTGCTCGATGTATTATAATAGGAATGTCAAGGCAAGTGGCGCAATCCTCTGCAAACTTGTCTGCTCCTTTAGGGCAACCGCCAGAGCAAAGTTTGTCGCCCTTTTCATATTGCTTCTCTATTTCTTGGCGCACCAACTGAAAGTCTGATTCCCTATCACGCCTTCTGCTTCCTACAACGCCTATTATTTTCATTTTTAACCTTTGACTTTTTGTGTTCTTTGTCCCATATCCTACCAGCAAGTTTGAGAAAGTACTTCTTAGTACTACTTATATCAAGTACCATACTCAAAATACAACAGTACCTATGCATCTTATCAGAATCCTTAGTTACATTGCTCAAATTACTCTTAACCTCATTGTCTACTATATTATCAAAAAATTTGCTCTTGTTAGCCATCATTTCACCCAAGACATAACAAAGGAACTCTCTATTAAAGTCAATACAAGGGATATAAACAAAGCAGTGTACTTATCAGCCATCGTATCTTCTGCCACCTTTGCCTTTATAGCCCACGCATACACCAAGAACGCTTGCAGTATCCACCAAGCCAACCATATTCCTATCCATCCCCACCACTTCATTTACAACCTCCTACACGTTTAAGAAGACGTACATCTGGTTTTATATATCCCAACTCCATCCTAATCAAAGTAGACGGATCTATACCTAACTGGTCTGCTCGTTCCCTTATAGATATACTACGTAAAATTCTTCTCTTGCGGTACTTGCCTCCAGTTTTAATCCATTCTTTCATAATGCCGGGAACCTTGCCAATTCCATTACAACGAGGACACGGCAAAGTCATCGGAACAAGACAAACGCCTCTGCCGCAACCAAACCCAAATATTACCTTCTTGCCTTTACAATCTGGACACTTCATTTTTGATCCTCAGACGTACCAGGCTCCGACGTTGATAATTTCTCCCTTATACTGCCAACTATCTTACCTACACATTCGCCGCATATATCAAAGTAATCAACAGTTTGCCAATCCGTAGCAAAGAGTCCAATTCTTCTCTTTTCTTCTACTTTAATATAAAGACCTTTTTTACCAAGTTTCGCCGTTTCGATCCAATCCAATTCCTTGCCACAAAAATCACAAAGCGTCTTCGTACTCATTATATCCTCAATTCTTTGTTAAATCTTTGTAAGTCATTGCACCTTTCTATGTAAATTGGAGTAGCAAAGCCTTTCACACTTGCACGGTTGCATTGTAACCAGAACCAGAGTTTGGGTGGATTTAAGCGCTAACTTATTACCACTTGGCTCCTTGATTATCTGGTATTAGTACGCCTCGGCGGATAACCGATACTTACTGATCATTAGGGCGTCAAGTTCCCCAGCATCTGTCCAGTGGTATCAACCAAGTCCCTACTTTGCGTCTCTCTTCCGCCATACTCCAAGAAATCGATAAGGCGACTGGCAGAACGGCTTACTTTTTATCTGCAAAAATTAACAACCTAGCTCTCGCTACAGTCGCCAAAGAACAACAATTGCCTTGTATCTGACATACCGCTTATTGTAAGACCGACTCCGTTGCCTATATTAAGTATGGTCTTTTCTGGTACAACAGACACACCAGCAAACATCCCCATTCTATTTACTAAGTTTAACACAGGTTGAATCTTCACTGTTGCTTGTATATACAAAATCAATGTTTAATATTTTAGCTATTTTACTTACAAATTCCTGCTCATTAGAACAATAAATTATTTCGTCCTTATACGTAAACCTGTACTCATTTACAACATGATCTAAGCAGGTAATTACTAAGTTCTTCCGTGCCTTGTTTATGTAATCATCCCTGCACATGGTATACTCAAGCAATGATACATCAAGCAGTGCACGCCTGAATTTACCTTGGTACGTATTCTCAACATTCGCCTCAAATAGGTTTTGAGTAATGTTATGGGGTATGTGCTCATTACTCATGAACCCACTACCATGCCTAGTTTGGCAAAACCTGTTGTTATCGCAAAAAAGGACATTCCTGTAATCATCGCCCCAGACCCATTTAGCAGCCAACGCGAAGCCGCCGATTCCGCTAAACAAGTCGACGTGTCTCACTTGTCCAAACACCCTCTTACAATCAAAATTGCCCTGCGTTTAGCTATTTGATAGACCTTTACAGCAAAGTCGCTTTCTTCTTGTGTCTTTGAATCACTCATAAACTTCTTTTTGCCCATCTCTTTCCTTAGCCTTTTACATGCCAAAGCAACAAAGTTCCTCTTCGCTTGAATAAGACAATCCTCACATTCCATTACTTTCTCCGCTGTATCCTCAGTGAGTTAATTGATGTGCTACACGGTATAGGTTGTTAAAAAACGACGCTACCCCTATCAATAACAACCCAACCACCCATCCAGCAACAAAGTGGCTAATATATTCCCGCGAGTCCGTACAATTACACATCTTATACGACAGCCACGCCCCTAACAACATAAACAACACTATTACAACAAACAAACCTAAAAACACAAGAAATGTAACCACAATTCCTCCTATACAAACCATTTGTAATATTCATGTCGATCACCAAACTCTATCAATTTAAAAGGCAACTTTGCCTTTTCCCTGTGCCAAAGCCAAAGCAACCTACCAACTCTGCCATTGCCATCCTCAAACGGGTGTATTTTCTCAAACTCAACATGAGCACGTTGTATCTCATAGTCACCACACAAACTACCGTAGTTCATCTTAATTCGTTCACACGTACCGCACCAAACAAGCCAGTCCTCAACAAGAGCTTCAACCAACCAAAATTCTGGACAAACTCTATTACCAACCCTAACATTTACATCCCTAAAGCGCCCAGCAATATCTGGACGTAAGTCCTGCATAAGGCGCCGATGTACCTCCAAAAGTACACCATTTGTAAGAGCTTCCTTGCGCCTAAGGTAGTTCCAAGCATCTACAGAGTATTTAATCTGATTAGAACTAGATATACCCTCTATTAGGTTGGAATTTATTATAAAGTTTACAAGATCTTTATGTTTCACTTGGCGTATATACCTTTCAACATATTTTCTTTGGTTTTTCTAGTATTTTCCTTGGGCTCTAATACCGCCCCAAATAATTCGGTAGCCACATTACTTAACACTAAAGTCAATAACTTTGTCAAACCCCTCTTCTTCCGTAGGCATTTCGTACTTTGCTTCAAACTTGTCCCAAACATCTTCCCAATGCTCCCTAGTATTACTATCATGTGGGTTGGACATACGCCTGTTTACAGCCTCTTCCTTAGGTAGGCGCGGTAGTACAATAGCCGTAACAGTATAACCCTTTGCCTTAGCTTCGGAAATGTACTTCTGTCTGTACTGTTTAGATACATTAACTTCATCTACTACTATATCACAACCTAACTCCAAAAACTCCTTAAACATAAAAACCGCCGTTTTGACAATAGCAGGCTCGTAGACTGGATTAAAGATGTACCGCCCAGCGCCTATACCGTACCGAAATGAATCGCGAGAGAGGATTACGTATCGCCCAGACAAAACTTTGGTTAAAGTCGACTTACCGCATCCAATGTTACCAATTAAAATTACAACTTCAGGCATTTGCACCCTCCGTAAACAAAGTTATACCACCATCTACTTCATTACCCCAAACATCCCAACCCTCGCGTTTTTGCCTAGCAAACATCTCCAAGCGTGGGTTCTCTGAAATACTTTCAATCAACTGATAGCTCTCCTCTGGTTTACGTGAATGTACTTTAGGTACAGGCGCAAATATAACATTTGGCTTGTATCTAGACAGGTTAAACTGACATTTATCCTTATACCCAAATAGCAAATGTTGCGTTCTATGAATAAAATAGTTACCACATCCAGATGGTTTAACCCAAGTTATAGGAGCCAAGTATTTAAATCCCCAAGCCTCCATAACATCAAAAGCTACGCGCAAGTGGGAATTGGTAGTCCAAAGCCACAAATGGCAACCAACACTTGCTAAATCACCCACTGGCAACTTCTTAATTTCCTCGTTAGTCATTAACGAGTAACACACTTGAGCTGGCTTAAAGTTCCTTGTCTTATACAAACCAGTCATCTTTGTATGCCAAGGCGGATCGACCAAAATGGTTTTATATTTTTGGTTGGACACTTGGTTTAACAATGCCTTTGTTGGTAAGGTATACAAGCATCTTGGCAATTGCCTCTATCAGTTTTGGGGATTTAAATGAATCTGATGTTTTAGTTCCCTTAATAACATAATATCCATCGTACTTTCGTATTTGAGCATACACAGGCGGTACAAACTCCAACAGATCATCAGTAGACGGCGCATCACAAACCTTAATAGCATCTCCTATCAACGGCGGGTATGTTAAAAAGGGTCCGTCATTACCATACGCCACCCACCAACACCCAGCGTTAAGGAATCGCCACCCTAATTGATGCAATTGCTTAGATAAATCAAAACATAGATAATTAGACATTAATTCCTCGACCTTGTTGTTATAACTCTCCGTAGAGTACTAAATTATCAACCACAAGCCAACGTGTAACCCCTTGAGCAATACAACAAAGCATTAACTCATTGAGTTGTACACCTTCCGACTTTGCAAAGTCGGATAAATCACAAACCCAAATAAGCTTAGCCATCAGTCGTCTTTCCTATCCATTATCAACCGCAAATATCCATATCTATCTTTTATGACCTTATATCCCCTTTTACCGATCCTCCTAATTACAGCATCCTCTTTCATTAAGTCAAAGACATTTATCTTCTCAGTTCTATCCAAAACAACTATTTTACCGTAGTTAATCCTTTCCACCCGCCCACCCTTTTTGTTTTAATAGAACACCCTGACACTTCTTGCACAATTTAGGGTGTACTAGTTTGTAGTTAAAATATGCAGCATTGTACTGAATCAACTTTACTCCCGACATACCGCAAAGAGACTTTGCTCTTGAAAGAAAGGTGTATCTACTAGCATCAACATAGTGCCTAACCTTACTTTTGCGTTGACCAACTTCAATCAACTCAAGCATTTCAACCCCCTTTGATTACGGCTAGCGGATGCAAGGTTTCTACAATCTCAACCAAATCTTCTTGGTTCTTCATTACTTCATCAATGTCTTTATACGCACCCGTTGCTTCATCAAGATTATCAACATCGCAAAGTCCGTGTATTATGCCTTGATCGTCAAGTATCTTCTGCTCGGTAGCCAAGTCAAGTTTCTTACATGCCTCGTTCCTTCCCATCTTTCTACCTGCTCCGTGTGAACAAGACTCGAAACTGTCTTTGTTTCCTCTACCCTTGACTATATAGGACCTACTTCCTTGTGAGCCAGGGATTATTCCCATCGTACCTTCCCTTGCCAACGTGGCACCTTTGCGATGGACAATAACGTTCTTACCGAAGTGATTCTCCCATTGGGCGTAGTTGTGGGCTATGTTAATGAACGAATTCCTTGTATCTTGTAACCCATTGAAATTTTGGTAAAACAAATTTTCGTGCACAAGAATTTGTATAATTCTATCCATCATCAGCTTCCTATTTGCCAAAGCAAAGTCCACGCAATACCTCATCTCTGTCATATAGTCCTTCGCTTCTTGGCTCTCAATAGGCAGGAACGCCAATGAATCTTTTGGATTTGTTGGCAAATAAGTGTTTGAATGCCACCTCTTGTTAAGATTATAAGCCAGCAAGTTATAGTGTTCAGCAACCTTAAAGCCGAGATTACGTGAACCTGAATGAATCATTATCCATATGTTGTTATTGGTATCTTTCTGTATCTCGATAAAGTGGTTGCCTCCACCAAGAGTGCCGAGTTGGCGCAACGCTGACTTGTATTCTTTAATAACTACTCCGTCCTTTATGCCAGTCAAACCGCCATATTCTGGCATAAATGATTCAGGTTGGTCTTCCTTGTGATGTTCAAACCCGACAGGAATAACCTCTCGTATTTTGCCCACTATCCTTTCCAAGGTACCCTTATCGAGTTGATCGACTTTTAATGAGGTCTTTACAGCACACATACCACAACCTATATCAACTCCGACGGCGTTAGGTATAACAACTCCTTCGGTTGCCAAAACTCCGCCAATAGGCATTCCATACCCTGTATGACAATCAGGCATAATAGCTACGTGATGAAAGGCAAAAGGCAGGCACGCAAGGCGTACTATTTGGCTCCTTGCCGATTCCTCTATACCATAAACGAATTCCAAATCTCCATTTGGATATTCAAAATGATCTTCCCACTCTATCCACAGTTTAACTGGAACTTTAAGTGTGCTTACATTAAAAACACCTTTCATCTCGTCATCTCCTTGTTATACAACCATTATACCACACAGAATATAAGTTTGTCAAGTATATTACTTAATTACTAAAGGGAGCTCATCAGTGTCTACCAACCGTACCCCCTTAGTCTCCCATTTATCTTTAAGGGCGTTCCATCCAGCATTGTTTAACAGTTGGATAGCATCTTTTATTACAAAGACAGTGTAGTTCTTCCTTGCTAGTTCCATAACAGCAAAGTCAACGCAAACATCGCCAGCTACACCATATACAACTATAGTGTTGGGCTTGAGCAAGTTTACTACATCCCACGTATGCGGATTGCCGTCAAAGACATTGAACTTGTCTTTGTATATAATTATATTCCTTGCCTTAAGCAAGTTTGGTTTGTTGATATCCTTATCCGACCAGTTAACTATATAATAACTCTCCCTTTTTTGTTTCTGAGGGGCAGTTGCATCAACAAACTCGCTGTTCTCTGACCCAGCTAAGCAGTGAGCTGGGAAGGTAGTTTTCCAATCTGGACTAGACGATATCTCAGATGAGTTCGACATGTGGTAATCTGCAGTATTAACAACATCTATATTGTGCTTTTTGGCAAAATCCGTAAGCTTCTTCAAGTTCGGTATCAACAACTCTGCACCTTTTATATACAAGGCACCATACGGCAACATAAAGTCTATCTGGGTATCTACATTCCAAAAAATAGTACGCATCTCGCCATCTCCTTTATTTGTTAAACCATCCCAAGTAACACATCAGATACTGCATTCATTATATTCTCAGAGATCAAATCTAACTTACCGTCATCCTTGCCGCAGTGCTCTGCATGGAAAATATCTTCAATCAAAGTACTCCTGTGCTTTCCAGTAAGCAACAGTATGTTCGGTACTCCATAATCAGCCAAGACATAACTATCACTAAACGGCACTCCTTGATACATTGTCGTATGCGGTGGCATAACAAAACTGCAATCGCCGTACATCTCATAAAAGATCTTATTGCCTAAACCAACTACATCTACATTGATAGCCTCCTTTGGTTTTGGATAGTTTTCTAAGTAGTACCGGCAACCCTGACCTCCACACTCCTCACCATCTGTAAATACTAATTCTACGTTATCGTGCACAGCGCGTTGCAACCTTAGTAAGGTAACAACACCAGTACTATTATCATTAAAACCATACGAGTTTGGATAAACATCATGATGAGCCATAAGCGTTAACTTGTTCTTCTGGTCTTTAGCAGGGATTATAATGTTTGTAAGCTTAGTCGATGTATGAAATGACCGACTCGATGGACTGACGGTTTGTATTTTGTAGTCTCTAGTAATGCAGGACAGAATTTTCTTAATCCGCCTCTGCTTACTTAAAGCACTTATTTTTAAAATATAGTCCCTGTTTGTCATTTCAACCCTAAAAAGTCCCTCTTTTTCTTTATATACTTACGCAACCTCGGCTCAGACCAACCGCCCATATCAGTACAGTTATCTGCTACATCACACAACTTTATTAGCCAAGCCTCTGAATCGCGCACCGGACACTTGCCAGTAACTGGCTCCTTTGTCACCTGCATTACTAAGTCCAACACCCTACTACCAAACTGCCTAGCTACAGAGCGTTTGGGAAATTCTGTATCCTCAAGCACGTCGTGCAAGCATCCAGCAATTTGCACATACAAAGGAGCATCAACCAATTCAAGCAAGTGTTGCACGTTTTCTAGATGAACAATATAATCCCTACCGTCATCCCTCTTCTGACCATGATGCCAAAACCTTGCTAAGTCAAGAGCCATCGCTACTCTGGCGTTCATCTGTAATTCCTCTCATTGTACAGTTGTCGTAACACGCGTTAATTGCAACCTATGCTAAACCATTAACCATCCTGCCAAGATTCCTGCATAACACTACATTCAACTTTGCCACCAAGGAGCTTCTCTAAGGCATCTTGCACGTTCTTCTTAAAGGCACCGTACGTTTCGTTATCCTTCATCTGCTCCATGCCTTTTCCTATATAAACTCCATCACTATCATACCCCATATGGTAGGTTAACCCAACTTTTTCACATATATCATCTATTATATCATAAAGTTCAAAGGTATCCGCATCGTACTCCATACCACAGCTCTTACACATCGCCTTATATTGATCCTCTCCGTCAATAAAAGCTCCGTAAATGCAAAAACTAGTAGTGCTTGAATTGCTAACAAACCCTATACGCGTTTTCATTACTCTATACCTCCCTCTACAATCTCCTTAAAATCCTCAAGCGTTTCTGGATTATGATAGGTAACGTCCGCAGCAAATATGTGTACCTTGCTAGGAAGTTTACTCCTATCAATAGACAGTTCCTCCTCACCAACTGCTACAACGTCGTAAAAGTCGATAGACCGCACCACACCGGGGTTGGCTTTGATGTAATCGTAGATCTCTTTGGTCATATCCACAAAATAATACCCATCGTCACTTGTTTGCTCGGGAATCATTTTAATAGACTTAAAGTTATTGGGGTTTACACTGCTAAATGGTACCTTACTACCTACAATGATATAACTACTTGACGAACTGTTTGATACAAAGCCTTGTCTAATCTTCATTAGTGACCCTCCCTGTATATTTTGTTACCTGTTATCCCTATTTTATCAAGAAAACTTATAAGTTCCTTGTATCCGCTTCCTCCGTAGGCATTAAAGCTTACGTAGTTCTCTTCATTTGTAAAGTACGTTCCACTATCATCATACAATTCTTTGTTATCAGCAAGCCTTGTATACAAAGCCTCTAGCTCATCAAGTTGTTTCTTGCTCAAATAAGATTTATGAATAACAAAACTACTAGAACTGCTATTCGATACAAACCCTATACGTATTTTCATTGTCCCTCCTGATCGTTATCCTAGGTGTACTCTACGAGCACCAAATGCGTCTTCTATTACACCAAAGAACGCATAAGGTATGGAATTGTCCCTAGTACTATTTATAAGAAACATGCCTTCGTGATACTCCAACCCAGCACCCCATCCGTCATTCAGTTCTGCTATATCCGCCTTGGTTGCCCTCCTCGGTTCTTGAAACACGCTTGAGAACCTAGTACGAGGACGTATCAACCCAAGTATCTTCATGCATTTTAACATCTTAACAAGGCATTTCTTTACCTCGCCCATCTCTGTAACCTTAAAGTGATCCGAGTATACATTGCACACGAAACTACTGCTTGAACTATTTGATACAAAACCCTGCCTAGTTTTCATGATCCTCCTCAATTAATCGTTGTATATTAACAATCTGTGCGGTACAGTAGTCCTGTATTTTGTATTCAAAAGCCCTACAATAGATTGTAGAACGCTACCCATATCACTATCGTCATTCCACATCACAGTCCAACCGCTTATCGTATAATCACTAAATTCATTTGTGCCAACACGATAACCGTAGTATTCTAAAACCTGTTGTACTGAATTGCTGCAATCAAAGATATCTGGCAACTCTCTTTTTAAAAGTTCTTCCACCTCTGCCCTCGGCTTACGTATCTCTAGTACAAAGGAGGCGCTAGATGAATTACTTACAAACCCTGACCTTGTCTTCACCTTTAATATCCTCCTCTACTGATAAGTCAAATGCCTGGCACTGCCTACAATTCTTGCAATTCCGCGCCCTGAACTTTACAGTTTCCTTGTTATACCATACGCCCTTTACAAAATCTTTACATCTGAGGACGTTTATACCTTTAAACCCATCTTCGCCCTCAGTAAAGCTACAAGGATAACCAACCCCGTCTACATTGATATAATAGCTAAACAATGTACTTTCACACGGCTCAACCATCTGTGCTATTTGCTTATAGTCTACTCTATCTTCAATTGTCTTTAGGAAGGACGACGCCGAACACGAATCAAACCCAATACGTGCTTTATTTAAAAAGGCGTAGTCAACTAAAGCCTTGTACTTTGCTAATGACTTAATAGGAGTAAACACATTGCGTTTGCCTTTGGGCTTAAGCCACAAGAAAACCATCGCATTCAACTTTTCCAACCTTTTATCAGAAATGCTGTCATCGATAAGCTTAAAGCAATTGTCATATGTTTCATTGCAGAGCAAGGCGTGAATATTTATTTGGGTATGCCCAAGGTCAGTTAACTGCTTTACTGTCTTATAGCAAACTTCACCATAATCGGAAACTGCAATGGCTCCACAAACGCTAACTAACTTCTTGGCAATAGACTTAGTTATACCATCACCATTTATAGTAACATTAGGCACAATCTTATTATCCCTGCAGTATTGCATAATCTTCCATATATCTGGGTTGCCGCGGATGTCACCTATACCAAAGGCTATTTGAGTAAGCGTCTTAGGAAATTTAGCAAAGAGCTTCTTAAACGTATCAAAGCTCATATAAGTACCTTTCGATGTATTGGACTTATAACACCACTTACAAGCCTTTTTACATATAGTACTTATTTCGATATCCATAAGTTCTGGACCAAAGGGACCAAACTGCGGATCGTCCTCTCTTGTCTTGCCCCACCTTGCAAAGTTTCCAGTTTTACGATCAAACATATAATTGTAATTTGCAGATCTCAGCACCTTATGGTTCTCTGAATCTATTATAAAAGCTGTTGTACCTTTTGCCATCTCGTCACCTCCCTATTGTACTACCATTATACCACATAAAACCTAGGTTTGTCAAGTATTTATTAAATAATGTTATCTATCCAAGTAATGCCCTTACCACCATTAACTATTTTCCAGTTAAAGTTTATCCACCGCAAAATAAAGTAAATAACACCTAACATACATACTAATGCAACCATCAATACAACTAACACAAACGCCCCTGCCAACCAACAAACAAAAACATTGTTTAGATCCCCACCTATGCCCGATAGCTCTCCAATATAATAAGGCATCGTAACAAAAACAAAAATTTCCGCGATTTTAAGTAACAAAAACAACACCAACTTTTTAACCATCAGTACCCTCCTTACTTTATACCACAAGCTATCATAGATATATACACTATCTTCATCCCTAAATGCAAGGCCTGATCTACATAGGGGTCGTACTTGCTCTCACTCTTAAAGAAGTCAATTGCCCAGTGGCTTGTTGCCTCCATTACACCAAACAAAAAGCTTCCAGTAAGCAAATAAACTACGCCACCGTGAATCATAGAGTGGTGAGTCATCCACATACCCCAAAGCTTCAACGGTTTTTGACCTTTAGGGACTACACTTAAGTCAATAGGGGTGTGTCTGTTCTTACCTTTTGCCATGGCAACAGGTTGCAATGCTGTATCGGCCAAACAATGACCAAATACGAAAACAAAGAACCATTCTAGCATACATACAATTTCCATCAAAACACCTGTACCATTCTGTGATTCGATTTATAAGGTCTGCCAATTTTGTGAACTTCCATGCCTTCTACCTCTACAATATCCCCGGTAGCACACCGTGCCTCAAATACCTGACCTACACCTAAACTATCAAACATTTTCATTCCAGTTTCTTGTTCGAATTTAACAAACCTCTCTACCTTATCGGGGTTAGCAAATCCGCTAGATAGAACTATTTTAACGCCGTTAAACCCAGCATCGTTTAATATTTTGCGTACCAACCAAACACCGCGTTCGGATACACCTCTGTCAGCATCAGAGGCAGGCAATACACCCTCCATCCAATTTTCACCGCATGTATCTATCCTAATACCGCACTCTCCATCAAGTTCAATAGCAACAGCCAATGAATCTAAAACCTCTTTATTAGCATAATCCACCAAAGCAATGCGCGGTACGTCCTTATCTATGTATTTATTAAATGCCAAAACCGATCCCATAACTGCATGATCAATACCGCATTTCCAATGATAAACAGCCTCCAATGCATGCGGTATCGTACCAACGCCGAGCTTGGACACATTAGCCGCACCAGCATCAGTAGAACAATCGCTTGCTCCACCTTTAAAGCAAGCCTCTGCTATTTCCATATCCCTATCATACCGCCAGTGTCTAGCACCAAAGTACATTACTGGACGACCTGGTACCTTATCAACAATAGATTGCATAGTTGCTTCTATAGAAGCAAGGTTTACGTCTTTACCCCCGTTCCTTAGTGTTGTTTCAGCACTGATAACGCCCAAGTACATAGTTTCAAGATCAATAATACTTTGAATTGGTGCCTCTATTAGCATTACAGTTTCACAATTGCCTATAGGCGCACCCTCTGGGAGAGCATAAACATGCCCAGTCTTCTCTATATCTGAATACTTCGTAAGTATAGCAATCGCCTCTTCAATACCAAAGATTTGGCAAATACCCTTACGAACAAAGACTTGCAACTTAACTACAGGGTTAAGCTCTTCCTTTTCAAGTATTTCCTTCGATCGCAGGAAGTACTTATCTGCATACGGTCGGTGATCATTAGGCAAGTTAAATGTTGTCATTTTCTCCTCTTTGTAATGTTAACGTTCATTATACCACACACAGCCTAGTACGTCAATACTTCTAATAGGTTATATTGCAATGTGCCTTTTAGCCGCATCGTCGTACGGCTTTAAAGGGTTACTCTCTAATAGGTGATCGCGCACCAATTCGCTTACAACCTTTAACCTATCTTTTGACCACTTAAGATGCGTACCAAGTCGCTTAACCATGTCATACCCTAAATAGTCATGGCGTATGTAGTTGCTGTACCCTTTGTCATTCCTTGCCTTAACAAAAGGCTTAGCTATATCGTGTACTAATGCAGCCCACCTTAAGTTTACATCTGCAGGGCAAGCATCGACAACTAGCAAAGTATGATCCCAAAGAGTCAAATCGTGGTACGGGCTGTCTTGGTCAAAATGAAATTGCAACGCCAACTCTGGTATCATATAATTCATCAACCTAGTATGCATCAAGAAGTTTAAGCCAACTGATGGGTTTGCACACACCAGAAGCTTATCTAATTCCATCATCCAACGTTCCTTGCTCACGTGTAGTATTTTATAAGACATATTAAGCGTTGCTCTCTTTGTAGGTTCATCTACAACGAACCCTAACTGAGAGGCAAACCGTCCAGCTCTGAGCATACGCAACGGGTCCTCGTCAAACCTGTGTTTGGGCTCGCCAACGCACCTTATTATTTTATCCTCCAAATCAAGGTGTCCCTCAAATGGATCTATTATTCTACTCCCGCGCTTGGCTATAGCATTTATGGTAAAATCGCGCCGGCTCAAGTCGGCAGTTATATCCTTAACAAACGCTACCCTTGGCTTGCGGTTATCTGGGTCATATTGTTCAGACCTAAAGGTAGTTATCTCAACCATTACACCGTCTATCTTGACCCCTATAGTACCAAACCTTTTACCAACCAAATAAGGGCGCCTACCAGCCTTCCTTATGGCTGCCTCTATTTCGTCCGGGGTGAGGGGCGTGGCAAAGTCGTAGTCCTTGGGTGTGAGCCCGAGCAACTTATCCCGAACACACCCACCAACAAGATAAACTGGATCAACTATAGCCCTTACTTTGTTATACACCGCGCCCCCTTTACCAAGTTAAAGTTATCTGACAACGTTGCCATCTTTTTACATACTTCCTCAAACGAGTACGGCTTAAAGTCATTAGTATCTACACCAACATCAAAGGATTTGCCAAACGGTTCCAACTGACCGTGAGAATGTCCAAATAAATGCCATGTATTATAATGTGACGCAGACCACACACGCATGGCATAATGACACAACACTATTAGTTGGCTATCAATCCTAATCTCAATTAACTTCCCAATATCTTGAAAGCGCCACTTACACGCCCATACATCTCGATCGTGGCTGCCCACTATCATTGTTATTTTCCCGTTTAACCTATCCAAAATAGACTTACAATCACCAAAAGCAAAGTCACCTATATGATAAACTGAATCATTTGACTTAACTACAGCGTTCCAATTTTTAATCATAACCTCATTCATCTCCGTTACATCTTTAAACGGGCGGTTACAATACTTAATAATATTAGCATGGTTAAAGTGTGTATCTGCAGTAAAGAACGTACTCATTTGTCCGCCCTTCTATCAGGTCTAATAGAAATTCTATGTACTATCCATAAGAAGATAAGGGCTGGAACGCCAAACATTACCCAAAATGGATCAATTATGTACTTAATTTCACCCATCAATTTACTCCCCTTATACTCAACAGGATATTATTTATAAGCTTAACATTTGGCTTATCAGGCAATACACTCTTTGTCTTATAAAATTCTGCATATTCCTTAGTAAACTTTTTAGCCAATGCTTTGGACGTCATCTTGCTCAAACCTAACAGTTCCTCTCTATTATCAACTTTAACAGACAAGGCACCAGTTTCCAACAATTGTTTGCCTTGGCGAAGTAATCGGAAACAATGCCTTACTTGTTTATCTGATGCCCATTTTATATTACGTAATGCCCCATAAAACATCGGTTGAGCTTGGTTACGGGCATACTCTCCATAGGATTTAAATACCATATTACTTAAAAAGGCTTGCTTATTGGTAACCAAAATTAAACCCTCATACAAGATAGTAGTATAGTTATCAAGAAACAACAACTCCAACACAGATGGGTTGCCCTGCATAGCCAATTTCAAAAACTTCTCAACCTCGTGACGGGAAACATCTGGTTTGGTTGTAACTATGCTATCCTTAGGCTTAGTTAGACTTAGTATATCTTTGGTTGGAGACACAAACACACCCAATCTGTCAACATCGCTGTGCTCAGTTGCCAAACCGTACGCCTGTGACCCAACTACGCCCTCTAATATTATCTTCATTTATCGCAGTCCATTTTTATTGGAAACAATAGATCCCTAAATATCCTACTCCTATACATCTCCCAAGTATCAGACTCGTAAAAGTCTGGGTCCCTGCGTTTGTTTCTTTCAAACTCTTTTTTATCTACAACATCACTGCTGGCAGGGCAATACCCACCTACACCATCTACAAGAAAAACTTCGCTTAGGATTATCTTGCCGTCCGGGTACTTTACAAAAGCATACGCCCAGCCCTTTTTACAATGTTTCCTTGCAAACTTGGTAATGTCCTCGCCATCTATTACAAATGTTTGGCAATGCGTGTGTTTCATTCTTCTCCCTTCATTTGACAGTCTTGGCAAGTATCGGCTGTCATACATTCATCACAGAAGTATCTGCCGCATTCAGAACACTGTTGAGCTGTCAAATTTTCAATGCTTTTACCGCAACTGTTACACTTCACTCTTCTCTTCTTCCTTATTTCCTCAAAAACCCAATGCGATATCTCTAGGTTTTTTCCTTTTTGGCGTTCCCACCCCTCTTTAGCACTCTTATATGACTGGAAAATAATTCCAAAACTATAAGCTCGTACGCCTTCAATACCAAACTCAACCTTTAAGAACCATCCTTTACTGCCAAAACTAGACCCAGAAGAGGCGGTTACCTTGGCTGGTTTAGGATTATCAACCAACACCTTAACCATTTCCCCTGAAATTATTTTCCAGTTTCTAACCTTAGATGCCCTGGGCGAGTAAGTCTTAACTTCATATGGCTTGCACCAAATAAGATTGCTAACAGAAATAGTGTGCTCACCCTTAAAATACTGCAACAACTGCTGCATTTGTTCTATTATAACAGATATATTCTTCTCCTCAAAGTTGCCAACAGGATGATACGAATTATGATCTACACAAGTATTAACGTGATATCTTCCATTGGGCTCTGATAGGAAAGCGTTATATTGAGTTAACGGTTCTATATGAATATCCATATTATTAACTAAACCTTTGTATTTAGCTCAATCCACATTTCGGCAACGCTATCAGCATTCCTGAATGTCTCTATTGTCAAATTTGCCCATCCTTCATCCCTTACAACGCCATAATGCAGGTGTAGATACGTCATAACCTTGGTATTGGACAGTTCAGCTAACAGTGCAGTAACAGTAGGTGCACCATATACATCTACACAACGGTTGGATAATACATGCTGAGCTTCCATGTGGTAAGCTAACCAAGACTTCTGATCGTGTCTCCTGACTATCCAATAAAAGGTGTTGTGGGCAATACCTTGTTTCCATCCTAAGTTATATAACTGCTTGGATAATTCTAGGCTAACTACGTGTCTACCTTCCATCTCGCCATCCCACCCACGATGCTCCGCCATCTCGTCATCTCCTTTGTATAAAACCATTATACCACATCCACTACAGGTTTGTCAAGTATTTCTACATTACAACTTCTTAGTACCGACAAATCCACAATGTTTCCATTGGTGTTTATACATCTTTGTTTTTGGATCGTACCACGTCTTACCCTTACACGCTGGGCATTGACTTATCTCATAAGCACCGCAAGACGGACATGTCTTTACTCGCCAACCGGGATCCCACGTATAGACTGTTTCTCCACGCAACTTTGCCTCAGCTATTACCTTATCATCTAGGGGCAACTTGCCATTGCAAAATGGGCAATGCTCCCAAGGCGACACGTATGGAGTTTTAATTTTCTTCTTGCGCTTTATGGCTTTAGTACGCGGAACCTCATCAAGGGCAGGCAACGCCGTCCTGCCCTTTTCGAAATTGGACGGGTGGCCACAATTGCCACCCGCCTTTTTCTTCATCTTATTGTTAATCCGTATTGGTGTACTTTCCATTTTACTTCCTATTTATAAACAACTCATCGATAAACTCACGTTCTTTGTCCCAAGCACCGAGTATATAGTAATAAAACCCAAACGGCGACTTGGCAAGCAGGATGGGATCTAATTTCTCTTCTTTACCACCTTTGTCAAGGATCAGGACAAATTCAGGCTTAGCGCTCGACACCTTTGCAAACGCCTTGATAAACTTCTCCATTTCATCTACAGCCTCGTTAGGTACACACTTGTGATACCCGCTCATTGACCCAATTTGTAGTTTGTACTTGCTTAAAAGAGCCCCCATCTTTGCTTCGGTTGTTATAGCCCACGGAAATTTATGCTTTATCCTAGCATATTTCTTCCTCGCTTTAAGAAACCCAATTGCAATGTACTCATCATGCGGAGTAATTTGCAAGTCATCTTTCATAAACTTGGCGCGCTTTTCAATTGCCTTAATCTTAGCACCAGCATTATTAAAGTCAAGGTTTGGTGTTTCCTTATCCACCAACTCATCAACAACATCTTTGGGCTTTACAACTATTCTAGTATCCTCTGATGGAGAACACTTAACATTGCCCTCTGCCATATCAGGCTCATTTGCCCCATCCCAATAAACAGCCTGTTGCGCTACGCCAAGTTGCATCGCCGTCGATGCCACCCCACTTACCCATGCAGGACGACACTTTTGCCTTAACCTTTTCAACCACCCAAACATTTAAACCTCCTTTTGTTATTCGGTTAAAATCGCTACCATGCAATATTGCCTTAATTATGGAATTATTGCACTGACTCACTGCCCGCAATTTCGGGCAATTTTTTCTTTTTTCGACCGCCTCTCGCACCATAATATCTGGCAGAATAACAGGTCAAAATCTTCATAATATCTTCAGCTAATTCTTCTTCATATTTACGTTCTTTGGTGTCCATAATCTCAACCTTAACGCCCAAGTTTCTAAAGATAGAATCAAGATATTCATAGCCAAATCTGGCTATGCGGTCTTTGTATTCAATCAAAACTCTTTCAACTTTTCCTTGAAACGCAAGATTGAGTAGCTTGTGCAAACCTTTTCTTTTCTCATTTATCCCGCTGGCTATTTCATCAATGACCATATATTTATAGCTTTGGGATTCAGCGTGTTTCATTAGTCTATCTTTTTGGCGTTCAAGATTTTCTTTCTGTTTTGCGGTAGAACATCTGGCATAAACAACGGTGACTTTATCTTGCTTCTCTGTTACTTTTCCAGTGAAGTGGTCTAAGTCCTCTTGCATAAAACGCCTGTGACCGCCAGTGGTCTTGAACGATTTTATTCGCTCATTATTGGCAAGAGTTTTTAGCGTGTTGATTGATACGCCGATATACTTACTTGCTTCTGTTGTTTTTAGTATCATCTTATATCTTCGGGAATTTATATCCCGTTACCAATTCTTGAATCATTATTCTTGGAAAATATCTTACATATTCAAACCATTTCATAGGTCTATGTGCTATTTCTCCGTTTTCAATCCAGCACATTTGCCATTTAAAATTTATCACTGTTGGTTGCTTTTTCATTTTATCAACCCACAATGTTCTATTGGCTTCTGTCCTTCTGATAACACTCCATTAGGTATTTCAACTACCCATAAAGCACAGTCTTTGCCAACGCACATTGTTTTCTGAAAGTCTATTCTCATTATTGTAGGATTTTCGTTATCAAAACTCTCGGCTACATTCCTGCTCATTATTGGGCAAATCATCTTAAACCTCTCTTATTAAACAGTTAGTAAACGAACAATACGGATTATCTTCTGGGTCTTTCTTTTTACCGCAAAAATCACAGTTCGGATTATCTCCCTTTTCTCTAAAAGGACACTCTGTATCGGCTATTATTATTCTCCAGTGTTCTTCTTTCATTTGTTAAAGTCCTCCCATCTTTTTAATGCGTCAAATGTTTTTTCTTTAGGTCTACAACCAAGCCTATACGCAACAATCAACTCATCTTTCGCTTGCACTGCCCTTTCAAGTTCACCTATGATTTCTATTCCGCAATGGTGAGGGTCGTATGGGGCGGTTAAGTCTATATATTTTTGTTGCCACTTGCTGTATTTCATATTAACCCCCCGACTGCATTCCAGAATAATACCAACACTTTTCTTGTCGATTTCTCCAGAGCCTCATTGTATTTCTTTTTATACTTACCAAAATCTTTCTTGCTCATGGCTTTCTCATTGCAAAGACATACTTCGATTTCAAAGTTGCTTATTGCATTCATTACTTCTCTTTTAAGTTTTTTCATAACTATCTCCCCTCCGTAACTATCTCATAAGTTTTAGCGAAAATGTCTTTCTTGATTGGGTAATATTCGCCGTCCACACCCTTAATTATGTAGTCACCCACATTACAGAACATACTCCCTTCGAGAGTGTCCACATTTATAATGCCTTTCCTAACGCAAGATAATCCGTAAGGACACCATTCAACTAATTCGTCCCAATTACTGCCTGTCCACAACACTGCTTCAACGACTACTGGTTTCTTACGAACTGTTAATATCATATCTTCTCCTTCTTCATCTTCTGAATTTCATTGAGCAAAAACTTCTCATTCTCATTCATGAGCTCTTGTAGCTCAGAAACAGTCATCTCCTCATCAAGTGGTTCAAAGAAGTAAACTCGCTCACCTTCGGTTTCAAAGTATGTTTTTGTTACTTTCGTTATCTTCATTTCCATGCCTCCAATTTACCATTTTTAGTCTAAAAAGTCAAGCTAATTTAATCGTATTTATACGGTTTTGTTGGGATTATGTTAGCAGTTACTATCCTCCTTCAGTTTTAACATCCTCTTGCGCTCTGAGGCTTTGCGCTTGCCTAATACCTTCTCGCTGTGACATATCATACACTTTGGATTGCCACAATCGAAAGGGTGCTTCTTAACTAAAGCATGAGGCTTCTCTGCCACTATATCATAGTAGGTTTTACCGTTTACATCTGGATGTCTGTTGCTTACAGAACTGTTTTTAAGCAACTTTAAACGGTTCTTCATCACCCTTTCGTTGTGGTGTATTCGTATCGCTCTACCCTTCAATAGCGCTCCCTTTATTTTGTTTCTGTCTCTGCAGGGGCTGCATCTACTGGCTTTACCTCTTCCACAATAGCCTTTAATGTCTCCCCCGGAGGTACGGTTATAAACTTTTCAAAGCTCGGCATTTCTCCCGGCGACACGCGTACGCTAGACTTTTCAAGGTCAGCGTATGGTATTAACTGCATTTCGATTTCTACCTCTGTCTGCAGGAAATCTGTTATTTCCTTTATATATTCATCATTTTTATCGGCAGGGATTAACATTTTACCTGTCTTAACCTTAACACCATCCTTCTCTACCTCTTCCTCATAACCATATTTCTGGAAGAGCTTCTTCCTATACTCATCCACCGACTGAGCTTCAGAATTGATCTTCTTTGCAATCCTGTTTAAGCGATACGATAACTTAAAGTCCATCGGCGTAGTTATTATCCTGCCAAGGATGTTGCTAACTACTAATACATCGCCAAGTGTAACTTTTACATCTGCCATTCTACTTCCTCCTGTTGTTATCGGTTACCTACGTTTCCTGTGTTTCATGTCTAAAATAGTAATTCCCGTTAAATGATCAAGTTCGTGCTGAAATACAATTGCCTCCATGCCCTGCAAGGAAGCACGTGTTCTGTTGTTTGGAAGCCCAAACTCCACAACAATATTAGCATACCTGTCTGTGTCTATGCTTAACCCAGGAAAACTAAAACACTGTTCTCCTCGGAAAACAATTTTATCCTCCTTTTCTAAAATTATTGGGTTAATAATGTTAGCCTCACAACCCTGCATCCTGATTATAGCAACCTGTTTACTTATGCCAATTTGCGGCGCAGCTAACCCGTAACCCTTCCTACCAATAAGCGTATCCTCTAAATCCTTTATTATAGAGTCTACGTCATCTGACTCATTAACAAAGTCAGCTACCCGTTTTAAGTCTTTAATATTTGTAACAATTTCTCTTTTCACTTAGTATTGTATCCCCATTAATCAAGCGGTGTACAAGCAGTGCTACTCCGGCGGCTATCCCTAATGAAACCACAGCAGACACAATACCATACCCGCCTTTACCTCTATCAGAAAGGTTAGGGATGGCAAATAGTACTAACAATGGCATTACGATGCGCCCGCAAAACACGCACATTCCGCGCAACCAACCGTTATATTGAAACGATTTGGCATAGTTATAAATAACCGCCAAGCCTACCACCGCATACGTTGCCATTACACGTACATCTTGATCGCCCAAACTTTCTTGGTTCAGGAGTGCTAAAGCAACAAATACGGAGTACAGACTGACAAGGGAAACGAACACGTCCCATCCGCCGGTGTAAAACACAGCCTTGTTTCTAGCGCCAAGCCAAATGCCAACTACTCCGAGCGCTACTACAACTGCTATCGTAACCAGTATTGTTATAACCATCTGCCACCTCCTTTCCTCCTAATACAATTATACCACATGAACTATATTTTTGTCAATATATTCCACCACCATATGGAGACGCGGGTGCAGGAGCCTTTTCCCTTTCAGGTATATCAGCAATGAGGCACTCAGTAGTTAACAATAACCCAGCAATTGATGCAGCGTTCTGCAACGCAGTCCTCGTAACCTTTGTTGGATCTATAACGCCCGATTCAACCATATCAACATACTTCCCCTGAAGGGCATCAAACCCCGTATTTATTTCTAATTTCTTTACATTCTCAACTATTACAGACCCCTCCACCCCGGCATTAAGGGATATTTGCCTCAATGGTTCCTCTAGAGCCCTTCTAACTATTCCAACGCCTATCTGTTCATCTCCACCTAAAAACAGGTTTTCAAGAACAGATATGCACCGCAACAGTGCCACTCCACCACCGGGGACTATGCCTTCTTCGACGGCAGCCCTTGTAGCGTGGAGCGCGTCCTCGACGCGTGCCTTCTTTTCCTTCATCTCGGATTCGGTCGCCGCGCCGACATTGATGACGGCGACACCGCCAGTAAGCCTAGCAAGGCGCTCTTGACACTTTTCTTTATCGTAGTCAGAGTCAGACTTGGCAATTTGGGTTTTAATCTGGTCAATCCTCTCCTTGATAACTGGAACTTCGCCATTACCATCAACAATGACTGTGTTATCCTTGCTAACAGTAATCCTCTTTGCACTACCAAGGTCGGTCAGTTCTACGTTCTCTAGCTTCTTGCCCAAATCCTCCGTGATCATAACGCCACCAGTCAAGACTGCAATGTCTTCCATCATTGCCCTTCTTTTATCCCCATACCCTGGCGCTTTCACAGCGCAACAAGAAATCGCACCACGAATCTTATTAATAACTAGAGCTGCTAAAGCTTCACCATCAACTTCTTCAGCAATAACCAACAACGGCTTCCTTGCTTGTACAACCTTCTCAAGCAAAGGCAACAAATCTTTCAGTACCGATATCTTTTTCTCGTGTATTAAGATATAGGCATCCTCCAACACTGCCTCCATCCTTTCAGTATCAGTTACAAGGTACGGTGAAAGATATCCTTGGTTAAACTGCATACCCTCAACAACTTTCAGTGACGACTCTGTTGCCTTAGCCTCTTCGACAGTTATCACGCCATCCTTGCCAACCTTCTCCATAGCCTCAGCAATCTGGTTGCCAATCTCAACATCATTATTAGCTGCAATAGCGGCTACCTGTGAAATTTCCTTTTTGTTTTGACCAACCGATTTAGAAAGCTCCCTTAATTTCCCAACAACTTCTACTACTGCCTTATCTATACCGCGCTTTAAAGCCATTGGATTGGCACCAGCTGTAACGTTCTTTAGACCCTCTCTGTATATAACTTCAGTAAGCAGTGTAGCAGTTGTAGTACCATCACCAGCGTTATCCGATGTTTTATTGGCAACTTCTTTAACCATCGCAGCGCCCATGTTCTCAAATGGGTCAGCAAGAGTTATTTCTTTAGCCACCGACACACCGTCTTTAGTAATAGTAGGCGATCCATATTTCTTATCCAAAACCACATTACGACCTTTCGGACCAAGCGTCACCTTTACAGCCCTTGAAAGTTGCTCAACACCAGACAGTATCTTACGCCTTGCTTCCTCGTTATATAACAATTGCTTTGCCACTTTGTTCCCTCCCTTAGTTAGTTACAACTGAAATAATACCGTTTGATCCAATTATAAGGTATTCATTATCGCCTACTTTAACTTTGCTCACAGCACGCTTTTCAAATACAATAGTATCTCCAACCTTTACTTCTAATGTAATTGTCCGACCATCATCCAAAGTTTTGCCTGTACCAACTGCTACAACCTTAGCCTCCTGCGATTTTTCTCTCGCTGCATCGGGCAACAAAATGCCGCCCTTCGTTTTTTCCATCACTTCTGGAACTTCAACTACGACCCTATCCCCTATTGGCACAATAAAATCGCCCTTACATGCAAATGCCATTATGTCCGCCTCGCCCATAACCTTAACAACATGTTTATTTCCGTCTATACCGCTTGCTGTTATACTCCACGGCACATTCTTATCGTAAACTACACGATCACCAACCTTAACAGAAGTAGGTACAAACGTACCATTTGATTTGTAAAACCCGGGACCAATTGCAAGTACCGTACCATATTCACTTACTTGGTTGGCACGATACTGATCTGGAATGTAGATAGACCCAACCTTATCTGGTATAACATCAGGCCAAATAAAAACCCTATCTGATGTAGGACGGTAGTTAAACTGTAATGAACCACACACCTTACATTTAAACGGAATGCTATATTTCTCTGCAATTAGCCTAAGTCGATCGCCATCTTCAACACTAACTCCACATTCAACACAACTCATACCATCCTCCTCTAAAATTTCTTACCATGTAAACGCGGTCTTAACTTATTATATGCCAGTTTCTTCTTAAGTTGCCATTCTATATCAATGCCCATACCATCGCACATATCAGCCAAACGGATAAAGGTATCAGCTATTTCATCCTCAAATGTATCCTTGCACCAACCTACACGGGGCTTCTTGCGCCCATGCTTGTACCCATAAACGGCGTTAGATTGAACGCGATTGTGCCTTAAAGCTTCACAAGATTCTGCCAACTCAGTAATGCTTAACAGCACGGCTTGGTTTGTAAAGGCCACTTCTACTGCCCTAACTTCGCTTGCAGAAAACCCCAATCTGCGCATCTTTTTTGGGATTTTCAGCGAATCATCGTGGAACCCCTTTGACAAAGCTTGGTTGTAAGATACCTTACAAAGGTTTTTAAGTTTCATTAACTGCAACGTCCTCCTTCTTGATATCCACCCCTAACTTAGGTTTATTACGTATATGGTGAGCGCATACAAATATTTCACCATAATTAACATCAGTTACAAGCTCTCTGTCTTTACCCAACTCTTGTCCACAAATTGAACACTGACCCTTAGCCATCCTATCAGCAAAAATAATTTTTGCCTCGTCTCCAATTACCTTGTTGTGCTTGTCAGCCATTTAGTTTCCTTTTGTTGAAGTACTTCTTGAAGTTGTCAAACGTCATCACCATTATGCCAATTTTAGGAAGGTACATTTCTATTGCATGGTTTACTGAAATATTTTGATCTGTATTCATATAAAATATAGTCTCAGCGGATAAAAGCATAATCATAACTGGTTTGCCCTGCTCCCTGAAAATCCACAACGGAACCCTGCCAGATGCCTTTGCTCCTCTTATACCCTCCTCTATAAACCCAGTCATGTTAGATGATGATGCCTTTGGAGAATATACTAAATCCTGTATACGGATGCACTTACCATGCCGAAGCTCTAAATGAAACCTTTTAGTAAACGGCTGACCAACATCACTAATGGACATCAAGTCCCCATACTCGGTTGGTTTCTTGCTCCTAGTACCCAAAGCCCCAGATGAGTGCGTTCTCCAAAAACATCCATCACTTTTACCATCTGTCCACCAAAGCGAAAGCTCTTTAGAAATTTTGCGCTCAAAAGAGGACCCCTTGCGACTTCCGTACCCGGGTTTCACAGCTTGATTGTCTCCTTTAACAATATATCACACTGAGGACTTTCCTTGTTTTCAATTAGCACAGACGGGTATATGTAAATCTTACGCGGTAGTTTACCCAAAGCACACCAACAAACCTGAGCAGACTCTTTTATTGACAACATACGCATAACAGCGGGTACACGAAATTCTGGAGCCTCGCGTATAGTATCCCTTGTAAAGGTCTTCGTCTTAAGGTTTAAACAGTCTACACACCGCATTTGGCTACCTCCTATAATAACTCCGAAACCCCGTTGCGCTTAACCACAGTTAACATCCTATCCCCGTAGCTATTTAAGTCTGCCGTATGTGATACAACATATACAGCCTTATCAAGCCCCTCGTTTGTAAGAACAGTAGCAATTGTCTCCTCACCCAATCCGTCCACATATGCAAATAACTCATCCAATATAAGTATGCCTAACAATCCACGATTGAGCTGGTACTTCATACGTACCCACCTATTCATCGTTAAACATATTGATATGTCAACCCGCCTCTTCTCACCGCCAGACAACGACTCATACTTTACTAGTACCCCATTCATGTAAATATCTAATCCAATTTTGTTACGCTCTTCGCCTGACTTTAAGGTCTTGGTTGGGCTGACCGTTATCGACATGGTACCAGCACTTACTGTAGACAAGTACTCGTTGACAACCGAGTTAAACTCATTGCAGAACCTATCCAAAAGCAACGTTCTTATACCAGACGGCGAGAAAGATTTCTTCCAAAACTCCAGAATATTAATAGTTTTATTTATATCTTCAATGTTAAGAGACAACTGGGAAGCCTTATTATCCCATTCAACTATCAACTCTGTATACTTATTTTTGTCCCCTTGACTCTTATCTATATCTGTGGTATACATACCGATTTGAGCTTGATAAGTATTAATCAAATCGCGTTGTCCAGAAATCTTTGATTCCCTCAATTCCTTGTCCTTATTAAACTGTGCAACTTTGGCTTGGTGTTGAACTTGCTTATCATTTAAATCCTTAAGCTCAGCACGAGCAACCCTTAAACGATTACCGATACCCAATCGAGTATTTTGAAGTTCAGCAATTTTGTTTGATACATCCTGCAACTCATTCGTTATTGCGCCTATGCGACCATCTATATCTTTTATACCTTTGTTAAAGAAGGTAATCACTTCTTCTTTTTCTTGGACAAACACATCGATGTTATCCTTACTTATTACAGCACCGCACTTGTCACACTTCTCTCCTAAACTGGATTCACTACTAGTCAGGTTGTTTATTTCGCTTCGCTTAACTTCTATTTCAGACATGGCTGCATTGCGTTCTGCTCGGGTCAGAATCAACTTATTATTTAGTTCATTATACTTTGTCTTCTGATCATCTATTTGACGATCGTATTCCTCTACCAACTTTTCAATCTCTTCTATTTCTACACTCTTCTGGTCAATAAGCAACCTAAAATCCACTTCATCAACGGGAAGATCTGCATACGACTCCATATCCAATATCAACTGTTTACAATCGGATATACTAGATGTAATGCGCGCTATATTAGACTGACAATTGGCTATGTTCCTATCCAATATTTCTATTTTAGATTGGTTATTTTTTATTTGATTGCCAGCTTCTTGTTTATCTCTTTCAATCCTTTCAATTTCCAAGTTGGACTTTTTAATCTTATCAAAAACAGCTTCATACAAATCCACATATGTCTCAAACCCAAGCAACTTAGTAAGCATATTAGTCTTTTCAACATCAGAAAGACTAGTAAACATGAGTATATTCTCTTGAGAGAAATAACACGAGGATTTAAACACATTCTTATCAAATCCAAGTACCTGCTCTTCAAGGAAAAGTTGCCTATCTATTTGCTTCAAACCAGTAGTACAATCGCATGCCTCCACTTCGTCTTGTTGGGTTACAGACAACCCGTCTTTCCTAGATCGGCTTACAGTATAGCATGTATTATATTCAGGCCAATCTAATATAAGCTCTACATAACAATCCTTACAACCTCTACGTATAACATCATCCCCAGTCAACCCCCTAGTAGTCTCCCCAAATAAACACCAGTATATGGCCTCAAACAAAGAAGTCTTCCCTGATCCGTTTGAATCGTTAGTATCTAGGTTAAGACCAGATATAAGGGTAAACCCATTTTCAATTTTTAAGTTTACATCGCCAAGGGAAAGGAAGTTTTTGGCTTTTACAGAAAACGCACGCCCACCAAACAACTTTTTAACAGATTGTATCTTATCGGATATTATACCATCCAAAGGAGTCAAATAGGCATCATCCAACTTATTAATAGCCAACCACTCATGTATTACGTCATTGAAGTTGTTAGACTTAATACGCTCATCGAAGTACTCTGGTTTAACCACGTTTATAACATTTGCATCATCAGATTTCGATGTGGCACTTAGTACTCTATAATAATTACCGTCTCCGTGTACAACGCTAGCTGAATCATCTACAGTAAGGAATTTGGGGTATTCAAGCTTAACAAATGCTACAGCGTAGTCGTTTACAATCTCATGGTCATATAACAAGCTCGATCCGGGGCCATTTGTGTCTACTATATACATACCCCTATCGTCTTTATCATCAAAAGTTAATGGCAGGGGGGATCCAATTATAAAGCAGTTATTAGCAAGGCGCATCCTCTTATGGTAATGCCCGAAAAATACTAACCTATTATTCTCAGACAGCTTACTCCAATCCACCCCAACAAAATGGTGACCGTATTCATTGACCATTTCTGGTTGCTTATGTAATACTACTATATCAGTTCGGTTTATCTTATCATAATCTGGGTTATCATAGTAGTTAACAAGTCGGATGCTTGTACCGTTAAGACCTACAGTTTGAGAAGCTCCGTGATCTAATATATTTAAAGCATCGTATAGTTTATGGTACTTACGATCATTAAATAAATCATGATTACCACGACAGAGCAATACTGTACATATTTTAGATATTTTCTCATACCAATCAATTAAAACATTTAAACATTCAACAGGAATATCGCCGCGCTTATGCCAACCATCCCCACCAAATATAAGCACGTCAATCTGGTTGTCTTTAACAATTGTATGTATTTGGTTTAAGATGCTTATCTGATCTTGCAATCGCTTTGATATTACATCATCATCAGACATACCAAACGAACGCCAAGAATGCAATTGCAGATCAGAAAATATTCCTATCTTCATACCTTCTTTCTCCCAAAAAGTTGTGCAAACGCCCAAGCTACGTGCGGCATAGGTTTAACAAGTACCCTGCCACATTGACCACAAAACCAATCACCAGAAATTATTACAGACCCGCATTCAGGGCAATACTTAGTAATGTCTACAAAAGATGTATTGCCGCATTTTGTACAAAACTTATCAGTAGACCAACCTTTGTGTCTACACTTAGTGCATACCTTCATATTACTCCTGACTTACATCGCTGTGACAAACAGGACACGCGCCATTCTTCTTATATTCGGCATACGCAGCTGGAAACGAAAGTATGCGATTCCTAGTAGAATCAACATGTTTGTTGGCATATGATGTAATATTATCAATTACATCATAATATGTCAACTTCCTTTCCTCTATACCCTGCGACCATTCCTTCCAGTATTTAGTTGTCATAGGCGACGGCAGGCAGTGGGTAACAACAGACAATTCTTTAACACTAGGTACCAACTCACGTTGCTGTTCAACCAACCACTTCATTAATTCTACGCCGCGCTTGAGGAACTCGTCCCCAAACTTGTACTCCTTTCCACCAAAGTCGTGATACCGCTCAACTAACCCGTTTGTACATATCAACCTGTTTAATCCGGGCGATACTTGTACCTTCCCATTTACTGAAACAAACAAGCCCGGATCGATGAAGTCGTTTTTGCTAGCATCTATCCTGTTTGTAGTATCCAAAAACTGAAATTCTACGTGACTTCCATTAGATCCAACCACAGTGCTGTTGTACGGAAACCATTTGTTTATATCCTTCAACAGAACGTTAATATCTACAACTGCCTTCTCCTTGCCACCATCTCCGCCGCCCAAAGATTTGGTACGAATAAGAAAGTTATCTTCTTCATTCTTGGCAATTATAACATCAGCTATAATGTTAGGCTTGCTTATATATTTGTAATAGTTGTGCAGGGCAGACTTAATCCCCTCAAAGTCGCCCTCAGCATACAAAACGCGCCAAAAGTTTCCAAATATGGGGGACAGGAAAGTACTCAGGTTATAGTTAAATGCAATGCCTTCAGCTTGCATCACTACATCGTGTGATGTGGTATCCCAGTCAGCATCAAGTATATCCTTTAACCCAAGCTTGAACGTCTGCATCTCATCTATACGCGAGTTCAACCTTTGCCAAAACACCATCACACACCTCCTCTTTTGTTGGTTACCTGTTACCTATTCCCGCTCAAAAAGTCAACTACCTGTATACCAGACTCCTTGGATCCAGAATAAACGTCTAATATTTTAATAAACGGAGGGACAACGCGCAAATCGAGGACGTACGACTTTACCTCAAAAATATTCTCTTCCTTATTCATAACCCTTGTTATCTTTAAGTTCTTCTTGACATACTTATCCGCTCTTTTCCCATCAACTGAAGCAACATACCTATCTACATAGTCTCCGTAGATATCTGTAACCGTCTCGCCCTCCGAAGCAAAATAAGCTAAAGCTACGTAAATAGTCTCCCCAAAGACATTAAGCATATCTCGCATCATCCCACTATCACCAAACCCAGACCAATCAATAGGAACGTCTAAAACCCATTTATCGTCCAGCTCTGTAGTCATATATTCAACTATAACATCCGTAAATTGAGCCAGCTTATCCTCATTACCTTCCTTGCGGATAACTAACTCTATCATTAACTTATCATTGTACGTACGCATTAGTACTCCTTATCATACTGACATTATACCACATCGCAGTTGTAAAGTCAATATAGTTAATAAATTACAAGTATGTTTATTTATCAACCAACTTTAACACCAATTTATCATTAAAATAAAAAGACACAGCTTTGTTTGCACTTTTCTTTACAACTAAATGAACTTTGCCAGGATCCAAAAGAGCACTAGCCACCCCCAACCTTTCTGAATCCGACAACCAAACACTTACAACAGGTTTGGTTCCCTTGTTCGTATTCCTTGCCACGTTGTTACCTCCTAATACGCCCCACTTTGCCCCCTAAACTCTGTTGATCACGCGCCAATAGAAACCTAACAGCATCTGTTTCCAAACCTCTACATGTCATGTATACCAGCATCCACGTATCACGATCAAGCTGGCGCGGGTTATACTCTACAAGGTTCTTTAATACCCTAGTTGCTTTCTGAACTTCCAAATCAATTGCTCTATTGCCCTTTACTGGCTTAGCCATTATTTTCTCCTGTTAGTATGTGTTTTACATACAACCAGCCTTTTTTGTTTACCCAAACACCCCAAATAATCTGGGCGATGCTTTATGGCTACAGCCATCATCATCCTAGTAAAAGCATGCTCCAAATGATCATCTTGTTTATCACCAGCTTGATGTGCCATAATGTGCATTATGGTATGATTCAAGTGGTCCTCTATAGACAAAAGACGCCAATTATCCCTTAAATACCCCTTCTGCTCCCCATATCGCATCACCTTTGCTAACTCCTGCAAAGCAACTGGATCTATTAGGTGGTACGCAAACGCAGTACCAGATGACACCCCGCCCCTTTCATTCGTTACAATCGGAGCATCCTTTTCAAGACCCGTAAAACCTTTAAGAGCAGGAGCACCCGCCTTCTGGTTTGTCTTCCTCTTTCTTAACATCTGGCACAATCTCCTCTTTTTTCTCCTCGGTTGGCTTCACTTCTTCTACTACCAATTTGGCTGGGTACTTACCACCAGTATTCCTTATATTAGATGCAAAATACCTGCCCTTAGATTCTGCCTGCAACATATTCTCGTAAATTTCTTTAGGGACACCAGAATACTGATAAACTTTACCAGATGTAAACTGCACCTCTAATATCTGGTTTGTTCCGTCATACCCGACTGCACCAATGTTAGAAGACACCACTTTTTGCCTCTCCATTACGCTCCTCCATGTCCATATATGGACGTTTCTAATGCGAACAACCTGTTACGTTCTTTCTTTAATTCAATGTACCCACAAGTTCTACAGTATTTCTTTTTATAACGACCTACTTGGTTTATAACAATACGTTCCCCAGCACTAATGCCCCTAGTACATTTTTTATTTGAACACTTTGATCTCCTCCCAGAAACTCCAACAGTTAACATAACATCCCCCTATAATGCAGCAACCAATATTTTAGGTTCTAACTTGTTAAACAACTCGCGGGTAGCAACTAAATCGCTCATCGCATCGTGCGCTTCAAGGTCAATACCAAAATACTCACACACATTTGCAAGCTTATAACTTTCAAGGTTTATCTGACCCTTATAGTGAGCCAAGTAAAGAAGTTGTAAAACATCCATCTTCCGCCAGTTAAAATAAGATCCGATAAACTGATCGCCATTCTTCCTAAAAAACTCCTGCAAAAAATCAAGGTCAAACTGAACATTGTAACCAACCGGGAAAAACTTAAGGGTTTTATCTTTATCATACCTATCTACATACTTGTTAAGTACCTTTACTAAGTCCCAATACATTTGATTAGGATCTGGATAGGATTTTATCTCATCGATAGTCAGGTTGAGGAGTTTCAACGAATCAGCATTAATGCGGTCTGTTTCGAATGGGCGCGCCTTAAAGTGGTGTTTCTCAGCAATAAGCCCATCAATCTCAACAATTATTGCCAACTCGACTATACCATGGTAAATAGGAGACATACCCGTAGTCTCGGTATCTACATATAGTATCTTAGTCGACATCTCTACATTACCTCGTTGTACGCTCTTGTCATGCAGTTATAAAACCTCTCTACTCTTTCGCGTTCTGATGGCAATAACTCGTTATCCAATATGCGCTTTATTCTGGCATAACCAATTCCAGACAGTCTCAAAAAATAAACCTGTCTAAACAACCTTAATTGTTCATCATTATATTGACTTTTCTTACCAGACAACCTACTTGCCCACGATCTTAACCCAAAGCACTGCTCAACTTTATAAAACCACGCCTTTGATACACCGATTTCTTTGGATAACTGTTTCAATGTGTACATTACCATCTCACCATCTCCTTGTTATACAACCATTATACCACAACGATGTATATTCCAACAAGATTATCAGTAGATTATACTTACTACCTTCTTTCTAACCTCTTGTTTAGCACGAGCTAATCGAATCTTTTCCTTGGTTTCTTCTGAATGGTGTTTACCTAAACGAGCCAATCTCATTTTCTCTCTAACTTCTGGTCTTCTAGCTGAATTCTTATCGCCCATACCAACCAACCTAAGCTTCTCCCTAACTTCAGGTCTTTTGGATGGGTTCTTGTTACCTCTCAATTTTTCTTTGGACTCCTCAGTATGATGCTTACCCAAACGATACAGCCTTAGTTTTTCTTTAGATTCCTTAGTATGATGCTTACCCAAACTAGATAACCTATCCTTCTCTTTGGTTTTGTCTGAATGATGTTTGCCCTTAAAACGACAATTACCTAAACCGGCCAATCGTATTTTCTCTTTAGTTTCTTCTGAAGGATGCTTACCTAAACTGGCTATTCGTAATTTTTCCCTAACTTCAAACCTCTTAGTCGGATTGATATCACCACACATTACAAAACCGCCATCACCACCGTCTGCTATATTATATAACCCGTTTTTACCTAACTCTCTACGATAAACTTCTATATAGTATTTTTCCAAGGTATTTATAAGCCTCTTATCAATAGCCTGCGCCAACAAAATAACGACAAAGTTATTTTTACCATATTTCTTTACAGCATTCTCTAAGTACAACCCGCTACCCAAATAGTCAATATCAAAATCGCCTTTATGTTGCCCTATATAAATCTTGCCAGTTATCGAGTTTGTCGTCTTGTAAATATATCCATACATCTACTTCGCTTCCTTATTCGTCATCATTTTTTATCTTTACCCTCTGTTAGTATGCCAGCAAACCGCGTTACCAATGTATCTCTGTAGGCATTATTTATACTATTACAACCCAAATTAGATAAAGCATTCTTTATGGCTGGAATGAGCGCCAATGTACCATCGGCTCTTGTGGACGGCCCCATTAACAACCTTTCTATTGTAGCCCCATCTTCAACCTCATAATGCAAAAGCGTGCCTCTGGGCAGAGTATGGTGATAGGCCGACATGCCCCAATGATATCCATTAAACGGCGACTCTACTGTTTTGGATATCATACCGCCCAAAATAACAGCATGAGCACCACAACACATCAATTTAACAATGTCGCCACTATTGTGTATGCCACCATCTGCTATAATAATTGTCCTAGATTTCTGCTTTTCAATATATCCACGTAAGTCGTCTATCGTAGTAACATGTCCAGCTCCTATGCCTAAAACAAAGCGAGTGGTACACTGGACTCCAGGTCCAACACCTTCAATAATAGCATCTACACCAGCCTCTATAAAGGGTACAGCTGCATTCAAACTGGCCACATTACCAACCATTACCGTGCACCCGTTTTGGCGCGCATATTGGATAAATTTTCCAACATTGAGACCAGTAGCCTTACTCGACGACCAGTACGGTGATATAAACGACGACTGGATAACTAAAGCTCTTATGCCTTGTTGCATTGCAACGCCAAACAACCTTTCAGCCTGTTGTGGAGTAGCAGATACAGCAAATTCTACATCCCCAACTATCTCCTGCAATTTTGCCAAGTTGCTCTGCAATACTACCATATTAACCGGCTCTGAGTTATAAATCTTCTGTAAGGTAGACACAGACGGGGAACTTGCAAGTTCTGCATATATATCATTATATTTATCTAACGGATACCTTGAGATCAAACCGCATAGGTTAACAATGCCGATGCCACCAAGCCTTCCTAGTTCTAATAACGACTTGACCGACATAACGCTATCCATAGCGGCGCCTACAATAGGCAACTTGAGCTTTAAGTCCCCTATCCACATAGTTAAATCAACATCGTCGTCACTTATAGTAGTTACCGACTCTGGTATTACAGATACCTCATCTAAGCTTATAGACTGATGTGAGTATTTAAACATAGCGTTTTCCTTTCTTATTCCTCGTCTTTTATATCCTCAACTATTATAGGAGACTCCGACTCGCGCATCTTTACCCTATCTGGAGTTATCAATGCCTTTATTTCAGGCCACTTAGCTTCAAAGTCTTTAGATTGAAACTTTATTTTCTTATCGCAAGTTTCGTACCATCCACCGGGCGCAAGCAATACAATGCTCAAATCTTGTAGGAGCTTCAACAACCCAGAAAACCTAGACATACCCGCATCAAACTTAATGTCTATAAGGCAATTTCTAAATGGAGGTGCAAACCTGTTTTTAACCGTGGTAGCCCTAGCAACTACGCCAACTATCTTGGCATTCTTATCATCCTTGTCTCCCCCTAGTTCCCCACTCTTACCCTTACTGTCAACCTTTATTTTCCCAGCAATTTGCATACAAAGCCTTATAGAAGACTGATACGCTGGCGCCTGACCACCACCTTCAATTTTGCGCGGTCCAAACATATCGCCTATGTTGAATATCAAATGATTAGTAATTATATATGTTAAACCGTATTTCTTTACCTCTGGCATGATAGTACGGAGCAGAGCCCTCAACACTTTTGCCTTGCCCATATCAGGCTTATCTAAACCAACTATAGCAAGCTCATGCTCAGTTGACCACATAGCTATAGAATCAACTGCTATAAGGATGTGTTTACATCCTTTATTCCAAAGCTTAGGTACAATAGGCTCTACCTCTACCTCCACATCCTTTCCAGTATCAACGTCCATTGTCTTAATCTTACCGCCAAAGAACACTGCCTTAGAATGCTCCTCAACAGTAGAGGTATTTAACCTTATAAACCTTGACTCATCAATACCTAAATTACTGCCTAAATATTCAACATAGGCAAACTCTGTATCATCCAATATGGCAACACCATCTGGGTATTTCTTTAGGAAGTTAGCTATGGCATTGCATACTAACAAGCTTTTCCCAGTCTGAGGATCACCATGGACGTTAATAACTTGACCAGTAGGGAATCCCTCATCAAACTTGCCAGACAAAATATAATTAAGCGCCAAGTTTCCAGAATCAAAAAACTCACAGTTAATGTGCCCAGTTTCGATAAGCATATTCTTCTTCCTATACTCATCAACCAACCCACTAACAAGCTTTGATATGTCAACTGATTCCAACTTGCTTACAACACCCTTCTCTTCTTTTTTAGCCATTGTACATCTCCTTTAAAATATACTAACAACAACACACTGCACAAAATGCCACGCCTGATCTATATAAAGCAGTCTTAAATTGTGTTTTTCTGTTTCCCTGCTAGCAGAACAGTCTTCTTTTACCCTATCCATTTTATATTGATCCATCCACATATGACCAACCAACAAAAATACAAGTTTCCATAAAGAATAAGCATTGTAGTAGTTTAAAACAAAGCAAATAACTCCAGTCCACACCATGCTGTGGCTAAACATAATATACCCATATTTGCCCTTGTTCCTAGCTACAAACTCCGTTTGGAGAGCCCAATCAGCAATGTAGTGCGCAAACACTACTGCCATCAATAAATTCATATCATCCTCTGTGAAATTTCTTTGTTACGTTTTGATGATAATTGCATCAAACCATCATGCTTCTTATCCAAGCCATTAAGTATATTCCTAAACGTAATAACCATGTTTTTATACTCAAGGCATTTGTTAACAGCCTCTACATAATCATCATCAGCTTTGACCAGTTTATCAATCTTCTTGTCAGAAACACGCTCATCAGAACTTATTAAATGCTTCTCGTACTTCAGCGATAATTTAGCATCCAACTGCTCCACATGAGCTTCCATGCGCTCATATTTATTTGAAACGTGCGCCAGTATTGCACAGAACAACATGTAAACCTTTGGTTCAAATACCAACTCCTCATCTAACCTAGTAGCATCTATTTTGGATATCCTAAACAAAGACAATTCAACTAAGGTATCTTCTGGAAACACTACCTCTAGGTTATCTATACCAAAGGCCAAACTGATGTTGTTTAATATTTCATCCAATTGTTCGCTCATCGATACATCTCCTTTACGAAATTTTGCAAGCTGACCAGCCACAACCCGCATTTGAACATTTGACGCACCCAGACTCATTTACAACATCAGCCCCACACTCTGGACACTTTTCTATCGCCTTTTCCTTAGTAGGTACAACATCCTTCTTTGCATCTCCACTATACAAAACTTGCTTTTCCCTTGATCCATCGCGGTACAAAGCAATACCCTTACATTTTAATTTATAAGCTAACAGTATAGATCTCTTAATATCATCCTCAGTAGCATCATTCGGAAAATTAATAGTCTTACTAACTGCCGAACACGTTTGCGCCTGAAGAGCCGCCTGGATCTTAACATGCCATTCTGGCGATATTTCCTTAGCTGTAATGAAGCAGTCTGATTTAGCATACTCAACCTCCTCTTCGAGTATAGTATTAATTACATGCTTCTTTACAGTCTTCGAATAATATGGCTCACACCCACTAGATGCATTAGCAATAATGGACAATGTGCCTGTAGGAGCTATAGCAGTCAGTCCTGCATTCCTTAACCTAACTCCCTCGTCAGTTTGCCAACGGCTCCCGCGCCAAGCCGGGAAAACACCGCGCACTTCAGCAAGCTTAGAAGACTCATCAATAGACCATTGCCGAATCTTTCTCATAACATCAGACGCATAACGTACTGCCTCTTCAGTATCATACTGTATATTTAGTTTAATAAGCATGTCCGCAAATCCCATAATTCCTAACCCAATTTTCCTAGTCATTTTAGTCTTTGTTTCTATTTGAGATATAGGGTATTTGTTCATGTCTATCACATCATCAAGAAACCTTGTTGCAAGCCTAACTACATACTCAAGGCGATCGTAGTCCACCTTCTCAGCTTTGACAAATCTTCCAAGGTTTACAGATCCTAAATTGCACGACTCATACGCCAAAAGTGGCAACTCTCCGCACGGATTCGTCGACTCTATGGCACCAACATTTGGTATCATATTGTGACGGTTCATCTCATCAAGGAACAAAATGCCCGGTTCCCCGTTTGCCCAAGCATGGTGAACTATTAGATCAAACAACTTTTTAGCCTTAATTTCTTTAACAACAGCACCAGTATGAGGATTAATCAATTGGTGCATCCTATCACTCTTAACTGCAGACATAAACTCATCAGTAATACCTACAGACAAGTTAAAGTTAGGTATATCCCCTTCTTTTTGTTTACACTCTATAAAACTCACTATATCCGGATGATCTATCCTTAACGTTCCAAGATTTGCACCGTGGCGCACTCCGCCTTGCTCTATTGCTTCCATGGCCTTATCAAATATACGAATAAACGCTATTGGACCACCCGCACACTTATTAGTACTCTTAACTAAATCGCCAGACGGACGAACATTGGAAAAACTGTACCCACAACCTCCGCCGCTTTTTTGAACCAATGCAGCATCTCTAAGCGTGGTAAATATAGACTCCATGCTATCATCAATGTTGAGTACAAAACATGCGGATAATTGCCCTATTGCACGCCCAGCGTTTATAAGGGTAGGAGTATTTGGCAAAAACTCCAAATTAGTCATAATCTTATAAAATTTCTCCTCATACTCACTCATAGACTCATCGCGCTCCGCACCCGATATAGTGCGTGCTACCCTCTCAAAAAGTTGTTCTGGGGTTTCAATTACCTTTCCAGTCCTATCTTTTGCTAAATACCTCTTCTCAAGCACCTGTATAGCGTTCTGGCTAAGTTGCATCTTTAATCCTCCTCAACATACTATTAATCTTCCACTCTAGTGGCTTCAAATTCAGCCTTATAATCCACGCAATAAACTTATACATTCTTAATTATTCTCTCTATGGTTTTATCACAGTATTCTGTGTCCATCTCAATGCCTATCCATTTGCGACCAGATCGTTCGGCTGCAAGTGACGTTGTACCAGATCCATTAAAAGGGTCTAACACCAACCCGCCCACATCAGTAGAGTACAATATCGGACGTGACATAGCCTCAACAGGCTTTTGAGCTGGATGCACACGATTGTTGTTCTCCTTGTCAATGTCCCATACATCTGATATATTCCGCTTCTGTAGGCGCAGTTGGTGTTTACCCTTAGTAGCAAATACTACAAACTCATGCTGAAACCTAAAGTGATAACCGACCCCAAAATGTTGCTTCCGCCAAACAATACAGTTCTTTATATCAAACAACTTACCAATTATCGGGTATACATGCGGGTACAATTTCCATCCGCAATAAACGTAGACAGCACCGCCGTCTTTTACAACCCTATATAACTGATCAACTACTTGCTTAAACCAAGCAACATATTCTTCTGGCGACATTGCATTATTAGCAAAATCGTCTTTAGCCGTATGTACAGTACCTCTGCCACGACAATCGAAGTTATACGGCGGATCAGTAACTACCAAATCCACACTTGAATCATCAATACTAGGCAATACTGACATACAGTCTGCATTATACAACTTGCCCAGCTCTGTCTCAAAGCACGGATTCATTACCTAATCTTTTCCACGAATTTGTCAAATTCTCCGAACCCACGTACAAAGTAAATTTCCTTAAAGTTGAACTCATCAGACGTTACATAATCAGTCATCTCCTTCAACTCATCGGGCAACAAATAATCGACAAAAGTTAGGAAAAGTACATTTACACCGTTGCGCTTAACAGCTTGGTTAAACAAGTACTTGGAAAAAGTAAACACCCTTCTCTTGCGCTTAGTTACAGACGTAAACTCAATAGTCGGTCTGTTCAACTTAGCAGATACTTCTTCCCAAGATACCTCCTTAGAATCGTAGAAGGTATCACCAGATGAACCTCCTTCCACGTTACCTACTCTTATTATGTAGGTACGCGCCACTCCGATTACATCACCACACAACGACGGGGGTACATCTAAATACCCAAAAGCCTGACCAACATTAACTGGGCGCGACGTAACGTGAGGATAGTGCTCTGAATCTACGGACAGCCCATATCCTTGGCAAACCTCCGCTAGTGCAGTATGACCAGCTTTGCCTACCCGATTAAGTATAATATCGGGTGTATGATAGTGACACCACTTTTCCAATTCAGGGTAATCCTTAACTAACTTAATAGACGGCGATCGCATGGCCTTCAATCCGATAGCCGCACCAGTACCCTGAAACGTAGATGCTATATACTTTAAGTTCTCCCTTTCATATTCTTTACACTCCTCGCTTACTACAGGAGCAAAAGCCGACACAGTAAGCCTGCCAGCAACGTCGTATTTGTTTATTTCCTCGATCAACTTATCCTTATCTATAACAGAACCAGATCCAAGCAAGATGTTGGCACCTTTACAAATAACACCAGCAGTAGGCAACATCTTTATAGTCTCTACCGTACCATCTTCACGCTTTATTTGATGACCAGCATTCGGAGAATTGTTAGCAATACACAAATCCAAATCCGGATGCTTGACAGCCAAATAATTGGCAACATTGCCTTTACCTTCTGACCCAAATGAAATTCCAATTAAAACGTTAAGCTTTCCTTCCTGCACAACACACCTCCTTGTTTTAAACTTCATCCCTGGTTAGTTCAACAAAACTATTCGTATGATACCCGCTAAATATACAACCACTTTTATAGTTCATAACTATACAACGACCACGCATATTCGGTATTTCTCCTAAGAAAACATAAACATAGGACTCTTTAAAAGGAAGACTCCTAATGTAGTCTGTATCAAACCCTTTGGTAACAAACTTAACAATACTAAGCTTCCTCGGAACCTTTGCTTTAGGCACTTTCAACCTCTTGTTTTAGTATATCCTCCAATTTCAGTGACTCACCCCAGCGCTTGCCTACCTTTATATCCACAGGAAACTTAACCTTAAACCCTAGCATCTTTGGCACATCTGTCATAATCGGCGCTATTTCATCGCACACATACTTTAAGTATTGGCGTCTCACATCAAACAGTATAGAATCGTGTATAGTATTTATAATAAAAACACCATTGTATAACACCCCATCTGCAACCAATTTATCATGTATTTTTATAAGGGATAGGAAGGAAATGTCAGCACCTAGTGATTGAATGCAATTTTTAACTAAACAAAAGTATTTAGCACCTCCTCCTACAAAATAATTGTGGTTATCTTCAACCTCAATATTGTATTTAGTTTTGTGTTTACAAGCATCTAAATAACCCCTACGTTTGTCATTTGAATAACAAACCTCAGTTATACCAACACACTTAACCAACGCCGGAACTCTAGCAACATTGCCACCACTGCCACCATCAAATTTAGAATTACAATAGGTAGTTGGCAGTTTATACTTCAAACCAGGGTGAATATGCATTTTAATATTATCAAAGAACACCTTTAAATGTTGTTTACTATACATTTCAACCACAGGAACAACCACCCCGTGACATTTTCTCTTGCGTACATACAACTTCAACCCAAATTTTTTATTTAGCAGTTCTGCAAGCAGGATCGACTCGTCAAAACTAAAACTTTCTGTATGAATCCTTATAAACTGCCTCCAACCTTCTCTGTGATGAGATCTACGCCCCACATTGTGCCTACTACGACACAAACCCCCATCATCCTGATACCATATAGCCAACCCAAGCCAACTTATTTTATTAACTATATCCTTTACACCAAGATTAGGGTATTTTAAATTATAATACTCGGCAAGGTTCCAATGCACATTCGAACGATAATTCCACATTATATTGCCAGGCTTAAAACTTTTAAGACCAGCAACACCTTTTGATACTTTACCACCAATATAAGGTTGTAATATACTGCACTTGTACTCTAAATAAGATCGTTGTTTATTACAATGCGTCATATACAATCGTACACCATTACTCATGCTTATACCACCATCACCAAGCAAACTGCCAAGAATTATTTGTTCACATGTGGTAGACGGAATATGTAAGTAATTCGTATATAACATATCACCAACTCTCAAATTCTTAGCCTCCACCACACCACGTGAAGTGTAATATCTATGATCTGGTGTACACACCGCTCCATGTTTACCATTGCTACCTTGTACATTTACACGCAACCACCGAGGATCCTTGTATTCATTCTTAAACCAATTCACTACTCGTTTAAATTCAATTTTATTTGTAGCACTGTTCACCGAAGCAACTTTAACAGAAAGCTTTTTATCTACAATTTCCTTGATTGTCTTTGAAGCACCGCCCTCTAAAAGCACACGAGTATCCCAATGAAAACAGTGATTCGCAGCTTCGCGTTCCGCATCAGCAATAGCAGATCTGCTATTAGAATCTATCAAAAACTTTCGCGGTCTGCCAAGTACCGTATGAATTACACCGTTCTTCTTAACTGCCCTGTGTTGTAGGGCGAGGTAGTCACTAACACTCGGAAACGCATCTACAAATTTATTTAAATACGTCTGTGCCTGCTTCTCTGGCATATGCAACCTAACACTCATTTCTTTTGCCGATGCCCCAAAAATTGCACCAAACACGCAACCTTTTGCAATCTGACGCTCAAACTTAGTTATCTGATCTATTGGCTTCTCAAAAACCAGAGATCCAACAAACTTGTGAATGTCTTCGTTCTTGGCAAATGTATCCATCATGCCTTTATCACGAGCCAATTCAGCAACAATCCTGACTTCCTGTTGCGAGAAGTCACACTCCAATATATACGAGTCACTAAACCTAGCTACAAACAACCTGCGTAACGGATACTGATTTAAAAATTCGCTCTTAGTTTCATCACGCGGAATTCCCTGAAGCGGCGGTGCTTTACAGGCTAAACGGAAGCTTTGTATACCATAATGTTTAAAGTTTGGATGCACTATGTCTCTATCATCCAAACTTTCTTTAATGGACGGCAAAAAGTAAGTAAGCACATTGGTCACCCTACGTGCCTCATAAAGCGGATTGACATCTGGCACCTCGTTAGCGTATGCCTCAAGTACCTCCTTATCCGTAGACGGAGATCCCTTCTTCTGTCCCTTTGCTTTTTGTGTAGCAGTTAGATCATTATATTTTATAGGTTTAAGCTTCAGCGTCTCAAACAACCACTTACTTATTTGGGGCGTAGAATTTATGTTGGTTACCCCATATTTATCATTAAAATATTTAGAAAGTTCGTCTATCCTGCCTTTGAATATACCCGTATATTGATCCAACAAGTCAGCGTCTATTTTCATGCCAGAACATTTCAACACTACAAGTACCGGCAACAACTTTACAGTAATTTTCTCAAATATAGTCTTTGCTTTAACATCCAGACGGTCGTAGATGTAGTTGTACAACATACGCGTCATGTAAGAGTCGTAGGCATTATAGCGCTTTAGTTCTTCGGTTGGAGCCCCTAAATAATCATGCTCTACCAAAGAAGACTTGAATTTAGACTTGTACCCAGCCAAGTCTGGCATGTACCTCATACTAATTGCCTCTAATCCATACTCGTTGTATGTATTATCGTATATAAAGGCCAACGGAAACAAATCTGAATAATTTCTTACTTTTATATTATATTGTGCCAAAGCAACAACATCAAATAGTATATCCGCAAAAACTTTCTGAACCTTATCTGATTGCAGGAAGTCAACCAATACATCGTACTCCTTAATATCTTTTTCCCTGCAATCAAAGAAATATGTAAACTTATCACAACTAACTGCTATAGTTCCTATAATAAAAGACAAACTAAACACATTTAAACTATTAGTTTCAATATCTACACCAACGTTTTTAGAACTATAAGCATCCTCTACAAACTGATGTTTAAGGTTGTCAGTATAGGTAACAAATTTCTCTTCTACACTTACCGTACTGCTATTACCAAATATGGACTTCATGTGGTTATGCAACTGTGCTACATACCGAGGTTCCAAGTGCCTATTGCGAAGTATGTATGCAGGATGGTCGAATGTAGCAATGGGGATTTTCTCGTAGGAGGGGTTAGACTTTAAGATGCGTTGCATTTCCTTTTTAGCAATTGCACCAAATACAAGAATGGTTTTTGGGGGCAAATGAGATATTATGTAATTGATATCAGCATCTAGCCTAGGTCTACAACACTTTACCTCTATGGTAGACGGTTGCCTGTCTTTATTAGTTTCCTGATCCTCAGGGCGACAGGATATTATATTAACCATAGCAGTATTCTTCGAATACTGATCAAGCACCCTGTGTATCAACTCACCAGACGCACCGACAAACGGCTTACCCTCTTTAACCTCGTTTAGACCTGGAGACTGACCAATAACCAAAATATCCACCTGACTTACATTAGATATACAGGAAAAAACTTTAGGAGTGTTATTAAGTGTGCAAGCACTACAATTTGCCGACGATTCAAAGTTGTCTACTTTAAAATCCACCACATCACCTCATTTTGTTGTATACAACATTATACCACACCTAAACAACAACGTCAACTACTTTTGTAGAATATATTACTTATAACACTGGCAATAATGGGGATTCTCTGGGCAAAACGTACTTAACCTTTTGTCATCTTTGCACACATACACGTTCCGCCTCATCATACCCTTGCTACAGTAATAAATACGCGCCTGCCCGTCTTTTTTAACGTTGCGTGCCACAATATAGTTTAATGGGAAACCAAGCCTGTCTCCTTCATCTTCTAACGCTACACGCGACTTCATTCTAAGCGCATCCTTAATCATCCTCTTAGTAATCAACCGAGTCTTAAAGTTAATACAATTAAGACAATGTACAGTCGGTCGCTCTCTTGGTTCTATCTCTTTTAATCTTTTTGTCTTCACTATTCATTACCGCCTTTCTCGCTTTATTTTTAATTAGCAAACTATATAACCTCACCTCTTCAGTAGTTTTAGCTTACATTGTCCATAGAAACGGAAACAGCTCGTTCACTATTCTCCACCCACATTTTATCATTTACAAACATATCTATGTATATATCTGACTTACCTTCTCTATGTTTTGTTAAAAAGAACTTAGACACCTTGCCTGGTTCCATCTTCTCACACAGCGATAGTACAACATCGCTTACAAATGCTTTATCAATAGACTCAGACATATGCTCCATTGTAACCACTTCGGCTCGCAAGCCCTCTCTATTGGCCTGAGTAGCTGACCAAACCGGAATCTGCAAAATCTGAGAATATGCCTTTAATGCACTAAATATATCTGCCAACTCAAACCGTTTTTCCTTGTACCGAGCTTGGGATAACAACAAATCTGCATAGTCTACATACATTATATCAAATTTAATACCATCCGCATCTGCTTGATGGTAGACCGAATACAAATAATCCACCGAAATAGATCGTACTGGTCTGTAAAGTATCATAAACTTCTTATTTACCTTCTCACTAATAACCTTAATGCCATCCATAGTAATATCCATTTTCAAAGCGCCAGACAACAACATCATTACACGCCTCAATATGGAAAACTCTGGCATTTCTAGCGTAACAAACAAAACGTTGTGACCTTTCAACCACGCATATAATGCAAAATTCAACAAAGACATCGTTTTCCCGTAGTTCGGCGGAGCTAGTATTATGCCGAGTTGACCAGCACCAAGACCTCCAACCTCCCCAATCGATCCAGTACGCAGAATATCATTTAAGAAACTTATATTTGTTGGCACACATTTCCTAGTTTTGCCTTGTTCCAGTATATACTCTGACTCATCAATGTTAACTCCATATATATGTTTATCTTCTATAGAATCCATCTGTATCTTAAACATGCTAGACACAGTAGATGATACATCTACATCAGAACCAGACTTAATTTTCTCATAGGAAGTCTTAAATAAGTTTTCGAGTTTACGCAACTTAGCATATCTGTTTAGCTCGTTGGTAACAAATTTGGTGTCTACTTCCTGGGTGTATATAAGGTTTAAGAAACCAACAACAATAGAATCGTCGGCAATTGTACGATCGCGCTTATACAAATACAAAAGTTCAGACTGAGTAGGTACCCTGTTATATTCTGCATAAAACACCCGAAGTATATCATAAACGTCTGAAGACATGGCAGATGAAAACATCTGGGAGTCAGCAAGGCCCATCGTCTTCCTAAACGCATCGTCATCTTTTACTATTGTAGACAGTAAAAGCAATTCATATTGATCAGTACTAAACCCCATGCCACTCCTTTAATATTGTACTATAAACTAAGCTATTTGGCAAGTAACATTTAAAAAAGAAAGAATCGTCTTGGTTAAAGCATTTAGATAGTGCCGCTGCTACACCAGCACTCCTACTAATACCACCATCACACTGACACACTATCAACCCTATCTCCAAAGTATGTTTCTTTACAAAGGAAAGTATCTTCTTGGCGTGTGCGCGGGAAAATGCCACCATTTTGCCGGATTTGTCGACGTAGTTATCTTTGCGTATGCTTATGCACTTAGTACCATTAAAATCATGGAACTTCAACTGCAACGTTCCTACCCTTGCCTTTATCTGCGGCAACGGCGGATGCACATCGCACGGATCACATATAGAAATAAGTATATGCGGTGTATCAGAATAATATTGTTGTATCAACCCTCTATTCAATACTATTATATCCATTATACCCTCACCTGAAGCAACCTGTCTATAAATTTCTTAGTCAATTTGTGCTTGCGATCAAGCATCTGCAACAACCTATCCCCGAACTCCCCGTTTGGTACCAACACCACAGATATTACATCCTTCGTCCTGCCCATCCTATGTAGCCTATCTTGAGACTGAAAATACATCCCACCAGATGTCGGTATTGAAAAGTACATAGCAAAGTCAAAGCTTTGTAGGTTTAAACCGCGAGAATCTACTTGTAACTTACATAAGCGAGAGCACCTCCCAAACTTCTTTAGCATTTCATATTCAGCGTCAAAGAAATACCACAACAAAAAGTTGCTACGATCTGCAACTATCCTCTGCAACGCCTCCAATTTAGGGTTTGGTGAATCAAAGAACACTGGCACCACTGGCACTTTTTGCTTTTTATCAGCACTCTCATCAAATGTAGTACTAGTTGCTGTTGGGTCTTCTACGTATACAAACCCAGAAATAATCTGCATCATTTTAGAAAACACAGACAACCCATCATTACATATAACATGTACTTTACCATCATCGTATTCCCCAAACTCAGCAATAGCATTTACTATGCCTTTTTGATAGTCACTCAACTCGTATCTAACAACTACAGTTTCTTTCTTTACCGTACTAGGCACAGCTTCCGACTTATCGACAATGAAAACAACATCTTTAATCAACGCAATGATGTTATCAAAAGAGCCGCGCTTAGCAACTGTCTTAATAATCCTACCATTCCTCCTTATAACTGTAAAGAACTTATACAAGAAATGATAATAGTTTTTACCAAGCACGTCCGTAACCAAAGACAATACAAATATTTCATTAAGCTTATTCTCTACTGGATAACCCGCCAAGAGCACCACACGACTTTTGTTTTTAAGAACCTCAGAAATGTTTTTATACCTAGCAGTCTCTGGATCAGATATGCAATGCGCTTCATCAAAAACAAAAATATCATAATCTTCCATTACTTCAGTATTATTCTTTATCCAGTCATAGGATGTAATAAATATCTTACCTGGGTGTCGCAAGTCAGTTGTAAGACTTAATCCAAGTTCAAAGTTTTTATTTTCATTTATCCATATGTGCTTCTTAGACGCCTCACATATAATCATGGCTGGCTTGTCTAAAACCTTCAAATACATCAACGCTACAATCGTTTTCCCAGTTCCAGTTGGCATTAAAAGGGCAGACTTGGGTCTATCCAATATAAACTTAACTGCTGCCTCTTGATATGGCTTTAACTTGCCTTTCATACACGCTCCAACATACAGTTTTGGCTCATTATTCTGACCCAATAAATACTAGTTTTAGTAAACAATTCAACGTCATAATCTGACGGATCTTTTCCTTCCCTATCATCATACATTAACACACCAATATTCGTCAATGGAAGTTCGTCAGCAATCCTTTGAGCCAACCGTTTAGCTCCATCAAATGCATCACTATCTAAAGCTATAATTATAGTTTTAATCAACACAGACTTCAGTTGTTTCATCTGATCTGCCGAAACATCCTTGCCAAGCACACACACTGCAGACCTATTTGTCTTCAGGAATGGAACCGAATCGAAGCAACCCTCAACCAAGTACAATGTATCATATTCCCGCTTAGTAAAGTACATAAGAGGTTTACCAGAGGTGCCAGATGGCGGATTTAACGTTTTCGGATCCAAACCTTTAAGGAAAGCGCGCGCTACATAGTACCTATTCTTTTGATCAAGAAACACAACTCTACCAAACAACCTATTGGTACCTAGATGTATCCCCATTTTACTAATTAGGTCTACATCCAGTTTTCTCTTTAACAAATAGTTCATAGCCCCAGTAGAATATACAGAATCCCCGAATGGTATAATGTTCTCTGATATGTCTTTGTCAAATTCTCCGGCAGGCTTCCTTACGGGGTCATCTTTAAGACCAGACGCATCTACTCTATATAGTTCTATCAACCTTCTGTAGGAAATCTTCCAACCACACCGGAAGCAATAGGCAAACCTTCCGGGAACTATATAAAGATGAAACTTCGTGTCAACCGTTCTCCCTGTATTTTCACAGTTCGGACAATTGGCATAAAACTTAGTTTTCGTAGAGTTAGGCTTAACATGTAAGTTTTGCATGGTTGCACAAAAGACCAATTGGCAGGTGGGGTATCCAGTCGCTAGGCGACCTGCCCATCCTCCTTTTACTTTCCTTACCTGTTAGTCTTTATATTTCGCTAAGCCTTTTTTGTATACTGTCTTCCGATTCCTCTACAACTACCACATCACCATCTACGGCACCACTAGGTTTCCTTCTGGACGTATGATCGCCAAGGATATCCCCAGGATCGGTGGACATAATGGCTTTCTTGGTATTTGCAAGGACTTCTGCAAGCTCTTCGTAAGACTTTTCCGCTATCTCTTTCCTAAGGTCAAACACCTCATCTTTCCACTTCGGGTAAATCGAGGAAAGCGGAGTAATCTTAACCTCTGGACGGGAATCGTCATAGTTCGGATATCCATCTACTGTCTTCTTGATAACTACAAAGTTATGACCCTGTTCAGCGTCCAATAAGGGTTTGAACTCTGGATCTTCCATGTATGAGAAGATCTTACGTGCTAAGGTCTTACCAAAAGCAAACTTCTGAACGCCCTTTTCTACATCAGAAAGGTCTATAATGTTAGCAATAACGCGGTTGTACGCCTTCATCCTTTTTGCTAACTTTACATCGTTCTCGTCCTTGGATGAATACAAGTTCCAGATAAACTGGCACAAAGGACACGCCTTCTTGTGAGTAAGCCTAGCACAGTACACCATATCATTCAGCGACAACCCTACCTTCGGGTGCACGCCAGACAATATGAATGGATACGGGGTTGACCAATCAGACGGCAACACTCCACCGACAGGAAGAATCCTAATTATATTCTTCCCATCTTTGGGCTTCCAAAGGTCTGACGGACCGCCACCTTCCAAGTAGGATCCAAACACAGCATCCCCATCAACAGGTGCAACCGGCTTCGATGCCTCTTTTGCTGCACTAGCAGGCGCCTTTGCCGTAGCCGGTGTCGCTGTTGCAGGTGCTGCAGTTGCACTTGGCTTGGAAGACGTAGTCGTCTTTACAGTGCACTTGCTCTTAATCGCAGGTGACAAGCTATCCGCAAACGCCTTAACCTTTGCATAATCCGCCTCTGGACCGAACATAACCTCAGCACCCATCATAACTACATATTTCTTCTCTACTTCTGCCATTACTTTGCCTCCTCTTGTTAGGTTTGTCTAAACCTTAGTTTCTTCTCCTGTGACACCTTATAATTGTATATACGCTCTAGTTCCTCAACATAATACCTGCAATTAGGACACCTGCGTATAGGTACAAGCTCTAACTTGTGCATCATATTCTCATGGTTGTACCCAGCAGTATCATATACCTGTAAAAACGCCAGTACAAACGACCGACTCTTGTAATGATCTGGCAGGTATGGTTTGAAATCGTCAATCAAATACGAAATTTCCTCAGCTGCCTCGGCATCTTTAACCTTAAACAACCCTGCTTTGAAGTTGGCATGGCTACAGTTGCTATGCTTTGATCGCGAACCTGACAACATATAC
>Ga0265293_10000863_pt1 | contig 70091 bp, 76 predicted proteins | sample Munlanlewell138R_FD_192505 | JGI IMG/M metagenome (GOLD analysis project Ga0265293, IMG submission 192505) | Leachate microbial communities from a municipal landfill in Southern Ontario, Canada - Leachate well 138R | ecosystem: Engineered > Solid waste > Landfill > Unclassified | place: Canada... | reverse complement strand
GAAAAGAGTTTATGAAACAAAAAGTGCAAGTAACCAACACTTTGTTTGAAAAAGCTTCAACTTAAATCGCCTTTTCTGTACAAAATTTAATGCCCTTTTTTGTGCATTTTTTAATTGCCCTTGACAGCCGCCAACCGCGGTATAATCCTCCGAACCCATAACAGAAAATTTCTTTTCAAGCACTCTTTCCACTTCTTTAATATTTTCGGGCGAGGTGCTGCCCATGTTGGCAATTCTTTCTATTATTTCCGTCTGTTGTTCCGGCGGCAACGAACTTAAAATAAGGGCTGCCTGCTGCGGGAGCAAATAAGAAAATATAAGCGCAATGGTTTGCGGGTTTTCGTTTTGCAAAAAATTAAGTATTTGGTTGGCGTCTAATTTCCTGAGATAGTCAAACGGCTTGACCTGTAACGATGATGTCACCCTTTGTATAAGCTCAAATGCTTTTTCATTGCCTAAAGCGTCAACCAACAACTGCCGAGCATAATCTATACCGCCTTCTGAAATATAGTTTTGCGCAAGGCACATCTCATAAAATTCGTCAATTATCGCCTCTTTTGTTTCCGGGTCGATTGTTCTGGTGTTGGTGATGTCAACGGTGAGCTGTTCAATTTCTTCCTCCCGCAAATGCCTAAGTATTTTTGCAGAGTTTTCCTTCCCAAGCGCTATAAGTAAAATCGACGCCTTTTCGCTACCTGTAATAGCATATGTTTGACTCATTGTTTACCTCACCTCATCTTTAAGCCAACTTCGCAAAAGTTGTGCAATAAATTCGGGGTTTTTTTCTATGCTCTTTTCTATCAATTCCCGTTTTGACGATTTTTGAATTTTAAAGTCTATCTCATCTTTTGATTGAACTCCGTCCACAACCTCATAAATTCCCTCACCGGCTATATTCATCTGTTTTTTTCTTAATAATTTTGGCAGGAATAAATATGCCAACGCTAATGCTATTGCAAGCAATAAAAACATAACGGAATTTCTTAGCAACCGGTGCCGTCTTACCAAATAATCGGTTTGTCGGGCATCGTCAAAAATTTTATTAATGCCGACCGCTCCGTCAAAGGCAATGCTTCGAACCGTAACCTTGTCTGCCGCCACCCCAACAGCGCCCGCTACTATATCCTTAACCTTAGCCTCTGCATCTTGGGACACCCCATTTTCATCAAGCAACACCGAAATCGAAATATCTTTAATTTGCCCTTGCGCTTTTTGGATTGAATCTCTTATTTGATTAATTTCGTAATTAATTGTTTTGTTGGTCTTTTTGTATTGACCGCCGCCTGCATCTTCTTGCATATATTGCGGCAATGCGCCGTTTGGGTCTTGCCCGATTGCGCCTGATTGCCCCATATTTGTCGCTTCTTCGCTCATGATGTTTGAGCTTGCCGCAATGCCTTCCCCGCTTTCTCCAACCGGGTCGTACTTGATGCTTTCGGTTGTTTGTTTATCAAAATCAAGCGTCACCCTAACTCCGGTTGTAACCCGCCCTGCGCCAAACACCGGCTCTAACAGTTCCAAAACTTGTCGCTTTATACGGTCGCTCATGCTGTTTTCAAGCTCCAACCGTTCCCCGGCAATTTCATCATCCTTTAGTTTATCTCCCTTAATGCTGTTACCGAAAGAATCAACCATAAGCACCTGTTCGTCCGTCAGCCCGGGAACGCTTTTGGCAATAAGCCCGGCAATGCCTTTTATTTGCTCCTTTGACAATTTCTCATTGTCTTTTAGCTTTAATATGATTGAAGCGGATGATTTTTGCTTGTCTTGCTGTAACACAAAAGAGCTGTTATCCGGAATATTAATCGTAACTATTGCATCTTCAACTATTTCAAGCGATTTAATTGAGTTTTGCAGCCTTTCTTGAAGTTGAAACTGCAAATATTTTTGTTTTTCAAATTCTGTCGTGCCAAACCCGGTGCTGTTTTGGAATACATCGTAATTTAACCCGCTTTTTGGGTAACCTTCTGCGGCAAGCTGCATTCTGACTGTGTCTTGCATATTCTTTTGAACCAAAACAGTTCCATGCCCCGAAACTTTTGCATCAATTTTCATTTCTTTTAGTTTGCTTAAAACCTCGCCCGCTTCTTGCAACTCCATATTGCTGTAAAGCACAGCATATTCCTTGCGCCCGAGCACAGCAACGCATACTGCCGCAATAATGACAAAAACCAGCACCAATGTCACAAATCGAATTTTTTTGCTTTTGCTCATGCCCTCCCAAAATGTGTTCAAGGGCGCAAGTATCTTTTCTAAGGATGCTTTATTCAATGAGTTCTATCCCCTTTTAGGTGGTTCTGTTTTTATTTAAAACACACAGACAACTTTTTCTGCGGCCGCCGCAATCGGCGGCCGTACAAGGAAAATAGTGTTTGCCAATTTTCAGGTATAGGTTCGCATTGCAGAAAATTTGAAAAGCAAAAAAGGCAACTATCTAAACGACAGTTGCCTTTGAAGCGTAAAAAACACACATCAATATTGCAGGCAACTGGCTGCCACCCCATAGCGGGGAAAGGCCCTATAGCTTTGCGTCGCCGGTTTTCACCGGGTTTGCCTTTTTCTATTGTAAGTTTATCAAATCAACATTAAAATAGTACCATCCTTGTCGAACTTTGTCAACATTTGTTTTTAAAACTTTTTTCTACTGCCTGTAATGGTTCGCCATATCATCGCGCATAAAGCCGATTAGGTTATTGAGAAGCGTAATCGCCTCCGCCTTTGTTAAGTTAGCGTTTGGGTTTAAGTTTCGGTGTTCATCCCCATTTACAAGCTCGATTTTTGATGCAACAACCACGGCATTTCTTGCCCAATCGGGAATTTCGTCATTATCGTTGAAGTTTGTTATTAAGGCGTTGCTACGGACAATCGATTCAAGCCCAAGCAGCCTTACCGAAATTACAAGCGCTTGCGCCCTTGTCAACGGCTCGTTGGGTGAAAATAAAAAATCCGACACCCCCTGCATAATACCTGTTTTATAAGCTGTGAAAATATATTGATAATATTCATCATTTTGCCGCACATCGTTAAAATGCAGCGGTATAATAACTTCCTCGTTTTTTCGGCGTCCCGCTGACATTGCGGGTTCGGTTATGTCAAGCGGCGTTATTTTGACCGACTCCACCACATTTTTTGCAAATTCCTTTCTGCTTATGTAATTTTCAAATTCCCAATAGTGCGAAATAAAACGGCTGTCTATAATTCCAAGACTCAAAAGCTGGCGTACATTTTCTTCGTACCAATGCCCTTTTATGGCGCTTGTGTCGCCAATTGCAAGCCGTTCCTGCTGGGGAAAGCTGCCCAACGACATTGTATCGCTATAATTTACAATACTGTCTGTTGCAATTCCCTTTGAATCAAATAACGGAAGGTTGATGTTGTATGTCAAAATGCTGTTATTTACTTGTTTTCTTAAATATCCCCCTTCAAAGCTTATGGCGTCCGGCTTGTTTTCGATGTAGCTTAATGTGTTTGACATGGTAGACGATATTTTAAAAGTTCCGCTTCCGCCCCACAGGTCGTACACATTTTTTTGGTCTGTTTCGCCGGAAATTCTTATATTTATATTTTGCGTTTCGGTAGCGCCCCAATACTGGTCATACCCGCATATTTGGCTTGTCATGGAAACGGTGATTGTTTTGCCGTTATTTGTTTTATAAATTTTTTCGCCTGCCCAATTCCCTGCATAATAATCGCAGGCGGGCTGCAAATCATTTATGGTTGACAGCGAAAAATTATAATCGTTCGCCGTTTTCAAGCTGTATGTTGTGCCATCGATAACAATTGTTTCTTTCGGCTTTGCCCCTTGCTTGGTTGCCATCACCCTTATAATTTGATTGTCATTTTCCGTTATAACCGCTTGGTATGTGACGGTGCGAGTCAATTTATTTTTAGCCCCGTTTGTAAGCGAATAGCTGTATGCAAATGATTCTATGTCGTTTTTTACCGACCTTGTAACCATAACTGTTCCGCTAAACACAATCGGCACGCCGGTAACCAAAACCAACTCGGTATACGGATATGTCTGTTTGTCGGCAGCTCTTGCGTGGTTGTCAAGCGGCGTTAAAACTCTTCCCGAGGAAATGCCGCCTTCAAAGCCGTTGTCGCCAAGCTTGGCATATGCCGTCGTATTGAAGCTTAGCATTAAAACTATTATCACAGCAATTGATTTTGCCAAATAATAACTCCCCTTTGCTGTTAGTTTAGCCAAATTATTAAAGCAACTCTGTTGAACACTCCGTTATAAAACGCGGTAAAGCTGTCCCCAACCTTTACATCGGACGGTAATGCAACCGCACCATTTTTAATGTATATTGTGTTTGGGCGCACATTTAGCTCTCCGCCTTCCGCCTCACGCCATTCTTCTTCCCAATCGGCGTATTGTATTGCATTATATATGTTAAACGCCAAAACGGCTCCGTCTTCCGTCACAATCGCGCCTATTTTCCCTCGCAGAACCCGCTGTGGAATATCTCCCTTGCTAATAACAACCGCCTCATCATCTTTTACGACGATATTCACATAGGTATCATTTCTGCCGCCGTCTGAAAAAGTGGAAATGTCACGATTGTTAACAACACCCTTTTCGTCAAGAATTTTTGTGTTGCCGGTAAGCTTTAGCAGCATTTTACGCGATGAATATATCCAACTGTAACTTTTGGCGTCATAAAGACTATCGGCTCGTACGCTTATTGTATTGCCCACATCAACATTTAAAATAACGGCATGATATATGTCAAGCCCGCCGCGTTCCGATATGTTGCTTGCATCAACATAAGCTGCAAAGGTATTGTAACCCCAACCGGTGCCAAGCGCCGCAAAACTTATACTGTCATCGTATGAAATATCATTTATTGTTGCAAGCTTGCCATCTTTAACTATAATTGTGCCTTTGCCCACATTGAACTCATATAAAAACCTTTGCAAGCTTATTTTGTTTGAAAAGCTGTCCGCATTTTTCACTTCACCGCTGTATATTTGCGATTCGTTGTTGGGGTGAGAGCTTATTCGGGCAAACAACACATCTTCATTTCCACCCGTTCCCGCCCCTATCGCCATATATATTTCGGCGCCGATAAATTCGTTTATATTATGCCGCTCAATGGCGCTGTTGTCGTAAAATACGCTAATGTCAGAAGGCATAAAAAGCTCTGCAAAACCTTTATACTTCGTATACCCCCAATGCCTGCTTTCAAGGCGCATAATATCCGAAACGGCTACCTTAGAATTTGCTTCATCATAATACCCAAGAGTTGCCCTGTAAATTGAAGTTACTTTTGAATTGCTTGCAGTTTGCATATGCTCCGATTCAGATTTTTTTTGTGATGCGGCAAAAGAAATCTCGTTGACATAACCGTTTACTACCTTTAAAAAAACCATGTCATTTTGCGAAATATCACGCAGCCCAGCAGAATGGTTGCCGCTTGTAACCTTTAAAACAGATTCGTCCGCCAAGTTAAAATGCCGATACAGGTGCGGGTCTGTCTTTCCGCTTTCATCATAAAGCGTCAATAGCCGACCTGTGACATTTATTGCTTGAACAATGCCGGATGTGGTAAATGTGTTGCGCTCTGCCGTAAAAGCGGCGCTCCGACAGGTCTTTACAACAAGCACCTCGTTTTGCTCATTTATATAGTAATCAACATCATCGCCAACATTCAAAAGTTGCGCCCCGCCCACTTGTTGCTCGGTAATAACAATAAGGTTTTCGCCGTTTCTTAAATATATATAATCATTATCGCCGTTTTCGCTTTGTATGTTAATTGTTGACATACCCTGCACGGCAGTCACTTTCCCTGTTTTTTTGCTAATTTGCTTACATAAAAGAATATGCGTTTCAAAGTTTTGCAACACCTTTGCCATCTCTGCCCTTGTGATAAGGCTTTTAGGATATAGAAAACGATTGGCGCTGCCCTGCATTATGCCTGCGCTCACAACAGCATCAAAATAAGGCGCTATTTCGGTGTTGATTTCACCGTAATCGTTAAATGTTTTTAACATTGCATAATTTGTATTGTTTGGCGGCGAAAGATTTAAAGCCTTTGCAACCCAAAACGCAATTTCCTCACGCAACGCTCCTGCGGACTTATCAAACTCTGCTAAATTATGCTGTTCATATCTCATGGCATCATCATATTGCTGTTTGCTTATCAGCCCGTTGTTATACGCAAGCTGTATATATCCATCTGCCCAGCTTGCAACGCCGCTGACTGTGCCCGGATTATTTTGCCGCCTTTCATCTATTACATCTGCATATGCCTGCGCCTGTTCCTCCAGCGCAACAGCCCGATATATCAAAGCAAGCGCTTCGGCGCGGCTTACATTTTCCTCCGGCAAAAAAAGCCCCTCGTCATAGCCTTTAATAATACCTAATGAGGACATTACATAAATTGCGTCCCTTGCCCAATAATTGCCCCCAAGCGCCGAAACATCGTCAAACTGAATTTTATCGGCACGCCCTGTGAGAAAGTTATCGTATGCCGCCGCCGAGCAAAAAGATAAGCACGCAAGCAAAATAGCAAGTATAATTCGTTTTGATGCCTTGCTCATGAAATCTCTCCCGTCAACTAAATCTGCATACGCATAACTTCGGTGTAAGCATCGATAATTTTATTTCTGATTTGAATGGTCAAACGAAGCGCCAAATCTGCTTTTTCAGCCGCAATCATCGCTTGATGGGTGTTTTCCGCATCGCCCAGCAACACAGATAAATTACTGATTTTATCGTCATAATCCGTCTTATTTGCATCCTCGGTAAACTTAAAAAGCACATCTTTAAAGCTGCTTGTCTCTCCAACAATTTTATTTTGGTCTGCTCCAACCTTTGGCATATTGCTTATTTGGGAAGTGATATTGTTTATATTCATAATTCCTCCAAATGTATTGAGTAATCAATGTATTACGGTACACTATTTCCCAATGTCAAAAGATTTCATTGCCATGTTTTTAAACGCGTTTATGGCGGTAACATTAGCTTCATACGAACGGGTTGCGCTCATCATATCTATCATTTCTTTAACGGTGTCCACATTGGGCATCCTTACATACCCATTTTCATCACAATCAGGATGTGATGGGTCGTACATAATCTTCATGGGGCTTTCATCCTCAATAATTTGCGTCACCCTAACACCCTTGCCGACGGCGCTTTGCGCCGTTGACAAATAATCGGAAAAAGGCAACTTTGCATTGCGCTCGCCGAACAAAACAAGCCTGCGCCGATATGGTTGACCGGTTGCTGTGCGGGTTGTGTTTGCATTTGCAATGTTTTCGGCAATTACATCCATTCTAAGCCGCTGCGCCGTCAATGCCGAACCGCTTATGTTCATTGAATTTAGAAAGCCCATAATTTTTATTTCCCTTCGTTAATGGCCGTTTTTATCCTACCGAATTCTTTGCCTATTTTTTGTATTAACAAATTATAATATATAACATTCTTAACCATATCAAGCTGCTCCGTTTCTATATCAACGTTGTTTCCGTCCATTCTGGCGGCGGTGTTTACCTTCTTTACAACAGACGGCTTTAAGTCGTGAGCGCCCACATCTTGCATATCCATATGTTTTTTATCGGTCTTTTTCATTTTAATGCCGCTGTTTTCAAATGCATCTTTCAACGCAGATTCAAACTCCACGCGCGAGCTTTTAAAATTGGGGGTGTCAACATTAGATATATTGTTTGCAATCACTTCGTTTCTAAGCCATGATGCATCAAGCGCCTTTTCTAAATACCCTGAATGCATAAAGATATTTTTAAGCATAATCGCTCCCCCGGTGAATTTCAAATTTTAAAAGACAATTTAATATTGCATCTTACCGCAAAATGTTACAAATTTCGCTTTACATATCTATATATCGACAAATTAAGAAGAAAGTTTAGCATAATTTAAAATTTATATGACAAAACGAATAAAAATGCAAAAATAAGCAAAAAAGAGCGCCGCAGCAGGGTTGCGGCGCTCTTTTTCGGAAAAACATATCTTTTGCGGGTAAGAGTTTAATTACAACATAGACGGTATTTTAAGCGAAACCGTCATCCCCTCGTTTTCAACGCTATCTATTAATACAGTGCCGCCAATTCTTTCAAGGTTTTTTGCAACTACATCCAAACCCATGCCCCTGCCGGAAAACCTTGTCACCTTTTTGCTTGTTGAAAAACCCGGCAGCAATATAAAATTATAAATTTCGCTTTCCATAAGCCGTTGCACGGGCTTGCGTATCAGGCTGTTTTCGTTTGCCCTTCGTAGCAGCTCTTTTTTGCAAAGCCCCCTCCCATCATCGTTCACCGTAATAAAAACCCAATTATCCGACATTTCGGCTTGAATTTTTATCTGCCCTGTTGGATGCTTGCCTATTGCTTTGCGCCTAACGGGGCTTTCTATGCCATGGTCAATCGCGTTGCATAAAATATGCACCAGTGAACAAAAAATACATTCCGCTGTGATTTTATCAACCTCAATTTCTCCGCCTATAATAGCGAGTTCCGCTTTCTTGCCAAGCTTTTCACACATATCGCACATCATACGGTGCAAATTGTCAAAGGATGCCAATATCGGAATTGTGCAAATTGGTATGTCGGCATCCCGCATTTTAATTTTTTGGCACAAGCTTTTGTTTTCGGTTAGCGGGCTGCACACTTTTGAACCCATTTCGCAATATAGCTTTTCATCAGCTTTTATTCCACTTAAAAAAGAATTTACAGCATCTATAAGGGTTGACGGCTCTCCGTTTAAATCTTCGTTACTTGCAATTTTTCGGAGCTCCGCTCTGATAAAATCCACACATTCAAAAATTAAATTAAAAATTAGGTTGTAATCAATATTTTCAAGCTCCTTTTCCCTCATGCGGTAAAAAAGGTCTTCCATCGAATGTGACAAAGATACAATGCTGTCATACGGTATCATGGATGATAAGCCTTTGATGGTATGTATTATCCTAAAAGCCTCGTTAATGGAGTTAATGTTAAAATCGTTTGATTTTTTGCATGACAGGATTATATCTTCAAACTGTTTGAGGTTTTTGTTTGCTCCGTTTAAAAAAATATCATGCATCGGTTTGCAAAAATCATTGCTGTTCAAAGTAGCCCCTCCTATAAGTCTATTGCGCTTTGCTAATGCTAATGGTTATAATTTCCCCATAATCATATTATCGACTTATTTATAAATTACTTTAGAGCTATATTTAGCGCAAAAAAACAAGCATAAACTTCACATTAAAGTCTATGCTTGTTTTAGCCACTTTATAATTTTTAATAATTTTCCCTTTTTACATAATGGGTGTGCAGTAAATTATGCGATAAGTGCCCGCATGGTTTCCCGAAATATTCCTTATACAGTTTTTTAACGATGGGATTTTCATGCGATTTTCTGTATGTCATTGATTTGTCTTCCGCATAAATTGCAGCCGCTCGCGCCGCTTTAACATCTATATCCATCATGGTTTTGGCATCCACTATCGGCTGGCCGCCCCCAGTAATGCAACCGCCGGGGCAACCCATTATTTCAATAAAATGATACTGCTGCTCTCCCGAGCGCACCTTTTCCAAAAGTTTTCTGGCATTGCCAAGCCCGCTTGCAACAGCAACATGAACTTTAGTTCCGGCAATTTCAACCGTTGCCTCTTTAATACCGTCCAAACCTCGAACAGCGGTATAATCAATATGCTGTAAATCCTCGCCTGTTAGAATGTCTGCAACGGTACGCAGCGCCGCCTCCATAACGCCGCCGGTTGCGCCAAAAATAACGCCGGCGCCGCTTGCTTCGCCAAACGGAGCGTCAAATTCGCTGTCTTCTACCTTTGTAAAGTCAATCCCTGCTTGCTTTATCATTCTGCCCAACTCACGAGTTGTAATTACGGCGTCAACATCGGGATGCCCGGTTGCGGCAAGCTCTTCGCGCTTTGATTCAAACTTTTTGGCGGTGCACGGCATTACCGAAATAACAGCTATATCCGCAGGGTCAATACCCTTTTTCTCGGCATAGTATGACTTCATTATTGCGCCAAACATTTGATGCGGCGATTTTGCCGTGGACAGGTTATCAAGAAAATCAGGGAAGTTATGCTCGCAAAACTTCACCCAACCCGGGCTGCATGATGTTATAAGGGGAAGGTTTTTACCGCTCTTTAAGCGGTTTAAAAACTCCGTTCCCTCCTCCATAATGGTAAAGTCAGCCGCTGTGTCGGTGTCAAAAACACCGTCAAAGCCCATAAGCTTTAACGCCGTCACCATTTTACCCGTTACCCTTGTTCCTATCGGCATTCCGAATTCCTCGCCCAATGCGACACGAACCGCAGGCGCTGTTTGCACTAAAACATGCTTTTTATTATCGGCAAGCAGCTCCCATATTTTATCGGTGTCATCCTTTTCATGAAGGGCGCCAACAGGGCAAACAACGATACATTGACCGCAATTTGTGCATGGCGTATCAACAAGCGGCATATTAAACGCACTGCCTATTATCGTGTTAAAGCCTCTTTCGTTGGCATCGATTACGGACACGGTTTGAATGTTTTTGCAAACACTTATGCACCTTCTGCAAAGGATACATTTATTAGGGTTGCGGACAATCGATGATGAAAGCATATCAACCTCGTAATGCGAATTTTCACCATCAAAGCGGATATCCAACACGCCTAAATCGGTTGAAAGCTTTTGTAGCTCACAATCCTGATTTCGTATGCAGGTAAGGCACTTTCTTTCGTGATTTGACAGTATAAGCTCTAAATTAATTTTTCTTGTATCCCTAACGGTTTTAGTGTTGGTAAGAACCTCCATGCCTTCCGAAACAGGATAAACACACGCTGCCTGCAAGGCGCGCTGTCCTTTTATTTCAACAACACACATACGGCAGGAACCAATCTCATTAACATCTTTAAGGTAACACAGCGTGGGTATGTCAATATTTATACTGCGCGCCGCTTCCAAAACGGTGGTTCCTTCGGGTACGGTAATGTCTATATTGTTTATTTTCAAATTAACAGCCATTATACTCCGCTCCTTTCTTTATTATTTTCGAGAAATGGCCTTAAATGGGCATTTAATTTCACAAACACCGCATTTAATGCACATCTGCTGGTCAATCTCATACGGTTTCTTCAATTCGCCCGAAATTGCAGTTACCGGGCAGTGTTTGGCGCATATCCCGCAGCCTTTGCACTTTTCTTTATCTATTATATATCGAAGCAAATCTTTACAAACGCCGGCAGGGCATCGCTTTTCAATAACATGCGCCATATATTCATCCTCAAAATATTTAAGAGTTGAAAGCACAGGGTTTGGAGCAGTTTGTCCAAGCCCGCAAAGCGATGACGACTTCACGCTTCCCGCAAGTTTTTTCAGATTTTCAATATCCTCTACTGTGCCCTTCCCGGAGGTAATCTTTTCAAGAATTTCAAGCATCCTTTTAGTTCCTATACGGCATGGCACGCATTTCCCGCACGATTCGTCAACGGTAAACTTCAAAAAGAACTTTGCTATGTCAACCATGCAAGAATCCTCGTCCATAACGATTAACCCGCCCGAGCCCATCATTGCGCCAATTTCAATAAGCGAATCATAATCAATCGGCGTGTCAATAAGCTCTGTCGGTATGCAACCGCCCGAAGGTCCGCCCGTTTGAGCCGCTTTAAACTTTTTACCGTTGGGGATTCCGCCGCCGATTTCTTCGACTATTTCGCGAAGGGTTGTGCCCATTGGCACCTCAACAAGACCGGTGTTGTTGATTTTGCCGCCCAACGCGAAAACCTTTGTTCCTTTGCTTTTCTCTGTTCCAATACCTAAAAACCATTCAGCGCCGTTTAATATGATTTGCGGAATGTTGGCATAAGTTTCAACATTATTGAGTATGGTAGGTTTGCCCCACAAGCCCTCAACCGCAGGGAACGGCGGACGTGGACGCGGCTCTCCCCTTTTGCCTTCTATTGATGTTATAAGCGCGGTTTCTTCGCCGCAAACAAATGCGCCCGCACCAAGTCGCAAGCTAAGGTCAAAGCTAAAATCAGTGCCAAAGATGTTTTTGCCCAGCAAACCGTATTTTTTTGCTTGCTCAATGGCAATGTTTAGACGGCGTACCGCAATGGGATACTCCGCTCTAATATATATATAGCCCTCGTCTGAGCCGATTGCATATGCGGCAATTGCCATTGCCTCTATAACGCTGTGAGGGTCGCCCTCCAAAACGCTCCTGTCCATAAATGCGCCGGGGTCGCCTTCATCGGCATTACAGCACACATATTTTTTCCCTTCGGGCTGGTTAGCGGCAAACTCCCACTTAATTGCGGTGGGAAAGCCCGCGCCGCCTCTGCCGCGCAGCTTAGACTGTTTAATAATGTCGATAACCTGTTTGGGCTCCATTTCGGTGAGAACCCTTCCCAAAGCCTTATAACCGTCAAAAGCAATATATTCGTCTATTTCTTCCGGGTCTATTACACCACAGTTTTTAAGCGCAATTCTAAGTTGTTTTTTATAAAAATCAACATCTTTGAGCGGTTTTATGGCAGCGCCGTCGATAGAATCATCATATAAAAGCTCTTTTACTATTCTGCCCTTTAAAAGATGCTCCGTAACGATTGTTTTTACATCTTCTATTTTTACCATGCTGTAAAAAGCGCCCTCGGGATACACAATAACAATCGGACCGAGTGCGCAAAGACCGAAACAACCTGTTTTTACAACGCTAACTTCATTTTTTATACCTGCTTTTTCAAGCTGAATATCAAATTCGGGCAAAAGTTTTTCTGACCCTGATGATGTGCAGCCGGTGCCACCGCAAACCAAAACATGTGACCGTGCAAGTTTCATTGTTATGACCTCTCTTTCCATACAATACCCCCCAACAAATTGCCGGGAAAGTTATTTATCTGCTTCACCGATAGTATATTTTTTAATCGGCTTATTGTTTACAATATGCTCTGTTACCATTTCAACCGCTTTTTGCGGGGTCATCATAACATAAGTTACTTTTTCCTCACCCGGCCGATAAACCTCTACTATTGGCTCTAACCTGCAAACGCCGATACAGCCGGTTTGTGATACTATAACGTCTTTAAGTTCCCTTTTGGAAACTTCCTCGATAATGGCTCCAAGAACAGGGCGTGCACCCGCCGCAATGCCGCATGTTGCCATGCCGACAACTATCCTTATGCCGCCTTGCCGGTCGGTGCGCATATTTATTTCACTAAGCGTTTTATCCCTGATTGCCTCAAGTTCTGCCAAGCTTTTCATATCCTTACCTCCTTAAAGTGTTTATACCTTCTATAATAAAGTCTTTCAGCCATAAAACCACTTCAGGTGTGTTTATAGGCACTTGCTTTAATTTGTCTTTTATTTCGCGGGTATCCGCCTCAAATATTTTATCATAAAGAATGTGACGGTAAATAAAATCAATGTTTGCGCTTTCCGTCACTAAAGCAACAAATGTGGACGCTATATCGCCAAGCGGCTGTCTGTCAATATGATTATGCATAAACCATGCCGTTACAACGGTGCCTTCCCCAAGCTGCGAGCTAATGTCAATCCCTCCGCCGCTCTGCCGAGCCGCATTTGCAAAAAGCGGAACCCCAAGCCCCACCTCTCTTGTTTTGCGCGATGTGCTAAACGGGTCTGTAACACCGGATAACGCCTCCGGGCTCATGCCTGTGCCGTTATCTTTCACCGTTATTGAAAGACGGTTGTTTTCAATATCCTCATCAACGGTTATTTCAACAAGTGATGCGCCCGCCGCAACGGAGTTATTTGCAATATCCAATATATGAAGGGACAGTTCTTTCATTTAATCTGTATATTTATCAAGAATGCCGTCAATGTCGTCCGGCACAAGCCTTCCGTAAACATCATCATTTACCGTGACAACAGGGGCAAGCCCGCACGCGCCTATGCAACGCGTTGCATCAAGGCTGAACTTTCCGTCTGCCGAGCAATCGCCTTCTTCAATGCCAAGCCTCGTTTTAATTCGGTCAATAATTTCGCCCGCACCCTTTACATAGCAGGCGGTGCCCAAGCAAACGGCAACTTTGTATTTGCCCTTTGGCTTTATTGTAAACTGTGAATAAAACGAAACAACGCCGTATATCTCGGCAAGGGGAACATTTATGCCCTCCGAAACCATCTTTTGAACCTCTATCGGCAAATATCCGTATATCTCTTGCGCTTCATGCAAAACGGATATAAGCGACCCACTGACATCTTTATATTTTTCTATAACGGTGTTTAGTTTTTTTTCTTGCTCCGGTGTTCCGTTAAACGGTATTGAACAAGTCGCAGACATTTTTAAAATCATTCCTTTCATCAACATCGGCAGAATAATATGCTTAGCAAATCATCCCACGGATATTTATTATAACAGATAATTGTTAAAAAATCTACACAGTTGTTAAAAAATAAACAAAAAAATTTAACCAAAAAAGCGTATGATATTTTCGGGTTTGTTGTCGAATACATCTATAAAGTTTGTTTTTTCGGAAATAGCGCCCAAATGATGGGCGTCGGAATTGAAAACAGCCTTGTATTTGTCAAATGATTGGTTGGGATATAGATGTTTCCCCTCTGCAAAATTACAAGAAAATTCAACTGCTGTAATATCCAAATCCTCCGGTATAAAGCCTAAGTTTGAAATAATGCTGTTTGAGCGCCTGTCGATATGCGCAGGTATTGCAACCCCGCCCGCATCCTTCACAAGCGAAAAAACGCTTTGCAACGAAAGTGATGTTGCAGTAATGAGCAGTCGGTTTTCTTCATCAATTATATTGTCATTTTCATCCATTATAAGCTGATTGCCGAATATCTCTTTGTTATTCGATATTTTGGGCAGGTTTTTGTCAACTGTTTCCCATACATCAAAAGCGGCTTTTTGTGTTGGGAAAAGGGTAAGCATATGAACTTCCTCCGCTGTTTCAATCTCCATCCCCGCAATGACGGTAATGCCAACCTTTTCACCTGCGGAAATCACAGCGCCCACATTTTTTATCGAGTTGTGGTCTGTCACCGCAATCACATCAAGCCCTTTTAAGCTTGCCATGTTTACAATGTTTTGCGGGGTCATATCATCACTTGCGCAAGGGGATAGTGCGGTGTGAATATGCAAATCATAATAGAGCCTCATAGCAACGAATTTAAACGAACGGCAAGCTCAAAGCTGTCTTGCTGCGAGCTTAGTATGACGATGTTTTTTTCATTTGATTTGTCTACCGTTGATTGCTCAACTTCAATGCCTTCGGGAATTATAACGCAGGCGATATCCGAAAGCGCCGCAACAGCCGTTATATTAATGTTTGTTTGAACGGTAATCCAAACATCACCCGGGCGCGCTTTGTGCATCACCCTGCTTAAAAGGTCGCATATATAGCAGCCGGTTACGCTTGAATCAACGCTGCTCGCCCCGCTGACGACCTTTAAATTTAATTTTTCAACAAGCTGTGAAACTTTCATTAAACCAAACCCCTTTTCTTTGACGGTTTTATTTCCACGCTGACAATTAGCTTTAAATATACATTTATTTTACCACAAGATATCTACAATTTAAAGCATTTTTTTCAATGCTGATTTTTATCAATATTATGGTGCGAAAATAATTAAAAAAATTATTGACAAGGCATAAATTGTATGATATATTGTAATATGCACCGAAGGGGTGTTTTTTTTGACGGTCAATTTTCAAAAATTTTGGAGGTTATATAAATGAGAGTACGGATAACGCTTGAATGTACCGAATGCAGGCAAAGAAATTATGATAAGATGAAAAGCAAAACCAACACGCCTGCTCGTCTTGAACTTAGCAAGTATTGCAGGTTTTGCCGAAAACACACAACGCATAAGGAAACAAAATAATAATTGTTTAAATAAACAGAAAGGATATTTTGCTTATTATGAGTAAAAAAAAGAGAATAAATCCTTTAGGCGCCATAACCAAATATTTCAAAGAGGTTAAGGCTGAGTTGAAAAAGGTTGTATGGCCTACATTCGCACAGATAAAAAATAATACCATCATAGTTATAATATCGCTCATATTTGTTGGCGGCGTTATTTGGGTGTTCGACTTGGGTTTTGCAGCAACATTGGGCAGGGTTGTTGACCGTGCTCCCGTGCCGCAAGAGAACCTAATACCAAACTACGATGACATGCTTCCCGATGAAGGGGACTTTTTAGACGAAATGCCCGAGCTGCCGCCGCAAAACGAGGATGATACCGCAGCGGAGCAAAATGATGAACAGTAAAGCAAAGTGGTATGTAGTGCATACCTACTCCGGTTACGAGAACAAGGTAAAGGTCAACATAGAAAAAACCATAGAAAACTTAAACATGCAAGATGTTATATTCGATATTCAAGTGCCGACGGAAGAAGTTGTCGAAATTAAAGACGACAAAAAGCGAACGGTTGTTCGCAAAAGATTTCCTGGATATGTTATAATTAAAATGGTTATGACGGACGAAACATGGTATGTTGTCAGGAACACGCGCGGTGTAACCGGGTTTGTGGGTCCTGCTTCAAAACCTGTTCCGCTCACCGCTGAAGAAATTGAAAAAATGGACATTGAACATAAAAAAATCGTGCTCAATTACGAGGTTGGCGATAGCGTTAAAATCAAGCATGGTCCGTTAGAAAATTTCATTGGAATTGTTGATGAAATTAACCTTGAAAAAAAGAAAATAACTGTTGTTGTTTCAATGTTTGAAAGAGAAACCCCGATAGAGCTTGAGCTTGACCAGATAGAGGTAATAAAGTAATACTATAATTTTAAAACTTGCAGGTAACTTTTCATTGCAAACACATACATTGTCGGCATACCGACACCAAGTAAGGAGGTGTATTCATAAAATGGCTAAAAAGATTATTGGTTTGATAAAACTTCAAATTCCGGCAGGGAAAGCTACTCCGGCGCCGCCGGTCGGTCCTGCATTGGGGCAACATGGCGTTAATATTATGGATTTTTGCAAGCAGTTCAACGAGAAAACGGCTAAGGATTCCGGGCTTATAATTCCGGTGGTAATTACTGTTTATGCAGACAGAACCTTCTCTTTTATTACAAAGACGCCGCCTGCTTCCGTTCTTATTAAAAAGGCATGCAAAATTGAAAGCGGCAGCGGGGTTCCAAACAAAACAAAGGTTGCTACCCTTGCATTAGCTGATTTGCGCTCAATCGCCGAAACGAAAATGGCTGACTTAAACGCCGCAACGGTGGAGGCAGCTATGGCAATGGTTGCAGGAACTGCAAGGAGTATGGGAGTTAATGTTGAGCAAGCGCCGCAAGAATAATTATTTAGTGGGAGGGATGGCTCGTCCTGTTTGACCACAAGGAGGTTAACGAAGATGTTTAAAGGTAAAAGGTACAAGGACAATTTAAAGGCTTACGATAGGATGGCTCTGTATGAGCCTTCAGAAGGTATGGCAATAGTTGAAAAAACCGGCACAGCGAAATTTGACGAAACTGTCGAAGCGCATATACGCCTTAATGTTGATTCTCGGCATGCCGACCAACAGGTGCGCGGCGCTGTTATTTTGCCTCATGGAACAGGTAAAAGCGTAAGGGTTTTGGTTTTTGCCAAGGGTAACAAGGCTGACGAAGCAAAAGACGCAGGGGCTGATTTTATAGGCGCTGAGGAGCTTATACCTAAAATTCAAAACGAAAACTGGTTTGAGTATGACGTTGTGGTGGCAACCCCGGATATGATGAGCGTTGTAGGGCGTTTGGGTAAAGTGCTCGGTCCCAAAGGGTTAATGCCAAATCCAAAGGCAGGAACCGTTACAATGGATGTTGCGCAAGCGGTTGCCGACATTAAATCGGGTAAGATAGAATATCGGCTTGACAAAAGCAACATTATCCATTGCCCAATAGGGAAAGTTTCGTTCGGAACCGAAAAGCTTTTGGAGAACTTTAGCACTTTGATGTCGGCAGTTATTAAGGCTAAGCCTGCTGCTGCAAAAGGTCAATATTTAAAAAGTGTAACAGTTTCCGCAACTATGGGCCCGGGTGTGAAAATAAACCCTGCCCGCATATCGGAATAGTATATAATATTAATACGCATCCACAGACTCAGGTTCGGCGGTCGGCCGTATAATTCCCGACGAGGATTTAACAAATCAAAACTTTAACAATTCATTGTTTTTGATATGTTTGCTCTTCGTATATTGGATGCGAGGAGCTTTATTATTTGAGGAGGTGAAAATTTATGCCCAGTGAAAAGGTTTTACAAAGAAATAAAGAAAAGGTTGCTCACATTACAGACAGAATTAAATCGTCTGTTGCAGGAGTGTTAATTGATTACCGAGGGTTGACGGTTGAAGAAGACACTCAGCTTAGAAACGAATTCCGCCAAAGCGGGGTTGAATATGCCGTTGTTAAAAACACATTGACAACCTTTGCTGTAAAAGAGGTAGGTCTTACAGAGCTTGAGCCCATCTTAAACGGTCCCACCTCGCTTGCCACGCATCAAACCGATTTGGTTGCACCTGCCAAAATAATTGTGAATTTTGCAAAAAAACATAAGGTTGTTGAAATTAAATCAGGTTTCATCGAAGGACAAGTTGTATCTGCTGATGAAATAAAAAGAATTGCAACTCTTCCCTCCAAGGAAGAACTTGTCGCCAAAGCGCTCGGTGGCTTAAACGCACCGATTGCCGGCTTTGTAAATGTATTAAACGCAAATATACGCGGGCTGGTATGCGCATTAAATGCAATTGCCCAAAAACAACAATAAATTATTTTTAGGAGGATAAAAATTATGGCTTCAGAAAAAGTAACAAAATTAATTGAAGATGTAAAAGAACTAACAGTATTGGAACTTGCAGACCTTGTAAAGGCGCTTGAGGAAGAATTTGGCGTTTCGGCAGCCGCTCCGGTTGCTGTTGCGGCAGCTGCTCCGGCAGGCGACGGTGCAGAGGCAGCTGAAGAAAAAACTGAATTTGATGCAGTTTTGGCTTCGGTAGGCGCAGAAAAAATCAAAGTTATAAAGGTTGTTCGTGAAATAACCGGTCTTGGCTTGAAAGAAGCAAAAGATTTGGTTGACAGCGCTCCAAAGCCCGTTAAAGAAGGCGTTGATAAAGCAGCCGCTGACGAAATAAAGACAAAGCTTGAAGAAGTGGGAGCAACAGTAGAAATAAAATAGTTTCATTTATTAAGCATAGGGGAATCGAAACATATGGTTCAACTCTCCTATGCTTTTTAAAAATTGCATAACAGCGGGTCTGTAATTTGATAAATAACAGTTTTGCTGTTTTTTGCACTAAAGCTTAATTAAAAAAATTTATAGGAGGTAACGAACAAATGAAATGCGAAAGAAAGTTTTATCGTTGTGAAATTTGCGGAAACATTGTTGGTCTGATACATAACGGTGGCGGCGAACTTGTTTGCTGCGGGCAACCAATGGACTTGTTAACAGCAAACACCTTTGATGCATCGCAAGAAAAGCATGTGCCTGTTATTTCAAAAGATGGAAATAATATTACTGTTAAAATTGGCTCAGATGAACATCCTATGACTGATGCGCATTATATTCAATGGGTATATTTATCATCTTCAAAGGGTGGGCAACGGAAATGCTTAGCGCCAAACTACAAACCGGAAGTTACATTTTGCGTTTGTGACGCGGACGACAATTTTGAAGTCTTTGCCTACTGCAACCTGCATGGGCTTTGGACGGCAAGCCTTTAATCGGTAGAACCGCATAATGGCTCCGCAGCCCTACAAGGAGGACAACCAATGAATGAAAAGTTCTTAAAAAATATCGAATTTAGCAAGGTTCAAACCTTATCTGACTTGGTCAGCTACCAAGAAGGGCAAGTGGTAAGCAAAACCTTTGTCCAAAATTCAAATATAAGCATAACGCTGTTTGCTTTTGACAAGGACGAAGAAATCAGCACACATGCCTCTGGCGGGGATGCTATGATTTTAGCGTTAGACGGGCAGGGCGAGATAACCATTGATGGCGAAAAGTTTACGGTTAATCAAGGTGAAACGATTGTTATGCCTGCAAATATCCCGCATGCCGTCTTTGCATCAAAACAATTTAAAATGCTTTTGACTGTTGTTTTTAAAAGCTAATTTTAATTTGTATTAAATCATGGCATTCATTTAAAGGCAATAATTTAACGCAACTAAAAAACCGATGGTGGGGAAACCATCGGTTTTATGTTTTTCCGTAATTTTTAACAATCAAAGTTACAGAAGATTGTGAAATGAAAAAAGTTTATATTTGCGTTGCGGTAACTTTATTATAGCACTTTTATATAAAAGCCTCAACCCCAACTTTTAATCAAAAACATCTAAAAAAAACATAATTTTTGTTAAATGTCACTAAAAGGCTGTTATATTAGCTCTATCAATGCCATTTCTGCTGCATCGCCGCGGCGCGGACCTATTTTAACAATCCGTGTATAGCCGCCGTTTCTGTCTGCATACTTTGGAGATATTTCATCGAATAGTTTTTTTACAACATCTTCTTTTGTGATGTAGCTCATGGCAATACGCCTTGAATGCAGCGTATTTGTTTTCCCAAGCGTAATCATTTTTTCCGCCGTGCTTCGCAGCTCTTTGGCGCGGGTTACCGTTGTTTGCAATTTGCCCATCTCAAGCAGGTCAGTTGTAAGACCGCGGAGCATAGCCAGCCTTTGGTCGGTCGGTCTGCCAAGTTTTCTTTTAACCGCCATTGTAGTTTGCCTCCTTTACAATATTAATCTTCCTCTTTAGACAACTCCAGCCCGAACGCATCCAGCTTTTGAACAACCTCTTCCAAAGACTTTTTGCCAAGGTTGCGAACCTTCATCATGTCTGCCTCCGTCTTGCTTATAAGGTCTTCCACCGTGTTAATGCCTGCCCGCTTTAGGCAGTTATATGAACGAACGGATAAATCAAGCTCTTCTATTGTCATTTCAAGCACTTTTTCTTTTTTGCTTTCTTCTTTTTCCACCATTATTTCAGCATTTCGCGCTTCGTCTGTCAAGTCGATAAACAAATTCAAATGCTCGTTTAAAATTTTTGCGCCAAGTGAGATGGCATCGTCCGGCTCAATGGTGCAATCGGTCCAAACCTCTAATGTAAGCTTGTCATAGTCGGTAACCTGACCTACTCTGGTGTTTTCAACCTCGTAGTTCACCTTGCGTACCGGTGAAAAAATAGAATCCACCGGAATTGTTCCGATTATGCCTTGGCTTGCCAGTTTATTTTTTTCTGCCGGAACATATCCCCTTCCTTTGTTAAGGGTTATTTCCATGTAAAGTTTTGCATCTTCATTGAGGGTTGCTATGTGCAAATCCCCGTTTAAAATTTCAACATCGGTATCTGCCTTAATATGACGAGCGCATATTTCGCCCTCGCCCTCTGCCTCTATATAAACAACCTTAGGTCCATCACCATATATTTTGGCGCATAACTCTTTAATGTTTAACACTATCTCGGTGACATCTTCTTTAACACCGGGAATTGTTGAAAATTCATGTAAAACACCCTCAATTTTTATAAACGACACAGCCACACCGGGAAGTGATGAAAGTAATATTCTGCGCAACGAATTTCCTAATGTAATCCCATAACCACGCTCTAACGGTTCAACCTCAAACCTGGCATACGATCCATCCGGGCTTTGTTCAACACATTCTATTGACGGTTTTTCTATCTCAATCAATTTTCAAACCCTCCTATTCCTAATTTATAATTACAACACCATGCGGTGTTTGAGGGCAAATATTACTTAGAATAAAGCTCAACTATAAGATGCTCTTCTATCGGTAAATCAATATCGTCCCTTTGCGGCTGTCCGACCACTTTAGCCGTTTGGGTATTGCGGTCAAGCTCCAACCATTTAGGAATAATTCGCGAAGCGGTGTTTTCTAATATGTCTTTAATTTTAACCGATTCGCGGCTTTTTTCTTTAATTGAAATAACATCATCTGTTTTTACCAAAAACGACGGTATATCAACCTTCCTGCCGTTTACGGTAAAATGCCCATGCATTACAAGCTGGCGCGCTTCGGGGCGTGATGTTCCAAACCCAAGGCGATATACAACATTATCAAGCCTTGATTCTAATATTGAAAGCAAGTTTTCACCCGTTACGCCTGCCTTTTTGTTTGCCATTTCAAAATATCTTTCAAACTGTTTTTCTAATATACCATAGTATCGTCGCACCTTTTGTTTTTCCCTTAACTGCAACCCATACTCAGACATTTTCCTTCGCCCCTGGCTGTTTTGTCCAGGCGGATACTGACGGCGACCAACGGCACACTTATCGGTGTAGCATCTGTCACCTTTCAAAAACAATTTTTGCCCTTCGCGCCTGCACAGCCTGCAGACGGCTCCTGTATATCTGGCCATTTTATTGCACCTCCAATTTTAATTATACTCTTCTTCTTTTAGGCGGACGGCATCCGTTATGAGGGATGGGTGTTACATCTTTAATCATGTTCACCTCAAGCCCGGTTGATTGGAGGGCGCGTATTGCCGCTTCCCTGCCCGAACCCGGACCTTTTACATACACCTCAACCGATTTCATTCCATGCTCCATAGCAGTTTTTGCCGCAGCCTCGGCAGCCATTTGGGCTGCAAAAGGAGTGCTTTTTCTTGAGCCGCGAAAGCCAAGCCCGCCGGCACTTGCCCACGAAACTGCATTACCCATAACATCGGTAATAGTAACCAATGTATTATTAAAGGTGCTGCGAATGTGGGCAGCTCCCTTTTCTATATTTTTACGCTCTCGCCTTTTTGTTGTTCTTCTTTTGCTATCCGGTTTAGCCATATAATCACTCCTATACTTATCTCTTTTTCGCCCCTATTAATCGTTTCGGACCTTTGCGTGTGCGTGCATTTGTTTTAGTGCGCTGCCCTCTTACAGGCAGACCTTTTCTGTGACGAATGCCACGATAGCACCCAATTTCCTGCAACCGCTTTATATTTAGCGAAACCTCTCGACGCAAATCACCCTCTACTTTAAATTCGTGGTCTATCGTTTCACGAATTGCGGCAATTTCATTGTCGTTTAAATCTTTAACCCTTATATCGGGATTTACTCCCGCTTTTTGCAGTATTTTTTTTGAACTGCCAATACCTATTCCGAATATACTTGTAAGCCCTATCTCAACTCGTTTTTCGTTTGGCAGGTCAACACCTGAAATTCTTGCCATTTAAACCGTTCACCTCCGTGTTATTCTTGGTAAAATTAAAAGTAAAGACAATGCTCGGCACAAGCAGCTACGCAAGGTGTGTTGCTTCTGCCGCCATTTTCAAACTTTTTAACCTTGCCGTTGTTTATGCTTCGGGTTCTCGCATATTATCATTACCCGACCTTTTCGTTTTATAATTTTACATTTTTCGCATATTTTTTTGACCGATGCCCTTACCTTCATAAATCTCATTCCCTTCTTGGAAGATGGCTGCCGTTTATTTTGCCCTCCATGTTATCCTGCCTTTGGTAAGATCATATGGCGACATTTCAACCGTCACTTTATCTCCCGGCAATATTCTTATAAAATTCATTCTTAGCTTCCCGGAAATGTGGGCAAGTATTTTGTGCCCATTTTTTAGCTCTACATTAAACATAGTGTTCGGTAAAGCTTCTATAACAGTTCCTTCAAGCTCTAACACATCATCCTTAGCCATCATTTACACCCCTTTTCGTTAGCCGGTTCCACATTATTAAAACCGCTCAGCTCGCGCCGTACTTCAAGATTTGTAATTTTTTCATTACCGGCAAGCTTTTTTGCTATAAAATTAGAATACCCCACGCCAAACTTTAAATGCTTTAGCTTTTTCCGTTTTGGTCTGTCAACCTTGCGTCTTTTTCCATCGCAAATTTGAACATATTCACCATCAACGGATATTACGATAAAATAACCTTCTTTGTCACGCCCAGCCTTGGAATAAACAATATCCCCCTGGTTTGCTTTCAAAAAAGTCACCCCATTCTACCTTTCCACCGTAAGCAGCAGCGGCTCTCCATGTGTGACGGCAATTGAATGCTCATAATGCGCTGAAAGCGAACCATCGATTGTAACAACCGTCCAACCGTCCTTTTCAACCTTAACTTCCCAACCGCCTGCGTTAATCATCGGTTCAACCGCAATTGTCATTCCGGGATACAGCCGATGACCTGTGCCTGCCGTACCAAAATTCGGAACCTCCGGTTGTTCGTGCAACGCCTTTCCGATGCCATGCCCCACAAAATCACGGACAATTGAAAAACCCTTCTTTTCGACATACTGCTGTATCGCCGCTGAAACATCGCCCATGCGCTGCCCTTGCCTTGCATTTTCCACACCTGCATAAAATGCTTTTTTAGCCGTTTCTATCAAAAGCTTTGCGGTATCCGTAATTTCACCCACACCGTATGTTGCCGCGCTATCGCCATGATACCCATCATAGTATGCTCCAATGTCAATGCTTATGATGTCTCCTTCTTTTAGCGCAATGTCTTTTGACGGTATTCCATGAATTACAACATTGTTTATTGAGGCGCAAATGCTTTTGGGGAAACCGCCATAACCTAAAAACGAAGGTGTAGCGCCTTTTGATACAATCACATCATGCGCAATGGAGTCAAGCTCCTCGGTGCTTATTCCGGCACAAATCGCTTTTGACACCGCATTATGCGCAAGCGCCACTATTTCACCCGCTTTTTGCATTTTTGCAATTTCTTTTGCAGATTTTATTGTAATCATATTTGAAACCTGCTAATGGCTGATATGATATAATCTGAGATTTTCTCAACATCCCCATCTGCATCAACCGTTAAAAGCAACCCTTTTTGCGCGTAATAATCAATTACAGGCCCCGTTTGCCGTTTGTATACCCCAAGGCGTTTTTTAACCGTTTCCGGTTTGTCGTCCGCCCTAATCGTAAGCGGTGTACTGCAAAACTGGCATACATCGCCTTTTGCCGAAGGCAGGGAAGTTATATGATAGGTGGCTCCGCATCTGTTGCATACACGCCTGCCGCTTAGCCTTTTTAACACTACCTCGTCAGAAACATCCATAAAAACAGCAACATCTACATTTATACCGGCATTATCCATAGCCTGCGCCTGTTCCAATGTCCGGGGAAAACCATCCAAAATATAACCATTTCTGCAATCGTCCGCATTAAGCCGCTCCAAAACTATGTCTATCATAATATCATCGGGAACGAGCATACCATTATTGATATATTTTGCAGCAATTACGCCTGTTTCGTTTCCTTTTGAGATTGCTTCCCTCATCATTTCGCCGGTGGATATTGCGGGAATATTAAGCCTTTTTACAAGTGATGTTGTTTGCGTTCCCTTGCCGCTTCCCGGCGCCCCCATTATCAACATATTCATAATGTTTCCCCTTTTATAACGCAACGGTAGAAAAAATTTCGATTGTAGAAATCTTTTCTTACATTAATGCGTTTCAACGAAGTTCTTACTCCAAAAACCCTTTATAATGCCGCATTAGCATTTGGGATTCCATTTGTTTAACTGTATCAAGAGCAACGCCAACTGCGATAAGAATGGATGTTCCGCCAATGCTTATATTAATTCCCGTTGCCCGTGTGGATATTATAGGAAAGACTGCAATCAAACCCAAAAATATCGCACCCGCAATAGTGATTTTAGATAGTACCCTGGCGATAAAATCACTTGTCGGTTTGCCGGGGCGAAAGCCCGGAATAAACCCGCCGTTTTTCTTCATGTTGTTGGCAATTTCAACAGGGTTAAACTGTATTGCCGTATAAAAATAAGTGAAGAAAATAATCAATAAAAAGTAAAATGCTGCGTAAAAAGTGCTGGCAGGCGATAAAAGCTTCAACGCCCAACCCACAAACCCGCCGCTTGTTGCAGTTTTTCCGAAAAACCCTGCAAGTGTGCCCGGAAAAGCCATTATGCTCATTGCAAATATAATCGGAATTACGCCGGCAGCCAATATTTTAATCGGTATATGAGTGCTTTGACCACCGTACATTTTACGACCCACTACCCTTTTTGAATATTGCACCGGTATGCGCCGCTCTGCGTTATTCATTGCAACAACAATTGCTATAACAACAACTGCAACAATTATAATTCCTAATATTGTTATTACATTTAATGCCTCAGCCTTGTAACTGGCAACAAGGGTGCTCACCATTACCGGAAGACGCGAAACTATCCCCGCAAAAATCAACAGCGATATGCCGTTTCCTATCCCCTTTTCGCTGATTTGCTCCCCCAGCCACATTAGAAAGGCTGTTCCGGCAGTGAAAGTTAGCACAATTGTTATACCGGAATTCCAACCGGCGGTCGAAACCGCTCTTGCATTCGCCAGAGTAAAATACAAACCAACCGCTTGAATAAACCCAAGCACCACCGTCAAGTAACGTGACCACTGTGCAATTTTCTTCCTACCCTCCTCGCCTTCTTTTGAAAGGCGTTCAAGTGCCGGAATTGCAACGGTCAGCAGGTTCATGATGATTGATGCGTTAATATACGGCGTTATGCTCATTGCAAATATTGTGGCGTTGCCGAATGCGCCGCCCGAAAATGTGTCAAGAAAGCTAAGCAGCGAACCTTCACCTGTTTTTTGTATCATCTCTTTCATAGCTTCCCTGCTTATAAACGGAACGGGAACAAATGTGCCCAGTCGAAAAATCAACAGCATAAAAAAAGTAAATATAATCTTTTTTCTAAGTTCAGGGATTTTCCATGCGTTCCTAATTGTTTGCAGCAATTATATCACCTCTGCCTTTCCGCCGGCGTTGATGATTTTTTCTTTTGCTGCCTTGGAAAATCTTTTTGCCTTAATGTTCAAGCTTTTGTTAAGCTCCCCTTTTGCAAGTATAACAATTCCGTCTTTAATTTTAGAAATAACACCCGCCTCTTTTAAAAATTCGGCGGTTATTTCGGTGCCGGAATCGAATTTGTTTAAAGCATCAATATTTACCTCAACATATTGCTTTGCAAAAATATTTGTAAAGCCGCGCTTGGGAAGGCGTCTGGCCAAAGGCATTTGACCGCCTTCAAAGCCCGGGCGAACACCGCCGCCGCTCCTTGACTTTTGACCTTTTTGCCCTCTGCCTGATGTTTTACCGCTCCCGCTTGAGCGACCTCTGCCTTTTCTTTTTGATTCTTTCACAGAACCGGCAACAGGTGACAATTCACAAAGTTTCATCTTGCCACACCTCCTTTTATAATGTGCGTTATACCTCTTGAATTGATACTAAATGTTCTATTTTTTTTGCCATTCCTCTAACCTGAGGAGTGTCGTCATGTGTAACCTCACTGCGGATTTTATTCAGCCCCAGCGCTTTTACAGTAGCTATTTGATCTTTCTTTTGCCCGATAGCGCTCTTAATCAGAGTTATCTTGATTTTCTTAGCCACCTTGTTTCCTCCTTAAGCCGACCGAAATATTAAGTATAGCGGCTGACTGTAATTAATTATATAAACTTCGCGTCTAAGCGTTAGCCGGTTCGTCAGTTTTGCCCTTGTAAACTTGGCTCACCGTAATACCGCGCCTTTTTGCTACCATTTCATCGTTGCAAAGAGCCGACAACCCTTGCATTGTGGCGTAAACAACATTGCGTGCGTTGTTTGAGCGGAGTGACTTTGCACGAATATCGCGAATGCCCGCAAGCTCTAAAACAGCACGCGCCGAACCGCCCGCTATAACGCCGGTACCTTCCGATGCCGGTTTTAACAGCACTTCTCCTGCGCAATATTTGCCTATAACTTCATGGGGTATCGTAGTGCCAACAATTGGAACATTTATCATATTCTTTTTGGCGTTTTCAATCCCTTTTCGTATTGCATCAGGAATTTCAGCCGCCTTGCCCATACCTGAGCCGACATTACCGTTTTCATCGCCAACAACAACGAGCGCTGTAAAACGAAATGTTCTTCCGCCCTTTACAACCTTGGCAACACGGTTAATGGTGACAACTCTTTCTTTTATATCAAGTGTCCCCGCATCTATTTTCTTTGCCATAAGCTCACCTTCCTAACCTTAGTATTAAAATTCCAAACCACCTTCACGAGCGCCCTCTGCAAGGCTTTTCACACGACCGTGGTACAAATAGCCGCCCCTGTCAAACACAACCTTTTTAATGCCTGCCGCCTGCGCCTTTTCCGCAATAAGCTTGCCCACAGCGGTCGCTGCATCGATATTGCCTCCATACCCCTCTTTTAATGACGAATCAAGGGTAGATGCAAATGCCAATGTTTCGCCTTTTACATCATCTATAATTTGGGCATATATATTTTTTAGGCTTCTATAAACATTCAATCGGGGACATTGCATTGTTCCGGATATTTTTCTGCGAACACGAAGATGGCGCCTTTTTCGTGCAACATTGCTTTTGTTTTTCTTAATCATCTTCATTACTCCTTTTCTTAAATACCGCCCGTCAAAAAGCTTTTTAGCTCTTAACCCCGGATTTGCCTTCCTTACGCCTGATGTGTTCTCCGGCATATTTAATCCCCTTGCCCTTATATGGCTCAGGTGGTCTTTTGGCCCGAATTACCGCCGCTATGTGACCCACTGCCTGTTTATCTATACCCTTAACGATTATTTGGGTTGGAGCAGGAACCTCTATTGTTATGCCGCTTGGTTCCTCTATTTCAACAGGATGAGAATACCCAACCGCAAGCACCAATTTATTTCCTTGCTTTTGCGCCCTATATCCCACACCGGTTATTTCAAGTTTTTTAACATAACCGTTTGTAACGCCTTCCACCATATTTGCAACAAGCGCCCGAGTAAGACCGTGAAGTGATTTGTGAATTTTTGCATCTGATGGGCGTTCAACCACCACCTCTGCGCCGTCAATTTTAATTATCATATCTGTATGCAGCTGTTGTTCAAGTGTGCCGCCCGGACCTTTGACAGTTGCATAATTGTTATCTTTTATGTTAAAATCAACCCCGGTCGGAATAACAACAGGCATTTTACCAACTCGTGACATACCTTTCACCTCCAACATAATTGCTCTGTAAGCTAAGGCTTACCAAATAAATGCAAGTACCTCTCCACCCACATTTTCTCGTCTTGCCTTTTTATCAGTCATAATTCCTTTCGAGGTCGAAATTATTGCTATTCCGAGCCCCTTTAAAACCTTTGGCAGCTCATCACGGTTGGCATAAACTCTAAGCCCCGGCTTTGAAACCCTTTTAAGACCGATTAGCACTTGCCTTTTGCTTTCGCCGTATTTAAGCCAAATCCTGATGTTACCCTGCCTGTTGTCATCCGTAATTTCGTATCTTTTAATATATCCTTCTTCAAACAAAATCTTCACCATTGATTTTTTCATATTGGATGCCGGAACGTCAACAGTATCATGCCTTGCATCGTTTGCATTTCTTATTCTTGTTAACATATCCGCAATTGGGTCTGTTGTTTGCATAATGAACCTCCTTCCAGTATAAGAGTTACCGATAACTCTTTACATAAGTGCTTATACCGCTTTCTTTTAAAACACAGGCAAAAAAGTTGCCTGTCACAGCCGCTAAATTTAGCGCTAAACAAATATTATATGCGGTTTTACGCCGCGGCTGCATAAAGTGTGAGCCGCTTTTTACCAGCTTGCCTTTTTAACGCCGGGTATTTTGCCTTCATGAGCAAGCTCTCTGAAACAAATTCTGCATATACCGTATTTTCTAAGGTATGCATGCGGTCTGCCACAGATTTTGCAGCGATTATAAGCCCGAACTTTATATTTTGGTGTTCTTTGCTGTTTTAAAATCATTGCCTTTTTAGCCACTAATTAATCCTCCTCGTGTATAAAATACGCCCGTCATTAAAACGGCATCCGTATAAATCAGCTACGGCTCAGCGGTGCACCCATCAATAACATCAGCTCTTTTGCTTCCTCGTCCGTCTTTGAGGTTGTAACAAAAGCTATATCCATTCCCCGAATTTTATCAACTTTATCGTAGTTGATTTCGGGAAAAATAAGCTGCTCTTTTATACCAAAAGTATAATTGCCCCTACCATCAAAGGAGTTGGGATTAATGCCGCGAAAATCACGAACACGCGGAAGTGCGACATTAAACAAACGATCTAAAAACTCATACATCCGAGTGCCGCGAAGTGTAACCTTGCAGCCTACATTCATTCCTGCACGAAGTTTGTATGCCGCCACCGACTTTTTCGCCTTTATAACAATTGCCTTTTGACCCGTTATAAGCGCCAAGTCGCTTGCCGCCGCTTCCATTGCCTTTGCATCATCTTTAGCATCGCCTACGCCCATATTCACTACTATTTTTTCAAGCCGCGGAATTTCCATCGCATTTTTGTAGTTGAATTTTTTCATAAGCGCCGGCGCTACTTCTTTATCGTAAAAATCTTTCATTCTCGCCATAACTCAGCTTTTCCTCCTTTACATGTACATGCGATTAAATTATCTCTGCACAATGCTTACATGCCCTGACAACCTCGCCCGATTCAAGCGTCTGCTTGCCAATTCGTGTGGGTCGCCCGCATTTGGGGCAAAGATGCATAACCTTACATGCCTTTATAGATGCCTCTTGATGAATCAGACCGCCTTCTTCGCCGGCCCGCCTTGGTTTCCTATGCTTAACAGCCATTGCAATGCCTTCCACAATGACCGAATCTTTTTTGGGTATAACAGATAAAACTTTTCCCTTTTTGCCCTTGTCCTTGCCTGATAGCACAACAACATTGTCGCCTTTTTTAATATGCATTTTCTTGTTCACTCTTTGCTAACCTCCTTAAATCGGGTTTTTGCAAACGCCGATTGGTTTATAGGACTTCGGGTGCCAAAGAAAGAATTTTCATATATTCCTTGTCGCGAAGCTCTCTTGCCACCGGACCAAAAATGCGCGTACCTCTGGGGTTTTTATCGTCCCTGATTATTACCGCCGCGTTTTCATCAAACTTTATATATGAACCGTCTTGCCTTCTGACACCTTTTACCGAACGGACTATTACTGCCTTTACAATCTCACCTTTTTTAACAACCCCACCGGGCATTGCTTTTTTTACCGAAGCGACTATTACATCTCCGACATTGCCGTAACGCCGCACAGAGCCGCCCAAAACGGTAATGCAAAGCAGTTCTTTAGCGCCTGTATTATCAGCAACCTTAAGTCGTGACTCTTTTTGTACCATAGATGTAATTCCTCCTTTCTGGAATTAGTGAAAGTTACTGCGCCTTTTCGATTATACCGACAAGCCTCCACCGCTTATCTTTTGAAAGCGGCCTTGTTTCCATAACTTTAACCTTGTCACCTGTTTTGCACTCATTTTTTTCGTCATGAGCCTTTAATTTATAGGTGCGCTTTATAACCTTTTTATACAAAGGATGCTTCACGCTGTCCTCAATCGAAACTGTTATGGTTTTATCCATTTTATCGCTTACAACCTTACCGGTTCTGATTTTTCTGTTATTTCGTTCTGACAACTTGTTATCCCTCCTCATTTAGCAGCTTTTAGCTCTTCTTCTTTGATGAGTGTGTTAATCCTTGCAATTGTACGCCTAACTTCAACTATTCGCATCGGATTATCGAGCTGGTTTGTAGCTTGCTGAAATCTTAAATTAAAAAGTTCCGTTTTAAAGCTTTTGAGCTTATCCAAAAGCTCAACCACCGTTAAATTTCTAAGTTCACTTGTTTTCATACATCTGCACCCTCGCCTTCTTTTCGGATGAATCTGCATTTAATAGGCATTTTAGTGGATGCAAGGCGCATTGCCTCGCGTGCAACATCTTCGCTTACACCGCCTATTTCAAATAATACTCTATCCGGCTTAACAACCGCAACCCAATACTCGGGGGAGCCTTTACCGCTTCCCATTCGTGTTTCTGCGGGTTTCTTAGTTACAGGCTTATCGGGGAATATTTTAATCCATACTTGACCGCCCCTTCGTATATAGCGAGTTGCCGCTATACGAGCAGCCTCAATTTGATTTGCGGTAATCCAACCCGGCTCCAATGCCTGCAACCCATAATCACCGTATGTTACTGCGTTTCCCCTTGTTGCTCTGCCCTTCATTCTGCCACGCATAACTCTGCGGTATTTAACTCTTTTTGGAGACAGCATTTTTACTTCCTCCTTCCACACCTTGGCTTGTTTTGCTTTCCGGCAGAACCTCACCTTTATATATCCAAACCTTTACGCCGATTTTACCGTATGTGGTGTTTGCCTCAGCAAAGCCATAGCTTATGTCGGCCCTTAATGTCTGCAAAGGAATAGTGCCTTCCCGGTAATGCTCCGAACGGGCTATTTCCGCGCCGCCCAAACGCCCCGAGCAGTTTGTTTTTATACCCTTTGCACCCATTTTCATCGTTCTGCCCATGGCGCTTTTCATTGCCCTTCTGAAAGAAATTCGCCGTTCAAGGGATGATGCAATGTTTTCGGCAACAAGCTGTGCGTCAAGGTCAGCATTTCTAACTTCTACAATATTTAAATAAATTTCTTTTCCGACAAGCTTTTGCAAGCGAACCTTCAGCTTTTCTATTTCTTGACCGCCTTTGCCGATAATAATGCCCGGCTTTGACGAATGTATAAATATTCTAACCTTATTTGCCTTTTTCTCGATTTCTATCTTTGAAACTGCCGCCTGATAAAGCGCCTTCTTTAAAAACTTTCTTATTTTAAAATCCTCTACAATGCTATCGCCGAAATCCTTATCATTCGCATACCATCGAGAATCCCAATCCTTTATTATTCCGACTCTTAATCCATGAGGATGTACCTTTTGTCCCATAATCTACCTCCTTATCTATGCTTATTTTTCTGCGGGTTCGTCCGCTTTTGTATTTTCCGCATCATTTACCTTAGCCTTTTCCTCTGCCTTGGGGCTTTTCGCCTTTTTGGCAGGAGCTGTTTCTTTCTTTGGCTCTTTGGTTTTTGCGGCAGCTTTTTGCGTTGATTTTTTCTCTTGCTGTTTTTCGGCTTTTTCCGGCGCTACTTCGGCATCAACAGCTTTTGTTGCCTTGGTTTGCGCTTTTGTGCTTTTTTTATCCGCTGCCTTTGCCGCTTTTTTATCTTTTCCTTTTGTAAGCGGCGCCTCGGGAGTTTCCTTCTCCTTTAGCACAATTGTTATGTGGCTTGTGCGCTTTAGTATTCTAAACGCTCTGCCTTGCGCCCGCGGGCGGATTCTTTTCATCGTCGGACCTTGGTTTGCAAATATTTCCGCAACATACAAGGCGTCAACATTCATGTTATGGTTATTTTCAGCATTTGCCACCGCTGAGAGCAATAATTTTTCAACCGGCTCGCTTGCCGCCTTAGGTGTTGAACGAAGTATCCCAAGCGCCATGGCTACCGGCTTGTTTCGGATTAAATCTATAACAATTTTAACCTTACGGGAAGATATTCTTAAATGATTGTGTTTTGCAACTGCAACATTTTGCATTATTGCCGCCTCCTTTCAAATAGGATTATTTAACGCTTGTCGTTTTTGCACCCGCATGCCCTCTAAATACCCGTGTCGGGGCAAATTCGCCAAATTTGTGACCTACCATATCCTCTGTTATATAAACCGGCACATGTTTCCTTCCGTCGTGAACCGCAATTGTGTGTCCAACCATTTCCGGAAAAATGGTAGAAGCCCTTGACCATGTTTTAAGAACTCTTTTCTCGCCGGATTTGTTCATAGCGTTTACTCTGTGCAATAAAACTTCACTAACATAAGGTCCTTTTTTAACCGAGCGTCCCATATCTGTTTTCCTCCTTTCAAAAACTGCTTTAGTTTATTATGCATCGCATTTAACCGCATAACTCTTGTTGCATTATTTGGAATATCTGCGTTTAACAATAAATTTATCCGAGGCTTTTCTCTTTTTTCTGGTTTTAAGACCCATTGCGGGTTTGCCCCATGGCGTTACCGGTGACGGCATACCTATCGGCGCCTTACCTTCGCCGCCGCCGTGCGGATGGTCATTAGGGTTCATAGCGCTGCCGCGAACGGTCGGACGAAAGCCCATGTGCCTTTTCCTGCCTGCCTTACCCACCGTAATATTTTCGTGGTCGGGATTGCTGACTTGCCCTATCGACGCTTTGCAATTACATCTAACCATTCTAACCTCGCCGGAGGGAAGCCTTATTTGAGCATAATCGCCTTCTTTTGCCATAAGCTGCGCGTAATTGCCGGCGCTGCGCGCAAACTGACCGCCTTTGCCGGGGTACAGCTCAATGTTGTGTATCAGCGTTCCAACCGGTATATCTTTAATTTCAAGACAGCTGCCGGGAATAATATCCGCGCCTGTGCCTGACATAATGGTTACGCCCTTTTTAAGCCCAAGCGGCGCCAAAATATATCTTTTTTCGCCGTCTTCATATTGCACCAACGCAATGTTTGCGCTTCTGTTAGGGTCATACTCTATTGAAAGAACCTCTGCGCTCATGCCGTCTTTATCCCGTTTGAAGTCTATTATCCTGTATTTTCTTTTTACGCCGCCTCCGCGGTGGCGCACCGTAATTTTACCTTGATTATTCCTTCCGGCCTTGCTTTTTAAGCTAACTATCAATGACTTTTCCGGTTGAACTTTATCTATATCGGAGAAGGTTGATACCGTCATAAAGCGGCGTGAAGGTGTTGTCGGTTTATATTTTTTTATTGCCAATGATTTCACTCCTTTTATGTTTTAGGCTGTTCGAGTCGCACCTATTGCATGCCCTCGAAAAACTCAATGGCTTTACTGTCATCCGTCAATGTTACGACAGCCTTTTTCCAATCGGGGCGCTTGCCTACATGCACGCCCTGTCTTTTTACCTTTCCGATTACATTCATTGTGTTGACCTTTTTTACCTTAACATCAAAAACCTGTTCAACTGCTTTTTTTATTTCAATTTTATTGACATCTTTTGCAACTTCAAAGGTGTATTTTTTTTCTGCTGTTTGCGACATTGATTTTTCAGTAATGATTGGTCTTTTAACAATATCATAAGCGGTTCGTTCCATTACGCATACACCTCCTCAATTTCTGCAACGGCATCTTTTGTAACAATAAATTTGGAATGTTTTAATATATCGTAAACATTTATGTTTGATGCAAGAGTTGTTTTAATGTATGGTATGTTTTTTGCCCCTTTTATAACATTTTCATTTTTATCGGCAGTAACAATAAGAGCGTTATCAACATCAAAACCGGAAAGAATTTTTGCAATTTCCTTTGTTTTGTGGGTGTCGATATCGAAATTTTCCAGCACTATAATGTCGTTTGATAAAACTTTTGCCGAAAGAGCCGATTTTAGCGCAACTATGCGCATTTTTTTATTAACATCAAACCGATAACTCCTTGGCTTAGGACCGAGGGCAACACCGCCGCCCGTCCATTGCGGAGCGCGTATGCTCCCTTGGCGCGCACGCCCTGTACCCTTTTGACGCCACGGCTTTCTGCCGCCGCCTCGCACTTCGGTTCTTGTTTTGGTGCTTTGTGTGCCTTGACGGCAGTTGGCAAGATGATTTTTTACCATGGCGTGCATTACCGCAACATTTACCTCGCTGCCAAATAAGCTGTCGCTCAGTTCAATCTCTCCAACCTTTTCCGCCTGTATATTATATAAAGTTGTTTTTGGCATTAAATGTTCCTCCCTTTCGACTGCCTGCCGCCCTTAACCGGGTTTTTCACAATCAGCAAACCGTTTTTCGGACCGGGCAAACCGCCCTTTATAAGCATTATGCTTTTTTCCGGGTCAACCTTAACAACAGTAACATTTTGAACAGTTACCCTTTCGGCTCCCATTCTGCCCGGCAGCCTTTTGCCCTTCATAACCTTACCGGGGCTTGAGCAGCCGCTCATTGCTCCTGGGCCTCTGTGATAGCCCGAGCCATGCGTCATGGGACCTCTGTGCGTTCCCCATCTTTTGATTGTTCCGGCAAAACCCTTGCCCTTTGAAACACCCGAAACGTCAACCTTTTCGCCTGCATCGAACAGGTCTGCTTTTATTTCGTCTCCAACGCTCAGCCCATCAATATTTTCAAGGCGAAATTCTTTGAGATATCGTTTTGGGGATACCCCCGCTTTTGAAAAATGCCCTTTTCGTGGTTTGTTCGCTCTGTTTTCTTTAATGTCGATAAACCCCACTTGAACAGCGTTGTAACCGTCATTTTCAACAGTTTTCTTTTGTACAACGGTGTTGGGGCCCGCCTCAACCACCGTAACCGGAATAAGCCTGCCCGTTTCATCAAAAATTTGCGTCATTCCGAGTTTCCTTGCCAAAATTGCTTTTTGCATAAATTGTCTTCCTTTCCGTTTCGTTATATACTTGGAAGCTAAAAAGCTTCGTTATACACCGGCAGGAATCTGAGAAATCATTTATTGTAATTTCTTTTATGCCATAACGCACAAAATCACAGCCCATGCTGGGGCTGCACTTTTTTATCACAATTTAATTTCTATATCGACTCCGGCAGGTAAATCCAACCTCATAAGCGTTTCCACCGTTTTTTGCGACGGCGATAAAATGTCTATAAGACGCTTGTGCGTCCTTTGCTCGAATTGTTCTCTACTGTCTTTGTATTTATGAACCGCCCGTAAAATTGTTATAATCTCCTTTTCGGTCGGCAACGGTATCGGACCGGACACGCTTGCACCCGTTCTTTTTGCCGTTTCAACAATTTTTTCGGCAGATTGGTCAAGCAACACATGGTCGTATGCCTTTAATCTTATTCTTATTTTTTCTTTTACTGCAGACATGGTAATTCCTCCTCTAAAAGATTACACTAACCCGGGCATATCAAATATTTTATAATATAAACCCAGTCTCCGAAAGCTCGGATTACTGGGCATTAAACTACCGAAAAAAATTATTTGATAAAAATAATATTTTACTGTGCAGTTGCGTAACCGGCGCCCGGTTTTATAAACTGGACAATCTCCTCGGAAATGACCCGCCTCAAACGGCAGCAACCTCCCGAATCATCGTCTGTCATGTTACGCTTGAACATTATACAATATAACAAGATACAATGCAAGCTTTTTTTAAAAAAAGTTATGCTTTTTTTAAAATATTAAGAGAACGCTGTGAAATTGCCTCGTTTCGTTGCTGTTTCTGCTTTATTTTAACATCAAGCGGCGGCAAAAGACCAAAATTTATATTCATCGGCTGAAAATTTTCGGTTTTTGCGGCGCTGATATAGTCGGCAAGCGCGCCAATCGCCGTTTTTATATCAAAAACAACATCTTCGCGACCCAAGGCTGCATGTGCGGCATTAATGCCCGCAACAAGACCGCTTGATGCGCTTTCCGCATATCCCTCCACACCTGTAATCTGCCCTGCGAAAAATATTCTTTCGTCATTTCTAAAACGGTATGTAGGCAAAAGCAAAGACGGCGAGTTTATAAAAATATTTTTATGCATAACCCCATAGCGCACAATTTCAACATTTTCAAGCCCGGGTATCATGCTGAACACCCGTTTTTGCTCGCCAAACTTTAGATGCGTTTGAAAACCTACCATATTATAAAGGGTGGCATCGGAATTATCTTGCCGAAGCTGAACCACCGCATGCGGCATATCCCCATTCGGACAACGCAACCCAACAGGCTTTAGCGGACCAAAAAGCAACGCTTTTTCGCCCCGTTTTGCCAAAACCTCAACAGGCATGCACCCTTCAAATACATTTTGCTCAAAATCCTTTATCGGCGCTGTTTGCGCATTTATAAGGCTGTTCCAAAATTGATTATACTGTTGTTCATCCATGGGGCAGTTGATGTAGTCATCGCCGCCCTTGCCGTAGCGTGACGCCTTGTACGCTTTTTGCATATTTATGCTTTCATATGTTACGATGGGCGCCGCCGCATCGAAAAAAAATAAATCCTTTTCCCCGGTAAGCTGCCTGACCGAATGTAGTAAAACATCTGATGTCAGCGGACCGGTTGCAATAATCACTATGCCGCTTGGAATTTCGGCTATCTCGTCAGACAAAATTAGCTTTATATTCGGATGGCTTTTGATTTTTTCCGTTATCGCCGCCGCAAAGCCCTCTCGGTCAACGGCAAGGGTGCCGCCTGCCGGAATTTTTGTTGCATCGGCGCATTGTATAATCAAAGAGTTTAGGCATCGCATTTCCTCTTTCAAAAGCCCAACGGCATTTGATAGGCTGTCTGAGCGCATCGAATTGCTGCAAACCAACTCTCCTAAATTATCGTTTGTGTGGGCGGGGGTTTTTTTGTTCGGTTTCATGTCATAAAGCGTTACCGAAACGCCCCTGTTTGCCGCCTGCCATGCCGCCTCACACCCTGCAAGCCCGCCCCCGATTATTGTTATCAAAGGCACTCACTCCTTATTATTCAAACAAATTTATTGTTCCGGTTGCACATAACCGCATTGCTTGTTATCGATACAATATATTTTTTCTTTCCCGCCGGTGATTTTTTTAAGCATTATTTTGCCGCACCGCGGGCATTTATTGTTTATTGGCATATCCCATACCATAAATTCGCATTTTGGGTTATGCTCACACCCGTAATATTTCCTTCCCCTCTTGCTTTTTTTAACCAGAATTTTACCTCCGCATTCGGGGCATAAAACGCCCAATTCCTTTACTATCGGCTTTGCGTTACGACATTCGGGAAAGCCGGGGCATGCAAGGAATTTGCCATAACGACCCATTTTATATACCATCATGCGACCGCATTTTTCGCATTGAACATCCGACACTTCATCCGCAATTTCAATTTCGCCGATTAAATCCTCCGCCTTTTTTAGGCTGTCCTCAAAAGGAGTGTAAAATTTGCGTATAACGCTTACCCAATCCATGTCACCATCTTCGATTTCGTCAAACTGCTGTTCCATGTTGGCGGTAAATTCTACATTTACAATTTCATTAAAGTGCTCTATCATAAGGTCGGTAACTATTGTCCCAAGCTCTGTGGGGTGCAATGTTCTTGCTTCACGCCGCACATACCCCCGTGATAAAATGGTGGTAATAATCGGAGCGTATGTGCTTGGTCTGCCAATACCGTCCTCCTCCAGCGCCTTTATAAGGGATGCCTCTGTATAACGGGGCGGCGGTATGGTAAAGTGTTGTTTTTCAATCAGTTCTTTTAAGCTTAACACTTCATTTTTCAAAAGCAGAGGGATTTGACCCTCTTCTTCTTCTTTTGTGTCGCTGCCCTCTATATAAAGCTTCATAAAGCCGTCAAACTTCAGCACAGAGCCGCTTGCTTTAAAGATATATCCGCCTGCCGCAATGTCGCTGCTTATTGTATCAAAAACGGCATTGTTCATTTGGCTTGCAACAAACCGTTCCCATATAATCCGATAAATTTTAAAAAGCTCCGGCTCAAGCATGCTCTTAACCTTATCCGGGGAAAGGCTTACATCGGTGGGGCGTATCGCCTCGTGAGCATCCTGCGACCGTCTTTTATTTTTATAAAACCTTGGCGAGCCGGGCAGGTATTCATCGCCGTATGTCTGCTTGATATACGAGCGCACCTCGTTTTGCGCTTCGATTGATATGTTCAGCGAATCGGTTCTCATATATGTTATAAGCCCGATAGTTCCTTTGCCTTGTATGTCAACGCCTTCATACAGCTTTTGCGCAGCTTGCATTGTTTTTATTGCGGAAAAATTAAGCTTTCGCGATGCCTCCTGTTGAAGCGTGCTTGTAATAAAAGGCGGGGAGGGGTTTTTGGTTCTTTGTCCCTTTTTAACTGTTTTAACTTTATATTCCGCACCTTTTAGTCGGCTTAAAACATTTTTTGTTTCGGTTTCGCTTTCAAGCTCTATTTTACCCTTTTCATCGCCAAAAAAGCGGGCGATAAAAGGTTTACTTTCATCTTTACGATTAAGCATTGCGTTAATTGACCAGTACTCCTTTGGTATAAACTGCTCTATTTCCCGTTCTCGGTCAACAATCAAGCGGGTAGCAACCGATTGAACCCTGCCGGCGCTAAGCCCTTTTTTTACCTTTTTCCAAAGCAAGGGGCTTATTTTATAACCCACTATTCTATCAAGAATTCTTCTTGCCTGCTGTGCGTCCACTAAATTATAATTTATTTTGTCGGGGTTTTTTATTGCGTTTTTCACCGCTGTTTTGGTTATTTCGTTAAACTTAATCCTTTTTGCGTCGCCTTCGCCAATGCCAAGCGCTTGCGTCAAATGCCATGAAATTGCCTCGCCTTCACGGTCGGGGTCGGTCGCAAGATAAATTCGTTTTGCTTTTTTAGCTTCTTTTCTGAGCTTTGCCATAAGCTCGCCTTTGCCTCTTATGGTAATGTATTTAGGCTCAAAATCCTTCTCTGTATCAACCCCCAAGCTGCTTTTGGGCAAATCCCGCAAATGCCCCATTGATGCCACAACAGAATAATTTTTACCTAAATATTTTTTTATTGTTTTTGCCTTTGTAGGCGATTCTACAATTACCAGATTATCTGCCAATGCCATTCCTCCTTGTTATTTGCGCAATATGTATTGATTCCCGGGAAGTGAAGTTACAAAACCGTTAATTTCAAGCATTAACAGCGATTGGTTTGCAACTGCCGGCTCTATTGCCGCGCTGTGACATATTTCGTCAATATGCGTTGGAAAATCATACTTTAAAAGCCCGACTATTAACTTTTGTTCGGGAGGCAGTTTTTCCGCCTGTTTATCCGCTATGCGCCCTTTCGCTTCATTTCCAAGCATAACATCAACCATCAGTTCGGGGTAATCACGGGCAAGGTCTATAATAATATCCTTCGCGCTCGTTACCAAGCGGGCTCCGTCTCGAATAAGCTGATGCGGACCAACGCTCAGTTCGTTATCTATTCTGCCCGGAACGCAAAAAGTTTCTCTGCCCTGTTCTATCGAAAGCCTTGCCGTGATTGACGAGCCGCTTGTAGCCCTGCCTTCAACCATCACCGTTGCAACGGATAAACCGCTTATTATTCGGTTACGCACCGGAAAATTGGCGGCAAAAGGCTTTGTTCCGGGCGGATATTCCGAAACGGTTGCCCCATGGCTTTCAATAATCCTTTTAAGTTCTTTGCTCTCGGGCGGGTAACAAACATCAACGCCGCAGCCAAGCACCGCAATTGTATCGCCGTCCGCCTTCAAAGCGCCTTTGTGGGCGGCGGTGTCAATCCCGCGCGCCATACCGCTTACAACAACCGCCCCTTCATGTGCAAGCTGACGGGATATTTCAGCGGCGCATGCGTTGCCGTATAGGCTTGACCGCCTTGCTCCAACCACCGCAACCGTCAGCACATCATCTACCGGCGGCAATGTGCCCTTTACATACAGCAACGCCGGCGGGAAGTCAATTTGTTTTAACCGATTCGGGTATTTATCACCGTAATAGCTGATAATTTGTATATTGTTTTTGTCGCTTTCTTCAAGTATTCCGCGTGCGGCATCCAAGTCCTTATTTAAAAGCTCGGTTCCTATCCCCTCAACTTTTGAATACTGGCTCATATCGGCATGATACACCGCCTCAAAACTTTTAAAATGTTTTTTTAAGCGATGAATTTTAACGGTTGATATATTATTTTGCGTACTAAGCCAAATTTGATACAAAAGCTCATTCACACACAACCATCCCCCATCTTTATTTGACGGTAAACCTCGTATAAAATAATGCCTGCCGCCACACCGGCATTAAGGGACGATACGCCTTTGCGCATAGGTATTTTTATCCGTTTGTTTGCAAACGATACCACCTCGGCTGAAAGACCATGCGCCTCATTTCCTATTATTATTGCAGTTTTTTCCTGAAATGCCGTATCAAACAAATTTTTCGCATCTTCAAGCATTGCAGCCGCAATATCGTAATCGGCAAGCATATCAAGCTGATAGGTTTCTATACGGTATATCGGAATCCGAAAAATACTGCCCATAGTGGAACGAACCGTTTTGGGGCTGTACGCATCAACACAGCCCTTTAGCAAAACAACCCCGTCAAAGTATGCGCATTCCGCCGTTCGTATCATTGTGCCTAAATTGCCCGGGTCGGATATTCCGTCGCATATCAAAAGCAGGTTACCGCTTATATCGCTTGCCGACTTTGATTGAGCGCTGCACACCGCAACAATGCCCTGAGAGCTTTTGGTGTCGGAAATATCCGAAAAAAGCTTATCGGGAAAGCGATATGTTAAAATGTCCGGAATTTCGCCGGTGTAGCTTTCGCTTATTATTATATGATTTACCGCTCCGCTTTGTATGGCGTCATCCGTTATGCGTTTGCCTTCCGCCAAAAAAAGCCCGCTTTTCGCACGCCCAAAATGGCTTAAAAGCTTTTTCGCCTCTTTATATATTTTGTTTTCTTTAGACGAAATATACCTCATAAATTTACTTTAACAAGCGAATTGATGGTGTTTATACAACCGACAACCGCAAGCTGGTCATCCTTTTTTATTATATATTCGGCATCCGGATTGATGTTGACGCCGCCCTTATTTATAATGGCAATAACATTTATTTTGTGCTTTGCGCGAAGGTCAAGCTTAATCAGCGTTTTACCGACCCATTGCGGCGGAGGCGTAAGCTCGGCAATGCTATATTGCGGCGATAATTCAATAAAATCTATAATATTAGTGTTAACAAGCTGATTTGCAACACGCTCGCCAATATCCCGCTCGGGAAGTATAACCTTATCAATGCCGATTTTGGTAAGCAGCTTTGCGTGCAATTCGCCTTGCGCCTTTGAAATTATATATTTAACGCCCAATTCCTTTAACATAAGCGACACAAGCATGCTTGATTCAAGCTCGTCGCCTATTGCAACAATAGCGGCATCAAAGTTTCGTATGCCAAGGGATTTTAATGTTGCCTCGTCAAGCGTTTTAACCGCAACGGCATGAGTTACGTCATCTGCAATGTTTTGTACAACTTGCTCATTTTTGTCGATAACAAGCACCTCGCAACCAAGATTATATAGCGTGGTTGCAACGGCTCTGCCAAAACGCCCTGCGCCTATAACAGCAAAACTTTTCATTTTTACAGCATTTCCTTTCTTTTAAGTAAACAGGTTCAACCAACCAATATCTTTTCTTCCGGATGCTTTATTTTATCCTCCACGCCGCTGTTCATCATCTTCATAAGACCAAGCGCAACGGTAAGCACCCCTACTCTGCCGAAATACATAATGACTATTATAATCGCCTTTCCTGCATTTGTCAAATGCGGAGTCAACCCAAGCGTAAGCCCCACCGTTCCAAACGCCGAAAAAACTTCGAATACAATATCCGAAAGCGATGCGTTTTCCGTAATTGAAAGCGCCACAATACCAACCATCACCACAAGCATGGCTATCATTACAATTGTAAAGGAGCGGTATATCACGGAATTTGAAAGACTTCTGCCAAAGACATTTACTCGATGCGAACCTCTTGTCACAGAAAGTGCGGTTAAAACGGTAACACCGAAAGTAACTGTTTTTATCCCCCCGGCGGTTGAGCCGGGTGAGCCGCCGATAAACATAAGCAAAATTGTAATAATTTTCGAGGGCGGCGTCAGCTTGCTGAGCGCAATAGTATTAAAACCTGCCGTTCGAGGCGAAACTGATTGGAAAAACGATGCATAAAATTTTTGAGCCCATGTCATGCCCAAAAATGTGCCGGGGTTTTCCCCCTCCAAAAAGTAAAAACAAATAGTGCCGCCAACCAACAAAGCAGATGTTATTGTGAGGGCTATTTTAGTGTGAAGGCGCAACTTTTTTCTATAGCTGTATATATCTTCCCACACAAAAAAACCTATGCCGCCGATTATTATAAGCGCGCTTATTGTAAACACAACCAATGGGTCAAAAACATACTTGGTGAGGCTTACAAAAGGCGCATTGATGCCCATGACATCAAAGCCCGCATTGCAAAATGCCGAAATTGAATGAAAAACAGATTTGTAAACGCCCGTTTTAAAGCCAAACTGCGGAACAAGCCGAATTGATAAAAACGCGGCGCCCAAAAGCTCAACAACTGCTGTGCCAACCATTATATGCTTTACAAGCCGTACTATTCCGCTCATGTTATCATAATTTAGCGACTCGCTTATAAGCAGCCGTTCGCTTAGCGATATTGTCCTTTTTAAAAAAAGTGAAAATAATGTTGCCACCGTCATAAATCCAAGACCGCCTATTTGTATAAGGACAAGAATCACAATTTGCCCAAACAATGTCCAATGCTGATATGTGTCAACAACAATAAGACCGGTAACGCAAGTGGCGGATGTTGCGGTGAAAAATGCATTTAAAAAACCAATGCTTTGCCCGTTTCGAGACGCCGCCGGTAAATTAAGCAAAGTTGCTCCGAATGTTATAAGCACTAAAAAGGTTACTATAATCGCTTGTGTTTTGTAAAAGCGTATTATGTGACGAAATGCTTTTTTAAACAATAAAACACCCTCTTTAATACCCATTCCGATTAAAACCATAGTGGTTCCGCTCTCCTATGCTTGGCCGGGTAGTTTAGCCCAAATGAATTCAGCGGCATTTTGGAAATAGCATAACAAAAAGGCAGCAACTACCTTTTTTTATTATATAATGCCATTTTAAAACCGACAAAAAAATTTAAGGCTTGCCTTTCACATTAAGACGGCATAAACGCTTTTGCATGCCAATTGTGGGCACAGTTTGCCCGCCAATGAAAAACAAACCTTAAATCATAAGGGCAAGCCGCTAACCGGCTTGCTTCACACCGAATTTTTGTTGACCGATTACAAAACATTGTATTTAGCGCCAATTATTATGATTGCGCAGCCTTTGCCTTTTCCACAAGCTGCATAAAAGCCGCCGAATCATTTATTGCTATTTCCGAAAGCATTTTTCTGTTAACTTCAATGCCCGCTTTTTTAAGCCCATTCATAAATGTGCTATAATTCATTCCGCATTCACGCGTAGCTGCATTTATTCTTGCAATCCAAAGACGACGAAAATCTCTCTTTTTAAGTTTTCTGCCTATATATGCATGAGAAAGCGATTTCATTACCGCTTCATTTGCTGTTTTAAAAAGACGGTTTCTTGAACCTCTGAACCCCTTTGCCAGTTTCAATATTTTTTTATGTCTTTTTCTGGTGACAACCGCACCCTTTATTCTTGCCATTTGAATTTACCTCCTGTGTTATTTATACGGAATGAGCTTTTTAATTGCAGGTGCGTTGGCATCTGCCACATACCCAAGTTTTCTGAGCGCCCTTTTGCGCTTAGTTGTTTTTTTTGTAAGGATATGGCTGCGGTATGCATGACCTCTTTTAACTTTGCCCGATTTTGTAAGAGCAAACCTTTTTGCAGCGCCCCTATGTGTTTTAATTTTGTTTTTGCTTGCCATTGCTGACGGTCCCCTTTCGTATGATACTCATCCTTGCTGGCGCAAGGTATATTTTATTATTAAAGCCTTGCGCTAAACGGGTTGCCCCGCACCGGCGTTTGGCGAAATGAACATAGACATATTTCTGCCCTCAAGCTTTGGTCTGTTTTCAACCGTTCCATATTCGATAACCTTTTGCCCGAAACGCTCAAGCAAAGCCACGCCAAGGGATGAATGAGTGACTTCCCTGCCCCTAAAACGCACCGTCACCTTTACCTTGTCGCCGGATTTTAAAAACCTTATTGCGTTTGCAAGCTTGGTGTTAAAGTCGTGCTCATCAATATTAGGCGTTATTCTAACCTCTTTAATGGTTATCACCTTTTGGTTTTTTCGTTGCTCCTTTTCCTTTTTTGCAAGCTCGAATTTATATTTTCCATAGTCCATAAGCCTGCAAACGGGCGGAACAGACCGTGGGGCAACCTTAACCAAATCAAGGTTTTTTTCTGCCGCCGCTTCAATTGCTCTTTCTAACGAAACAATGCCGTATTGGCTGCCGTCCTCCCCTATAAGACGAACTTCCCTGTCGTTAATCCTTTCGTTAATCAATAGTTCTTTGCTGATAACATTACACCTCCAAAATAATAATAAATTTATATACATAAAAACAGCATCATAAGCAAAAAAGACGGATAGCTTAAGCTATCCGTCTTGATTTTTCAACCAACTCTTAAAGCATAAAAGCCGTAAGGTGAGAAGTGTTTGCGGATAACTTCTGCTTATATATTTATTCAATGATTGTAATAATAACACACGATATTGGAATTGTCAAGTTTTTATTTACGATAATCTCAGACAAATTACCAAAACGCAGTTAGTATAACATATTACCCCTCAAACCTCTTTTGCAAATCCCCAAGCTGTTTTTTCAATTCGGCGGGCAATTTATCGCCATACTTTTTATAATCCTCGTGTATGGATTTGATTTCCTTTTGCCACATTTCCTTATCTATTGAAAGCAGCTCTTGCATGGTATCTGTGTTTATGTCAAGCCCTTCTATGTCAATCGCATCTTTGGTGGGCATGTAGCCTATCGGCGTTTTTTCAGCCTTGCCCCCGCCCGAAACGCGCTCTGCAACCCATTTTAAAACACGGCTGTTTTCGCCAAACCCGGGCCATAACCAGTTGCCTTCTTCGTCTTTGCGGAACCAGTTTACATAAAATATCTTGGGCAGCTTTTCAGGGGTTGTTTTTGTGCCAACATCAAGCCAATGCTGCAAATAATCACCCACATGATATCCGATAAACGGAAGCATTGCAAATGGGTCACGACGCACTTGACCGATGTTATCGGAAATTGTGGCAGCCGTTATTTCAGAACCCATAATGGAGCCCATAAATATGCCGTGATTCCAATCAAAGCTTTCATGAACAAGCGGTATTGTGTTAGGACGACGACCGCCAATCAGAATTGCCGAAATCGGCACGCCTGCCGGGTCCTCCCAATCGTCTGAAATAACGGGGCATTGGCTTGCGGGAACGGTAAACCGCGCATTTGGATGCGCCGCTTTCTCGCTTGATGAAGACGACCAGTCGTTGCCCTTCCAATCTATGAGATGGTCGGGAGCGTCATGACCTATATCCTCCCACCAAACATCGCCATCGTCCGTTAGCGCCGTATTTGTAAAGATTGTATTTTTTTCTATGCTGTGCATTGCATTCGGGTTGGAATCCATGGATGTTCCGGGCGCCACTCCAAAAAAGCCCGCTTCGGGGTTTATCGCATATAGCCGTCCGTCATCGCCGAATTTCATCCATGCGATGTCGTCACCAATTGTTTCAACTTTCCAACCGGGTATTGTTGGTATAAGCATTGCAAGGTTTGTTTTTCCGCATGCGCTCGGAAAAGCGCCTGCAACATATGTTTTGTTGCCCTGCGGGTCGGTAAGCCGCAAAATAAGCATATGCTCTGCAAGCCAACCTTCATCTCGAGCTTGCGCCGACGCTATACGAAGCGCAAAGCACTTTTTACCAAGAAGCGCGTTGCCGCCATAGCCCGAACCGTAAGACCAAATCGTTCGTTCCTCCGGGAAATGGCTGATGTATTTTTGTTCCATCGGTGCGCAGGGCCAAGAGGAATCCTGCTCACCTTTTTCAAGCGGCGCGCCAACCGAATGAAGGCATTTTACAAATTCGCCATCGCTGCCAAGCACATCAAGCACTGTTTTTCCAATTCGAGTCATGATACGCATATTTAAAACAACATAAATGCTGTCTGTTATCTCAACACCTATTTTTGAAATCGGTGAGCCTATCGGCCCCATCGAAAACGGAATAACATAAAGTGTTCTGCCCTTCATGCAGCCATCATACAGTTTTGTCATGGTAGCTTTAAGTTCTTTCGGGTCAACCCAGTTATTAGTCGGCCCCGCATCTTCTTCCTTTACCGAAGAAATAAAAGTTCGGTCTTCCACCCGTGCAACATCTGACGGATGACTTCTAAATAAAAGACACCCCGGACGCTTTTCCGGATTTAAAGGAGTTGCCGCACCCGATTTTATAACCTCCTGTGTTAGTCGGTCATTTTCCTCTTGCGAACCGTCACACCAATATATGCTGTCCGGCTTGCATAATTGCGCTACTTCATTCACCCAATCATTTAGTTTTTTGTTAGAAACCATAAGAATTCTCCCTTTCGCAAAATATATAAAAAATTTTTCTTGCAGCGCAGGATATTTGTAAAAAAACAAATCATTATCCCCTAATATATACTATATCGTAAAAAGTGCAAAAAAGTCAATGAAAAATTTCACAAAAAAACCGCAAATTGAGCGGCTAATATATGGGATATTACAAATTTATCTATTTTGCGCTTATAATAATTGAATTTTTTCAGCAATATTGTTAATAAGCTTATTAAAACATTCAATCGTTACGGGGGGCGAAAACAAATAGCCCTGGACGATATTGCAGCCTATATTTTTTAAAAAATCTGCTTGCTCATCCGTTTCAACGCCTTCTATAACCACACGCATTCCTATTGTATTTACAAGCTCTACGATTTTTTTGATAACCACCCTGCCGCTGTTTGTATTAAAATTGCCGCTTAAAAACCGTCTGTCTATTTTAACGGTGTCAAACGGCATAATGCCAAGCAACGACAAGCAAGAATACCCGCTCCCGAAATCATCTATCGCAAGCGCAATTCCTTTGCTTTTAAACTCCTTTATTATTTTGTGTAATGCGATTTGGTTTTCGAATATTGCGCTTTCGGTAAACTCAAGCTCAATATATTCGGAAGGGATGCAATGTTTTCCTAAAATACCTATAAAATCTTTAACAAAATCGGTTTTGTATAAATTAACTTGCGAAACATTCACCGAGATGGGGACAATATGATAGTCATTATCCAGCCACCATCTTATTTGTTTGCACACCATTTCAAAAACATACCTATCAAGCGACACTATAAAACCGTTTTTTTCAAAAATGGGTATGAACTCTGCTGGCAGCATCAATCCCCTTTCGGGATGGTTCCATCGCACAAGCGCCTCCGCGCCGTATATCTCTTTATTATTTAAACAATACTTGGGCTGAAAAACCACAAAAAATTCGCCATCTTTTATCGCCTCGCCTATCCTGTCTTCAAGCTGTTTTGCGTCTATTATGCTGTTTGCCAACCGTTCGTCATAAAATGCATACGAGCTGTTATAACCGCTCATTACCGAACGCCCGGCAATAATTGCTTTTTCTATCGCTCCGTTAACGGTTTCTTTTTTTGCCTTTAAAATATAAATACCGCACTTTACCGCTACCTTGAATTTTTTACTGCTTACATCGGGATAGCAAGAAATATCATTAATAATTTTTTCAACCCTTGATATTATGTCACCCCGCTTTGAGCTGTTTATCAGCATAACGAACCAGTCGCCCAAAAGACGGGCGCTCAACTCATTTTCATGCGTGTTTAAATTCAACATATCATGGATATACTTTAAAAGCTTGTCTCCCTCTGAAAAACCATATCTTCTGTTGACAAATTTAAATTTGTCAATATCTATTTGTATAATGCTATATCCCTTTGTGCCATGTCTTTTGAAAAGCTTTTCCGCCTCCGCTCTGAACCATTCGGAATTCGGACCGGATGTTACGGTGTCGGTAACGGTTATGGCTTTGGCTTTTTCTTTTATATAAAGCTTTGTAAAAATCAACACCATAATTAAAAGCAAAAAAATAATTCTTATGGATTGTGCATTGTAGGTTTTTATTGACGAAAAAAACAGCCCGGGGAAAATAAGAAATGTTAAAAATCCAATTAAAAGCAAGATAAAACAAATTTTTAAAATTAAGCGCAGCCTATCCAACATTTTTTTATTCATTTTTTATACCTGCCCTCGGAAAAATTATAAGCCCATTATATAGTACATCCGGAAAAAGAGCAATATTTAGTAATATGCTGTAAAGGTTTTTTAATATTTGTTGACTTTTATGGAAAAAGTTCTTATAATGTTATATAGTGTCTGTTTATTAATGGAATATGACTTTTAATGTTGACGCAAAATATATTTCCAAAAAAGGAAGTGAAACTTATATGTTCGGTTTTGGAGAAGATATCGGAATTGACCTTGGCACCGCCTCTGTATTAATATACATAAAGAAAAAGGGCATCGTTTTGGTAGAACCGTCTGTTGTTGCAATCGACACCCAAACAAAAACCCTTCTTGCCGTTGGAACGGCGGCTCAGCGTATGTTGGGCAGAACACCGGGCAACATTATTGCAATAAGACCGTTGCGTGACGGCGTTATTTCCGATTACAACATTACAGAAAAAATGCTGCGTTATTTTCTTGACAAGATATGCAAGAGGCGGATTTTTAAGCCCCGTGTTATCATTTGTGTGCCCAGCGTTGTTACGGAGGTTGAAAAGCGCGCTGTTGTAGATGCATCAATGCAGGCGGGGGCAGGCAAAACCTTTTTAATTGAGGAACCGATTGCCTCTGCAATTGGTGCGGGCATTGATATATCAAAACCATGCGGCAACATGATTGTAGACATCGGAGGCGGCACTACCGATATTGCCGTTATATCTCTTGGCGGCATTGTGGTTAGTGAGTCGCTAAAGGTTGCCGGCGATAAGTTTGACGAGGCTATAATAAAATATATCAGAAAAAAACATAACATTTTAATCGGTGAGCGCACCGCCGAGGAGATGAAAATTAAAATAGGCTGCGTTTATAAAGACGAAGGTATGGAAGCCCATGCAGATGCGATGGATATCAGGGGAAGAAGCCTTGTTTCGGGGCTGCCCAAAACTATAACGGTAACATCGAATGAAATGTACGATGCCTTTTACGAACCTGCCGCATCAATTATTGAAGCGATAAAGTCTGTGCTTGAAAAAACTCCTCCGGAGCTTGTAGGAGATATAAGCGCAAACGGCATTTTAATGACGGGTGGGGGCTCCCTCGTTTCGGGTTTGGATAAATTAGTTGAAAAAGAAACAGGGATTAAAACATCAATTGCCGACAATGCTATTTCATGCGTTGCAATGGGAACGGGGAAAGCGCTTGAAGACATAGGATTTCTCAGAGAAAGCAAGTAAATTAAAATTGTTATGAATATATCCTTCTTGTTATGTTGATAATATTATTATCAGCATCTATACAAGGAGGATATTGTCTATTATGAAGGGTTTAATTATGGCGGGCGGCGAGGGCACGCGTCTTCGTCCTTTGACATGCACAAAGCCTAAACCAATGGTTGACATAATGGGGCGCCCGGTTATGGAGTATATTATAGAGCTTATGAAAAGCGCCGGCATCACTGACATTGCCATCACGTTAATGTATATGCCGCAAGTGATTACAGAGCATTTCGGCGACGGTTCCAAATTCGGCGTTAACCTTACTTATTTTGTCGAAAATACGCCGTTAGGCACCGCAGGCAGCGTGAAAAACGCGCAAGATTTTTTAGATGATTCTTTTGTTATTGTAAGCGGCGACAGCCTTACGGACATTGATATAAGCGCCGCTGTTGATTTTCACAAACAAAAGGATGCCGAGGTAACAATCGTTTTAAAAAATGTTGAAAATCCGTTGGAATACGGCATAGTAATAACCGATTCAAACGGAAAAATCATTCGTTTTCTTGAAAAACCAAGCTGGAGCGAAGTTTTTTCAGATACCGCAAATACCGGCATATATATATTAAACCCCTCTGTTTTGAATTTAATACCCCAAAACGAGCAATATGATTTCAGCAAAGACCTTTTCCCCAAAATGCTGTCGGCGGGTCACAAGATGTTTGGTCATACCGCAGGCGGTTATTGGTGCGATATAGGTGATTTGCCCGCATATAAGCAATGCCATTTTGACATTTTAGATGCAAAAGTTAAAGTCCGCATAGACGCCCCCGAAAGCAACGGAATTTTTATTCACGAAAACGCGCAGGTGAGCCAAAACTGCGTAATAACGGCGCCATGCTATATCGGTGACGGGGCGGAAATAAGCGGCGGGGTTAGGATAATGCCCCACAGCGTAATAGGGAGCAATTGTAGGATATTTGAAGGGGCGTCGATTAAAAAATCGGTTGTCTTAAAAAATGTTGCGGTTGGAAAGTCGGCGCAGCTTAGGGGCGCAATAATAGATGAAGGCGTGCGCATCGGGGCTCATTGCATTGCACTTGAGGATTCGGTAATAGGCGGTCAAACTCGTGTGGGAGATATGTGCGAAATAAAAAACAATGTAAAGATTTGGCCCCAAAAAACGATTGAAGGCGAAACAATCGTAAGCGACAACTTAATTTGGGGCGATAACTTCGGCAGAAAGCTGTTTGGCGAAAACGGCATTTCAGGCGAAATAAACGTTGATATAACCCCGGAATTTGCAACACGGTTGGGGGCGGCATTCGGCGCGGCAAACAAAAATGCAAAGCTGTCGGTAAGCGGGGGAGGCGGCGGCGCGCTTGATATGCTGCGCAGCGCGTTTATTTCTGGTCTTTTGTCCTCCGGCGCAAGCGTTTATGATTTCGGTGAAATAGTGTTGCCCATAGCCCGCCGTGCAATACCGTTTTATGGGCTGGATGCGGGAATGCATATACTGTTATCCAAGTCGGGCGGCGAAATGGGGCTGTCGCTAACGTTTTTGAACAAAGACGGCGGCAATATTTCAAGGGTATTCGAGCGCAAAACGGAAATGCTGTTCATGAGGGAGGACTTCATGCGGTGTCAACCGGATAAAATAAAAAATATTACTCGCTTTTTTGATTATCAGCTTTACTATATAAGAGAAATACTAAACGAAATAAAAGCCCCGCTTGACATAAAAATAAGGGTGGAGGGCAGCGACATTGCAAAGGAGCTGCTGTCCCAGATGGGGGCAACCGTTGTGTCGGGCGATGCAAAAGGTGTAATATCCGCAATAATTGACGATTATGCAGAAAAGCTTGTGCTCATTGACGAGCAGGGGCGCTCATTTACAAGCGAGGCTTTTGCGGCGCTTGCAGCCCAAATCGCGGCGAAAGGCGGGAACAAGGTTATCGTTTCGCCGATAAGCGGCTCTGATACAATAGAAAAAATAGCGATGGAGCATGATGCGGGCGTTATACGCTGTAAAACGGGTAAGTCAAACATGATGGAGTGTATGCAAAAGCATAATTTGCTTCAATTTCGGATTATGTTCGATGCAATATATGCCGTTGCAAAAATTTGCGAAACTCTGACAGAGCGGAAAATGTTGCTTTCCGAAATGGCAGACGAAATTCCCGAAATTTATATAGTGGAAAAAGAAGTCGAATGCATTGCAAGTAAAAAAGGAAAGGTTATTCGTTCTATTGCAGACATTGCGCAGCAAGGCAAATACAACAAAATAGAGCTTGAAGAAGGGGTAAAAATCGTAAATGACGATGGTTGGGTGCTTATAATTCCCCATGCTCAAAAGCCTGCATGCAAAGTTATATCTGAAGGAATAAACGAAGAATATGCAAATGAATTATGTGACATTTACATCGAACATATACAAAAACATTCCAAGTAATTGACTTTTTTTAAAATGTATGGTATATTGGTATAGTTGTTTTGATTCGGTTATTAACAAAATTGTCAGTTCAGGCGAAAATTATCAATGAATTGGGTCTACCTGTAAAACAGCCTTTATGGGCTTTTTATGGGTGTGAAATAAATTTTATAAAACAAAAAAACCTAATAACAGGGCGGCTTAAATAAATTGGGAGCATAACTTCTTGCGGGAATTATGCTTTGCACGATTATTTAATTTTCCCTTACAATGCAACTAAATGCTGTTCCTTTTTCTGTGCCCGTTGTATTCCGGCAGGTGCTTTTATCGGTGCGCAAACAAAGAAACGGCGTTAATGCTGATTTTATTATAAAAATCAGCCTAAAATAAAGATGGAGGATAAATATTGCATAAAAATACAAAGTTGAAGGTTATCCCGCTGGGCGGCATGGATGAAATCGGAAAAAACCTGACGGTTTTTGAGTACGGAAACGATATCATTCTTGTTGATTGCGGGCTTGCATTCCCCGACGACGAAATGTTGGGGGTTGACCTTGTTATTCCCGATATAACTTATCTGGTTAAGAACAAGGATAAAATACGGGGCTTGGTGTTAACACACGCCCATGAGGACCATATCGGCGCATTGCCGTATGTGCTGCGCGAAATAGACTTTCCGATTTACGGAACGCGGTTTACGTTGGGTTTGGTTACCCACAAATTAAAAGAATACGGGCTTTCGGGCAGAGTTAATTTAAACCCGGTATCCCACGGCGACATTGTTAAATTAGGCGTTTTTAAAATTGAGTTTATCCGGAGCAACCACAGCATTCCGGATGTATCCTGTCTTGCCATTACAACCCCTGCCGGCGTGGTAATTCACACAGGCGACTTTAAAATAGACACAACGCCGATAGACGGCACAATGATAAACCTTGCAAGGATAGGCGAACTGGGCAAAAAAGGTGTTTTGCTGTTAATGTCGGACAGCACAAACGCGGAGCGACCGGGCTATACCATGAGTGAAAGCACGGTAAGCACGGCATTTGACGAAATTTTTAGGGCAAATATGCGCAAGCGTATCGTGGTTGCGACATTTGCATCTAATGTGCACAGGGTTCAGCAAATTATAAATTGCGCTCATCAATACGGCAGAAAGGTTGCCGTTTCGGGCAGGAGCATGATAAATGTAATATCAGTCGCTATTGAGCTTGGCTATATGAAAATTCCGAAGGGCATTATTATTGATTTAGATGAAATGCCAAAATACAAGCATGAAAAGCTTGTTATAATAACGACGGGAAGTCAAGGCGAAACTATGAGCGCGCTTACAAGGATGGCATTTTCCGACCACCGAAAAATCAGTTTGGGCGCAAATGATACCGTACTTATTTCCGCCACCCCAATACCGGGCAACGAAAAATCCGTTTACAGGGTTGTAAACGAACTTTTCAAACGCGGGTGCGAGGTTATATATGAATCGCTTGCCGAAATACATGTTTCGGGGCATGCGTGTAAGGAAGAACTGCAAATAATGTTAGGGCTGGTAAACCCCAAATACTTTGTTCCCGCGCATGGGGAATACCGCCATTTAATGCGGCATGCGGCGCTTGCCGAAACAATGGGGGTAAACAAAAAAAATATATTTTTAATGAATATAGGGCAGGTGTTGGAGTTGGACAATTCCGGCGCCAAAATTACCGGCTCGGTTCCGTCCGGCAAAGTTTTGGTTGATGGGCTTGGCGTGGGCGATGTGGGAAATATTGTGTTGCGCGACAGAAAGCTGCTTGCGGAGGACGGAATAATAGTTGTTGTGGTGTCTATTTCATCCGAAACAAAAAAGGTGACCTCCGGTCCCGATGTTATTTCAAGGGGCTTTGTGTACATGCGTGAAAGCGAAGAGCTGATAGACGAAATTAAAGCAAGGGCCATAAATTCGCTAAATAGCTGTAAAGCAAAAAACAATAACGATTGGAACACTTTAAAAACAACAATGAAAAATGATTTAAGCAACTTTTTATACGAAAAGACGAAAAGGAAACCGATGATACTCCCGGTGATTATGGACGCTTAATTTAAAACTGCCGTTAAATAACAAAAACCGCTTTAAATAAGCGGTTTTTGTTATTTAAAATTTAATTTTATGTTGACTTTTCAAACAAATTAGACAGCGACTTTAATTTTACAGCATTATTCCAAATAAACGCTTTTACGAAGTAGCCTTTTTGAAGATACCCACTTACAATATAATCACCTGATTCCCATTGGTTTAAACTAACCTCTTTAAAAGCTATACTTTTGAGTTTTTTGCCTTCGTAAACCCCAACCGCTAAAACGCTCCCGTCAAGGTTTTGACCATTATCACAAACAGTAACAACTATGTTTGAAAGCACATTTGGGTTATATTCATCAATCGGTTGGTTATTTTGATTTCTAAAGACCATGTTGGAAATCCCATACGGTGTAAGCCCGGGCAAAGTCTTTAAGTCCTTGAAGGTATGCAGGTAATTGTCAGCAAATATTTTAGCTGTCGAATTAGGTATACCGTATATGGTAAGGGAATATCCATTGCCGCCAAACGCATAGTCTCCCATTTCCGTTTCACTGCCAAATATAGCCACAGTTTCTAAATCCCAATTGGCTGTAAAAGCATAATCGGCTATGAAAACAACGCTTTTGGGGATTCTCACCTCGGTTAAATTGTTAAGTGAAAACGCCTGCTCGCCAATATGTGTCAATGTTTCCGGCAATTTAACGCTTTGGATACCTTTCCCAAGAAACACCCTGTCATCAATACGGGTAACGGGGTATCCTTCAATTTCGTTTGGTATAACGATATCTGCAAGGCGCTCTTCCAAGACTGTGATAGTTACCTCGCCGTTTTCTATTTCATATCCAAAGATTTCCTTCTCGCTAAATTTTGCAACTAAATTCCTATTGCCTGTAATGGCAAAGCTATATTTAGCGTCGGCGCTGACTGTGTTATTACCCTCCATCCAACCGTCAAATTCATATAAATTGCTTGCCGGTACCGCCTCTACCGTCACAACCTCTCCGTTAGGATAAATTCCATCGCCAAAAGTCTGCCCAAAGCTATTGTCGTTTGCATCAATCTCTACCGAAAAAATATCCAAATCTTCAAGTTCGGCAATGTAAAAAGCAACATCTGTGCTGTTTTGGTGAGTATCTGTGGCTGTAAGGTATATGGTGTGCAAACCGCTAAAATTCACGCTACCGCTTATAATGCCGCTGTTTGCAGAGGTCATGCTAAGCGTTAAATCCTCATTTATCAAGTCGGCATAAAAAGTAATCTCCAAATCATCGCCTTCCGGATCTACAACTGTAAAAGGAATATTTATCGCGCCGCCTCTTTCAATTGTGCCTAAATAATTTTCAAATGATTTCGGGGTTGTAAAAATGGGGGCGCTGTTTGGGCTTTCTATGGAGAAAGTGAAATCATAATCGCCCACACGCCGCCGAAGCCCTGTGTTGGTATCCGTTAGGGCAAAATAGCCGCCATATTCACCTTCCGGCGCTTTTTGCACATTCCAAAAATGGCTGTACATACCCGCTTTGTGATAATTTGCCGTCATATTTTCGTTAAGCAATGTTTGTTTTGTGCTTATATTTTCAATAAATAATGATACATCTAAATCGTTACGCCCCAATAAGGCATATGCATCAAAATAAATTTGCGCATTTTGCTTTACTTTACCATCTGTTAAAATGTTGGGGGATATTGCAAATTTTGCAAGAGACGGCGCAAGTTCATCTTCGGTATAATGCACATTAACTGTAAAGTATACAACTTCGTTTTCCGTATCGTTTGTATGCATTTCAAAGTAGTATTCGGCAAATTCCTCGTCCGGCTCCCGCTCGGGAAGTTGCAAAGGTATTGGGATTATATCCCTTTCCCCCGCCTGTATAATGTGCTCTCTTTCAAAGAAGGTTGGGAATAGCGCCGGCAAGCCATCTTGCAAAAACTCTATCTTTAGGTAGTCATCCCCTTCGTTTGCAAGCTCAACATATGCAAAAACTTGCTCTGTTTCCGGGCTTGTATGTACTGTTATTTCCGCATCATCCTCTGAAAAAACAAGCTGCGGCTTTTGTTCAAAACCTTGAATCGAATATATGCCGTCCGAAACAGCTTCAACCTTTTTCATTCCGTCTGTTACCACAACTTTAAATTTATAGTTATCGCTACCGACAAGGTCGGCGGCATTTACCGTATAAGAGTAACTGCCGGAGCTTTTCTTCGGAATTCCCATAGCCAACATGCTCCAAGACGCCCCACCGTCTGTGCTTGCTTCCACCTGTCCGGTAAAGTATTCCCCGCCGGCAGCCTGCCATGTTATTGTGAAATCCCCTACAAGGTCGCCGGGCGCGGGAAATGTAACATTGCTTAAAATAGGTGCGCTGTCGGAAAATTCATGCCGTTTTAAAAGGCTTAAATTTCGTCCGTAAGGAGGATGTTCCCATACCTCAACCGCTACTGCCTTTTCATCATTTGGCAGCGCCGCAAAAAAGCTTGCAAAAAGCCTGCCGTTATGCTCCATATCCGAAAAATAATGACGATGCAAATAGTTGCCGTATGCATCTACCGTTTGCACAAAGTAAAGATGGTCATAATTTTGATAACTTGTATTTTGCTCAACCTCTCCGAAATAAGTTTCAACAGGGTCTAACTCAACTCTTCTAAAGCTTGAGCGCGTATCTTCAATCATGCCGGATATTAGCATCACCTCTTGCTCGGCAGTTGACATCGAGCTATATGTGCTTTTTGTGTCGGGCACCGTTGCATAATCAAGCAAAGCGTTATACTCGGTTACGGTAGGCCACGGGAAGGCGGCGGCGTCATACATTATAGCTTCGCAAAGAGGGTCAAACCCTTCAATATTATTGATAGGAGCGCCATCATGTCCATTGGCGGAGGCCGGTCGCCATTCGTTCCCAAACCAGTCGGTTGAAGGATATACATCCGAAAATCCTAATGTGTGGATAAATTCATGCAAGGTTGTGTGCGGCAGCGTTTTATCCGAATCAATTAAAACACCGCCTTTAACTGCGCCGAAAAGCTCCCAATTCATGCCGAATGTTCCGGCTTGCTGCAGCCCTGCGGCTCCTAAAAATCCCGGAGGGGTAACACCGATAATAAGGTCATATTTTTTCAGCCTTGTCTTTTGCAATCTGGCTAAGTTACGAAATATCCTGCTAAGGTATAGGTTATGTGTAAATGACGACCCTCTAAGAACTTCCACAGGGCTTTCGGCTGCGAAATTAATTGGAGCAGGAAATATTTTTTTAATAAAGTTTATTTGGCTTCTAAGCCCTCCTGAATGGGCAGTAGCGCTGCCGCTGCCAACCTTTAGCGGGAAAAATGCAAAGTTAAAAGTTTTTTTCGCCTTGTAAAGCTGTCTTTCGCTTACAGGGTCTATTATATTTCCGATTATAACTTCTTCTTCCCTTGCGCCGTCATCTTTGTTTTTAACGAGCGCTCTTATTGCCAACCGTTTTTCGTTTAAATCTTCCGGGCGCACTTTAATATAGGCACGATGCTCACCCGCTATTACTTTGTTGGGATACTCTTTATAATCGTTTCTGTAACCTGCCGGGTCTAACCTTGTTATAGTTTGCTTTTCAGCATCGTTATAATCATAAACTTCTAAATAAACATCTGTTATTTGAGAAAATTCCTTTTCAAAATAACCGGGTGCAACATAAACTGTCGGCGATAAGTACAAAGGAGCATTATGCCCTTTCACAATTCGAGAAGGATTGTCTATAACCTGGGTTAAATTCCAAACCATATTAAGTTTAGGAAAAACGGTCATGGTCAGGTCAGTAGTATCGTTGCTCGGAGTCTGTCTGGGGTATCTGACTGCCGCGATACCATTCTCATCACTTATTGCGCCCCATTGTTTATTGTATTCCGCCCCACCCCAAAAACGCACTTGCCAACCCGGAACAGGGTTTCCTAAAACGTCAACCACTTTAACATTTATAACCCCTTTAAAATCCTTCAAGCTTGGGAAGGTATAATATTTAGTTTCAGCGCCTGTGGTATTGGCTATATGTATAGAAGCATAAAGTTCAGGCGCCCTCACCCCAACCGTATGCGTATAATTAAGGCTTCCGCCACTGCCATACACAAGGCTGGCAATTCCATCCTCATCGCTGGTTGCCTGTTGATTATCGTCAAAAAAGCACCTTGAATCGCTTGCATCTTCTCTATCCCCCCAGAAAAAGCGTGTTTTTGTGTTTACCCCGGGGACAGGGACTGTCTTGTTATTTTCTTCCGAATCACGCACCACTTCTATGTCTATTTTCGAGTTCCAAATATCGCCGTCGATGGCATGAAGCCAGGTGTGAGAATTATAATGCACCCTTGTTTCACCCTCGCTGTCTTTTGTGGTTATTTCCAACCGCGGTCGGTCAAAAACTCTTACGAAAAAACTGACGGTATATTTATTTTTAGTGCAGGAAAAATCAACCTCGAATTTAATAGTGTGCGACATATTATCTTCGGGATTATCCAAGCATTCAACGCGCGGTTGGCTGGATTGTACAAAACCCGGCTTATCTATGCCCGTTACGCTGGAGCCTTCAAAAATTCTGCTGTTTTTCACAGTAAAAACATTGTTTCTTTCTTCATCAACCAAAAACAATTTTCCGCTTGAAATTTTAGCATAAAAGCTAACATCATGATATGTTTCCTTGTCTGCGTCTTTATCATAAAAGAAATTTGAATAAGACACAAAAAACTCATGAGAGCTCTTAAGTTCCGAAGATGACTTCACAGGAGCAAAGGAGCCCGTTCCTGAAAAAATAACTTTTTGGTCTTCTTCCGATTGTAAGTAATCATTTTGAGCAACTCCCCCCGGCACTTGCTCATCGAAAGGGAAATGACCTTCGATTGCCGTTGCCGGTAAAGCAACAAAAAAACAAACCACCAATAAAATGCTTACACCCTTTGAAAAAATGTTTGCGCTTTTCACAACTTTTCCTCCCTTGAACTATTAGAAACTGTATATATTATAATGGATATCTGCGCCTTTTTTCAATACAAGTTGAGAACTGTCAATGACAAATAGTTGTCATGAAATGTGCCACCTTTCCTTGACCGAAACAAAAAAGTGTAATATAATAAGAATAAGTTTTTAAGTTTAGGCATCAGTAATTCAAATCAATGATACCTGTGCAAGGGGAGAAAAAATCCGTGGGTTTTACTGAAAAATTAGATTTTTTAATGAAAATAACAAGAACCACCAACAGCCAAATGGCGCTTCGTTTGTCGCTTGACGCATCATATATCAGCCGTCTGAGAACGGGCAAACGACTAATTCCGAAAAACACCGAGCTTCTTCATCTTATGTCTGAATACTTCGAGAGGAATTTGACAGACAATACAAGCATAAAAATTGTTTCCGAAATGATGCGCGCCATTCCCGGTGAAAATTTGGCAAGCTCCATCGTAGGTTGGTTTACCCGTGATGAAGAAAAGGCAGAAGAAAAAACAAGCGGGCAGGTGGTGCGGTTTTTGGACAGTCTTTCCGAATTCACGCCAAAAAATACAACTTTAAAGGGCGCTCCTGCCGGTCTTTTTCAAACCACCGATGAGGTTATATCTGTTTACTACGGCGTAGAGGGTAAGCGCCGGGCTGCAATATTATTCTTATCGGAAGTGGCGCTATGCAACAAACCGCAAACGCTCCTTTTGCATTCGAGCGAGGAAATGTCGTGGATGCTTGACGACCCAACCTTTAGACAGCAATGGGGGATGTTGATGTTCGCAGTTTTAAACAAGGGAAACCGTATAAAAATTATACATGTTGTCGATAGGGGCATTGATGAGATGTTGGAAAGTATAACATCGTGGATGCCTTTATATATGACCGGGTTGATTGAACCATACTATTATCCGAAAAAGCGGGATAACATTTTCAAACAGACAATGTTTATTGCGCCCGAAACATCGGCGGTTATTTCCCATAGCGTAAATGACAAAACAAAAGGAGCAGCCAATGTCTTATTTCGCGATAAGTCGGCGGTGACCGCTTATGTGGGGGCATATAACGAATACTTAGGGTTATGCCGCCCGCTGTTTAAAATTTTTACCGGTTGCAACATTCAAGCATTTTTAGATATGATGGCGGAGTTTGAGAAAAAAGAGGCGAATACAATGGAAAAAACATCCTCGCTATCCTTTTTAACAATACCCAAAACGCTTTTAACAAAGTTTTTAGAAAATACGGCAGAGGACGAAGCGCAAAAAATACTTGCAGTTCATGCAGCACGCGTGAGCGACTTCAAAAAGCTGCTAAACACTTGTAGCTATACGGAGGTTATATCCCTGCCCGATATTAAAAGCTTGTTCGACAAAAAGGTGAAAGCAGACATGTCTATACTAATGAAAGGCGGGATAATCAGTTACACGCCGCAAAATTATATAGAGCATATGCAAAATATTATCAATCTTTTAAAAATAAACGAAAATTACCACGCCCACATTATCAGCAAACCGCTGGATGACCGCTATATCGTCTATTGTCGCGAGGATAGGGGTGTAATTGTCGCCAAAACCTCACAGCCGCCTGTTGTTTTAGCTACTGACGAAAGCCAGCTTACTGCCGCTTTTTGGGATTTCTTAAAGCATACGGTGGGCAGAAATAAATACGAGCATCCCGATAATGAAAAAACGATTGAAAGATTGCAGGAATATATCGCAAAAGTAAAGGCTGCAGTCAAAGAAAAGGGTGAGAGGCGGCAATAGCGCATGTCTTTTAGGTTGCACCAAATTTCAATGCAACCATAGCGCAAAGCAAACGCTTATTTGCGCCTGATAAAAAATGTCTGAATTTGGGTTGCAAAACGGTCTGTTTTGCATTATAATACAAGTTATACAGCGGCAGGATGTTTCGTTTTTTGAAAGGGTGAGTGTAAAATTGAATATAAAGGATTTGTTAAACAGCAAGAGGGTGTCATTATCTTTTGAAGTTTTTCCGCCTAAGGAAAACGCTCAAATTTGCGGTGTTTTGTCTGCCGTTAAGCGGCTGAGCGAGCAACAGCCCGATTTTATGAGCGTTACATACGGAGCAGGCGGGGGAACAAGCACCAACACCGCCCAAATTGCGGATTATATTGAGAACAAGCTAAATGTAACGGCGCTTGCTCATTTAACCTGTGTTTCTTCAACGCCGAACGATATTGCTGCAATAACAGGCGAACTTTCCCAAAAGGGAGTAAAAAATATACTTGCGCTAAGGGGCGACCTGCCAAGCAATATGCAAAACATGCCGCCTCGGCACTATAAATATGCCGCCCAACTTATTCGCGACTTAAAAAAGACAAATGATTTTTGTATAGGCGGCGCATGCTATCCCGAAGGGCATATTGAAAACCCCAATAAGGAAGACGATATTGCATACTTGAAAGAAAAAGTCGATGCAGGGTGCGATTTTTTAATAACTCAATTGTTTTTTGATAATAATGTTTTATACAACTTTTTATACCGCCTGTTTCAAAATAATATAAATGTCCCGGTCATTGCCGGCATAATGCCTGTAACAAACATTAAATCTATCAGAAAGATGACAAAGCTTTCCGGTGCGGCTTTAACCCCGAAATACAAAGCAATGCTTGACCGATTCGAGCATTCGCCCAAAGCGCTTGCGCAGGCGGGCATAGCGTATGCCATTGAGCAAGTGATTGACCTTATTTCCAACGGCGTAAAAGGTATACATATTTACACCATGAACAAGCCGGAAATTGCAGAAAGCATAATAGCGGGGGTTTCCCACATTATAAGGGGTGAGCAAAATAAATAGTTTTATATACTTTGACGGGGCAATGGGCACCATGCTGCAATCGCAAGGTTTAAAGCCGGGGCAGCAGCCCGAACTTTTAAATATTACGCAACCGGAGCTGATTCGTGACATTCACAGGCAATACATAGCCGCCGGCTGCGACATAATAAAGACGAACACCTTTGGGGCAAACCCAATTAAGCTGGCGAAAAGCGATGTTGAAAAGGTCGTTTGCGCGGGAGTAACTCTTGCAAGGGACGCGGCAGGCAAAAAGCAAGTTGCGCTTGATATAGGACCCACAGGCAAGCTACTTTATCCTTTGGGCGAGCTTACTTTTGAAGATGCCGTTAACTGTTTTGCGCCCATGGTAAAGGCGGGGGTGAAAAGCGGCGCCGATATCATTTTAATTGAAACAATGAACGATACCTACGAACTGAAAGCGGCGGTAATTGCCGCCAAAGAAAATTCAAACCTGCCCGTTTACGCCACCGTCACTTTTGATGAAAACGGCAAGCTTTTAACAGGAGCGGATGTCGTTTCGGTGATTGCATTGCTTGAAGGTTTAAGGGTAGATGCCATAGGTGTAAATTGCGGCAGCGGACCGAGCCAAATGCAAAAACTTATTTCAACATTTCGCGAATATTCTTCCTTGCCCTTGATAATTAACCCCAACGCGGGGTTGCCGAAAGTTAAAGACGGCGAAACATACTTTGACATAGCGCCGGAAGAATTTGCGGAGCAAATGAAACAGCTTGCGCTTTTGGGTGGAAACATTTTAGGCGGCTGCTGCGGCACAACACCGAGCCATATTAAAGCGTTAATTAAAAAAACGCAAGCCATCAACCCTCACGCCCCCCAATATAAAAGCAAAACTTTAGTTTCATCGTATGGCGGTTTTGTTGAAATAGGCGAAAGCCCAACCATTATCGGAGAGCGTATAAATCCTACCGGCAAAAAGCTTTTAAAGCAAGCGCTAAGGGAGGACGATTTTGATTTTATTGTTGAAGAAGGTTTAAATCAAAAAGATTGCGGAGCGCATATTTTAGATGTCAATGTGGGGCTTCCCGAAATTAACGAAGAAGGTACAATGCTAAAAGCAATAACCGCTTTACAGCAGGTGGTAAGGCTCCCTTTGCAAATCGACAGCGCAAACCCGCTTGTTATCGAAAAGGCGTTGCGGCTATATAACGGCAAAGCAATGGTCAATTCGGTCAACGGGAAACAAGAGAGCATGGACGCCATATTTCCCATTGTGAAAAAATACGGCGGTGTGGTTGTTGCGCTCACGTTAGATGAGCAGGGCATCCCCGCAAAAGCGGAGCAGCGGCTCAAAATAGCCGAAAAAATAATAAAAAATGCAAAAAAGCATGGGATAGACAAAAAAGATATAATTGTTGACCCACTCACAATGGCAATCAGTTCGGGTGAAGACGAGGCTTTAACCACCCTAAACGCGCTTACCTTAATTAAAAACAAAGCGGGCGTTAAAACGGTGCTTGGCGTTTCAAATGTGTCGTTTGGGCTGCCCGCACGCGATGTGATAACGTCATCATTTTTCTTAATGGCGTTGCAAAACGGGCTAAATGCGGCAATTATAAACCCTTGCTCACAATCGGTTATGAATGTATATTATGCTTTCAACGCCCTTTTTGGCAACGATAAAAATTGCACAAAATATATTGCAAGCCAAATACAAATGGAAAACGGCAGCAATATATCCGACCCAACGCTTGTTGAAATTATAATTAAAGGGCTTTCGGACGAATCATATGAGGCGGCAAAAAAACTGCTTTTATCAACCGCGCCGCTTGACATTATAAATAATCATCTAATTCCCGCCCTTGATAAAGTTGGCAACGATTATGAAACAGGTAAATTATTTTTGCCGCAGCTTTTAATGAGCGCAAAAACTGCAAAATCGGCATTTGATGCAATAAAGGAACACCTGAAGAAAACAAATTCAGATAACGGCAAAAAAGATACAATAATAATTGCAACAGTCGAGGGCGATGTGCATGATATCGGGAAAAATATAGTTAAAGTTTTACTCGAAAATTATGGTTTTAATGTGATTGATTTGGGCAAAGATATTAAAGCCGCGAAAATAATTGACGCGGTTAAGAAACACAATGCGCATTTGCTTGCGCTTAGCGCGCTTATGACAACCACCGTTGCAAATGTTGAAAAAACAATAAAGCTGTTGCGAATTGAAGCGCCCGATTGCAGCGTAATGGTTGGCGGGGCGGTGCTCACAGAGGAATATGCCAAAATGATTGGGGCGGACTATTATTCTAAAGACGCCACCGGCGCCGCCACCATAGCAAAACGCTTTTTTGAAAATATGGCTTGACACTTTACCTAATTTTAGATATAATTGTGACAACCTTAAAAGCACAGTTTTTTTAAGGACGGCGGCAAAACCGATTTCGGCATATTTAAAACTTCAAGTTTATATATTTCGGTTAATGCCAATTTAACAGTTTACACTTGTATATTTGCCGCAGCGGAGGGAGGGGAAACAATGTCAGAAATCAGAATAAAAGAAAATGAATCTTTAGATAATGCACTCAGAAGATTTAAACGACAATGCTCAAAAGCAGGGGTTTTATCCGAAATCCGCAAGCGGGAGCATTATGTTAAGCCAAGCCTTAAACGCAAAAAGAAATCAGAGGCTGCACGAAAACGCAAATTCTAAGCAAAATAAAAACCCCTTTATAAAGCTGATGTCTTGTTCGGCGTAAAATCCGGCCTAAGGTATCAGTACGGCGGCAATTTAAAGCAAAGTTTTTAACAAAGAGCGGTATCATTGATGATGCAGCTCTTTTTTATTAAATAAATCGGTGCATAAAGGCTTTTAATTTGGAAATATTAAGCTTGAATGAGCTCAAACTTTTACCTCCGGCAAAAGCACATAAAATGCGCAACCAAAATTTTAAATTTTGTGACCAAAAAGCTAATGGTCGCACATATGAAAAAGGGGGGAGTTTTTTGCAAAAAACGCCAAACAAACTTCTTGATGAAAAATCTCCATATTTGCTGCAACATGCCTACAACCCCGTAAACTGGTACCCGTGGGGCGATGAGGCGTTTGCAAAATCAAAGGATGAAGACAAGCCAATCTTTTTAAGCATAGGATATTCCACCTGCCATTGGTGCCATGTTATGGAGCGCGAGTCGTTTGAACACCGCGATGTTGCCGAAATATTAAACAAAAACTTTGTAAGCATTAAGTTAGACCGTGAGGAACGACCGGATATCGACCATGTATATATGAATGTGTGCCAAGTTATGACGGGCAGCGGCGGATGGCCGCTTTCAGTTTTTGCCGACAGCGATATGCGCCCGTTTTTTGCGGGAACTTACTTTACAAAAGAAACCTTTAAACTTTTGTTGGAGCAAATAAGCAACACATATAAAACAAACCGCAGCGCATTGGACCACACTTACCAAAAAATAATTACCGCCATTGAGGGCTATACTCCCGGCGAAACATCTACAATCGGCAACCCGCAGGAAACTGCATTTTCATATTTTGTTAAAGCATACGATGCAAAAAACGGCGGGTTTGGCACAGCGCCTAAATTCCCCACACCTCATATAATTTTATTTTTGCTTGCATATTACAAAGCGTACAATAAAAAGGATGCGCTTTATATGGCGGAAGGCACGCTTGACGCCATGCGCCGCGGCGGTATATACGACCATATCGGGTTTGGGTTTTCACGATATTCAACCGATGAAAAATGGCTCGCGCCCCATTTTGAAAAAATGCTGTACGACAACAGTTTACTTGCATATGCATACGCGAAAGCGTATAGCGTTACATCATCAGAAAAACATTTTTGCGCGGCGCAATGCACGCTTGATTATATAACAAGGGTTTTGCAATCGCCCGAGGGTGGTTTTTATTCGGCGGAAGATGCCGACTCCGAGGGTGTGGAAGGCAAATTTTATTTATGGACAAAATCAGAGGTTGAAAAAATTTTAAAAGAGGATGCAACCGAGTTTTGCGCATTATACGATATTACCCAGGCGGGGAATTTTGACGGTAAAAACATACCAAACCTTATAAAATCCGAAATACCGAAAATCAAGTTAAAATGGGCTGACGGGTGCATTGACAAGCTTTTTAGCCATAGGGAAAAAAGAGTTCACCCGTTTTTGGATGACAAAGTTTTAACTTCATGGAATGGTCTTGCCATTGCCGCTTTTGCTTATGCGGGCCGCATTTTAAAAAGAGATGATTATATTGAATCCGCCTGCAATGCCGCCAATTTTATTGGGCATAAGCTCACGGATAAAAACGGCGGGCTTTTATCGCGGTATCGCGACGGAGAGTCCAAATACACCGCGCATGCCGAAGATTACGCCTTTTATATATGGGGGCTTATTGAACTTTACAGGGCGGCAGGGGATGTTAGATATCTTGAAAAGGCGCAAAACCTTACGGAAACTTTCATTGACGATTTTTGGGATAATGACAATGGCGGCTTTAATTTTATAAGCCGTAAAGGAGAAAGGCTGATAACCAACCCCAAGGATGTTTACGACAGCGCAATGCCTTCTGCAAACTCAGTTTGTGCAATGAATATGCTTCGCTTGGGCGTTATAACAGGCGATGCCGGATACAGCGAATTTGCGGAAAGGATTTTTTCTGCCTTTTCAAGCGATATTGCCGGCAATCCCGCAGCTTGTGCGTTTTTAACGCTTGCATATTTATATAAAAAATCTGACATAATAAAAGTTGAGATAAAAACAAAAAATCAAAGCGATGTGCGCGAGTTTTTAAACCTTATACCAAACGATGCGGAAGTGCTAATAAGCGAGCCCGCGCACGGTATGCAAACTGATGGGCGAACAGGAGCGGAATTTTTTGTGTGCAAGGGCAGAAAGTGCTACCCGCCCGTTTCAACTACGGAAGAATTGCTAAAATTATTAATGTAGAGGTGTTGAAAAAATGAAAAGCAAACCGGACGACCGGCGTGACAATGTGGAAAAAATCCAAAAAAACATTGACAATACTATGCGTAATATAAGGGCAACAAACGAAATGATAGAAACAACACACGACGAAAAAGCGAAAAAAGACCTTGCGGAAAAAAACAAACGCCGCATGAGTTCACTTGAAAAAATGCGATTTGAAATTGCAGACGAAGCAAGCGCCCGTGAACAAGGTTATGACGACGATTACGATTACCCAAACGATTATAATGACGAATATTAAAAAAACCCCCGCAAATCAGCTGCTTTGCGGGGGTTTTTGTATGTAGGGTTATTTCTTAATTTGTCCTTTGTACTGTTTTGCTTATGCAAAAAAAGCTTATTCCCGCTTATTATAAATTAACTCATAGTATTGTTCCAACGATTGCCATGCTAACCAAAATTATTCTTGAATTATACTTTTTATAATTTCATCATAAAATTTACGATTATATTTTTCATTAAAAAGTACATTTTGTTGGCAAGTTGCAGTCATTAAAATATTGCCTTTTCTAAACACATAGTATATAGGTGAAGTCTCCATATCTTTTGTTTTTGCAATAAAGGGGTAGACTTTAGATTTCTTATAAAAATTGGGGATATCAGTTGGTCTTAGAACTACTTTTCCTTCTTCGACTTGTGCCGGTAAATCATTTGAAACTTGCTTTTCCCTTCCGTATTCATCTACCATGAATGTTTTATTGATATCTATTGTCAAGTATCTCGGGTACTGACCTCCGTAAGAATATGTATATTTAAATCTAAATGTAGGTGTTATTCCTCCTCTTTCCTTAAAAATATTAGCATAATATTTTTCCAAATATTCATCCTCTGCCAATAGCTTAAATTCATCTACGCTGCCTTTCCAAGCTTTTTGGTCTGCATCGATTAGATTTTTAATATCATATGTTTCAATCTCAATTTTGCAATCATCATTAAACGCAGAATATTTCTCACCATCTAAATCAACTTCCCATCCTAAAGGCACATCAATTTTAAAATTTTTATCGTTGCTATAAAAAGTATCTCTATGGTTTTTTAGAAAGATATTAGCTGTATTTTGCGGTATCATTTCAAAAACAGCAGTTTTTATCATTTGCTCAAATTCAGCTTTGTCATGTTCTAAACTTTTCCCATTAAAATGCCCGCTTATTTCATATGTGTAAGCGCCTTGTTCAAAACAGATTAATGTATCATTGAATAATACACTATTTTTGATGTAATTGCAGTTAGCAGTTTTAGCTAATGTTGAACCAATAATCCTTTCGGATTTTGCAGATTTTAGCTTTTCCCGATTTTTATAAGAATCAACTTGTTCAATAAACTCGTTGGTTATTGTGTCAAGAGTAATGTTATTTAAGTATGAAGTTGCATATATATGTATATTTACTTTAGCATCATTTTTGCAAAGTTTTATATCACTTGCGACTTTATCGTTTATTTCCCATCCGTCCGGAAACATAATATTATATTTAGCTGTTTTGTTATAGTATTTATAGTCTTTGGGCTCTTGCTTGACTACTTTTATTTGCTGTGTATTTTCATCATAAGATACTATTGAACCGAAGTTTTCAGATATAAATCGTAGTGGAACCATTGTTGTATCTTCAACCAGCAAAGGCGCTTGCGGAAGTTTTTGTTTTGTTTCATTTACTATAACAATATCACTGTCTATTTGAATCTTGATGCTAATATCATCCAATTTTAAATCTATGGACATATCATCGTCATGCCAGATTACCTTAGAGCCAAACGCCTCTAAAACAACCCTCAATGGTACCAGTGTTGTACCATTAATCACAAAAGGCTTTTTCACTTTTATATCTTCTCCATTGACACTAAGTGTGTTATCCCCAACTTTAAATTTAATCTCTACACCAAAAGCTATAATTGAAAACATAAAGATTGCAATTACTACTGATAGAAATATTTTTAATAATTTATACAAATAATTGTTACTAATTATAATCATTTGAATCTTCCCCTCTTAGTATTATAATCATTTATAGCATTTTATAGACAAATGTCAAGTTTTTTAAGCCTTTTTTAGACGGACTTATCTCAAAAACGGCTTATACGAGCTCGGACATTCATGCGCCGGTTTGTTGTTGGCTTGCGGAGTCCCACTAAAACAGATTCAAGAATGGTTGGGATATAGTTATTTTGCAGTTACAGCCAATATATATCTACACATAGGGG